>ERZ777011.212-NODE-212-length-95078-cov-4.318944_pt1 | contig 95078 bp, 77 predicted proteins | sample MGYA00374964_ERZ777011 | MGnify/ENA primary metagenome ERZ777011 (study PRJEB29310, sample SAMD00008975) | mouse gut metagenome | study: EMG produced TPA metagenomics assembly of the Metagenome analysis of fecal microbiota from mouse which was promoted... | reverse complement strand
TGGATAATTCCTTACTGGCTGTAAGGGGTATTAACCATAAATACATTGTAGTAGGAATGTGTTGTGAATTGTCCTGAGGTGGGATCCATGCAGCAGGATGAGTTCCGGTGGATATCCGGAACCAGCTTCAGGACAGTCAGCATCCTAAGGTATAATGGGGAGGTGTAGGTGAACAGTATGACAGATAAGGGTACCGTATTAGATGGGAAGTATGAAATACTAAAGGAGATCGGCAGGGGCGGAATGTCTGTGGTTTACGTTGCCATGGATCTGCGTCTGAATAAGCAGTGGGCAATTAAGGAAATCCGGGATGACGGCTCACAGGATACGCAGACCCTTCTAAAAGGTCTGGAGCGGGAAGCGAATATATTGAAGAAGGTGGATCATCCGGTCCTGCCCCGGATTGTAGATATTATTCAGAAAGAGAATAAGGTCTATGTTGTTATGGATTATGTCGAAGGACGAACCATCAGTGAGATTCTGAAGGAGCAGGGGGCTCAGAATCAGGAAATGGTGATCGAATGGGCAAAGCAGCTCAGCAGTGCTCTTGATTATCTGCATTCTATGGATCCTCCGATCATTTATCGTGACATGAAGCCTTCGAATGTCATGCTGAAGCCGGACGGCAACGTTAAGCTGATCGACTTCGGTACTGCCAAGGAATATAAGATTGAGAATAATGCGGATACCACTGCGCTGGGCACAAGAGGCTATGCAGCACCAGAGCAGTTCGGTGATGCCCAGGGGCGTGGTATTTACAATACGGATGCCAGAACAGACATCTATTGTCTGGGTGCAACACTGTATCATATTGTTACCGGGATGAATCCATGCGAACCGCCATATGAGATCAAACCGATCCGTCAGTGGAATCCTGCATTATCCAGCGGATTAGAAAAGATACTTGTGAAATGCACCCAGCCCGATCCGAATGACCGGTATCAGTCATGTTCAGAGTTGTTGTATGCCCTGGATCACTATGACGAACTGGATGAGCGGTTTAAAAAGCAATCCAGAAAAAAATTCGGAATATTTGCTGCTTCCATTGTAATGAGCCTTGTATTCGCCGGTGTTTCCGTTGCAGGCTTTACCGGACAGCAGAATCTCCTGGATCAGAATTACATGAGTATCATAAATGCGGGTGATGATTGCAGGTTTGCCGGCAATTATGAGGATGCTATTAATCAGTACCAGAATGCAGTACGGGTAAATCCAAAAAGTGAAGAAGCATATATAAAAATATTAAATATTTATGTAAACAATTTAAATGATCCGGATCAGGGGCTGGAAACTATTGTCACATACATAAATTCCAGCAAGAGCCTGTCACAGAATAACCGGCTTCTGTATCAGGTAGGGCTTACTTATTTTGATCTGCAAAGCTATGATAATTCATTAAAATATTTTCGTATGATCGATGATACCTCAGATGAGTACGGAGCAAATGCAAAGCATTATCTTGCCATGGCCATGGCAATGGCAGAACCGAATCCGGATTATGCGGAACTGGCAGCGGATATGTTAGAATTTGAATCCAACAATGCAGGTATGGCAACCGGAGAAGCCAAGTTCATGAATTATAAGATATTAGGTATGGTATATACACGAAATATCGGGAATATTCAGGGAGCGGATGCGTCTGCAGTACGGGTTCTGACTACTGCTCTGGAGGATCTGAATAAAAACGGTGCATCAACCAGCAACAGCTCCAACTATTACTATTATTATAACCTTTATCTGATCACAGCCTATCAGAGTCTGGCGGGAGCGCCTCCTGAGGATGAGGAGATGAATGCAGAGGCCTTCTATTATAATGCACTGACCTGTTGTGATAATGTACTTTCTCAGATAAATAAGGAGGAAAATCCGACTGTTTATGAAGAGGTATTAATAGACAAGGCGGAAATCTATAGTTCATTAGGAGAAGCGGAGGAAGCGATCTCCACATACCAGGAAGCGGAGGAATTGATCGGCAGCACTGGACAATCCGTTTATGTCAGTCATCTGCGCTTTCTTTATAACCGATATAAGGAGCAGAATCCGGATGTATCTGCATGGGATGCGCCGGATATCCTTGCAGTTTATAATGCCGGAAGTCAGGTGCCGGGAATCGGAGATAATTTTGAATGGAAGGCATTGGTCAGCAGTCTGCAGCCATTTCTAAACCGCTCACAGGAGGATGTGCCGGAAGAAGGTGAGGGTACAGAAAGCGGAGAAGAGGATCACGTGACGGGACCTGCGGATGGTGAAACCGTAATTGATACGGAACAGCAGGAAAGCAGTGAAGATACAGGAACAGGAGGTGAAGACAGATGACCACGATATTTACGATAATGGGATACGGAGGAATGGCACTGGCGGTAGTCTGTCTGGTACTTGCAGTTATATTGTTTATAAAGTGGGACATGCCAAAGGTTCTTGGTGATATTACCGGACACACAGAACGAAAGACCATCGAACGGATACGAAATGAGGGGTATGAGGTAAATCACTCTAAAAAATCGCTTCTTCAGTCGGCAGCAGCCACGGGTAAGATTAAGGCACGGAAGACGGAGACTGCATCGTTCAGTGCCAAAAAGCATGAATATGAAAAAAAGTCCGGAATCTCCCGAAGAGAAACGGGTGCAGACCGGGAATCTGCTGTCGCCAGAGAGGAATCAGAAATGAATACCATATTACATATCAGTGCTTTGCAGGATGAGACCACAATGCTTGAAACTCCGTTATCCGGTCAGGAGGACACTGCAGTGCTGAATGGCGGATCATTCGAGGAGGAAACAGCAGTCTTAAGTAATTCAGATTCCGGTGATCTTGAAACCTCCGTTCTGACTTCTCAGAGGGAGAATCCGGAAACCTTACCAGGAAATATGTTCACGGAACGAGGGAAAATACCGACAGCAGGATATAGCGTCGATAAGATAAATGGAAGCGGAGATATTCGGGTGTCAGAAGAATCTACAACCATACTGGCAGAATGCAGTGTGGAGGGAGTCATTCAGTTACAGGATGAAGTTATCACGCAGCCGGGAACTGTAGTTAAGGTACTTGATTTTATGATCGTACATACGGATCGTAGTATTGGATAAGGGAGGAAAGAACAATGAAATGTAGATTAGGACAGGTGTTAAAGCGTGTGACAGCCATTGGTATGGCGGTATGGATGATATTTTTGCCTTTAAATGTAAAAATTTCGAAGGTGTATGGAGGCCAAGCATCGACGGATATTAATAATGGGGTGCGGATTGAATATGATAGTTATTTTTCTGTTGTAGTTAAAGACGGAGTAACAGAAATACCTGGAAGAGAGGACGGGACTATTGATAATCCGGCTAAGGTATATGACAATTTAACCAAAGGTAAAATTTACAATATTTCTTTTGAGTTAAATGCCGATTTAAATGCTGAAGCGTCCAATTTAGAAATCGTTAATGCAAATAGTCAGGTTGTAGAAGATACATTCGAAGTTACGGAAGAGATGCTGGAAAATGACGAGAGTGTTGTAGATATCTCATATAAAGTACGTTTAAAGGGTGACATATTATTCTCAATATCTGCTGGAACTGGGTGTGAAAATATAAGTGCTAAGGTTGGGAATACAGTTCTGGATATGGATAAAACAGGAAAATATGTTTTGGAGGGTGGTCCATATTTGACAGACTCTGTAGACATTACGTTTCAAACTGGAATGGACCAAAAGGTTGACAGTGTCGGAGTGCAGTATATGGGTATTACAGAATCAAAACGGAATTACAAACTTTCGGTTTCAGTAAAAGATATATTGGTGAGTAAGGCAATTACAATTTTAACAAGCAAAGTAAAGACATATAATGTAACTGCTGACAATGGAACAGTTAGTATCCCTGCTTCTCATAAAGTAGCTTCATCTAATCAGTATTATGAACCAATCGAAAATGAAACTGTTGAAATTACTGTTACACCGAACGATGGGTATAAGATTTCAAGTGTTGTATTAGAAAAGTTTGAGAATGGAAAGGATGTTATACTGTCAGGAGAACAAGTTAGTGATAAGGAGTTTCAGATCGAAGTATCTGCTAAGAAAAGGGGGAATATTACTGTAATCATGGAAATGCTTGGGCCAGAGGGAACGTTTATTATAAATAATTTTTATGGTGCCAAGGATGCAGAAATTACATATACCAAACCGAAAAATATGAAAACCGGATTTGTATTGCAGTATGCAATCCTGCCTAATAATAATAGGCCTAATTCTACAACGAATTGGATTGGATTACCTTCAATAACCGGCTCCCAATATACCTTGACTGTGCCATATGATGAAAAGCATCCAAGTAAAAACATTTATGTCCGTTATAGTAATGCGGACGGAACAAGCATATCAGAACCTCAAGTGTCAGATGAAATTAAATTTGATGGTTACGCACCAGAAATTACAGAGATTCAGTTAAACCTGAATGGTACGCCTTATACTGCAAAATATAATTGGGGAAATGCAGACCCATTAATACTTCCATATTATTATTTTAATAATGGAGAAGATATATATATGAGTGGAATAGACTCCAATAACGAAATCCGGGTGTACGCAAATGATGATCAGAGAAAGCATCAAAGCGGTCTGCAGCAGCAGTTAACGACAGGAACCGGAACATTAAGTGCTGATGGAAGTTATTATACGATTCCTTTTGGGATAAAAGACAAGACAGACCAGATGAACATTACCCTTTCTGATCAGGCAGGGAATTCTTTAAGTACCCAGATAAAACTGGATAATATTCTCCTTGATCTGACTCCGCCCACAGCAGAGGTTGAATTTAGCCGGAAAGGCGCTGAGGTAGATATTGAAAAATGGCAGATAGATGCAGTTACTGTTAAAGTGACGCCAGATGATCAGGTTCCATCGGAAAATCCGAATAACGAAGTTGCGTCAGGAGTCAAAAGTGTAAAGATTTTTGAGGATGGTAAAAGTATTGGTACTATGGATAGCACTACAAAGGTTTGTACTGCAACTGTCAAAGATCACGGTGTGCATGACCTGGAGATTGTGGTAACGGATAACGCAGGTAATGAATTTCGCCAACCAAGAACGATCAGGATTGATAAAGGGGGAATAATAAACACAGTAATTAATTTTGAAAGCGAGAATAACAATTTTTATAATGACTGTATTATATCAGCGGGAGCCGAATCCTTATCCGGTATTCAAGAAATTCGTTTTCAATTTCTGGAGCAGGGAAGTGTAGTACGGGAATATATTCCTGCCTCTATTGACAAAGGCGCTGCAAATTTTCTATATACCAGGGATATGGGGAACTTTAACGGGATTGTAAAGGTCACCTTTGCAAATTATGCAGGAAACACAGTAACGATAGAACGACCATTTGCATTTAATCAGGATGGAGCTTCCCTTACAGTGTCCGGGGACTCTGACTGGACCAGTGGAAGTGTATTCGTATCGGCTGCTGCGTCAGATCCTATAACCAAAATTAAAAAGATAGAATACTATGTGGATGGTGTACTTGCAGAGAAGGTAGAGCTGGAAGAACATACAAGCTATACCGGAGGAATTACCATTTCCGATACTGCCGCCTCTCATCTGGGTACCCAGGTCGAGGTAGTGGTTACCAGTGCTTCCGGAAAGGAAACGCATGGATATGCGGTTGTCCGTGTAGATAAGCAGGCCCCTTCTATCAGCCTTAGCGGGATAACAGAAGGGAGCGTTTATAATACCACGCGTTCCCTAGAGATTACGACAGTGGAAAATATCTGGCAGGCAATGCAACCGGTATCTGTAACTGCAGTACGTACCATTGACGGAACCTCCACCCATTTGGATCTGGGTTCCTTTGAAGCTGACGGGGCAACCACTTTATCCACCTATTCCTTTTCCGAGGATGGAGTGTATCAGGTAACGATCCAGGCAGTTGATGCAGCGGGTAATTCTGCAGTAAAGACCATTTCATTTACTATTGACCGGACAGCACCGGTGCTGTCCATGTCAGGTGTCAGTGCAGGTGCCTACAGCAGTACGCCGGTAACGGTTCATTTTCAGTCTGTGGAATCCTTCTTTGAAACCAACGATGTCAAGATTAATGTGGAGCGAAAGCTGGCAGGCTCTACCTTCGGGAGAGCAATCGACTTTTCGAATACCGGAAAGACCTCCAGTGTAAGCAACACCTTTACGGAGGATGGTGATTATACCATAACCTTCTCGGCAACGGATGGAGCAGGAAATATTGCGGCAACCCAGACCCTTAGCTTTACCGTAGACTGTACAGCTCCTTCCGTGACCGTAAGAGGTACAACGGACTATTTTGTTACAAAGGATGCGGTTAAACTGGATTTCTCTGTTACCGAGGCCTATTATGAAACCAATACCGTACAGATTCAGGGAACCCGCCGGACTGTGGAAGGGAAAACTCTGTCACTTAATATTAGCGGCTGGAGCAATACAGGAATGACCAGCGGATAAGGCTGGAAACAGCAAATCCCAGACGGTTCATTTTACCATAGACACAACACCGCCGGTGATCGGTGATTTAAGCGAGTATGATGGAAAGTATCTGGCAGGCTTTCAGATAAAAGAAAGGATGAAGGATCTGATCGTTGAATTGTCAGTTCCAACCGTTCGTATGACTCTGAACGGAGAGCCATACGATGGAAGTGAGATCACGAAGGATGGAAAGTATACGCTGATGATCCAGGTAGAGGATGAGGTCGGACTGACAGCATCCAGGACGATTGAGTTTGTAATTGATACAGTAGCGCCGAAGATCATCTTTGCCGGTGCAGAAAATAACCGGATCTATACAGCGGCCGTGAATCTGAATCTTTCGCTGGAGAATGAGAGGGATACGATCCTTGCGATCCGGATCAACGGGAAACCATATGAGTTAACAGAGGGAACTGCCGTTTATGATCTGGTATTCAACGAGCAGGGATATTATGTGATCGCTGTGGATACCATTGATGCAGCGGGTAACACCAACAGCCAGACCATTGCCTTCACCTATGCGGAGCAAAAGAGTATCATATTGTTATTCGTTATTGTCGGAGCTGTAGTAATTGCGGCCGGACTGGTGATCGGAATGGCAGTTAAGTCAAAGCGGAAGGAAAGCGGAGAATAAGGCGTTTATGCCTGCCAGGACGGTATATCAGCCAGGAGACGGTAAAGCTTCCGTTTTGCCTGCTCCAGTTCATCCCCTGACAGGCGCCAGCCAAGAACACTGTTGAACACCCGCTCCGTATCGAAGTATGGTGTATAGACAGCAAACCCCTGGAAATCCGATTCCGTGATTCCATAGGTGCTGCATGCTGCCAGCAGGGCAGAATAAGCAGCCGGATGATCCAGGATCCGGATGAAGGGGGTGGAAGGCTGAAAATCATAGCAGCTCTTACCTACTATATTCAGAGTCAGAGGTTTTGATAATTGGCGGGAGGAGGAACCGGCATAGAACCGGTATGCACCGGGTTCCACCGCCCAGGTTTTATAAAATGGATCATAAGCAGCCAGGGCCTGGACCGGGAGCCGAAACATAACATCCGCGCTTTCGCCAGGCTCTAGGTATACCTTCTGAAATGCTTTCAATTCCCGTAACGGTTTCTCCAGGGTGGAGATCACATCATTCACGTATAGCTGTACGACCTCGCTTCCGCTTCTGTTTCCTGTGTTGGTAAGGGTGCAGGTCAGAACAATCTCGTCATTCATGGACAGCGGGCGTTCATCGCAAGAGCAGAGCGGGCTGATCGTAAAGGTAGTATAGCTTAGACCATATCCGAAGGGATACATAGGCTCAATATCCTTTTTATCATAATACCGGTATCCCACATACAGGCCCTCACCATAATTCAGAGTCCAGTCCGGCGAAGGACGGTTCAGAGCAGTCGGGCAGTCCTCCAGTCGTTTCGGAAAGGTAAGAGGCAGTTTGCCGGAGGGATTTACTTTGCCGCTCAGAATATCCTTCACACCCCGTCCGCCTTCCATTCCGGGATAGAAGATGCAGAGGATCGCATTCAGCTCATTCTGACAAAAGCGCAGATCTACAGGCCCGCAGACATTTAACAATAGAATGATACGGGTGTTTGACTGTAGTCCTTCCCGGATCGCAGAGCGGATCAGCATCTGCTGCTCTGCAGGCAGTTCCAGGCTGTCCCGGTCCCGTCCCTCCTGTCCCGGAACATAAGCAGTAAGAATCGCATAATCAAAGTCAGAAAGACAGTTTTCAGTAATGGTTTCCATATATTGACAGCAATAATCCTCATCCTGTTCCAGTTCCGTGAATAAGCTGGTGGTCTTATCCGTATACACACGGGCGCTTCCGTCACCGCAGTCATGAAACTGCCGGGTTCCTGCTCCAATAACAGCGATACGACTTCTGCCCGGTATGGGAAGTGCAGAATCCCGGTTTTCCAGCAGGACGGCTCCCTCTGTAATTGCGTGATAGGCGGCCTGCGTACAGAAATCCCTGTCAGCAGCGTCCGAGAAGGAGCGGGAATCATCGGATTCCGGGAATTCTGCGGAAAGTCCGGAAGCCTTCCCTGCCGGAGTATGAAGAATTGCCTTTAGCATATGGGTGACAGCAAGGTCAATATCGTCCTCTGTCAAACTTCCATTTTCAAGTGCTTCATATACCGGTGCTTCGCTCCGGGGACCCGGCATATCAATATCATTTCCGGCGCGGATTGCCGCCGGCTGGTCATAGACAGCGCCCCAGTCTGAAATGACCAGTCTGTCATCGAAGCCCCATTCCTTTCTCAGAACCTCCTGAATCAGCCAGGCATTCTCTGTACAGGCCCTGCCGTTAATTTTGTTATAAGCAGTCATAAGTGTTTCCGCCTGCCCTTCCTCCACGCAGGCGCGGAAGCCCGGCAGATACAGCTCACGCAGCACCCGTTCCGGGATATGCTCGTCAATTCCCTGCCGGTAAGCCTCCAGGTTATTCGCTGCAAAATGCTTCACATTTGCCAGTACACCGGCTTCCTGCACCCCCTGTACCAGGTTAGGCGCCAGAGCGCAGATCAGATGGGGATCCTCGGAATAGCCCTCGAATAATCTGCCATTTAAAGGATCCCGGTGCAGATTCACATTCGGCGTTCCCAGAAGGATATCCACTTGATAATTTCGTGCTTCCATTCCCAGAGCCTGTCCGCATTCATATACAACAGAAGGATTCCAGGTCGCTCCCAGGAGGATTCCCGGCGGATAGCAGCCCGGCTGTTCGCTGATGCATTGATGCTCCTCCAGTAAACGGATAAATTCCTGCCGGGTCTGTTCCAGCTCCGGTGTCAGCAGTTCCGGCTGATTGAAATCAGACAGAACCTGGCGGATGGTTCCGGTATCCACATCCATCCAGTCACTCATAAGCTGTTCCCAGTTCATGCCGGTACCTCCGTCCAGATACTGAATCCGCGGAATGCCCAGCCGCTCCACAGGAAAGCTGCTAAAGGAACTGCCTCCGGTTAAGAGAAGAATCTTTTCTTCCAGTGTCAGTTGTTGAAGTAATTGCTGTATGGTCAGTTGTTCGTTTGTCATATGCCACCTCCAGGGTTTGGTCTGTATGTCAGCCGGTTTCCTAATATATGCTACTGTAACATAGGATAACCGGAATCACAATGAAGAAACCCTTCAAATCACATAAAATTAAGAATCAGAATCTTCCGGCTGGGTAAACCTGTAAAATGGTGGTATACTATGACATGAGGAGGGGCCCGCCGAAGGTGGGAGGAGCCCTGATGTCGGACAGCAGAAACCTAAAGAGGCTGTCAACTATGACATGAGGAGGGGCCCGCCGAAGGTGGGAGGAGCCCTGATGTCGGACAGCAGAAACCTAAAGAGGCTGTCAACTATGACATGAGGAGGGGCCCGCCGAAGGTGGGAGGAGCCCTGATGTCGGACAGAAGTTATATAGTTTAGAAGAATAACACAGGAAAGGAAGCGCACAAGTTATGATAAAGGCGGTAATTTTTGACATGGACGGTGTCCTGCTGGATTCCGAGCGGTTATACCGCAGGTACTGGTTAGAGACAGCAAAGCAGTATGGAATCCCCCGGGAGGATATGGTAAGAATCTGCGAACGGATTGCCGGAGGCTCCCCTGCTCATACAAAAGAAGTATTTGCAGAAGCATTCGGAGCGGATTTTCCTTTTGCGGAAATGCGTGGCAGGGTATTAGAAGCCCTGGACCGGCATGTAAAAGAGCATGGGATAAATGTAAAACCGGGAATACCGGAGCTTCTGAGATTCCTGCAGGAGCATAAGGTGAAGATCGGCCTTGCCACCTCCACAGAGGAGAGCCGGGCGGTACGAAGCCTGGAACAGGCAGGAATCCTCCCGTACTTTGACGGTTGCATGTTTGGCAACCGGGTAAAGAACAGTAAGCCTGCACCGGACATCTATCTGGCAGCCTGTGAGCTGGTAGGAGTATCACCTGCGGAGGCAATGGGGGTAGAGGATTCCATTAACGGAATGTTTGCCTGCATTCATGCAGGTATGACTGCGGTCATGGTCATTGATCTTATCCAGCCCACACAGGAACTGCGGCAGCAGGCAGACCGTATTTATGAATCCGCCCGGCAGATCATGGAGCATTGGGATGAATTTGCAGATAACATAGTGATACAGTAACGAATCTGGTTCTAATTAGAACAACCTCCTGCATATCCTTTAATATGGCAGAATTGCAGAACGCAATCATATATGAGGAAAGGCAGGTTAAACTATGTCAAAATCAATGAAGGTACTTGAAGTAATCAAATCACTGATAGCAGCCTATGTATTTACGGGAATTGCACTTGCAATACTGGCATTTGCTATTTATAAGTGGAGTTTAAATGAAACAGTTGTAAATATTGTGATCATGGCAGTCTATGTCATTGCATCCTTTATCGGTGGTTTTATTACAGGAAAGCGGGTGAAGGAACGGAAATTTTTCTGGGGTCTGCTCCTGGGAGGATTGTACATATTGATCATCTTCGGGGTATCCATGATCATGAGCGCAAGTCTGGATATGATATCAACTGCAAATGCAGCCGCCTGTCTGCTCTGTCTCGGGGGCGGAATGCTGGGAGGGATGATAAGCTAAACTTCTTGCATAGAGCAGGAAAGTATGGTATAATTGCGAAAGTTGTGAAAGCAAAGGAGGATATTTGAATGAAGCATATAAAGACATTAACGAATAAGACCTTAAAGAGTACCATGGAGAAGGGTGGCTGCGGCGAATGTCAGACCTCTTGTCAGTCTGCCTGCAAGACCTCTTGTACCGTTGGTAATCAGACCTGTGAGAATAAGAGATAATTGTATCAGATAAGGGAGAGGACTGCCATACAGCGGTCCTCTCTTCTATGTATTTGTGCATATAATGTTTAGAACATAGGAGCAAGAATGTGATTCACCAGTATAAGAGTAATGGCTATAATATCGTCATGGATGTGTGCAGCGGCGCTGTTCATGTCGTGGATGATATTACCTATGATGCCATTGCAGTATATGAAAAGAATAATGAAGATCAGAGAGAGACAAGCTATGAGGGATTGAAGGAGGCCCTGCCGGAGTATCCGGAAGAGGAATTACGGGAGGCGCTTTCAGAAATAGAAGCATTAAAGGAACAGGGAGCCCTGTTTGCAGAAGATGAGTACAGACAGTTTGTCATGGATTTCAAGAAGCGGAAGACTGTGGTAAAGGCATTGTGCCTGCACATTGCCCATGACTGTAACTTAGGCTGCCGCTATTGCTTTGCAGAAGAGGGCGAATATCATGGCGACCGTTCTCTTATGAGTTTTGAGGTAGGAAAACAGGCGCTGGATTTTCTGATCGCCAATTCCGGAAACCGCAGGAATCTGGAAGTCGATTTCTTCGGCGGTGAGCCAACCATGAATTTTGATGTGGTAAAGGAACTGGTTCGATACGGGAGAAGTCTGGAAGAGCCGTATAATAAGAATTTCCGGTTTACGCTGACGACCAACGGGATTCTTTTGAATGATGAGATCATGGAATTTGCCAATCAGGAAATGGCAAACGTGGTCTTAAGCATAGATGGCAGGAAATCGGTAAATGATTATATGCGTCCCGCCAGAAACGGGAAAAGTACCTATGACATCATCGTGCCGAAATTTCAGCGGTTTGCCCAGTTGAGGAACCAGACGAATTATTATGTCCGGGGAACCTTTACCCATCATAATCTGGATTTTTCAGAGGATGTGCTGCATCTGGCGGATCTGGGATTTCAGCAGATTTCCGTAGAGCCGGTAGTGGCATCACCGGAAGAGCCTTATGCCATTCAGGAGGCGGACCTGCCGAAGCTGATGGAGGAATACGACAGGCTGGCAAAGGAAATGATAAAACGTGAGAAGGAAGGAAGAGGTTTTCAGTTCTTTCACTTTATGATAGATTTAACACAGGGGCCATGCGTGGCGAAGCGTCTGTCCGGCTGTGGCTCCGGCACGGAATATCTGGCGGTTACCCCGTGGGGGGATCTGTATCCCTGCCATCAGTTTGTGGGGCAGGAGGAATTCCGGTTGGGAAATGTGTATGACGGGATCCAGGCAGAAGCAGTCCGGGATGAATTTAAGCTTTGCAATGTATACGCAAAGGAAAAATGTCGAAATTGTTTTGCACGTTTTTATTGCAGCGGCGGATGCGCCGCCAATTCCTATCATTTTCATGGCAGTATTCTGGATGCATATGATATTGGCTGTGAATTACAGAAAAAGCGGATTGAATGTGCAATTATGATAAAGGCTGCCTTGGCAGACCAGGAAGAAAAGGAGAAGAAGGAAGCATGAAGAATCAAAAAATGAAAAGTGTCCTGATCATCATACTGTTTCTGTTGATAACTGCGGGCTGTGTTTATATTGATGTATATGGTCTGCTGGGATCCGGAAAGGCAGAGGATATCACACTGGGTCTGGATCTGGCCGGCGGCGTCAGTATTACCTATCAGATTGAAGAGCAGGATGTATCTGCGGCAGATCTGGCAGATACCATTTACCGTCTGCAGAAGCGTGTAGACGGATACAGTACCGAAGGTAATGTTTATCAGCAGGGAGATAACCGGATCGCGATCGAGATCCCGGGTGTCACCAATGCAAATGAGATATTAGAGGAGCTGGGAAAGCCGGGTGCTCTGGAATTCATAGATCCGGAGAATTACAGCAAGTTCACGCAGAAGGAGGAGTACGAGACGGTACTGACCGGTGCTGACATCGTAAGCGCTCAGGCAGCGATTGACAGCTCCAGTGGTGTGAATGATTATCTGGTTCAACTGGAGATGGGAAGTGAAGGCGCCAAGCGGTTTGCGGATGCAACCGCAGCGAATATCGGCAAACCCATCTACATCATCTACAATGGCGAGGTGATCAGTTATCCGACAGTACAGCAGGCGATTTCAGATGGTGCCTGCGTGATCAATCATATGGAAAGCTATGAATCAGCAGACAGTCTGGCAACTACGATCCGGATTGGTGCTCTTCCGTTGGAACTGACGGAGATCCAGTCTAATATTGTAGGCGCACAGTTAGGTGAAGACGCAATTCAGACCTCTCTTCTGGCAGGACTGATCGGTCTGGCGCTGGTGGCAGTCATTATGATCCTGGTTTACCGTTTCCCGGGCTTTATATCCGTATTTTCTCTGATCTCCTATACGGCATTGATGCTGCTCTGCCTGAATTTGTTTGATGTTACCTTAACCCTTCCGGGTATTGCAGGTATTATTCTTTCAATCGGTATGGCGGTGGATGCGAACGTCATTATCTTTACCCGTATCAAGGAAGAGATTACCGAAGGAAAATCAGTAAAGCTGGCAGTGCAGGGAGGATTTAGGAAAGCAATGTCTGCCGTGCTGGATGGCAATATCACCACTCTGATCGCAGCAGCAGTTCTGTGGTTTATGGCATCCGGTTCCGTAAAGGGTTTTGCGCAGACGCTTGCCCTGGGTATTCTTCTGTCCATGTTTACCGCACTGGTGGTGACGAAGCTGCTGTTAAATGCTTTTGTAGAATTAGGTGCAGAGAATCCGAAGCTCTTTGGTAAGATAAAGGAGCGTAAGGTTCGGGATTATGTGAAGAACAGCAAGGTATGCTTTGCTATATCCGCAGTTGTGATCATTGCAGGCTTTGTATTCCTGCCGATCAATAAGAATAATGAAAATGTCGGTCATGTACTGAATTTCAGTATGGAGTTCATGGGCGGCACCTCCATGACAGTTGAATTTGATAAGACCTACGGACTAGAGGAGGCGGAAGCACAGATTCTTCCGGTTCTGACGGAAGCAACCGGTATTCCGGGTTCCGAGATTCAGCTTCAGAATGTTCAGAATTCGACCTCCATGATCATCAAGACCACACAGATGAATTTGGATCAGCGGGAAGCAGCAGAAACCGCTTTAAGGAATAATTTCACCGTAAATAATTTCTCCATTGAGAACATCAGTTCTACCGTCAGCAGTGAAATGCAGCGGGACGCGATCATCTCCGTATTGGTGGCGACTCTGTTAATGCTGGTATACATTGCGTTGCGGTTCAAGGATATCCGTTTTGGTACCAGTGCGGTTCTGGCACTGCTACATGATGTACTGGTGGTATTTACCCTGTATGCCATTGCGCATCTTTCCGTCGGCAATACCTTCATTGCCTGTATGCTGACGATCGTAGGTTATTCTATCAATGCCACGATCATCATATTTGACCGGATCCGTGAGAATCTGAAGGTCATGAATGAGAGAAAGGCCGGTCTGAAGACCATTGTTAATACCAGTATTGCCCAGACCTTTACGCGAAGCATCTATACCAACCTGACGACCTTCGTTATGGTATTGGTGCTGTATATCGTGGGAGTACCATCGATTAAGGAATTTGCACTGGCGCTGATGGTTGGTGTACTGGGAGGCACGTATTCCTCCATATGCATTACCGGTCCGCTCTGGTATTTCATGAAGAAGATCAGGAAGAAAGAAAAAGCAGTAGAAAGTTAAATAAACAGATGAGCAAGGCTGTTCAGATAATCATTATCATCTGGGCGGCCTTGTGAGGTTATGGCTATGAATGAGAAATGGATATTATTAAATAAAAAGGCTGATTTCTACGGACTTGCAGAACGATTTCATATCGATCCGGTAATTGCAAGGGTGATCCGGAATCGGGATATCATAACGGAACCGGAGTTTGCACGTTACCTGGATACAAAAGCAGAGCTGTATGATCCCTGCCTGATGAAGGATATGGAAAAGGGTGTGGCTCTGATCCGGGAAGCCATCACAAACCGTCAGCCGATCCGGATCATATCGGATTATGATGTGGACGGGATTATGTCGAACTACATTCTGTATCAGGCTCTGCGCCGTTGCAATGCAAAGGTAGATTACCGGATACCGGACCGGATGGTTGATGGCTATGGCATGAATGAAAATATGGTACGGGAGGCTTATCATGCAGGGATCAAGGTAATACTGACCTGTGATAATGGAATTTCCGCCCTGCTTCCCATTGCATATGCCAAGAATCTCGGCATGACGGTCGTAGTGACTGACCACCACGATATTCCATTTGAATATGACGAGGAAGGCGCAAAGGAATATATCCAGTCAGTGGCGGATGCTGTTATTGACCCGAAGCAGACAGACTGTCAGTACCCCTTCAAGCATCTTTGCGGTGCCGGAGTTGCCTATAAGTTCGTACAGGCATTATATCAGGCATGCGACATTGATGTGATCGAAACAGAACAGTTCCTGGAATTTGTTGCCATGGCAACGGTCTGTGATGTCATGGAATTAACAGATGAGAACCGGATCCTGGTCCGGCGGGGCCTGGAGGAGCTGAACCGGACCGGCAATTATGGACTGCGGGCACTGATCAAGGTAAATGAACTGGGAAACCGGAAGCTGCAGGCATATCATATCGGCTTTGTATTAGGCCCCTGTATCAATGCGACCGGGCGGCTGGAAACAGCCAGACTTTCATTAGATCTGCTGCTGGAAGGAAATTATAATCTGGCGTTAAAGCGTGCTGCCCGTCTGAAGGAACTGAATGATGAGCGGAAGGAACTGACCCGGAAGGGTGTGGAAGCCGCTATCGCTCAGGTAGAGGCGACTACGTTGATGGAGGATCGGGTACTGGTGATCTATCTGCCTGATACGCATGAGAGTCTGGCAGGGATCATTGCCGGACGGGTGCGGGATCGTTATTATCGTCCGACCCTGATCCTTACGGATTCAGAAGAGGAAGTCTTAAAAGGTTCCGGGCGTTCCATTGACGGATATCATATGTATGAGGCTCTGACGGAATGTAAGGATCTGATGGTAAAATACGGGGGACATTCCATGGCGGCCGGGTTCTCGATCCAGGCTAAGGATCTGGAATACTTCCGTCATAAACTGAATGTGCTGTGTGAACTGACAGAGGAAGAGCTGATGCCAAAACTTTATATTGACGTTCCAATGCCCATTGATTATATTCATTTTGAACTGATCGAGCAGCTTGATCTATTGGAACCCTTTGGCAAAGGGAACGAAAAGCCGTTGTTTGCCCAGAAAGGACTGAAGGTACATTCCGCACGGATTATGGGACGAAACGCCAATCTTCTAAAACTGGAGCTGGAAAGCGCAGAGGGTGCCAGAATGGAGGGAATCTACTATGAAGTGCAAGAGTTCATGGCCAATATCAAACGCTGGTTCGGCGAGGCGGAATGGGATCAGATGATGAAGGGCTGGCTGAATAATGTGGTGCTGGATGTTGTATATTATCCTTCGATCAATGAATTCAATGGTATGCGGGCTCTTCAGATCGTAATAAAGAGTTATCTACCTCATCGGTCAGAATCCTGTGAGATGTTTGACTTTTCGGGAGAATGACCTTATACTTATATTTTATACAGATAAATGAGAGAGACAGGAATCCTGGGGAAAGTGTGGTGGCAGTCGGATGGAACACAAGACAGAATTAAATGAAGCAATGAAAAAACAACTGGAGGAATTGTCAAACCCGTCGCATCCGTTGACAGAAAACGGAGCAGCAGGAAAAAGGGCGGATATAAGCTTAAGTACGCCTTCTGATTTTACGCCTCCGGAGGAGTTATTTCAGGCATTGATCCGACATATCCGGCAATATCATCCTTCAACGGATACGACCATGATCGAGAAGGCTTACCAGATTGCTGACGAGGCGCACAAGGAACAGAAACGGAAATCCGGAGAACCGTATATCATTCATCCTCTCTGTGTGGGGATTATTCTGGCAGAACTGGAAATGGATAAGGAAACCATTGTTGCCGGTATCCTTCATGATGTTGTAGAGGATACTGTAATGACCACGGAACAGCTTGCAGAAGAATTTTCACCGGAGATTGCCCTGTTAGTTGATGGTGTAACTAAGCTGACAAAACTGAATTTTTCCCAGGACAAGATAGAGTTGCAGGCAGAAAACCTGAGAAAGATGTTTCTTGCCATGGCAAAGGACATCCGCGTTATCATCATTAAGCTGGCGGACCGGCTGCACAATCTTCGGACCATGCAGTACCAGTCACCGCAGAAGCAGATCGAAAAGAGCCGGGAAACCATGGATATCTATGCACCCATTGCCCACCGGCTGGGTATATCCAAGATTAAGGTGGAACTGGATGATCTGTCCCTGAAGTATCTGATGCCGGATGTATACGAGGATCTGACCCGCCAGATCAATGACCGGATCACAGAACGGGAGGCCTTTATCAATGGAATCGTAGAGGATGTGAGGCATCATATTGAACATGCAAATATTACAGCCGAGATTGATGGCCGGGTAAAGCACTATTTTAGTATATATAAGAAGATGATCAACCAGCATAAGACGCTGGATCAGATCTATGATATATTTGCAGTACGGATCAAGGTGGAAACCGTCCGGGACTGCTATGCGGCGCTGGGCGTGATCCATGAGATGTATACACCGATACCGGGACGATTTAAGGATTACATTGCCATGCCGAAGTCAAATATGTATCAGTCCCTGCACACCACGCTGATCGGCCCGTCGGGACAGCCTTTTGAGATACAGATCCGGACCTTTGCCATGCACCGTACTGCAGAATACGGTATTGCCGCCCACTGGAAATATAAGGAAAACATGCAGGGCGGTACCGGAGAGGAACGGGAGGAGGCCAAGCTTGCATGGCTGCGTCAGATACTGGAGTGGCAGCAGGATACGGATGATAACCGCGAATTTATGAGTGTTCTCAAGACGGATCTTGACTTATTTGCAGAGCAGGTATACTGCTTCACACCGGCAGGAGATGTAAAGTCCCTGCCATCCGGTTCCACACCGATTGATTTTGCCTACAGTATCCACACGGCAGTAGGCAATCGCCTGATCGGGGCACGGGTGAACGGCAGACAGGTCACCATTGATTATAAACTGCAGAACGGTGACCGGGTAGAGATCATTACCGCGCCAAATGCCAAAGGTCCCAGCCGGGACTGGCTGAATATCGTAAAAAGTACCCAGGCGAAGACCAAGATCAATCAATGGTTCCGGCAGGAATATAAGGAAGATAACATAACCAGAGGCAAGGAGCTTCTGAATGCATATTGTAAGACCAAGGGTCTGCAGTTAAGCGATTATACGAAGCCGAATTACATTGCAAAGGTGACGGAAAAGTATAATTTCCGGGACTGGGAATCCGTCTGTGCAGCGATCGGTCATGGCGGCCTGAAGGAGGGCCAGGTCATGAACCGTCTGGTAGAGGAATATGAACGCGATCACTGCCGTCAGCTCAGTGATGAAGAATTACTTTCCCAGATGGAACAGGAATCCCAGGAGGTCGTACATCATCCAAAGCGCTTCCGGGGCGGGATCATCGTAAAGGGCATTGACGATGTGGCGGTTCATTTTTCAAAATGCTGCAGTCCGGTGCCGGGAGACAAGATTGTCGGCTATGTAACAAGAGGGCGGGGCGTATCCATTCACCGAAGCGACTGTGTCAATGTACTTGGCATGACGGAGGAGGAGAAGGAACGTCTGATCGAAGCAGAATGGCAGAAGCAGGAGGACAACCGGGATGCACTGTATGTAACGGATATCAAGATATATGCCATTGACCGTCGAAATATTGTGTTTGACATTTCCAAGGTCTTTTCCGAAATGCTGATCAATGTTACCAGTATGACCCTGCGGACGAACCGGCAGGGAAAGGCGACCATTAATGTTGCATTTGAGATTCATGGTGTGGATCAGTTGAATAAGATCATTGCCAAGATACGCAGCATTGATGATATTATTGATATTGAACGGACCATGGGATAATATATAACATGAGGAGGGGCCCGGCGAAGCTGGGAGGAGTCCTGATGTTGGATAGCACCAGACGAAAGGTATAGTCAGAATATGCCTAAACATAACATGAGGAGGGGCCCGGCGAAGCTGGGAGGAGTCCTGATGTTGGATAGCACCAGACGAAAGGTATAGTCAGAATATGCCTAAACATAACATGAGGAGGGGCCCGGCGAAGCTGGGAGGAGTCCTGATGTTGGATAGCACCAGACGAAAGGTATAGTCAGAATATGCCTAAACATAACATGAGGAGGGGCCCGGCGAAGCTGGGAGGAGTCCTGATGTTGGATAGCACGGGGCCAGAGAATTTATAGTAGAATAAGAGGAAGATTATGCAGGAAATCATTGTAATCACGAATCAATTAGGAAGCTTTATGACGAATTGCTATACGGTATATAATTCTGCCACCCGGGAGGCTGTGATCATTGATCCGGCGGCCAACGCGCGGTTTATAAGCAATATGCTGGTAAGCCAGCAGTTGAACTGCGTGGCGGTGCTGCTGACCCATGGACATATCGACCATATGGAGGCATTGCCGGAACTGCTGAATCTGATCGGACATAAGGTGCCGGTATATGCGTCAGCGTCAGAGGCAGAGGTTCTGAACGATCCCAGGAAGAATCTTTCCGCTATGCTGACGGATCAGGTGGTAACGCTAAAGCCGGATGTTCTGTTAGAGGATGGACAGACCATAGAATTGCTTGGAACAAGTATTCAATGCATTCTGGTGCCGGGCCATACCCAGGGGGGTATGTGCTATTATCTGGAAGAGAATCAGATGCTGTTTTCCGGCGATACCCTGTTTGCCAGAAGCATCGGACGTTCTGATTTTCCGACCGGAGATGGTGACCTTTTGATCCGCATGATCCGTGAACGGCTTCTGGTTCTTCCGGATTCAGTTACTGTATACCCGGGACACAATGAACGCACAATGATCGGACGGGAGAAGGTAAGCAACCCGTTTCTGGCAGGATGACAGGCAATGATATACTTAAAGCAGGATATAGAAGAATATGACCATGATTTCAGAACCATGATCCAGGCATTCTTTCCGAGGGAAAAAATCGTGATCATGGAACCGGGAACCCGCCTGACCTTTCGAGCGGAATTTCTGGAGGAGCAGGTGCGGTTAAGTCTGTGGGAGAACGGAAGGCAGATAGAGGAGGAGACGGTTGCCTGCAATTACAGAGATAAGAAGGCCGGGAGAAATGCGTTAAAGGCGGCTTCCTATCATTTGCTAAGCCGGTATTGCGGCAGGACTCTGCCCTGGGGAAGCATGACAGGTGTGCGTCCAACCAAGTTTGCAACAGCCAGGCTGGAGGCGGGCTGGCAGGAGGAGGCCATTGTCCGGGAGTATGAAACCCTGTATCTGACGACCAGGCAGAAGGGCGAGATCTGTTACCGGGTGGCGAAACGGGAGCAGGAATTATTGGAGCCATTTCATTTTACGGAGGAATACTGCCTGTATGTGGGTATTCCCTTTTGTCTGTCCCGGTGTCTGTACTGTTCCTTTACCGCTTATCCGGTCAGCAGCTATCAGGACCGGATCGAGGATTATCTGTCCGCCTTGTTTCAGGAGCTGGATTATGCAGCAGAAGCATACCGGACAAAGCGGCTGGTGGCTGTATACATAGGAGGCGGTACTCCGACATCCTTGAGTGCAGAACAGCTTGGGCGGGTCATTGACAGGATTGATTCATTGTTTGATACCCGGTATCTGCGGGAATTTACGGTAGAGGCGGGAAGGCCGGACAGCTTAAGCCCCGAGAAGTTCGCAGCAATGAAGGAACGACAGGTCAGCCGCATCAGTATCAATCCGCAGACCATGAATGATGAGACACTGCGCCTGATCGGACGGGCGCATACGGCGCAGATGACCGTGGATGCTTTTCATATGGCCCGGGAGTCTGGCTTTGATAATATCAATATGGATATCATTGCCGGGCTTCCGGGTGAGGATATCCGTCATATACAGTACACACTGGATGCATTGCGGGAGCTGAAGCCGGACAGTCTGACGGTGCATTCCCTGGCGATCAAGCGGGCCGCAGAGCTGAACCTCCGTATGCAGGAGTATCAGGACAGCATTAAGGGCAGTACCAATGAAATGCTCACCCTGGCAGACCGGTATGCCGCAGAGCTTGGCATGGTACCTTATTATCTGTACCGCCAGAAAAATATACCGGGGAATCTGGAAAATGTAGGATATGCCAGACCGGGAATGGAATGTCTTTATAATGTCTTGATTATGGAAGAGAAAATGGATATTATAGCAGTAGGTGCCGGTACATCCACCAAGCTTACCTTTCCGGAGGAGGGAAGGATCGAGCGGGTAGAGAATGTGAAGAATGTGGAGGAGTATATCCGGAGGATCGAGGAGATGATCCTTCGCAAAAAGACCGCATTCCGGCAGAAGCAGACGGATGCAACAGACAGATGATATAGGCAAACTAGAGATTACTGGGGAAAAATGAAAGTAACAAGAGATATTTTTACTGGTGAGATTGTAAATGAATACTTAAGTGAGGATTTTGCAACGGGGCTGACCCATGCGATGTGCGTCAGCGATCTGGCAGGAAAGCTGGCAAGGGAACTGGAACTTCCGGAGGAAACCGTTCAGGAGGTGGCCCTGGCAGGAATGCTGCATGACATCGGGAAGCTGAAGATCAGCCGTTATATTTACGGACGGAAGGAAGATACCATGCGGATTGAGGAAACCCGGTATATCCGTCGGCATGCTCAGCTGGGAGAGCAGATACTTCGAAAAGAAGGCTTCTCAGATAATGTATGTAATATGGTATTGTACCATCATGAGAATTTTGACGGTTCCGGTTATCCGTTTAATCTGCGGGGAGAAGAAATCCCGCTGGGAGCAAGGATCCTGCGTGTCTGTGATGTGTTTTCCGCACTGATCTCAAATCGACCGTATCGAAAAGCATTCGATACGGATACGGCAACCCGGCTGCTGATTGATGAAGTAAAGAATTTTGACATGCGGATATTTCTGGCATTCCAGAGTGTGATCCATAATGAAAGTACCTTAGAAGAGATTGAAGAGCTTGAAAAGGGCATACTGCTGAAAGAGGCAGTAGATATGACTGTGTGAGAAAGGTTGGAGGATAGAGAAATGGCAATGAAGAAGAAGCCGGTTACCGGAATGAAGGATATAATGCCCCGCGAAATGGAAATACGGGATTATGTCATAGGACTGATCAAGGAACCTACCGAACGTTCGGGTTTTCCTCGATGGAAACCCCCTGCGTGGAGCATATCGAGAACTTAAGCAGTAATCAGGGCGGTGAGAATGAGAAGCTGATCTTTCGTATTCTGAAGCGGGGAGAGAAGCTGAATCTTGCAGAGGCGGCTTCAGCGGCAGATCTGGTTGATGGCGGTCTCCGCTACGATCTGACACTTCCTCTGTCCCGGTATTATGCCAATCATGCCAATGATCTGCCAAGTCCGTTTAAAGCATTGCAGATGGGCAATGTATGGCGGGCGGACCGGCCGCAGAGAGGACGGTACCGTCAGTTTATGCAGTGTGACATTGATATTCTGGGAGAAGCCTCCTGTCTGGCTGAGATCGAACTGATCCAGGCCACAACGACCCTGCTTGGCAGACTGGATTTTCACAATTTTACCATACGGATCAACGACCGTCGGATTTTAAAGGCGATGGCCGCCTACAGCGGATTTGCACCGGAGGACTATGAGACGGTCTTTATCATTCTGGATAAGATGGATAAGATCGGCCTGGAGGGTGTCGAAGGAGAACTGCTCGAAGCCGGGTACGATAAGACCGGTGTAGAACGGTATCTGAATCTGTTTCGGACTGTGACCAGCGATACGGATGGAATCCGTATGCTGAAGGAACAGCTGGAGGGCTTTCTGGAGCCGGCCATAGCAGATGAGCTGGTGATGATCATTGCCAGTGTAGAGCAGGTGAAGGATGCGGATTTCAGGCTTTGCTTTGATCCGACCCTGGTGCGGGGCATGTCCTATTACACCGGCCCGATCTTTGAGATTGCCATGGATGAGTATGGTGGTTCTGTTGGAGGCGGAGGACGTTACGATGAGATGATCGGAAAATTCACGGGACAGAATATCAGCGCCTGTGGATTCTCCATCGGATTTGAACGGATCATCATGCTTTTACTGGAGCGGGACTTTAAGGTGCCATCTGCAGGAACAAAGACCGCATTTCTAATTGAGAAGAATATGCCGGCAGATCGTCTGCCTGCTATTTTAGAAGAAGCCAAAAAGGAACGGGAAGCGGGAAGACAGGTGAATATCGTCATGATGAAGAAAAATAAAAAGTTCCAGAAAGAACAGATGCAGGCAGAGGGCTACGAGGAATTCCGCGAGTTTTTTGCAGACCGTCTGGAATGATCCGGGCGATGTGCGGGAAGCTGAGTACAGAGTGAAATATCACGGCAGAAATAAGGAGGATGAGGAATGGCAGAATCAATGCAGGGCTTGAAGCGGAGCCATAGATGTGCAGAATTAGGCAAGGGGAATCTGGGAGAACAGGTTACCGTTATGGGCTGGGTGCAGAAGACCCGGAACAAAGGCGGACTGATCTTTGCGGATCTGCGGGATCGCAGCGGATTGTTACAGATTACATTTAACAGTGATAAATTATCAGAGGAGATCTTCAGTCAGGCCTATAAGCTCCGCAGTGAGTTTGTGATCGCAGTCACCGGAACTGTAGTAGAACGGGAGGGCGGTGTAAACCCGAATCTTCTGACGGGAGAGATTGAGATAGCAGCAGAGACGATGCGTGTACTTTCTGAGGCGGAAACCCCGCCGTTTCCGATCGAGGCAAACAGCAGGACCAAGGAAGAACTTCGCTTAAAGTACCGCTATCTGGACTTGCGGAGACCGGATCTGCAGGCAAATATCATGCTTCGCAGTAAGGTATGCATGCTGGTTCGCGCATTTCTGGCAGAGGAGGGATTTCTGGAAATTGAAACTCCTATGCTGACAAAATCCACCCCGGAAGGAGCAAGAGATTATCTGGTACCAAGCCGGGTGCATCCGGGTAGCTTCTATGCCCTGCCACAATCACCGCAGATTTTTAAGCAGCTGCTGATGTGTTCCGGTTATGACCGTTATTTCCAGATTGCCCGGTGTTTTCGGGATGAGGACCTGCGGGCAGACCGTCAGCCGGAATTTACCCAGATTGACATGGAACTCTCCTTTGTAGATGTGGATGATGTGATTGATGTCAATGAACGGCTGCTGGCAAAGATATTCCGGGAAGCAACAGGCGTAGAGATTTCTCTGCCGATCCAGCGTATGACCTGGCAGGAGGCGATGGACCGATTTGGTTCAGACAAGCCGGATCTGCGTTTTGGAATGGAATTGCATAATGTAACGGATGTGGTAAAAGACAGTGCGTTTGTTGTATTTAAAGGAGCTATTGAAGCAGGTGGCAGCGTCCGGGGTATTAATGTAAAGGGACAGGGCGGAATGCCAAGAAAGAAGATTGACGCCCTGGTTGAATTTGCAAAGGGGTATGGTGCCAAAGGACTTGCTTATATCGCGATCAATGAGGATGGTACCTATAAATCTTCGTTTGCAAAGTTTATGAAGCCGGAGGAAATGGACGCATTGGCGACAGCCATGGAGGGAGAACCGGGAGATTTGTTACTCTTTGCGGCAGATAAGAATAAGCTGGTATACGACGTCTTAGGTGCTCTGCGTTTAGAGCTGGCATCCCAGCTGGAGCTGTTTGACAAGGATGAATACCGGTTTGTATGGATCACGGAATTTCCATTACTGGAATGGAGCGAGGAGCAGGGACGGTATCTGGCCATGCATCATCCGTTTACCATGCCGATGGAAGAGGATCTGCCATATCTGGAAACAGAGCCGGGCCGTGTCCGGGCGAAGGCATACGATATTGTATTAAATGGAACGGAGCTTGGCGGTGGATCGGTCCGGATCCATCAGGATGACGTACAGGAGCGGATGTTTGCGGCCCTCGGCTTTACGAAGGATGCTGCCTATGAACAGTTCGGGTTCCTGTTGAACGCCTTCCGGTATGGCGTTCCACCGCACGCAGGGCTGGCGTATGGTCTGGATCGTCTGATCATGCTGATGGCAAAGGAGACCTCGATCCGGGACGTTATTGCCTTTCCAAAGGTAAAGGATGCATCCTGCCTGATGTCAGAGGCACCGAACCGGGTAGATGAAAAGCAGTTAGAAGAACTGGCGATCGCAGTTATGACAGCGCCGGATGGACAGGAATAATTAAATGGTAAATGGGGATGCTCTAATGGGGAGTATCCCCATCCTTAGTAAGTCGGATCGCAGGCGGACTGCCTGTAGAAAACAGAGGGGAGTAGTATGAAATTAAAGTATGGTAAGAAATGGATCACGGTTCTGGGGTGCCTGTTTTTCATGGTGGCACTGGCCGGTTGTAACGAACAGAAGCTGCCGGATCTTCCGTCGGCTCCAGATGAAACGACCGAGGTGATGCCACCCGTGGGAACCGCAGGTTTTCGAAAGCAGCTGGATACACTTCCGGCTGTTGGCGCTCCAGTAGAGAATCCGGGAACCAGGCAGCATTTTTCCTTTACTGCCGGTGACGGAGCATTTACATTTACGGAGACAGAGACCCTTTGGCTGTATAATCAATCGGTGATCGGAGAAAGTGATACGCAGTTTCTGCTGAACGTCAAAGGCAGGAAGGTTACGATCGTCCGGGTAAAGCCGGAGGAGACAGCAAGTCTTTCCCTGGATCAGTGGACTTCCGTGTATACAGATGATATTGTAACGATCTATCGGGAAACAGAAGAAAAGGAAGTAAAGGAAGATGAGTGTATGTTCCTGACTCTGTATGATACCACCTGGCAGGTCTACTTCTGGTCAGAGCTGGTGGAGAAGCGGATCATTACGCTGGATAAGCTTTATCAGGAGCTGGCACAGATGGGGACTGCAATCGTTCCGGCAGAGGAGGGAGAAACCCTGTCGGATGTGATCGCGGCCATGGGCGTGAATCCGGTTCTGGAAGAATATAAGCTTGCATTTCGAGAGGGTATCTCCTATTCAGGCTTTGTATTCTGCTCTCCATCCAGCGGACTGGCAGTGTATGATGATCTGTCCATTCTGATTTCCATTCAGGTACCGGAATGGAAGGAATATGCGACACTTCATATCGAGAAGATTCCCAATTACCAGGATCGTCTGGAGGATACCGGAGAGGTATTTGACGGGCATACCATATGGGCGGATTATACTGGAGAACTGAAGTATTTTATACTGGGAGAGGATAATACCTGTATCTGGCTGGAAGGGCTTCCCAGTACGACAGAATCGGATGCAAGGAGCTTTACGGCAAAGGATGCAGCGTATATATTTGAACTATTTTTGACAAAATAATGTAAAATTACTATAATGTAGATACAGTTTCATTTAAGGCGGTGCAGAATGAATAGAAAAAAGCTTCGTAGATTTGAAACCATATTATGGATGATCATAAAGGGATTATTATATCTGGGTATCATGGCGATTTATATCGCCCTGATGGGGACGGATAATATTGCACTGCGCCAGTTGTCCCGTACACTCGGAATCAGCTTAAGTACCTATGTGATTGTAGGGCTGTTGTTTTTGTCGATTTACGGAAAGTACGATGTCGGCAGGCGGAAGAGCAAGCCGATCATCTATTCTCTGGCTCTGGCCGTGCTGTTTACAGATATTATATCTTATTTGCAGTTAATGATCATGAACACGGTCACACCAAGCATTTACGCGTTCCGTTTGAAAAACATCGGACTACTGGCGGCGGCTTTTATTCTGCAGCTGCTATTGATCATTATAGCAGTCTATGCGGGAAATGCTTTGTTTTTTAAGCTGCACCCGCCCGAGAAGTGCTGTGTGGTAACCTCCTCTCAGGAAAATCTGAATGAGATCGTACGGGGGATTTTAAAGTATAAAAAGCAGTATGAGATCGTTGAGGTGTTTGATTACCGGGATAAGATGCTGCTCCGGAAGCTGAAGGACATTGATACGGTGTTTATGTACAATATTCCAATCCATCTGCGCAGTGAGGTAACCAATTATTGCTACCGTACCCGGAAGAATGTATATTATAATCCGGAGATTGAGGATATCATTGAAATGAGTTCAGAATATTATATGCTGGATGATATTTCTCTGTTGAACTACAATACGAAAGGGCTTACCATGGAACAGAGGATTGCCAAGCGTTGTATGGATATTGGGCTTTCTCTGTTAATGGGACTCCTAACAGCTCCGATCTGGATCGTCAGTGCCATTGCCATTAAGACCTATGACGGGGGCAAGGTCTTGTTTAAGCAGGATCGGGCTACCATTAACGGAACTGTATTTCAGGTTTATAAGTTTCGGACAATGCGGGAGCATGTGGAGAATTACTCTTCCACGGATGATGACAACCGGATTACCAGACCGGGCAGGTTCCTGCGGAAGACCCGTATGGATGAACTGCCACAACTGTTGAATATCCTGAAGGGGGATATGAGCTTTGTGGGGCCGAGGCCGGAGATGATTGAAAATGTGAATACGTATACGGAGGAACTGCCGGAGTTTAAGTACCGTCTTCGGGTAAAGGCAGGTCTGACAGGGCTTGCGCAGGTGGCAGGGAAATATAATACTTCACCCAAGGACAAGCTGATGATGGACATGAATTATATAGAAAATTACAGTGTGTTTAAGGATATTCAACTGTTGTTCCAGACAGCCATTGTATTATTAAAGACAGACAGTACAGAGGCCTTTCATGAGGAAGAGGGAAAAAAGGAGTATGTATTTCGTCAGGCGGAGGAAGAGGATTAGACAATGAAGCAGTATGACTATGTGATCGTCGGAGGCGGCTTATTCGGGGGGACATTTGCCTATGCAGCATCGAAAAGCGGGAAGAAATGTCTGGTGGTAGAGAAGCGTCCATATCTGGGCGGGAATATCTACTGTGAACAGATCGCAGATATTAATGTTCATAAGTATGGCGCCCACACCTTTCATACCAGTAATCGGAAGGTCTGGGAGTTTGTAAATTCTCTGGCGGGCTTTAATCGCTATACCCATTCGCCGGTTGCGAATTATCATGGAGAAATTTATAATCTTCCGTTCAATATGAATACTTTTCATGAGATGTGGGAGGATGTCCGGACGCCGGAGGAGGCAAAGGCCCGGATCGGTGAACAGCGGGCAAGGATTACCGGACAGCCGCAGAATCTGGAGGAGCAGGCCATAAGTCTGGTAGGAGAGGATATTTACCGGAAACTGGTCAAGGGATACACGGAAAAGCAGTGGGGACATGACTGCAGAGAACTTCCGGCATTTATCATCAACCGTCTTCCGGTCCGGTATTGTTATGATAACAATTATTTTGATGACCTGTATCAGGGAATTCCCATTGGTGGATATAATGTATTGATCGAGGCTATGTTTGCAGGCTGCGACATAGAATTAGAGGCAGATTATAATCTGGACCGGGAACGGTATAACGAACTGGGAGACCGGATTCTTTATACAGGTACCCTTGATTCTTTTTATGATTACCGGTTTGGTAAACTGGAGTACCGGAGTCTCCGGTTTGATACGGAGGTTCTGGATCAGGAGAATTATCAGGGAGTGGCAGTGGTGAATTTTACTGATCGCGAAACACCGTATACCCGGATCATTGAACATAAGCACTTTGAATTCGGTTCTCAGGAGCAGACCGTTATCACCAGAGAGTACCCGGTGGAGTGGCAGGAGGGTATGGAGCCGTATTATCCGGTGAACGACGAGAAAAATCAGGTGCTGTACCAGCGGTATCTGCAGTTGACAAAGATGGAGGAGAAGGTAATCTTTGGCGGACGACTGGCAGAGTATCGTTATTATGATATGGATCAGGTCATAGAATCTGCATTTTCGTTAATTGAGAAAGAATTGAACTGTGAGATGAACTACGGAAAAGAGTATAAGAGCCAGTATTATTATGCCAGTGTATAAGAGGAGCTGTTATGACAGAACAAGTAAGTGCATTGCTAAGTAAATACCATCAGGAGCATCTGCTGGATCATGTAGATGAATTATCTCAGTGTAAACGGAAACAGCTATTTTCCCAAATTTCCGGAATCGACTGGTCCTTTTTGGAGTCTTATAAAAAGAAACCGGAGTATCCGGGTGATATTCAGCCGTTGGGTGCATTAACGCTGGAAAAGATTATGAAAAGACAGGAGGAATATCGGAAGATCGGACTGGAGAATATCCGGGCAGGTAAGCTCTGCCTTCTTCTGCTGGCAGGAGGACAGGGAAGCCGGCTGGGATATGACAGACCCAAGGGCTGTTTCAATATGGGGATAAACCGCGAACTGTCTATTTTTCAACTTTTGATGGAGCATGTTATGGATGTGGTAAAGCAGGCGGATGCCTGGATGCATATGTATATCATGACCAGCGACAGCAATTATTCGGATACGGTAAGTTTTTTTAAGGAGCATGATTTTTTTGGTTATCAACCGGATTACCTCCATTTCTTTGTACAGGAGATGAATCCGGTAACGGATGAACAGGGAAAGATCCTGATGACCTCGAAGTCGGATCTTGCCATGTCGCCGAACGGGAATGGCGGCTGGTTCCGTTCTATGAACCGGGCGGGATTGTTAGACGGGATATTTGAGTCAGAGATAGAATGGATCAATGTATTTTCCGTAGACAATGTATTGCAGCGGATCGCAGATCCTGTGTTCCTGGGAGCTACCATTGACAGCGGGAAAATGTGCGGGGCCAAGGTGGTCCGCAAGGTAAGCCCGGACGAGAAGGTAGGCGCCATCTGTACGGAGAACGGAAAGCCATATATCATAGAGTATTATGAGTTATCCAAAGAAATGGAGAATCAGAAGAACCCAGACGGTTCATTAGCCTATGGGTTTGGCGTTATCCTGAATTATCTCTTTCCGATCAGCCGGTTACAGGAGACCTTACATGTCAGTATGCCGCTGCATGTGGTAAAGAAGAAGGTACCATATATGGATGATATGGGGATTCTGGTGAATCCCACAGAGCCAAATGCCCTGAAATACGAGACTCTTGCTTTGGATCTGATCCATGAGATGGAGGATTGTCTGGTATTTGAAATTGACCGGAAGCGGGAATTTGCTCCGGTCAAGAATAAGATGGGTGTGGATTCGATTGACACTGCCAGGGCCCTGCTGCTTGAGAATGGATATGACTTATAACATGTCACAGCCAGATGATATAAGCATGAAGCGATCCCGCAAGGGGATCACTTCATGGAAACTGCATAATCACTGGCATACATTTTCTGCAGGGCTTCCAGATTGTTATGTTCTTCCGTCAGACAGAATTCACCGGACCATGTCATGTAATAGGCCCATGGAAGCCGGGACTGTTCCAGCATATCAATATCCGGTATGACACCGACCTCTGCCAGTGCAGCGACCTTGTTCCTGCTGGTATTGGCAACCAGTTCCTCATACTCTTTCTGATAATCGGTAACTGTATGCGGTTCCAGATAAATATCTCTGGAGATAACGTCTACATAATCGTCTCCCGGATAGCCTTCCTTCACAGGCGAATTCCATACCCATAACAGATGATCTAACTGTTGTACATTTACAAAATAATCAAACATCAGCTTGTATAATTCCCTGCCGACTGCATGACCTTTTGATCCCCACCAGAACCAGTCTCCGTCCGCCTCATGGAAGGGCCTCCAAAGAATCGGAATATTTTCTTTCTGGAACCGGCGCAATTCTATCGCGATCACATCCAGATCGCGATAGAAGGCAGTACGCTCCGGGGTACCGTCCATTAATACCCGGGACGGGTCAAAGTCCGTATGAATGGTATAGAAGCTTTTATCGCTGCCGCCGATGGGGGAGAACCAGTGGAAGCAGAAGCTTACGATTCCGCCTGTGCTCCTGGCCCATTGCAGGGCTGTCTCTACGGTATTCCGGTTATTCTGAACCTCTGTCAGACATTCTTCTGAAGCATCCTCGTAATTAATATTAGAGGAATAGGATAGCAGCTCAAAGCCCTGAAGCTTCGGGTATCTGCCGGTTATTTCATGGATATGGGACCGCTCCTCCATAGGAACGGTCTGGGTGTGCTGTCCGGTAATGATCTTATTGCCGGCAGTCTGATACAGATATGTAAGAAGCGCACAGGCTTCCTTTGTTGCATGTTTATTCACTGGCTGCATGATCGATAAAACTCCTTCTTAAGATTTGGTCCGGTGCATGATTTCCAGGCACATTCTGCCATTGTGATATGGACACTTCCATGGCTCCAGGATCGGAAGCCGGCTGGATGGCTTTCCATCCGCATCTACATCATAATACCACTCAGAATTCGGCCGGGGATCGATCAGATGCTCCTCCACGAATTGCCAGATATCCTCAGCGGCTTTCTGATACCAGACATTACCGCTCTTTTGAAATGCATTCCAGAAGCCGATGATCGCTTCACACTGTACCCACCAGATCCGGGTGGTCAGAACAACTCCGTTTTCTGCTTCTGCCATGACGGAATGATTCTCATACGCAACCTCGTAGATCTTTTCCGTTAAGTCCATGATCATCGGTGCCAGCTTTTCTGATAACTCTTTATCATTCAGAACTGTTAATGCCCGGTCGATCAGCCAGGTGGCTTCAATGTCGTGTCCATAGGAATGCAGGTCGATAATGGAATTCATATCTGCATCAAAGAATACTTCTAAACGGTGCAGTTCCGGATTGTATACGGTATTGTAGAATTCTGCCGTTGCCCAGCGCAGGCGCTTTTCCACCTCCGGATCATGACAGACACGGTACAGCTCTGTATAGGCTTCACATACATGGAGCAGGGTATTCATGGTCTTATCTGCGATCACATTGTTTTCAGATAATTTGTCATTGGTATTCGGAATAAAATTGATCGTATAGGACTCACCATAACCGTCACCCAGCCTGCATTTATCCTCGATCGTATGGAACAGCTCCATGGCATAGCCTAATGCCTCCTCTACGCCCGAGGCATCATAATAGGAAGCCAGAGCATAGATGGCAAAGGCCTGATTATAGGTATGCTTGGTCGCATCCTCCACCTTACCGTCATAGGTCATGGACCAGTAGATACCGCCATTGGTCCGGTCAAGGCAATAGGTCTTAAGAAATTCATAGGCATGCCGTGCATATGGAAGCACCGACGTATCCCCCGTTTCCAGATATACATTAGAAAAAAACCAAAGAATCCGGCTGTTCAGGATACAACCCTTGACCGCTTTTTTATCCAGCTTCAGATCAAAGTCCATATATCCATAGAAGCCCCCGAACTCCCGATCGATCATGCTCTTCCAGAAAGGAAGGATGCAGTTTTCCAAGTTTGCGATTACCTTTTCCCGTAACATGTGTTAACCCTCCGTTTATCAATGTATTAGTATTACTATGCTCTTATTATATTAGATCTTATGCATTTTACTAGAATGGATACATTAAAAAATAGAACAAATCTCTATATAGAAGATGGAAAATAAGTAAGGATAGTGGTAAAATATTAAAGCAGAACAGATTTAAATAGAAGTGTAAAATATGATAAAAGTCTTAAGAAGGTGAATCGGGATGGAACTGTTTGAATACATTGACATTATGAATACCCCCTATCAGATCTATATGGAGGAAGTGAAGCAGCCTGGCTTCCGGGTACGGGGGCACTGGCACTATTTTATAGAACTGCTTTATGTGGTGCAGGGAGAAATCCGGGTGGACTGTGGTAATTACCGGTATACTCTAAAACCGGGGATGGTGATCGTGCTGCCGCCCAGGATGCTTCACCGCATTCAGACCGGAGAAGAACTGCCGGTTCGTTACGCAGTGGTAAAATTTGACATGAATGCGATCCGGATTCCGGGTGTTTATCTGCCGAAGCTGCGAAGCACCCTTTCTGCGATCCAGGAGCGTCGGCCCATGATATTTTCCAGAGAGGAGCAGGAGGAGAACCGATTCGGGTTCTATATTCAGAATTGTCTGGATGAGCTGGCAGGAAAAGCCTTTGGATATGAATTGAACGTCTATTCCAATCTGTCAGTTATGCTGATCCAGATGGTGCGGCAATGGGAGCAGCGGGAGACGATAGAGACAGAGACAGGGGAAGGAGAATGCAGTTCCACCTTTTTTGACAATATACTGGAATATATAGATATCCATTCTTTTGAACCGCTCCAGGTACAGGAACTGGCTGAGAGGTGCGGTATGAGCTATTCAAACTTTGCCAGAACCTTTAAATTACAGCATGGGCGCTCCTGCAAGGAATATATCGAATACATTCGAATCTCCAAGGCAGAGGAGCTGGTGCTGTACAGTGATTTTGATATCAGCTATATCGCCCAGGAGACCGGCTTTGCCGATGCCAGTCATTTTATTCGAATCTATAAGAAGTTCAAAGCAGAAACACCCAAACAGGCCAGACTGAAGGCTGCCGGCTTATAGGATTTCCAGCAGAGTATTGACAAGCAGATCATCATCCTCCGGTCTCAGGAAACAGAAGCGGATGAAATCCGATCCGAGACCCAGAAAGTTCGAACAGTCGCGGATCATCAGACCCTTCCGGATACAGTGATCAAAGACCTTTGCAGATGTCATTCCCTCCTTTTGCAGCTTTAGCAGTACGAAGTTAGCAGCAGGCGTGAATACCTTCAATGTCTTTCTGGCGCGCAGGGCAGAGCAGATCAGACTGTTTTCCTGGGAGATCAGTTCTCTGGTTCGTTTTCTGTATTCAACATCGGTGAACATGACCGTTCCTGCATAAGCGGCAATAGAGCTGATGGACCAGGGATGTGTATGCCTGCGGATATAAAGGACAAGCTTCTCATTGGAGGTACAGGCATACCCAAGCCGCAGTCCGGGTGCGGCAAAGAATTTGGATACGCCCCGCAGCACGATCAGGTTGTTATAGTGTTCCACCAGAGGAATGGCAGAGACCAGAGATACATCCTTTACGAATTCCACATACGTTTCATCCACCAGAAGAAAGGCAGAGCAGGCCTTGCATTTATCCGCAAGCTCCTGGAGCTGCTTTGTCGTAATGCAGGTGGAGGTAGGATTATTCGGATTACAGAGGATTATCATATCCACGGATTCATCGATCTGCAGACATAAATCCCTGACATCCAGCTGAAATTCTGTCTCTTCTGTCAGTACATAGTCAATGATCTCGCTTTTCACTGCTTTCAGATCTCGTTTATATTCAGAATAGGTTGGTTCTAAAATGATTGTTTTCTTTGGTTTGATCGTGTTGATAAAGGTTACGATCAATTCTGTGGTTCCGCTTCCAGGCAGGATATGGGAAGTGGAAGCTCCGGTATAGGTGTGGATGGCTTCCTTTAATTCCTTGTATTCCCGGTCCGGATACTCCGTCAGGACATCAATATGCTCCTGTAATGCCCGCTTCATAACAGGAGACATGCCCAAGGGATTGACATTGGAACCAAACGGGCGGATGTTCTCCCGGCGTATGCCATACTGCTGTTCAACTTTCTCTAAATCGCTGCCGTGGAACTGATCTGTTGGCTGTAACATAAAAATATCCCCTCTCCTTCTTTCCTAAATGTATTTTATTTGATATAATGTATTCAGTATATCGCAAATGAGGAAGGATTGGCAAGGGTGTTGTAGATGAAAGAAAAAGTTGAGCAGTATGCCAAAAACGAATTTAACGTAAACCGGCCTTTGGTGGAGGTATCCTCCAGTCATTTACAACTGAATATAGAAGCAGGCTCTCTGTATCAGGGCTCCATTGAAGTGTATTCGGCAAATGACCGAAAGATGAAGGCGATGGTTTATGACAACCGGTATCTGTTTAAGATCGAGCCGCATAATTTTATTGGAAAATCCCAGACGGTGGAGCTGACGTTTGATGCGAGAAAATGGGAAAAGGGTGAAAAGCTTTCCGGTATCATCTATCTGGTGACGGATGGCGGTGAGTTCCGGATTCCGTATGAGATTGAGATCACTACGCCTACAGTTGCGTCTTCTATTGGTGAATTGAACGACATGTTTCAGTTTGCCAGTCTGGCGGAAAGCAACTGGAATGAGGCAGTCCGGATCTTTGCATCGCCCGAATTCAAGCGAACCTTCCTGGATCGGGAACCGATGTATGCCAAGGTCTATGAAAGTCTGACCCGGAGTCTGTCGGCAAGTCAGGCGATGGAAGAGTTTTTAACCTATACGCATAAGAAACGGTCTCTCTTTCTGGAGGTATCTGAGCGGAAGCAGCAGCTTCCGTTTCATGAGGAATCGGAAAAGCACAGTATTCTGGTGACACGGAACACCTGGGGCTATCTGAATGCAGAGATTCATTCCGACCGGCGTTTTATCCAGCCGCTAAAGCGGTACTTAAGCACGGAAGACTTTATCGGGAATAAGTTTCAGCTGGAATATATGATATTGCCGGAATTTATAGAAGAAGGCTCCAATACCGGACATATTACCATTGAGAATGTATATCAGAAGCTGACCGTTGATCTGGCAGTGCGGACTACGCCGGCGAATCGTACGGAACCGCCCCGGTTATTTACCAACCATCATATGATCAAGGTACATCAGCACAGCCTGATCACCAGTTATCTGGAATTCCGTACCGGTAAGCTGGACTTGAACAGTTATGTGGATAAATCCCTGTATGCCCTGCGGAACCTGATACAGTATTGCCGGGATGAGAAGCTTTACCGGCTGGGGATTCTGCACATGAATATTCTGGCAGGGAATCAGAGTATGGCGGAGGAGGAGTTTAAGCGGATCGATGCCGATGAGGATAAGCTGGTAGAAGGCAGTAAGGAGTCCTGTTATTATTCTTATTTAAAGGCACTGTCATATAAGGATACGACTACGATTGAACAGGCAAAGGCTCGGATCCGGGAGGTATTTGAATCCGAGGATGAGAAGCTGTTCTATTTCTGGCTGCTGATCTTTCTGGATAATGCAGAGGATACGGAAAAGGGGCCGATGTATGCAGAGATACAGCGTCTTTACGAGCAGGGTATTCACAGTCCGATTCTGTATTATGAGATCTGCGATATGTTTAATCATGAACCGCTTATGCTGCGGAAGCTGGGAGGTCTGGAGATTTCGGCCATCCGGTGGGGCATGCAGCATGAGTATCTGGCGGAGGATGTCATACAGATCTGCGTAGAGCTTGCAGGAAGGGAGCATGGGTTCCAGCCCGGTCTGTTCCGGCTGCTGCAGGCAGTGGATAAAAAGTTTCCATCTGAGGAGGCTCTGCGGACGATATGCAGTATGCTGATCCGTTCCAATAAGGCGGATCGGGAATACCATGACTATTTTGCCCGGGGGATCGAGAAGGGATTTAAGCTGATCGGTATCTATGAATGTTATGTAAGAAGCATGGATATGAAGGCGTATCCTCAGATGCCGGAACCGGTGCTCCGGTATCTGGCCTATAATAATTCCCTGACGGATTATGAGCAGGCCTATGTATATGCAAATCTGATCCGGAACAAGAATACCTATTCCCAGCTTTACGGGGAACTGGCGCCAACGATAGAGAATTATATGGAGTCCCAGATCGTAAAGGGCATCATACATGAATTTCTTTTGGTGATCTACAAGGAATTCCTGAAGCCGGAGCATGTAAATCCAAAATATGCCGCCAGACTGACCAATATTATCTTCAAGCGGCGGCTGACCTGTGCAAACCCGAATATGAAGGCTGTGATCGTCAGTCATAAAGAACTTCTGGAGGAGCAGCAGGTTCCTTTGTCTGAGGGTGTGGCATATGTAGACATCGTTACGGATTCTGCGGTGATCACCCTGGTGGATACGAAAGGAAACCGCTATACCAGTACCATACCGTACCGGCTGGAGCGCCTGGTGGATGCAGGAATCTATATGGATACCTGTCACCGGTACAACCCGTCGGATGCCCGCCTTCTCTCGTATATCTATAGCAGGATGGACCACAGACAGCTACAGGATGCCGCAGATGTAAACCAGGCCAGGGATGTTCTGGAAAGTACGGAGATCAGTCCGGGGGTCCGTCAGGAGGCATTGCTTCAGATCATAGAATACTATCTTGAGAATTATGATGGTGATATATTAGAAAAATATCTGTTACAGGTGGATCTGGAATATCTGGATAAGCTTCACAGCGCAGAGATCATCTCCGGATATATCATGCGGGGCATGAACCGGAAGGCCTATGAAGCGATCAAACGGTTTGGCTATGGAGATGTGGAGATATCCAGACTGCTGCGCCTGGCTTCCTATATTGTAACAGATACGGATATCCTTGGGGACGAGGCGTTAACCTCTCTGTGCATTTACCTGTATCAGAAGGGACAGTATAATGACAGGATCATTCAATATCTGGTCTTCCAGTATAAGGCGGATACCAGGGAGCTGTCCAGGCTCTGGGAGACTGCCATGGTAGTACTGGGGGAAGCCAGAGAATTAGAAGAGAATATTCTGGCACAGTTGATCTTTTCCGATACAGATCTGGATAATGCCATGGATGTATTCCAGTCGTATTACAGAGGACACCATAGAGGCATGGTGACCAAGGCATTTCTGAAGAAGATGGCGTATCAGTATTTTATCCGGGAGGAGTGGGTACCGGATTCCGTATTTGATTATCTAATGCTGGAGATGAAGAATGGAGAGATTCAGGATGATATCAGCCATGGTGCTGTTCTCTGGCATTTATCCAAGAGTGTCCGGTTAAATGATGAGCAGAGTGCATATGCGATCCGGACGGTAAAGCAGTTTTTAAACCGGGGAATCGTGCTTCCGTTTTTTAAATCGTTTCTTGAAATAGTGAATCTGCCGCAGGAACTGTTCCTGAAGACTTATCTGGTCTATAAGGGAGAGGAACGTCAGGAGGTAGTGGTGAATTACAGTGTGGGAACCAGCGAATTGCAGACCCTGGATTTCAGACCGTGTCGTATGGAAGAACGCATTCCGGGATATTATGTACAGGAATTCATCGTCTTTCATGGGGAGCAGTTGTTATATCATTTCAGTGAGGAATTTACCGGACGTGTTACCCTGGTGGAAAGCGACAGTATCCGAATGGATGCTTACGGACAGGGAGAACCGGAGAGCCGGTTTGAACGCCTGAACCAGATGCTGATCAGTCAGGAGATGCGGGATGGGCAGACGCTGACCACTGCGATGGAGGAATACATGAGAAACAGTCATGTATTTGAGGAGACCTTACGAATATTGTAGTTTTAGGAGATGAAATATATGCAGCAATTCTATTTGGGCATGGATGTCTGTGCAGATTATACACAGCTCAGTTTCTTTAATCAGCAGACAAAGGAACCGGAATCCATCTGTCAGTTGAATACGGTAGATACCTATCTCCTTCCGAACGTGGCATTTTTCGGAGAGGAGGCAAAGCGCTGGTATGTAGGCAGTGAAGCGTTAGAGCATCGCTTTCATCAGCAGGGTACGATGCTGGAACAGGTGGTGGAGAAGCTGGATTCCACGGAACGGATGATCTTTCAGGAGGAGGCCTATACCTATGAGGATGTGCTTCTGGTGATCCTGCGGGGACATATCATGGACTTTCTAAACCGGTATGAGGATGGAAAGATTGAGCGTATGGTGGTAACAGTATACCGGTATTCCAACGCTCTGTTCCGGGTACTGCATATGCTTCAGGATGAACTGGGCTTATACGGACAGCAGTTTTTCATCATCGGCCACACCAGTGCTTATCTTCACTTTATATTTCAGCAACCGGAAAGTCTGCGGAATAACAGTGTAGGATTATTTGATTATGGTCCGGAGGGGCTGGAGTTTTATCGGGTAGATATTGCCAGACGGACGACGCCCCAGGTTGTAACGGTTGTGCATAAGGATTTCCGGCAGCATCTGGGATTCTATCGGATCTATGATGATAAGCGGGAACTGGATCAGCGCTTCCTGGACATTGTACAGGAGGTACTAAAGGAAGCCTATATGTCAGCCGTATATCTGACTGGTGTAGGATTCTCCGAACCCTGGGCAAAGGCATCGCAGAATGCACTTTGTGAGGGCAGACGAGTGTTTGTAGGGCAGAATATTTATACGAAGGGGGCCTGTTATGCTGCTTATATCGGCTCTCATGTGATCAATCCGAATAAATATATCGTCAATGCAGAGGATATGGTACACAGCGATGTGGGCATCCTGAGCGGGGATTCTGCCAATTCCTTTATTCCGATCGCCAGAGGCGGACGGGAATGGTATAATATGCGCGGAAAGATTTATGTATGTCTGGATGATACGAACCGGGTGGAGATTCTGTATAAGAATCATTACAGTCAGGAAGCCATGCGGGAGATTATTGAGATTCACGGACTTCCTTCCCGCCCCAATAAGACGACCCGCCTTTCTTTGGAGGTGGAGATGTACAGTGGGAACAAGGGGGCAGTCATAATCCGGGATGAAGGCTTCGGCAAGCTGTATCCTACGACAAATAAGATTTATCGGAAGGAATTCCGGTTAGACAGGGAAGGATAGATTATGGGAAAGATTATTCTTTGTGAGGCAAGACAGGCGGTAATTCCGTATGTGTTTGTAAATACGAAGGTAGAGGTATACTCCTATGAGGAGCTTTGCTTCTACATCTATAATAATGTGGCGCTGCTGAATCGGGAACAGTTCCAGGGAAAGCTGGTACAATGGATCAAGTCTGAGCTGGGGTTAGAGGAGCTGGCCACCGCCATTATGGAAAAGTTGTCTGCAGAATCTGATCTGGTGGAGATTCTGGTTGTCATTTTATCTGCCGGCTCTTATTATGAACCTGCAGAGATCCGGCAGTTTATTGAGAAACAGGAACTGGTAGAACTGTTGCCGGAAAATGAAAAGATCAAGCTTCGGGCGGACAGTTTTTTAATGTATAAGCGTCTGTTAAAAGCCATTTCCTTATATGATGAAATTTTGCGCCAGGAGGAAACGATAGAGGATAAACGTCTGATCGGTGATGTCCTGCACAACAGGGGAGTCGCTCTTGCAAAAAACATGGAGCTTTCCAAGGCAAAACTCAGTTTTCTGGAAGCATATGAACATAATAAGAAAAAGCCATCCCTGGAAGCATATATTACGCTGCGTCTGTTAGAGGATGCGCCGGAGACCGTGATGCCGGAAGCAAAGACCTTCGGTATGGAGGAAGCGGATTTTAATCGCATTTCCATGCTTCTGGAGGATGCGATAGATGATTCCTCCAATACAGTTGCTTTTACCCGGTATCAGAAGGCATTGTATAATAAAGACCATGGGGATTATGAAGCCTTTAATCAGAGGGTGGATATGCTGTTGCATCAGTGGAAGGAAGAATTTCGTGAGCAGATCGTGTAAAAGGAGCAAAGAATGGGATTGTTAGCGCGACTCGGACGGTTATTCCGACGTTCCGAGATAGAAGAGGATACAGAATTAGAATCAATGGATCGTCAGGAGCAGGACTGGCGGGAGGAAGAGTCAGAGTTGACCCATCACCTGGGTCAGATTGTAGATTCTACTTATGAAATGGAGGATTTAAAGCGGGAATATGAGCTTGTGACCTCCTATTTTTCTGATATTCAGAAGATTGAACAGATGGAGCCGGAGCGTTTGCGGACGCTGGAGGATGATGCAAGAAAGATCATGCAACTGGAAGAGAGCCGGCAGGAACTGCAACATACGACGAAACGGATTTCTACGGAACAGTACAAATTTTATATGCATCTGGAGCGGGAGGTGCCGGATGCGATCAGGCGGCTGAAGGAATTGGAAGAGATGCGCGGCAAGATCAAGCGCGATCTGGAATACCTGGAGGGAGAAAAGGGGTCTCTGCGGTACGAGGATGAAGAACTTCAGCGCAGACAGGGAAAGCTGCGTACTGCAGCTATGGTGATCGGCGGACTGGTGGTACTGACGGTGATCGGTTTTCTGGTACTTACCCTGCAATATGATCTGGAGATGACTGTGGCTGCCAGTTGTATCGCGATCGGAGCGATCTTTATAGAGTTTTTGCTGTTTCTGGGGCATAACCGGGCCGGACAGGAGCGGAGGCTTTGTATTCAGAAGCAAAACCGGGCCATTCAACTGCAGAACAAGGTAAAGATCAAATGGCTGAATAACACCAACAGCCTTGACTTTTTATATTCCAGATTCGAGGTGAACAGTCGGAAGGAATTGGAATACAACTGGGAACAGTATCGCCTGACGGTAGAGGAAGAGGAACGGTATCAGAGAAATACCGGGGATCTGCGGGTCTATCAGGATGAAATGGTTACCAACCTGACCCAGGCAGGTCTGGCAGATCCGGAAATCTGGTTAAAGCAGGTGGTGGCTCTGGTGGATCGGCGGGAGATGGTAGAGGTAAAGCATTCCCTGAATGTACGCAGGCAACGACTGCGGGATCAGATGAAGCAGAATGAGGAAAACCGGCAGAACAGCATTGTATGCGTAAAGAGTATCCTCACAGAGAATCCGGAATTAAAGGATCAGGCCAGGGAAGTGCTGACCTCCTATCATATTGCAGTTTAGGAATGCTGTTCTATTGATTCTTCCCAAATATTTTTGTCAGTAGATAAAAGAATAGTAAAAATATTCCTTCCACGACTGCAAGAAGCAGAAAAGTGCCCAATAATCCGATCAGAAAGCCGACGACTGTGTGCAGGTGGCTCCAGACTACAAAGCCCATAATGATTCCGCATAGAATCGGTGTGCCGATAATAAGGATAAGGGATACCGGATTTTTCAGAGAACTTTTTAAATTCCGGGTCGTCCATGCAGTGCCGGTCGCTTCCTTCAGGCCATGTCCGAATTCTTTTACTGCCATTTTACCGGTGACAGGTCCGTTATCATATGGAAAGCCATCCAAAGGATAGAACTGTTTTAGAAATTCAATGTTATATTTTGATTTTCCGATTCCGTACACAGGGATTTCGAAATGATAATTTACTTCGTTTTCGCGAAAAGCTATACTACGGGTGTTTTGACCGCGGATACGTCGAAAATTGTTATTCAGTTCATAAGCCCACTGAAGATGATGGCAGACAAGTCCCAGCAGACAAAGTACAGGCAGATCCTCATCCTCCTCAATATGGATCGTCATGGAATACATTTGCCGGTAAGACAGCTTATCCATGACCAGCATAGCGATTAACAGGTCATTTTTATAGAACATCACGCATGGAGCAGTACCAACGGCCCAGAGATAGCATTCATAGTGGTTCCCGCAGATATCTGCCACATAATATTTTTGACTGCCGATTCCAGTAGAAGCGATACTGCCGCAGGCAATACGACTGGCATTTTCAAATGTTCCGGCAGATAATGAATCCGGATCCGGAATAAAGCTAAGCAGGTATTGCTGGCTGCCTGGAGAAAACAGGTATATGGGATGCGGGGAAACCGGCGCTCCGGTTGTAGATGAAACCTGGTAGGTTCTGTTTTCTCTCAGATCGGAAACAAAGACTACCCTTCCATTTTCTTCACAGGAGAAGAACACTCCCTTTTGGTCTTCTGTTGTGCGGTGCTGCATTTTAATAATATGCTTCATATTACCTCCATCATCTGGTCCCTGCAGGAATCATACAATCTGTTTTGGTAGAACGACAGTGTTTCATACATTTGTTATAAGTAGCATAACAAATATAAAATAGGAGTTCAAGCAGTAATATAGCACATAAAACCGGAATTGCCGTCGATGATTATACAAGGGAATTAGAGCAGGAAGTCAACCGGGTCAGGAGAGATGAAAAAAGGAGGACAGACTATATGACATTATATCTGAAACAGCAGGAAATGTATATGGATGGAAAAGAGGACGGGATTGCTGAGGGTATGAAAAAGGGTATAGAAAAGGGTATGGATATGCTCACAAAGGCGATTCTTCTTGCAAGGGAGAAGAACCTGGATGCAGATGAACTGGTTGCAATGGGAATTTCGGAGGAGGCTGCCAGACAGGCAGTGATTTTGAAATAACAGGAGAATATGCAGGATGGATGAAATGAGGTATCAGCAATGAAGACAATGCTCGTAACAGGAGGAACTGTATTCGTAAGCAGATATGTGGCGGAATACTATGTGGCTCAGGGATATGATGTATATGTATTAAATCGGAATACCAGATCTCAGGCAGCCGGGGTGCATTTGATCCAGTGCGACAGAAATGCCATCGGGAACCGATTGAAGCATTTACGGTTTGATGTGGTGGTTGATGTGACAGCCTATCATCCACAGGATATAATTAATTTAGTAGAGGCGTTGGATGGATGGGGCGATTATATCATGATAAGCTCCAGTGCTGTATATCCGGAATATGGAACACAGCCCTTTCTGGAAGAGGATAAGGTGGCAGAGAACAGCTTCTGGGGGAAATACGGGCTGGATAAGCTTTATGCAGAGAAGGCCCTTTTGGAGCGGGTTCCGGATGCTTATATACTACGTCCGCCATATTTGTATGGCCCCATGAATAATGTTTACCGGGAAGCCTTTGTATTCGAGTGTGCATTAAAGGAACGTCCTTTTTATCTGCCGGGAGACGGTTCCATGAAGCTTCAGTTTTTCCATGTAAAGGATTTATGCAGATTTATAGATTGTATATTAGAGCATAGACCGGATACTCATATTTTCAATGTTGGAAACCGGGAAGCGGTTTCAGTGAAGGACTGGGTAGAGATCTGCTATAGCGTTGCAGGAAAAAGACCACAGTATGTCCATATATATGACGATGTGGAACAAAGAAATTACTTTAGCTTTTATAATTATGAATACTATCTGGATGTTGAAAAAATGCATAGACTTCTGCCGACAACCATGCCATTGCACGAGGGGCTGCAGGAAGCATATGCATGGTATATCGGAAACAGTGACAAGGTACAGAGAAAACCATTGATTTCGTATATTGATGAATTTCTGGAGAGGACGTAGCGTAACAGAACCGTTGAAAACAGCAATGAATAGTGAGGAATGCAGATGAGGGAAGACAGAGATATTCAAAATATCATAGAACTGCTGGATGAAAAGACATCCTCCGGTGTCAGCCGTATTCATATTGATGTGGAGGAGGCTCCGGAAGAAACGATCAAGGAACAGTATCACCATGGACGTTGTGATGTGGGCAGTCCGTGGGCAACCGGAGAGGTGAAGAACTTTGACTGACGGGCCAGATTATTTTGAGGCCACATTGTCCGATTTTGTTCATGAGATGGCAAGTGCCGGCGCAATCCGGCACCTGGTTTCCAAGGGATATTCCATAGAGCAGATCATGGATATGCTGGATTATCCCACTTCGAGGACACGGGTGGAGAAAACGGTATATCAGTATATGAAGGAATCCGGGCTGCTGCTTTCAGACCTGCCGGTGCAGGAAGCAGATATGAACCGGATTATTCTGCATAAGCTATCTCTTAAGGAATTCAGCGCTTGCCTGCGGGAACGGATTCAAAGCAACGGAGAGGAGAATTCTTATATGTCCTGTCCCTTTGGAAAACTGCGCCAGAGAGACAGCGGGAAGGAGGAAACTCTTCGGATGCTCCATTCCTGCCTGACAGGACGTGAGCAGGAGTATATCATGGGCATTCCCTGGGATCAGCCGGTCATGTATCATAGATTAAATGACCGTATGTTGGAGATTGGAAAGCAGTTAGGGATGAACTCGCAGATTCCAGTACAATTCTATTTTCTTCGCACGATGGAACGACTCCAGATACAATTATAAAGTATGCTTCTCAACGTTGACTTTATGCCGACTTAGGGGTAGTATTAAACGGATAGGAGGATGAAAAATATGCATAAGGAACTGGAAAAAACTTATAATCCCCAGGAGATTGAGGGACGTTTATATACCAAATGGCTGGATAAGAAATACTTTCACGCAGAGGTGGATAAAAGCCGGAAACCATTTACCATTGTAATGCCGCCGCCGAATATCACCGGTCAGCTTCATATGGGACATGCACTGGACAATACCATGCAGGATATCCTGATCCGTTTTAAGCGGATGCAGGGCTATAATGCCTTATGGCAGCCGGGAACGGATCATGCTGCGATTGCTACAGAGGTAAAAGTAATTGAATCCTTAAAGGAACAGGGAATTGACAAGCAGGAGCTTGGACGGGAAGCATTTCTGGAGAAGGTATGGGACTGGCGAAAGGAGTATGGCGGACGGATCGTAAATCAGTTAAAGAAGCTGGGTTCTTCTGCCGACTGGGATCGGGAACGCTTTACCATGGACGAGGGCAATAATAAGGCGGTTACCGAGGTTTTTTGCAAGCTATATGAAAAGGGATATATTTATAAGGGTTCCCGTATTGTCAACTGGTGTCCGGTATGCCAGACCACCATTTCCGATGCAGAGGTTATACATGAGGAGCAGGAAGGGCATTTCTGGCACATCAATTATCCGGTGGTCGGAGAAGAAGGCAGATTTGTAGAGATTGCTACAACGAGACCGGAAACCCTGCTCGGTGATACTGCGGTTGCAGTAAATCCGGAGGATGAGCGGTATCAGGATATTATCGGGAAGATGCTGAAGCTTCCTTTGACCGATCGGGAAATTCCGGTCATTGCAGATTCCTATGTTGATAAGGAATTTGGAACCGGCTGTGTAAAGATCACACCGGCTCATGACCCGAACGACTTTGAGGTAGGAAAACGCCATAATTTAGAAGAAATCAATATTATGAATGATGATGCCACCATTAACGGTCTGGGCGGCAGGTATGCAGGCATGGACCGGTACGAAGCCCGGAAAGCGATGCTGGAGGATTTAGAAGCACAGGGACTGCTGGTGAAGGTCGTTCCGCATACCCATATGGTTGGAACCCATGACCGCTGTAAGACAACGGTGGAACCATTGGTAAAGCCACAATGGTTTGTAAAGATGGAGGAGATGGCAAAGCCTGCAAAGCAGGCGGTTGTAGATGGTACATTACAACTGATCCCGGAGCGTATGGATAAGACCTACTATAACTGGCTGGATAACATCCGGGACTGGTGTATTTCCAGACAGCTCTGGTGGGGACATCGGATTCCGGCCTGGTACTGTCAGGATTGCGGTGAGACGATCGTGGCAAGAGAAACTCCATGTAGCTGTCCGAAATGCCAGAGTAAGAATCTGAAGCAGGATGAGGATACTCTGGATACCTGGTTTTCTTCTGCTCTGTGGCCGTTCTCTACGCTGGGCTGGCCGGAACGGACGGAAGAACTGGAGTATTTTTATCCGACCAATGTACTGGTGACCGGATATGATATTATCTTCTTCTGGGTCATTCGTATGGTATTCTCCGGAATTGAACAGACAGGCAGACTTCCATTCGATCATGTATTGTTTCATGGTCTGGTGCGGGATGATCAGGGAAGAAAGATGAGCAAATCTCTTGGTAACGGAATTGATCCGCTGGATGTGATTGACCAATATGGCGCAGATGCCCTGCGTCTGACACTGATCACCGGGAATGCGCCAGGTAATGATATGCGGTTTTACTGGGAGCGGGTAGAGGCAAGCCGGAACTTTGCCAATAAGATCTGGAATGCGTCCCGTTTCATCATGATGAATATGGAGAAGGCGGAAGCAAAGGAGGTTTCCATTGACCAGTTAACCCAGGCGGATCGCTGGATTCTCTCTAAGGTAAATACGCTGGCAAAGGATGTAACGGACAATTTAGAGAAATATGAGATGGGAATTGCAGCAGATAAGCTGAATCATTTTATCTGGGAGGAATTTTGTGACTGGTATATTGAGATGGTGAAGCCGCGTTTGTGGAGCGACGAGGATGAGACCAAAGCCGCTGCACTGTGGACTTTAAAAACTGTGCTGATCCAGTCATTAAAGCTGCTGCATCCGTATATGCCATTTATTACGGAAGAGATCTTCTGTAATCTCCAGGAGGAAGAGGAATCGATTATGATTTCTGCATGGCCGGTATTTAAGGAAGAATGGAATTTCACGGCGGATGAAGCCGCAGTGGATACGATCAAGTCCGCAGTCCGGGGCATCCGCAATATCCGTACGGAAATGAATGTAGCTCCAAGTAAGAAGGCTACGGTGTATGTGGTTTCTGAGAAGGCCGGAATGCGTAAGATCTTTGAGGACAGCAGGGTATTCTTTGCGACGCTTGGCTATGCCAGTGAGGTATATGTACAGGCAGACAAGACAGGAATTGCAGAGGATGCAGTCTCTGTCCTGATCCATGATGCAGCGCTCTATATGCCGTTTGCGGAGCTGGTAGATGTAGAGAAGGAAATCGAACGATTGACCAAAGAGCAGGGAAGACTGCAGGGTGAGATCAAACGTGCCCAGGGTATGCTCAATAATCCAAAGTTCGTGGAAAAGGCGCCTGCCGCCAAGCTGGAGGAGGAGAAGGGCAAGCTGGATAAGTATACGCAGATGCTGAAGCAGGTAGAGGAACGCCTGGCACAGCTACGATAGTGCCAGGCCTCCCATTGCTTCAATTGCAACGCTTCCGCCCCTGGTAACAATCAGACGGTTTGGAAACTGCCTTTGCAACAGAGCAATGAAGTCATTATTCTTTTCCTCTGTCTGGGTGCATTCCATCAGGATAGAGGAAAAGTCATAATCAATAATGGTTGCCGGAAAGACATGAGCAATCCGGAATACTTCGGTCTTTTCCGGTTCCGTGCAGCCGGTTATCCGGATGAAAAGAAGTTCCTTCCGATGAATGGAAACCTCTGTATAATCCACAACCTTTATGACCTCGACACTTCTGTTTAACTGTTTTTTAATCTGTTCAAAGGTTCGGTCATCACTGGTCAGACTGATCGTCATACGGGATACGGAGGGATCCTCCGTGGTTCCTACGGTCAGGCTGTCCAGATTATAAGATTTTCCAGCGAACAGACCGGAGATTCGGGCAAGTACCCCGATTTCATTTTCAACAAATAAGCAGAGCCATCTTTTTTTCATACTATCACCTTTTATTCCTTTTATTTCAATTTTATTCTGCTTCCATTCCGATCATGGTGTTCAGGGACTGGCCCGGCTGGACAATGGGCAGTACATTGATCTCACGGTCAATCAGAAATTCAATCAGTGTAGGCGTTTTTTGATTTTCTTTTGCCATCGTAAGAGCAGGATCTATTTCAGAGATATTCTGTACCCGGATTCCCTTTGCACCGTAGCTTTCCGCCAGCATTACAAAGTCCGGCACGAATTCCGGACAGTTTTGATCCGGTGTGTTGCAGGCGGCGGAGCAGCCCTTCCGATAGCGGGTGCAGGTACTGACATACCGTCGGTCAAAGAACATCTCCTGCCACTGACGGACATTCCCCAGATATCCATTATTTAGAATGCAGATAATGATCGGCAGCTCCTGTACGACAGCAGTTGCCAGCTCCTGAATATTCATCTGGATACCACCATCTCCGGCAATAACGATAACCGGCCGGTCCGGGTTGCCCAGGCTGGCGCCGATAGCGGCCGGAAGTCCGTAGCCCATGGTACCAAGTCCACCAGAGGTCAGAAGCTGCTTTCGGGCATGAAGCTCCAGAAACTGGGTTGCCCATAGTTGATTCTGACCTACATCCGTGGTAATAACAGCTTCTGCAAAGGCTTCATTGATATGCTGGATAATGACCTGCGGTGTCATGCCCGGGTGCTTCATCTGAATCGGGTATTTCTGTTTCCATATTTCAATGTTTGTCTGCCATTCTTCAATGTTCAGGGGAGCAGCTTTTTCCAGCAGAGCTGTGATGGCGGTCTTCGCATCCGCAACGATCGGTACATCCACATCAATATTTCTTGAAATAGAAGCCGGATCAATATCAATATGTATCACAACTGCATGGGGAGCAAAGGTTTCCAGCCTGCCCGTGATTCTGTCATTAAAGCGGGTACCGATGGAAAGCAGGACATCACAGCTGTTTACGGCAGAGTTAGCGGCATAGCTGCCATGGATGCCAATGTTGCCGCCATAGAGCTTATGATTAGAAGCGATCGCACCCTTTCCCATAATGGTGGTAATAACGGGAATGCCGGTCATATCCACGAATCGGGTCAATTCCTCCTGTGCGTGGGAGATCATAACACCGCCCCCTGTCAGAAGGAGTGGTTTCTTTGCAGACTGGAGGATATCCCAGGCTTTTTTAATCTGTCCTCCATGGACTGATACCCTTGGCTTATAGCCACGGATACTAATTTCGGCAGGATAATGATCACTTCCTGTTTCCTGCTGAATATCCTTTGGAAGGTCAACGACTACAACTCCCGGTTTTCCGCTCCGGGCAATATAGAAGGCCTTCTTGATCGTTTCTCCCAGAGCTTCCCGGTCTCGGACAGTAACCGCATATTTGGTAATGCTCCGTGTAATTCCGACGATATCCACCTCCTGAAAGGCATCGTTACCGATCAATCCTGTCGGTACCTGTCCGGTAAAGCAGACCATTGGTACGCTGTCATAATTTGCAGTTGCAATGCCGGTAACCAGATTGGTCGCTCCCGGCCCGCTTGTGACCAGACAGACCCCGACCTTCCCTGTTGAGCGGGCATATCCGTCAGCAGCATGGATCAGCCCCTGTTCATGACGGGGCAGGATGACCTTAATATCCGGTTCTCCATACAGGGCATTGAACAGATCAATGGCCTGCCCGCCAGGATAGGCAAACAGGAATTCCACCTGTTCCTCTTTCAGTGCCTTCACAAATAATTCTGCTCCGGTTAGTTTCATATCAATCCCTCCTTATTTTGAATGCATGTACTTGCTTGCAAAATTCTGCTAGAATCAGGTACTGCGTTTCGGCAGTACCTGGTATTTTATCTTTATGGCTTTGGAATTCCTTTGCAAAATGTCTCTACACTCTGCCGGATGAATTCCTGCTGTTGAACCGGAGAAAGCCGGTCATCAAAGGATGCCCGCAGGAATGTATACCCGAAGGTGGATGAAAATATCGTCATGGCAAGACATTCAAAGTCCATATGAGGCAGCTTCCCCAACTCCTCCATTTTCTGAAAGTATTCTACCAGGGAGGAGAGGAACGACTGAGGTACCTTCATGATGAAGGAAGCCGTATCCTCATAAAGCTGAGGAGCGCGAAGCCCAATAGACAGCTTTACAAAGTCCGGTGTCATTCGTTCCATATATTCATTCATAAACATTGTAAGGTCGTGCTGCAGTTCCCAGGTAATGTTCTGAAATATTTCCGGCGTAACATTACCTCTCCATTTTTCCTGCGCCACTCCGGTAAGAACGATATCCTTTTTGCTCTTGAATTTGCGGAATAACGTACATTCATTTACGCCTGCCGCCCGTGCAATGTCCTTTGTCGTTGTTGCAACATACCCGTTATCCCGGATCAGTGACATGGTTGCGTCAATGATCCGCTGGCTTGTTTCATCCACTCTGTCACCTCCATGCAAGTACATGCTTTCATCCTAACATACATACAAATAAAAATCAAGTTGATAAATATTCCATAAGCACATGAAAGTTCCGGCTTAAATCTGGCGGATCAGATTTACCATTTCAACCGCAGATAAGGCACAATCGTAGCCCTTATTTCCAGCCTTGGTACCGGCACGCTCAATGGCCTGTTCAATCGTATCGGTCGTAACGACACCGAACAGTACCGGGATATCCGACTGCAGGGATACCTGGGCAATACCCTTGGATACTTCATTGCACACATAATCATAATGGCTGGTAGCGCCCCGGATCACGGCACCCACGCAGATGACTGCATCATACTTTCCGGACTTTGCCATCTTTCCTGCGATCAACGGAATCTCAAAGGCACCCGGTACCCAGGCGGTGGTAATGTCCTCCTCCTTAACGCCATGGCGGACCAGACCGTCAACTGCACCACTTAACAGCTTGCTGGTAATGAATTCGTTGAATCGTGAAGCCACGATGCCCACCTTCATATCCTGTGCAACCAGTTTTCCTTCTAACATGTTCATGATAATATCCTCCTTCATATGAATATCTTAATATAACGTTTTTTAGGATCGGGACGGATCCGCCCCGGTATCTGTGCGTTGGAGCATCAGCTCCCGGCAGCTCCATTCCTCATTCTGAATCCGATAGGTTTCGGTTTCTCCGGTTTCCTGGAATCCGACCGCTTTATAGCAATGATAAGCAGGCGCATTATTTTCAAACACACCAAGGGTTATAGTTTCAGCCTTTATGATGTCAAATGCATACCGGATTGCTAATTGTAGCATCTCTTTTCCATAGCCCATTCCCCGCTTGGTATCATCTACAATAACAAAGCCAAAACGTAGGGTCTTTTTTTCCTCATCGGTAAACCGCAGGATCAGATGCCCTACGATTCCACTCTCATCAAACGCAGTCATTTCATAGAAATTGTCGGCATAAGCAAAGGAATGATACTGGGCATTCATATCCTCTCCTGTGATGGGATAGTGATCATACCGATCTGCAGTCCATTGATAAAATGCAGTTTTATCCTTACACCAGGAGACGATCGTATCTCCGTCACAGGCCTTATATTGTCGTAATCGAAGCATGATCATCACCGGTGGGAAAAAATATGTCCCATCTTTTCCTCCTTCGTCTTCATATAGAATGCGTCGTATTTCTGTGTGGGGATCTCAATCGGAACCCGTTCCTTTATGCTAAGACCGTACCCGTCCAGGCCATAGATCTTGCTTGGATTATTGGTCAGAAGCCGCAGCTCCTGAATGCCCAGGTCACGCAGGATCTGAGCACCGACCCAGTATTCCCGCAGATCCGGTGCAAATCCCAGGTCCAGATTCGCCTCTACAGTATCCCGGCCCTGCTCCTGAAGCTCATAGGCTTTCAGTTTGTTGATCAGGCCGATGCCCCGTCCCTCCTGACGCATATAGAGCAGCACGCCTCTGCCTTCCTGCTCAATCCGTTTCATGGCACTGGACAACTGCTGACCGCAGTCGCAGCGGAGGGATCCAAAGACGTCTCCGGTAAGACATTCGGAGTGTACCCGGCAGAGTACATCCATGCCATCTCCGATCTCGCCCTTTACCAGAGCAATATGATGCTCTCCGGTAATATCACTGACATAGCCATAGGCCTTAAAGGTGCCATATTCCGTTGGCAGATTCACCGTTGCCTCCCGGATTACATGCTTTTCATGCAGGCGGCAGTAATCCTGCAGATCCTTAATAGTGATAAATGCGATCTGATGCTCCCGGGCAATCTGGATCAGCTCCGGTGTCCGCATCATATGCCCATCCTCCGCCATGATCTCACAGCAGAGCCCGCACTGCTTTAAGCCTGCCAGACGCATCAGGTCGACGGTTGCTTCCGTGTGTCCGTTTCGTACCAGAACACCGCCGGCTCTTGCCACCAGCGGGAACATATGGCCCGGACGGCGGAAATCGCCCGGCTTTGCATCCTCCTCCACACACTTCATAGCGGTCAGGGAACGCTCATAGGCAGAGATTCCGGTCGTGGTATCGACATGGTCAATGCTGACAGTAAAGGCAGTACAGTGGTTGTCTGTATTCTCAGATACCATCTGGGGTACGTTCAATTTGTCTGCAAGCTCCTTTGCCATTGGCATGCAGATCAGTCCCTTGCCATGTACCGCCATAAAGTTTACGTTTTCGCCGGTAGCGAATTCTGCCGCGCAGATAAAATCTCCTTCATTTTCCCGATCCGGATCATCTGTACACAGAATGATCTTTCCGGCGCGAAGCTCTTCTAATGCGTGTTCTATGGTTGAAAATTCAAAATCCATCATGTTTCCTCCTGTTTCAGTAATCACTAATAACCATGGCGCTGTAAGAAATCCATCGTAATACCGCCTGGCTCCGAATGCGTACTGGTTTTCATTTCTGCAGTGGAGTAGGGCAGAAGCAGTTTTTCTACATACTTGCCAATAACATCATTTTCCAGATTCACCATATCGCCCGGTCTGCGCTTCAGCAGCGCAGTCTCTGCTCCTGTGTGGGGAATCACAGAAACCTTGAATACGGAATCGTCTACATAAGCGACCGTCAGGCTGATGCCGTCAATCGCAATAGAGCCTTTGTTAACGATCAGATGCAGAATCGGAGCAGGCGCTGCGATCGTTACCCAGACCGCATTGCCTTCCGGCTGGAAGGCAGCGATCTTCCCGGTTCCGTCAATATGACCGCTGACAATATGTCCGCCGAATCGGCCGTTTGCGGCCATGGCACGCTCCAGGTTGACATCTGCGCCTATGGGCAGGCTTCCCAGATTTGTCTTCCGGAGTGTTTCCGCCATCACATCGGCAATAAAGCTGCCGCTCTGCATCCGGGTAACAGTAAGGCAGACCCCGTTAACTGCAATGCTGTCACCGATATTGGTTCCGGATAGAACTTTATCCGCAGTCACCTCGATAAAACCGGAGGTCTGATGACCAATGATCTTCTTTACCGTTCCCACTTCTTCTATAATTCCTGTAAACATTGCAATCTCTCCTTAACAGTCATATTCGATCAGGATATCTTCCCCCAGGATCTGAACCTGCGGCCGGGACAGCTTCAGGCTGTCTGCTACCACTTCAATCCCCGGGCCGCTGACCGGCGTATAGGAATTCACACCGCCGAATATCTGTGCTCCTACATAGGCATAGATGTGATGTACCTGTCCTGCCGCAACAAAAGAGGCATTGATGGTTCCGCCGCCTTCCACCAGGATGCCGTCGATATCAAGTGCGCCTAATTTCATAAGCAGATCCGATATGTCAATCCGGCCCTCCCGTTTCGCAGTAAACAGCACCTGTACGCCCTTTGCCTCCAGTGCCGCCTGCTTATGTTCCGGATCATCCAGGCAGGCAACGATGACCGGCGCCTGGTCTGTGGTATTACACAGCTTACAATCCAGGGGAATCCGCAGATGACTGTCACAGACGATCCGTACCGGATTGCGTCCACCCGGAATACGACAGGTCAGCATCGGATCATCCTGCAGGACAGTTCCGATTCCTGCCAGAATGCCGGTATAGTAATTGCGCAGCCGGTGGACATGGGTTCTGGCGGCTTCCCCGGTGATCCACTGAGAGGCGCCGGAATTCGCAGCAGTCTTACCGTCTGCCGTCATAGCATATTTTAACGCGATATATGGCTCCTTATTCCGGATATAGTGAAGGAAGACCGGATTCACAGCGTCACATTCCTCGCGCAGAAAATCCTCGGTTACTGCAATGCCCGCCTGCCGGAGCAGGGCAGCGCCTTTTCCGGCCACTTTAGGATTCGGGTCTCTGGAGCCGATGACCACCCGCGCCAGCCGATGCGCGATTATAGCCTCCGTACAGGGCGGCGTCTTTCCGTAATGGCAGCAGGGCTCCAGGGTGACATAGATGGTTCCCCCTTCCGGGGATTCCGTACAGGCTGCCAGCGCGTTCCGCTCTGCGTGAAGTCCGCCGATCTGCTGATGAAAGCCTTCCCCGATGATTTTCCCGTTTTTTACGATCACAGCTCCCACCATCGGATTCGGATTGGTTTTTCCGGCGGCCCTTTTCGCCAGTTCAATGGCACGCCGCATGAATTGCTCTTCGGTCAATGGATTCCCTCCTTTCGAGATATTCGTGCAATATAGCTTCGGGTCTGTTCCATGATCTCATGAAGATTTCGCAGGTCGGTCATGGCGTCTCCGGTCTCCAGAGAATGATTTCCGTCTCTGGTAATGAACAGGGGCAGATTCCGCTTTGCACATTCCTGTTTCACAAGGGCAGTCTCGACCCACGGATCGCTGGTTCCGGTAAATACGATACCTGACTGCTCCATGAAAGAGAAGGAAGCTTCTACTGGTGTATAAAACACATTGCAGGTCGCCAGCCCATGGTTTCGGGCATAAGCAGCGGCAACTGCGGTTCCTACACTTTTGGAAATAAAGAGACAGGTATCGTACAGGCTGAAATCCACGTCCTTAAGAACTGCCTCTGTCTGTTCCATGGCACTAAAGAATGCCGCCTCCATTTTTTCCGGCGAGCCTTTTACATCTGCCGGAAAACCGCCATAGGATACCTGGATGATCTCGTATTGATATTGTTGTGCCAGCTTCCGACTATAATATAACAGTGGTTTGTCAGTATGATATCCGATTCCCGGAAATAAGACTGCAAGCTTCATGATGCTTCCTCCCTTTTCTGATTCAATCCCGATATGAAAAAGCGGCATAAAAAAATCCCTGTGATACCGATTCTATTCACAGGGGAGAAGGATTCTGGCCATAGCCTGAATCCTGACGACAGCAGAAACCGTATATACAACACCATGAATCCGGTCTGCTGTCCCGATTCTTCTTTCATCCAGACTATACTGTCGGCTTCGGAGTTTCACCGAATCATGCCTTACGGCTCGCGGGCTGTACCGCCGGTAGGGAATCACACCCTGCCCTGAAGAATACAATATTTTCTTGTGGCCTATTCTACTATGGAATCATGAGAAATGCAAGTGCTAATTATATCATTTTAGGTTAGAACAGTACATTGTATTTAGCAGTTGACAATCCTTCTTATATCATATTAAAATAGATATAGATTTTACAAGTGAATACTCCTTTCGGGGTGTAACATTAAGTTGGCATTACCTGGACGTGATAAGAAATGTATCCCCTTTTCTTCTCATGCCCAGGTTTTTTTGTTCAATCAGTCATAAAATCCGGAGGATTTTAAAATAATAATAATACTATGGCAGTTGAGGATACCGGGTTATGCCATAGGGAAAGAAGGAGCTTATGGAACAATATTCAGGTAAAAAGGTATTTAACGGAGTCGCGATCGGACCGATCCTGTTCTATTCCAAGGAGCAGGGGCAGATTGTGCGAAAGCATATTGATGACACAGCTGCGGAACTGGCACGCTATGAGAAGGCGAAAGCAACCGCAGTGGAGCAGCTGCAGGAGCTGTACGAAAAAGCCCTGCAGGAGGTCGGAGAGGTAAATGCCCAGATTTTTGAAGTACACAGTATGCTGCTGGAGGATGATGATTACAACGAATCGATCACCAACATGATATCCGCACAGGAGGTGAATGCGGAATATGCAGTTGCCATGACCGGTGATCATTTTGCTGAAATGTTTGCCAATATGGATGATGAATATTTTCAGGCACGTTCTGCAGATATCAAGGATATTTCGGACCGGGTGGTTTCGATCCTGTCCGGGAAAGGAGATTCCGGTGATCTGGGAGAGGAGCCGGTGATCATTGTTGCAGAGGATTTAGCACCAAGTGAGACCGTGAAGATGGATAAGTCCAAGCTGCTTGCATTTGTAACCCGGCTGGGTTCTACCAATTCGCATACCGCTATTCTGGCAAGGACCATGGGAATCCCGGCGCTGATCGGGATCGAGATCCGGAAGGAATGGGATGGCAAGCTGGCCATTGTGGATGGCAAGGAGGGAATCCTGTATGTGGATCCGGACGAAACCACAATATTAGAGTATCGGAAGAGAAAGGCGGAGGAAGAGGAACGGAATCAGTTATATCAGACCCTGAAGGGAAAGGAAACGGTAACTCAGTCCGGCCAGAAGGTACATTTGTATGCAAATATCGGGAATGTGAATGATCTGGCAACGGTTTTGTTGAATGATGCAGAAGGAATCGGTCTGTTCCGCAGTGAATTCCTGTATCTGGAATCCAGGGATTATCCAACGGAGGAGGAGCAGTTTCAGGTATATAAGCGGGTAGCAGAGACCATGGCAGGGAAAAAGGTCATTATCCGGACGCTGGATATCGGGGCGGATAAGCAGGTGGACTATTTTGATCTGGATCAGGAGGATAATCCGGCCCTGGGATTCCGGGCGATCCGGATCTGTCTGGCAAGACCGGAAATCTTCAAGACCCAGCTTCGGGCATTATTCCGGGCCAGCGCTTTTGGAAATATTGCAATTATGTATCCGATGATCACCTCCGTAAGCGAGGTGCGTCAGATCAAGACGATTTCTGCCGGGGTAAAAGAGGAATTGAAGGCAGCAGGCATACCGGTCGGTGAGGTAGAGGAGGGAATCATGATTGAAACTCCGGCGGCTGCTATCATCAGTGATCAACTGGCGAAGGAGGTAGACTTCTTTAGTATCGGTACCAATGATCTGACTCAGTATACATTGGCCATTGACCGTCAGAATCCAAAGCTGGATGTATTCTACAACGCACATCATGAAGCGATCCTGCGGCTGATCCGTATGGTAGCGGAGAATGCACACAAGGAAGGAATCTGGGCAGGAATCTGCGGAGAGCTGGGAGCCGATACAGAGCTGACAGAAACCTTCCTGGAAATGGGGCTGGATGAATTATCCGTATCTCCAGGCTGTATCCTGCCGATCCGAAAGATCATCCGTGACGCCAACTAGATAAGAAAGGGACAAAACCCCCTGCTTCCTGCCATTGTTTCATTCTGTGAGGCATACGGCAAAGACGCAGGGGGAATTCTTATAGTAGATAAAAAGTTGAGAAATAGCGGCTATACTTATTCCGGAGGTACATGATATGCAGAAAAAAATATTAATTGCGGATGATGAGGCGGACATTGTATCTATGCTTGCCAGCTTTTTTGAAAGCAAGGGATATTGTGTGCTGCGTGCTGCCAATGGAACAGAAACGCTAAAGCAGGTGGAATACGACCCGGATATTATCCTGCTTGATATTAATATGCCCCACATGAATGGATTGGAGATCTGCAGGCGTATTCGTGATCATATTTCCTGTCCGATCCTCTTTCTGACTGCCCGTCTGGAGGATACGGACAAGGTGAACGGATTTGCCGCCGGAGGGGATGATTATATCGTCAAGCCTTTTTCCCTGCTGGAACTTGAAGCGCGGGTGGAAGCGCATTTGCGGAGGGAAACAAGGCACAGTTTTGAGGCACAGATAAGGTTTTCCGGTGATCTGATCATTGATTATGCAGAACGATGCCTGTTTTTTTCTGGTAAACGTCTTGGACTTGCCAGGAAGGAATTTGACATTGTGGAATTGTTATCGCAGAATCCGGGACAGGTCTTTGACCGGGAACGGATCTATGAACATATCTGGGGCTATGACAGTGAGGGGGACAGCAGTGTTGTGACGGAACATATTCGCAGGATCCGGACAAAAATCGCAGAATATACAGACCGTGTATACATTGAAACTGTTTGGGGTGTGGGTATAAATGGAAAAAATAAAGCGATCCGGCCAGAATCTGTCACTTCGAAGGAGCCTTGTTCTTTATGTGGCAGCCTTTGTTCTGCTTGCCCTTGCTCTCTCTATTCTGACAAGCTTCATCTGTGATCGTGCAGCCGACAGGATCTGGTCATCTTACCCGCCATCCGGCGAAAAGTATTACCTGACAAACGAGCAGGGCGAATATCTGGGGGAAGGTACTTATATCGGCAGGGAATCGGCTCCGTTATCGGAACGGGATGAACAAAGGATTACCTTGTTAGAACTGTTTCCCATGCTTGCAACGCCTGTCTATTCTGCATTGTGCATCCTGGCAGCGGCATTCCTGTTTTATCGGAACAGGTTAAAAAGACCCCTTGCGGAACTGCGGGAAGCATCGGAGAAGATAGTAAAGAGTGATCTGGATTTTTCCATTGAATATAACAGTAAGGATGAATTAGGGGAGCTGGTGGCTTCCTTTGAGATCATGCGTACCACACTGGCAAATAATTTTTCTGAAATGTGGCGGCAGGTGGAAGAACGGAAGGCACTCAATGCTGCTTTTGCCCACGATCTGCGTACCCCGCTCACTGTACTGAAGGGGTATACTGAAATGCTGCAGACAAGTGAGCAGATACAGACAAGAGAAACAGCAGCCACTATGGGAAAGCATCTGTCCCGTATGGAAGCCTATATTGACAGCATGAGCCGCCTCAGACGCCTGGAAGATACCCGGCCCGAATGTAAAGCGGTTGCTGTACAGCCATTCTTATCATCCCTGGAGGAAAGTGCACGGATCCTATGCGTACAGAACGGAAAAACGCTGTATCTGCAAAATGAGATTTCTGTGCCGGAGCTTTTCATTGACACAGAATTTGTTTCGCAGGTATGTAATAATCTGATCGCAAATGCCGTACGTTATGCCCGGACCTCGGTCACACTGAATCTTGCTTTACAGGAAAGGAGCCTTCTGCTTACAGTATCAGACGATGGAACGGGATTTGACAGCAACAGTCTGCACAGGGTAACAGATCCGTATTTCACAGAAGAAACAGATCATGCAAAGCATTTTGGACTCGGATTGTATATCTGCAGATTACTCTGTGAACATCATGGCGGTTATTTAAAGCTTGAAAACAGTTTAACCGGCGCAAAGGTGACTGCATGTTTCAACACTCCTGACCTGTAGATAAAAAGTAGAGAAGTATCCGTTATACTCTCCATGAAAGCATATGGAGAGTATTTTTTATGTACACAGAACAGAAAGGAGTTTTATATGGAACTGAAAACAATCGGGCTGACAAAACAATTTGGCTCAAAGACTGCCGTAAACAATCTGAATATTACTTTATTCAACGGGGTCTACGGCTTACTGGGGGCAAATGGTGCGGGAAAGACCACATTGATGCGCCTGCTTTGTAATCTCCAGAATCCTACCTCCGGTAAAATTCTTTTGAATGGCAAAAGCATAGCAGGACTAGGAAAAAAATACCGAACGCTTTTAGGGTATCTGCCCCAGCACTTTCAATACTATCCTGACTTTACGGCACTTGATTTTCTTTTGTATATTGCAGCGCTGAAGGGATTAAGTGAAAAGGCTGCAAGGAAAAAGGCGAAGGCATTACTGGAAGCAGTCGGTTTATCCGGGGAGAGTGATCATAAGATCAAAACCTTTTCCGGCGGTATGAAACGGCGTCTGGGAATTGCGCAGGCAATGCTGAACGATCCGCATATTCTGATCCTGGATGAGCCGACAACAGGACTTGATCCGAAAGAACGTGTTCGTTTTCGTAACCTGATCAGTGCTTTTGCCAAGGAACGTATCGTAATCTTATCCACGCATATTGTTTCTGATGTAGAGTTTATTGCAGAAGAGATCATGATAATGAAGTCCGGGCAAATGGTGGATTTTGGAGATCCCCGGGAAATTATGTCTGAGATCAGCGGACAGGTATGGGAATGTGTGGTTCCATCCACGCAGGCAGAAGATATTGCAGCCACGTTTAATACAAGCAATCTGCGGAATATAGGCGGTAATGAAACCATGTTACGGATCATCGCGGATCGTCAGCCGATGGAACATGCGGTACGGGTACAGCCCAATCTGGAGGACCTGTATCTATTCTATTTCAAAGGAGGGAAGGAACAATGAAGAAGCTGGTTCAATTTGAATTACGTAAGATATTTTCAAAGCGTCTGACACAGATCGCTCTGCTTGCGATCCTGCTGCTATCTGCCCTTTTGGGAATTTCCGGTTATCAGAATAAATACGCATTTGACGGAAGAAACCGTGAGGGGAACGGTAAGACGGCAGTAGAGATTGACAAAGAGATTGCAGCAAGATACGAGGGTCTGCTGACAGATAAAAAGGTGCAGCAGATGATGTCTGATTTTGCTCCCCATTCCGATCTGCATGGATTGAATGCGGCATATCTTTATCATAACGCCATGCAGTCCGCTGCCTTCGCACGCTTCTCTGATATAAACGGAAACTGGAATGGTCTCCGTGTTTCAGACGTATTCGGACAGGAGGAGATCAGGATCGGTTATATTGAGGGCTGGCTTTCTACCAGTCAGAATATGGTAAAGATCTTTCTTGTTCTCGCATGTGTGACCGTTATTATGATTGCTCCGGTTTTTTGCGGTGAATATAACGGAGTGGAGAATATCATCCTGACAAGTAAATACGGAAGAACCAGGTGCGGGACGGCTAAGATTGCCGCCAGTCTGATCGCGGTATTCGGTGTTACTCTGACAACAGCCATTCTGAACGTTCTACCTGCACTTGTACTGTATGGAGGTGATGGTCTGACCTGCAGTATTCTGTTTGCACCTATGACATTGATCGAAGGATATATTCCTTATAATATCACCTGCGGAACGTTATTGAACTATCAGATTTTACTGGCCCTAACCGGAAACATGAGTATTGCAGGAATTACATTGCTTATTTCTGCAGTCAGCAAGAATCCGATGGCGGCAGTGGTTATTTCAGGGGCAGTATACTTTTTGCCTGTTCTTCTTCCGCTGTCTGAGACATCCCCATGGAGCCGGTACATCAGTTTATTGCCCGTATATCATGCACAGTTTACGAATCTTATGTCAGTGGAACAGATGAGCAACGGCATATTATATGCGATATGGGCTGTACCGGCAGCATTTGCTTTTGCGGGAATCGGTATGTTCGCTTCCCGCAGGGTCTTTGCAAGTCATCAGGTTTCATAAGAAAATTCGGAATACCAGTATTGTTGAATGGAATGCAGAATCATTGTATAATCTAACCTGAGGAGCCAACCGCAGAAGGAGGGAAGCGTATGAGCAAATTCATTTTTTTTGATATTGATGGAACACTGGTCGATTTCTCCATGCATATACCGGAAAGCACCATAGAGGGACTTCGACTGGCCCGTGCAAATGGACACAGGATCGCGATCTGTACCGGGCGTCCTTATACGAATATTTACCCGTTCCTGCTGGATCTGGACTTTGACGGAGTAGTAGCGTCTGCAGGGGCTTACATTCAATATCAGAATACCAATCTATACCGCAGCGTTCTGGAGCCGGAACAACTGACCGTTCTTGCAGGATTGCTCCACAGGCATGGAGCCGCCTATTTTTTGCAGGGGTATCCGGGCCGGTTTGTAACAGAAGAGGACAGTCTGGTGATGGACGCAGTCTTGTCGAATGGTGCAGGAGCAAAGGAACTAAGGCAGGGAATGACGCTGTGTCAGGCACCGGAGCAGTTAGAGGGAATGGAATGCGGCGTATATTTTCGTTCTGATGCTGTCGTAGAGCAGATGCAGGAGGAGGCAGATGCTGCCACAGAAGGGTATTTCCGATTGACGGGATGCAGCTTTGGAACGGATATCGTTTATTCCGGTGAGATTACAAAAAAGGGCGTGAATAAAGCAACAGGTATGCAGCGGTTATTAGAAGCGGCAGGACTGACCCGGAAGGACACGGTTGCATTTGGAGACGGATCCAATGATTTTGAGATGATACAGTTTGCCGACCAGGGAATCGTAATGGGGAATGGCATACCAAAGCTGAAGGAATGCGGGGATTATGTAACGACTGCTATTGAGCAGGATGGCATCTGGAATGGATTAAAGCATTTGAAACTTATATAATAAATATGCTATTTTACCAATGAATATGCTATCACATATCTGACAGACAGACTATTCTGTGATCAGAAGGCTGAGAATCGTACAGGAGTAGTGTATTATGAAATGGAGGAAGCAATATGAAAAAGTTAGACGGATTTATGCATGGTATTAATCTGGGCGGCTGGTTATCCCAGTGTACTCACACCAGAGAGCATTATGACAGCTTTATTACAGAAGCGGATATTCAGCGGATTGCGGGCTGGGGACTGGATCATGTACGACTGCCGGTTGATTATGAACTGATCGAGACGGAGGATGGCAGTCCCATCGAGGCCGGTTATCAGTATATTGAGACCTGCATTGGATGGTGCAAAACGCATGGACTGAATATGATCCTGGATCTGCATAAGACAGCCGGTTATGTATTTGATGACCAGGAAGCCTCTAAGGGGTTTTTTGACAAGCCGGAACTGCTGGAGCGGTTTATCCGGCTGTGGATCACCATAGCAAAACGGTTTGTAAAGGATAAGGATATTCTGATATTTGAATTGCTGAATGAGATTGTTGAGCCGGATGTGTCTGCACAATGGAATCAGCTGCTGGCAAGGACTGTTGCGGCAATACGGGAGATTGATGCGGATGTACGGATCATGTATGGTGGAGTGTGCTACAATAGTGTAACCAATGTAAAATACCTGGAGCCGCCGAAGGATGATCATATCATTTTCACCTTTCATTGCTATGAACCGCTTATTTTTACCCATCAGGGGGCGGGCTGGACAGAAGGAATGCCGCTGGATTATCGTACCGCCTACCCGGAATCTCTGCAAACCTATATTGCAGAGACCAGGAAGTATCTGACGCAGATGATGGCGGATAATTATGGTGATACCATAGACATTGATCAGCAGTGCAGCAAGGAATTCTTTCTTGGTCTGTTCCGGGAGGCTGTGGATGCGGCAGAACGCTGTCAGGTTCCATTATACTGTGGAGAGTATGGTGTGATCGACCGGGCGGAGCCACAGAGTACCCTCCGGTGGTATCAGGACATTCATGACGCGTTTGAGGCTTACGGGATCGGCAGGGCTGCCTGGTCTTACAAGCAGATGGATTTTGGCCTGATCGATGAACACTATGATCCGGTTCGGGATAAGATCACAGCGCTGTTATAATTCCGGTTTGTCCCAGCTGCGGCGGAAGAATTGGCTGCGGTATTCCCTTGGGGTATGCCCGGTGTGCTGACGAAATACCTTTATAAAGTGACTGTGTGAACTGAAACACAAATAGTTGCTGATATCAGTGGCAGAGAATTCAGAGTACTTCAGAAGATTCTCTGCCATTTTTATTCGTTCCTTCTGAATGTAGGCTGAAATGGAAATCCCCATCTCTTTTTTAAATAGAGTTGACAGGTAATTGGGATGCAGCTGGATCGCATCAGCAATCTGAGTGACAGAAAGCGGTTCCTGCAGATGGGCATAAATGTAATCCAGGGAGCGGACAATTTGTATGGAACAGGTTTTTTCTTTCACCATTTTTCGCATCTGATGTGTATAGTCAAAGACCATTTCCCGGTGAAGCTTCTGAATACCATCTGTAGATTCCAGTAAGTCAGCCTTTTGAATATAGAGGTCGCTTAAGGTATAGGCATACTCCGGTTCCAGTCCGTTTTCTATACAGAAACGGGTGATCATGGCAACCGATATGATAAAGTGATAGCGGAGATTCCGGACGGGATTCCGGGACAGGGTACCCATATGATCGGAAGCTAACGGAGTCATACGCTTCTGAACCGTTTCCCAGTCGCCCGCCTTTACGGCATGGTAAAAGGCGAATTCCGTTTCATAAGCAGAATGATATGTTTCCAGTTCCCTTTGCTGAAAGGTAGTCTGGGTCAGAGCTTTTATAAGATCAGACGACATCGGTACGCTCCTTTCTACAATGTTCATAATCCGGGGCAGGCGCTGCCGGCCGGACGGTAGTTAAGAACAATAGTAATATAGCAGCAAAAATTTCACAAGCATTTCATAACATTCAGAAAGCATTTCACAGCAGTCTGCACCAGTTGGTTGATCGCAGAGATAAAAAGGTTTGAATTTCCGGCAGGTACAGTGTCTCGACGAACGCCTCCTCTTGTGGTATACTTGAACAGTATGCAATTACGGAAGGAGGCGTTTCCATGGGTGGACAGGAGCCTGATAAAATAAAGAAACATATCTGTGTCGGACTGTTGGCCCATGTAGATGCAGGAAAGACAACATTATCAGAAGGACTATTATATTTATGTGGCAGTATTCATACATTAGGACGAGTGGATCATAAGGATGCATTTCTGGATACCCATGCCATGGAGCGCGCAAGAGGCATTACCATATTTTCCAAGCAGGCTGAGCTTATAATGGGGGATATGGAGGTAACGCTTCTGGATACGCCGGGACATGTCGATTTTTCCGCAGAGATGGAGCGCACTCTGCAGGTACTGGATTATGCGATCCTGGTCATTAACGGAGCGGACGGCGTACAGGCCCATACCCGGACCTTATGGAAGCTTTTAAAGCAATATGATCTGCCGGTATTTCTATTTATAAACAAGATGGATATATCCGGTACAGACCGGGGAGAACTGTTATTGAAGATCCAGGAACAACTGGATGACCGCTGTCTGGATTTTTCCGGAAATGACATGGATGCGGATAAAGAATCCCCTTCTGCAGTCCTGTCGGATGCCATTGCCATGTGCAGTGAACCCCTTATGGAAGAATTTCTTGCGACAGGCAGACTTACTGTCTCTTCCGTTCAAAAGGCAGTTCTGGAACGGAATGTATTCCCCTGCTTTTTTGGCTCTGCCCTGCGATTAGAGGGGGTAACGGAATTCATAGCAGGCATGGTGAGATACAGTCGTTGCCCGGCGTATGGAGAGGAATTTGGTGCAAGAGTTTACAAGATATCCAGAGATGCACAGGGTAACCGTCTGACTCATATGAAGCTGACCGGTGGCAGACTGCGGGTACGGGAGTTACTACAGCATGGAGATACGGAGGAGAAGATCAATCAGATCCGGGTCTATTCCGGGAACGGTTTCCGTACGGAGCAGGAACTGGAGGCCGGAAGCATCTGTGCCGTGACCGGTCTGGAGCAGAGCTATTGCGGGGAAGGGTTCGGGATTGAAGCAGATGCCGGGCAGCCGGTTCTGGAGCCGGTATTGAATTATCAGATTCTGCTGCCGGAGGGGTGTGACGTACATCAGGTCTGGAAGCGGCTGCAGCAGTTAGAAGAAGAGAATCCGCTGTTACGACTGGAATGGGAGGAGAACAGCAGAGAGCTTCATATCCAGGTCATGGGCGAGGTAGAATTGGATATACTAAGGAATATGATACAGGAGCGGTTTGACCTTGCTGTATCCTTTGGTGAGGGCAGTCTGGTATATAAAGAGACCATTGCGGAACCGGTTGAGGGAATTGGACATTTTGAACCCCTGCGCCATTATGCGGAGGTGCATCTGCTGATGGAGCCGGGAGAATCCGGTAGCGGCCTGCAGTTTGATACCCGGTGCAGTGAAGATCTGCTAAGCAGGAACTGGCAGCGGCTGGTACTGACCCATTTAGAAGAACAGAAGCATCCTGGTGTGCTGACAGGCTCTGAGATTACAGATATGAAGCTAACGCTGATCGCCGGGCGGGCGCATCCGAAGCACACGGAGGGAGGAGATTTCCGGCAGGCAGCCTATCGTGCAGTCCGGCAGGGATTACAGAAGGCAAAAAGCATCCTGTTAGAACCGGTATATGAATTCCGGCTGGAGGTACCTGTGGAGAATTCTGGCAGAGCTCTGGCGGATATTCAGAGAATGTATGGAATCAGCCAGGGACCGGAGATAAACGGAACGATGGCCGTTCTTACCGGAACTGCCCCGGTGTCTACGATGTCCGGCTATCAGTCGGAGGTCAATGCATATACCAGAGGCTGCGGAACGTTATTCTGCAGCTTAAGAGGTTATCTGCCCTGCCACAATACAGAAGAGGTGGTAGAACAATGCGGTTATGATCCGGAGCGGGATGTGGAGCATCCGACAGGCTCGGTCTTCTGTTCTCATGGAGCCGGGTTCCTCGTACCCTGGTATCAGGTGGAGGATTATATGCATGTAGATTCCGGACTTCAGATTCCGGAAAGAAATGATCCGTCGGTATCGGAAGGACAGGAAGCAGGGAAGGAACGGGGCGGAAGAAGCGCGCAGGTATCGGCAACAGCGGTGGATGAGGATGAATTAAAGGCCATTTTCGAACGAACCTATGGCAGCAGTAAACGCAGACATTATGGTAAGCAGGAGGCAGAATATGACGGTGGACAGCCATCGGAAGGCCGGCTGTATTCGCGCAGACCGGTTTCTTCTAAGGAACCGCTTTTACTGGTGGACGGTTATAATATGATCTTCGCCTGGGAAGACCTTAAGACTCTGGCAGAGACGAGTCTGGAAGCGGCAAGAGGGCGGTTGATGGATATCCTTTGCAACTATCAGGCACTTCGCAAGGGAAAGCTGATCCTGGTATTTGACGCTTACCGGGTGCCGGATAATCCCGGAGAGCAGAAGGAGTACCATAATATTCAGGTTGTATATACCAAAGAAGCAGAGACGGCAGACCAGTATATTGAAAAGCTTGTACATGCGGCAGGAAAAGAGTATGATATAACGGTTGCAACCTCAGATGGACTGGAACAGCTGATCGTGTTCGGAGCAGGGGCGGGACGGATGTCAGCCCGGAATCTGCAGGAGGAGATCCAGCGGACGCAGCAGGAGCTTCGGGAACAGTATCTGCGGGGCAGTACCACTGAAGGAAATTACGTGTTCCGTCAGTTATTGCCAGAACATGACAACAGCGGGTAAGATTTCCGTAAGAATTACTTCATAGAAGTTTCAGAAGAATTCAAGGTATGTCCGTATTGAGTAGGGTATAATGCCTGGAGACATATCAGCAGTAAGCAGAAAAGATATTTGGAGGAAAGAAAATGAATCAGATAAAGATCGTAGTTCTATTTGGCGGCTGCTCATCCGAGTATAGTGTGTCGTTGCAGTCAGCGTATTCCGTCATGAAGGAATTATCAGAGGAGCGGTATCAGCTTATACCGATGGGGATTACCAGAGAGGGAGAATGGCTTCGGTATTCCGGGGATCTGGAGCGGATTCCGGAGGATACCTGGCAGGGGCCGGAGTGCCAGAGCGCATTTCTTTCACCGGATCGGAATATTCATGGTATCGTCATGATTCAGCCGGATGGCAGGACTGTGACCGAACGGGTGGATGTTGTCTTTCCGGTTCTGCACGGGAAGAATGGTGAAGATGGAACCGTGCAGGGGTTATGTGACCTGGCAGGTATCCCGTATGTCGGCTGTGGTACGTTAAGCTCTGCCCTGTGTATGGACAAGGATATTGCTCATATAGTGGCAAAGGCGGCGGGAGTGACTGTACCGGAATTTGTGGTACTTCAGTCTTATATGGATCAGGAGGAGCAGCACAGGCGCTGTGAGGCACTCCGGTATCCGGTTTTTGTAAAGCCAAGCAGAGCGGGTTCTTCATACGGGATAACGAAGGTGGAGGCCCCGGAAGCTTTAGGAACAGCTATTCAGGAGGCATTTCGGCATGATACCAAGGTAGTCATTGAAGCCATGGTAGAGGGCTTTGAAGTGGGCTGCGCGGTTTTAGGGAATAAGGAACTGATCGTTGGTGAGGTGGATGAGATTGAACTGCATGGCAGTGTATTTGATTTTCATGAGAAATATACCCTGGAAACCTCACAGATTCATGTACCGGCCAGAATTGATGCAGAAACGACCGAACGGATCAAGGATACTGCCAGGGTACTTTACCGGGCCCTGGAGTGTGAAGGAATGGCAAGGGTTGATATGTTCCTCACGCCGGAACACGAGGTAGTATTTAATGAGATCAATACGATACCGGGTTTTACTTCCCATAGTCGTTATCCGAGTATGATGAAAACCTATGGCTTATCCTTCCGGGAGGTGCTGGATAAGCTGGTGCAGGCAGCCATCGAAACAGGTAAGACAGAGAATCATCCCGGCTGGAACCAGGCAGCGGTTGCCTGGGAAAAATAGGAGGCAGTCATCATGGATCGAAAAGCACAATACGGAGGTGTAGACTGGTTTCGGCTGATCTGTGCTGTTTTGGTAATTGCGATTCATACCTCACCGCTGCTATGCTTTGGGGAACTTCCGGATTTTATCCTGACCAGGATCCTGGCACGGGTTGCAGTTCCGTTTTTCTTAATGGTTACCGGCTTCTTTATCCTGCCGGATATCCAGTGGGATAACGGAAAGCATCAGAAGTGGCTCCGACAGATCGGGAAGATCGGGAAGCTGTATCTGGCGGCCATGCTTCTGTATCTGCCGCTTATGATATACAGTGGCTATTTTGGTCAGGGATTTACTGTTCGGGGACTGATAAAGGATATTTTGTTTGATGGAACCTTTTATCATCTCTGGTATCTGCCGGCGGCAATGCTGGGGCTGGCGATCGTAGGGTTGTTGCTTCATTGCTTTACCGACAGAGTTGTACTGGTGATCAGTGCAGTTTTATATGGGATCGGACTGCTGGGTGACAGCTATTACGGGATTACAGCCATGCTCCCGTGGATGAGCCGGTTGTATGACGGTATTTTTTCGGTATCCGCCTATACCAGAAACGGTCTGTTCTTTGCACCGCTGTTTCTGGTACTTGGCTATATACTGGGGAAGGAAAGGGATCGGGGTCGGAAGCTTCCGGTGAAATTCATGATCCCGGGACTGGTCATCAGTTCTGTTCTTATGCTGGGAGAAGGGATCGGGCTGCATAACCTCCAATGGCAGAGGCATGACAGCATGTATATTTTCCTTCCGGCTGTGATGATATTCTTATTTGCTTGGGTATTACAATGGAAAGGAGCCGGCAGCAAACGGTTGAATCGAATGGCGATGATTGTGTATATCATTCATCCGGCAATGATCGTAGTGGTACGTCTGCTCGGGAAGCTGACGGGCCAGACAAAGCTTCTGGTAGACCAGAGCCTGATCCACTTTACTCTGGTGACCATACTGTCATTTATTGCGGCAGGTATATTAACAATGTTTCATTTTAAGAGAAAGCAAAAGAAGGAAATGCACAGAAGGGCATGGACAGAGATTTCCATTGAAAATCTCTATCATAATGTAAAGGAATTGCAGGGCGTTCTGCCGGAACAGACAAAGTTCATGGCAGTCGTGAAAGCAAACGGCTATGGAAGCGGTGACCTTCGGATCGCAGGACATCTGAATAAGATGGGGATCGATGCCTTCGCAGTAGCTACCTTAGAGGAGGGGATTCATCTGCGAAAGCATGGGATCACCGGAATAATCCTGATCCTGGGCTATACGGATCCGGAACGGATCCGGGAGATCGAACGCTATCACCTGATCCAGACAGTTACGGATTACGAATATGGCAGGCAGCTGGAGGCGTTTAAACGACGGATTCATGTACACATAAAGCTGGATACCGGTATGCACCGGTTAGGAGAAAGCTATAAGGATATAGAACATCTGGAAAAGCTGTACCATTCCGATTATCTGCAGGTAGATGGTATTTATACCCATCTTTGTGTGTCAGACAGTCTGGAGCCGGAGGATGTAGACTTTACACATCAGCAGATTCAGCACTATTACGATGCCATCGATTATTTAAAACAAAAGGGGATTCAGCCGGGCAAAACCCATATTCAGAGCAGCTATGGCGTCTTGAATTATCCGGAGCTTACCTGCGATTATGCAAGGATCGGTATCGCAATGTATGGTGTCTTAAGCAAGCTTGACGATGTAAAGCTGTCTGTGGAGCTGCGACCGGTGCTGGCAATAAAATCCAAGATCGTCACCTTAAAGCTGGTGAAATCAGGAGAAACGGTTGGTTATGGCAGAGCCTATACTGCAGAAGGTGACCGGCGCATCGCAGTCGTAACGATCGGCTATGCAGACGGAATTCCGAGAGAGCTGTCCTGCGGAGCCGGTAAGGTGCTTGTCCGGGGCGAGGAGGCGGAGATCGTAGGGCGGATCTGTATGGATCAGATGATGATCGATGTCACGGACATTCATAAGGTAAAGGTCGGTGATGTCGTAACTGTGATCGGAGAGGATATGCGGGGCAGTATTCCGGCGGAGGCAGTTGCAATGGAGGCAGATAGTATTACCAATGAATTATTAAGCCGATTGGGAGACCGGCTGGAGCGGACCTATTTTTAATGTTTCTTTGATTATCCTGTTCATTCAGAACAAGAATCCCCGGAACTGTTGTTCCGGGGATTCTTTGTATACAGATATATTGAATTCTACAGATTGCTGCCAAAGAAGGTTTCCAATGCAGCCGATGCAGCCTCTTCATCATCACCTTCCACCTGTACGGTAATGGTATCGCCGCATTTCACCCCCAGGCTCATGATCGCCATAAGCTTTGTCAGATCAGCGGATTTTCCATCCTTTAAGAGTGTTGCCTTACTGGTAAACTTTTTGGCCTCCTTTACCAGAAGTCCGGCAGGTCTTGCATGAATACCGATTTCGTCCTTGATGCAATAGTCAAATGTTTTCATAATGATACCCTCCTGTTATTTATATTTTATGCATATGCATAGTATACACTTTATTCTGTGTGAAGCTGAACAACGGTCTGATTCATATCCCACAGCTGATTCCGGGTAAAGGCACCCTCCGCCCGCAGTCCGGTTTCTTCATGCTCCGGGAAGAAACGGGTCGTCATTACAATTTCTCCGTAATTGATATAGAATTCCAGTATAGAACAGTCGGCAAGAATACGGATATGCTCCACATGACTGCAAAGCACATTTCTCTGTGTACGTCCTGCTCCTATTTTACCATAAAATGTAAGAGAAAGAACAGTCCCATTATATGAAAATGTGATATTCTTTGTAATATGAATGATAAATTCCGTGCATGCATCCTCTGATGTCAGCTGCCAGTCAAAGCAGTTGGATCCGACCGAAAACCAATCCCGGCTGTCCGGCTGATATTCTCTGCCATGAAGCTGGTCGAGCTCCGGTACCGGATATTGAAAGAGTATTCCATTCCAACAGGTAATGACTCTTGGCAGTGTCAGCTGGTAAATCCAGTTCTGCTGCGCTAAGCCCGGTTCCTGATAAGGCATGTCAGGAAGGCCGGCCCCGCCGATCAGGATTCTTCGGCCACGTTCATCCACAAAGGTCTGAGGTGCATAAAAGTCAAATCCATGATCCCATTCCCGGAACCGTGTTTCGTCAATGCCGGTGCGCTCTACAGAAGTACCGGATTCAGTATCTGCAGAAGCATCGAACGGAAAATAGCCTGATAAATGATAGTTTTGAAAGCGGTAGTCTTCTGCCGGAATTCCCTGAGGGCAGCAGGCAAGGAAGCGCCGGCCGTCCAGTTCAAAAATATCCGGGCATTCCCACATAAAGCCGAAGGGCTGGTTTGAGGTGATATCACAGGAATAGCTCCAGCGGATTCCATCCTCTGACTCATAAATCAGGACTGCTCCGCTGTCATCATTTCTTCGTCCGCCCAATACCATTTTATACTGGTTTTCTTCTTTCCATACCTTTGGATCCCGGATGTGGCAGGTATAGCCTGCCGGATAATCCGGATTGCGCAGAACGCATTGCTTTTCTGAAAAGTGTCGTCCATCCCGGGAGGTGACCCGAAGGGTATTGGATTCCCGGCCGGAATGCGTATAATCGTGGGAGCCTTCCTGTTTCACGTTTCCGGTATAATAGAGTTCCATTGTATCATGTCCAATGCATGCACTGCCGGAATAGGCCCCGTCCCTGTCATAAACAGTATCCGGATAAAGAGCAGTCCCTTCAAAATTCCAATGAACCAGATCGGGAGAGGTATAATGTCCCCATGCCTTTGTGTCCTCTGCCGGATAGCCCGGAGCATATTGGAAGAATACATGATAGGTGCCCTGATACTGACAGACGCCATTGGGATCGTTCATCCAGCCGGTGGGCGGCGTCAGATGAAATCTGCACCGCCATATATCCTTGTTTTTCATCCTCCATGCCTCCCTTCTGCACTATTTTCATAGGTCAAAACTTTATTCCTGCTTCTGCCGGGCCGGATTGGATCAGGGGAATGGTCTCTATTATACCCCTTTTCCTGAATTGCATTCGGATTCAGGATGATCACACAACTGATATCTGTATATGGTTTTTCATTAACGACAGTGATCAGTATCAGAAACTTTAAGGAATAAATCCTATTATTGGTATTTATTTCATGTTATCATGAGACTGTGGATCCGTCAATTTGCTTCTGTTATCCTCTGATTTGGAATTGTCTATCCATAAATAATAGTATATAATACAACAAAAATGAATGATATCGAAAAGGAGAAAACATAAGAATGGAAACAGGAATTGAAACCAAATGCATTCAGGAGGGCTACCGCCCGACAAAGGGAGAACCGAGACAGCTTCCGATCATCCAGAGTACCACCTTTAAGTATGATACCAGTGATGAGATGGGCAGGCTGTTTGACTTAGAGGAGGAAGGTTATTTTTATACCCGTCTGCAGAATCCGACGAATGATGCAGTAGCAGCGAAGATCTGTGCCTTAGAGGGCGGTGTGGCGGCCATGCTGACTTCATCCGGCCAGGCGGCGAATTTTTTTGCGGTATTTAATATCTGTGAGGCAGGCGATCATCTTATTGCATCCTCCTCAATCTATGGCGGCACCTATAACCTGTTTGGTGTTTCCATGAAGAAAATGGGGATAGAATGTACCTTCGTGGATCAGGATCTGCCGGAGGAGGAGCTGGAGCAGTATTTTAAGCCGAATACCAAAGCAGTATTTGGTGAGACGATCACCAATCCGACGGTTTCCGTTCTGGACATCGAGAAGTTTGCCCGGCTGGCACACAGACATGGAGTACCGCTCATTGTGGATAACACGTTTGCAACACCGGTGAACTGCCGGCCATTCCAGTGGGGAGCGGATATTGTCACCCATTCCACTACAAAATACATGGATGGTCATGCAGTCGGGGTAGGAGGCTGTATTGTAGACAGCGGGAACTTTGACTGGATGGCGCAGAAGGAAAAGTACCCGGGACTGACAACACCGGATGAATCGTATCATGGAATCGTCTATGCAGAACGTTTTGGAAAGGGAGCCTATATTACAAAAGCAACTGCACAGCTCATGCGTGACCTGGGTTCCATTCAGTCACCGCAGAATGCTTTTTATCTGAACCTTGGGTTAGAAACTCTTCCGCTTCGTATGAAGCAGCACTGCAGGAATGCTCTGGCAGTTGCAGAATATCTGGAGCAGCATGAGAAGGTTGCCTGGGTAAATTACCCGGATCTGAAACAGAATCAATATCATGCACTGGCAGAAAAATATCTGCCGGAGGGGTCCTGTGGCGTACTGGCATTTGGATTAAAGGGAGGAAGGGAAACCTCCATTACCTTTATGGACAAGCTGCGTTTGGCGTCCATTGTGACGCATGTTGCGGACAGTAAGACCTGCCTGCTGCATCCGGCAAGTCATACCCACCGTCAGATGACAGAGGAACAACTGCGGGAGGCAGGCGTCGCGCCGGATCTGATCCGCCTATCTGTGGGAATTGAAAATGTCCATGATATCATATCTGATTTAGAGCAGGCACTCAGTCAGATATAATAGCATGGACAAGGCAGGGATCAGAACATATCAACATCCTTCATGACCCGGCTGCTGTTATAGTAGTAGATAACATTTACAACCCGATGGGAGGTATCATTTACGACCAGGACCAGCACACTGCCATCCGTCCCCATGACATAGTCTGCAGTGCTTCCCCCCTTGCTCATATCCTCCATCATGTTAAAATAGTAGGAGTAAGAATACGGTTTTTCATTGCTCGTATTAAGCTGAAGGCCTGTCGAATCTGCGTTAGCCGCCTCTTGAAACAGGTGGCTTTCGCTGTCTCCGATCGTAACACCGAACAGGGAGTATCTGGTGCTGTCAAAGCAGACTCCATGCTGTTTTCCATTATAATAGATCACCCCAAAGTCTTTTTTTGCATTAGTATAGACTTCAAATCCTTCGGATTCTCCATTGGGGATGCTTAACTTTTTGACAGCAGAAGGATCTGCAGTGAGTGTAATACCAAGTTCCTGTTCCATCTCGTTTCTTGACATACGGACAATTTCATCCAGACTTTTTTTCTTGTTGATCGGCAGAATGCTAAGGATCAATGCCGCCAGTGCCAGAACCAGCAGTATGATCACCAGTCTGGGGATATGAAATGTTTTTTTCTCCGGTGGCAGGACTGCGGGTATTGGTTTTTCCGGTATATGGTAGTATCCGTCTTCATCTGCGGCCGGTTCATTCTGAACGGAAAAGCCCCTGCTGCCGGTTAAGGAAGGGGTTGCATCTTCCGTAGTCTGAAATTCTGTATTATCATCCAGTTTTAATTCCATATTTTTGTTCCTCCTCTTATGTAACTGGTTCTAATTATGGAAAAAAAATAAAAATATGTCAAGACTTACTGAACGGTTACTTTCCTTGAAATATCTGTTATAATAATGGCAGTACCGCAGATTGGAAAAAGGAGAACCCCATGGAACAGAAGGATAAAAGTCGACATCAAAAAATATTCTTAGCTGTTAAAACTGCATTCTGGCTGGTGATATTATTCTGGTTTATGGTCTGTCTGATAACTACCATAAATTCGCAGGAGAATTATCGCTTTACAGATCATAATTGCAGCAGCTTTGATCAGGGCTGGACGTTGAGTGGTGAAGGTACGCCGGTCACGATACCGGGCAGACTGGAAGAAGAGGAAAGTGTTATACAGATCGAGAATACAATACCGGAGAACATAGGTGCCCGGACGGCGCTTCTTGTAAAGGGACTGCATCAGGATATTGAGGTACGGATCGACGGGATTGTAGTCGGCAGTCTCGATAATTCTTCCACGAGAAGATTTGGCAGACATACGCCCTCCGGCTATCTGCTGATCCCTCTTTCGGAAAGTGCCGCCGGCAAACCTGTAGAGATCCAATATTCTGCATTAGAACCGGAAACAGCAGGACAGTTAAATGATATCCGTATCGGAACGGAGGTCGGAATCTTGTTCTGGATGCTGGGTTCCTATCTGAAGAATGTGGTGTTTGCCGTGCTGTTATTATATACCGGTGTTGTCATCATTATCTTTGGCCTGGTATTGCGTCTTGCCTTTCAGGAGAATTCGAATGTTAATATTACTTATCTCGGGACAACCGCAGTCTGCATTGCTATCTGGATGCTTGCAGAGAGCCGGCTGAAGCAGTTCTATTACGGGGATCTTGCAGTTGGAGAGATGATATTATGGGAAGCACTGTTTCTTGCGCCGATCCCGATGCTTTTTTATGTAGACCGTTTACAGGGGAGACGATATTGCAGGCAATATATTATCGGCTCCATTCTTGCTTTGGGACTGAATGTAACACTGATGGTTCTGGAATTAACAAATGTACTTGATTTTTTCCAGATGCATCTGGCCGGCTGGGTGGTGATCCTTGGCTGCGCCTTATTAGTGTTCACAACCATCTTGATCGACTGGATTAAGGGATACCGGCAGTGGAAGCTTCTGACGGGTATATCAGTATTGCTGATCTGTATCGTACTACAAATGTGTGGTTATGAGAATTCTGCAACGGGTATTGTTTCCAATAATTATGTCAGCCTGGGACTGATCCTTTTTATCATCATGATGGGTATTTCAGCAGTGACCGGGATGCTGCGGCAGAAGCAGGAGCAGATCCTTGCCATAAAAGCAGATGAGACCAAGATGGATTTTCTGGCCAATATGTCTCATGAGATCCGGACCCCGATCAATGCCATTCTGGGATTTGATGAAATGATCCTCCGGGAGGTAGAGGATGAAGCAATTATCGAATACGCGGCCAATATCAAGAAGGCCGGCGATAATCTGTTATATCTGGTAAATGACATTCTGGATACCACTAAGGTCGAGTCCGGTAAGGTCGAATTGATCGAGGAGGAATACAGGACCAGTAATATGCTTTCCGATGTCATCAATATGACCTATATCCGGGCGCAGGAAAAGGGATTGTCCTTTGATATTTTTATCGGAAAGGATATTCCGCGCAAGCTGTACGGGGACGAAATGCGGGTCAAGCAGATTCTGACCAATGTGCTGAACAACGCAGTGAAATATACGGAAGCAGGAAGTGTTACCTTAAGTGTAAGCTTTGATGTATTGGAAGGAAGTCACGGAAGGCTGCGGATCTCAGTAGCAGATACCGGAATCGGAATCAAGGAAGAGGATATCAGCAGAATTACAGAGTCCTTTCAGCGGTTTGATATTCAACGGAACCGGAGTATTGAAGGGACCGGGCTGGGGATGAGCATTGTTGCCAATCTGCTGGATGTCATGGGTGGAACGCTAAAGATTTACAGTACCTATGGAGAAGGATCGGATTTTCGGATCACGATACCGCAGGAGGTGCGGGATGCTACTCCGATCGGGAATTATCAGAGTGATCATCGTAAGGAACTGCGGGTACAGCCGGCCTACCGGGTCATGTTCACTGCGCCTCAGGCAAAGGTTCTCTTTGTTGATGATAACTTTATGAACCTGTCCGTGGCAAAAGGTCTGTTAAAGCGGACAAAGCTGCAGATCGATACAGCAGACAGTGGTGCTGCCTGTCTGGAGCTGACAAGAAATAAGAAGTATGACCTGATTTTTATGGATCATCTGATGCCGGAGATGGACGGAGTAGAGACACTCCGGCGGCTTCGGCGGGAGGTCGGCAATCCGAATCAGTATACAAGTGTGATCGCACTCACAGCAAATGCGATCAAGGGTGTGAAAGAATTCTATATTAAAGAGGGCTTTCATGAGTATTTAACAAAGCCTGTTGAAGGTGAGAAGCTGGAGGAAGTATTACTGCGGCTTCTGCCCCAGGAATATATTATTTCAGCGGAGGAAGGAACAGGAGCAGTTCTGGATCGTCTGAAAGAGGATGTCATGCAGGATGCCGTAGAAGGAGACGAGGCGGTATCAATCGAGACCTGTATGAAGGAGCTGGAGGCGTTACTGGAGCAGGCGCATATCCATCTGGCGGATGGTTATCGCTTTGCCGGAAGATCCATGGGACAGTTTCACTGGATGATCATGCTGTTTGTAGAAAGCTTTCGGGAGAAATACGGAAGAATATCAGAGCTGTATGAACGACAGGATGTGGAAGGATATACGATCGAGGTACATGCATTAAAATCCAATGCAAAGGGAATCGGGGCCAATCAGCTTTATCAACTGGCATGGGAGCATGAGCAGCAGTCCAGAACGGGAAACTGGAGTTATGTCCGGGAGCACTGGGAGGAGCTGTGCCAGGAATGGAGTTGTGTTGTAAACGGTATTCTGAATTATGTAGGAGGCGAGCCGATCACACACGGGGAAGCTGCCGTTGCTGCGGAACCTGTTCCGGAAGAGCTGGGTTATGAACAGAAGATGCTTCTGGAGAACAGTCTGTCCTTTATAAGGGATTATGATGCGGATCCTGCCCGGGCTTTGATCGAGAATCTATTGCAGGAAGTGGAATCTGCAGAAATAAAGGAAAATTTAGGACAGGTAGTACAGGAGCTGGAATCCTTAAATTATGAGGAAGCAGAACGGATCATCCGACAGCTTCAGACCAGGCGGTAAAATGGTTTTACTGATATAGATTGACAATAACAGGAATAGATGTTAGAATAAAACTGAAAAAGGTCATAATGTAATATATCTTTACGGTCAGGCGGAAGGAAACCCGTCTGTTTAAAGGAACCAGGTGCAATGCCGGACTGTTGATCCCAGCCGTAATGGGGACGAAGGAATCATGATGCCACTGAAGCATATGCTTTGGGAAGGCGATTCTGGTAGGAGGAACCAAAGTCGGAACACAATACGTAAAGAGGAAGTGTGCGTGAATATCTTTAGGCAAGAAGATATTTATTTTTGTTGCATATAATCAGGCCTTTTACTTGCCATTCCATAATATAAACGGAAAGGAAGAGAAACATGAAACGTAAACAACTTGCAGTCCTTATGACAATGATCCTGCTGGTAACTCTTTTTCCACATGCAGTATATGCGGAGGAGCATGAGAACCAGGTACATGTGATCGTGGAGAACCGTACCTATGAAAAGACTTCCGGGGCACCATGGGAGGGCCGGGTCATTGATACCTGGATCACGATTGATGAAAGCAGCACTGGCGTATCCATATTGACGGAAGCCGTTGGGGGCAGTGGAAATCTGGATGCTCCGTCTTCTGCATACGGAACTTATATCAATGCCATTCTGGGCATTACTGCCGGAGACGGAGGCAGTGATGAAGCGCTGGGTTATAATCCTGCCGGCTGGCTTTATATGATAAATGACACCGTTCCGGCGTTTGGGATCGATCAATGCTCAGTAGCAGCCGGAACCTTAAGCAGTGGAGACGAACTGGCCTTCTGCTATTCTCTGAACGGTGGAACCGATATCGGATATGACTGGAGCAGTAATGCGCAGAAGGCATTGAAGGATATCACGATCAGTTCCGGCCTGCTTGCACCGGAATTTACATCCGGAGCAACTGTTTATTCTCTGACGATTTCTTCTGATATAAATAGCGTGGTGCTTTCCCCGGAAGCAGAGAACAAGAATGAGACCGTTACGATTTCTGCAGATGGTACGGAATATAAGAGAGCCATGGAGATACCGGTTGATACCGGAACACAGATTACCATTCAATGTAAGAATGGGGATGGAACAGAAGAGACAGTTTATACGATTTATGTGAAGCGGGCAAGCGGTATTAGTGCAGAAACCATGCTTTCTGCAACAAAGAGTCTGTTATCTGTGGATGAAGGCCAGAATACTGCGGTCTATGGGAATGAGTGGCTGGTAATGTCCATGGCAAGAGCCGGAATCTTAAGTGAAGAGAGGACGGCACAGTATTATGCCTCTGTCGAGGCGGCCCTGAAGGAAACCGGAAGCAATCGACTGGATTCCCGGTATGCGACCACGAATGCAAGGGTCATTCTCGCGCTAAGTGCTGCCGGAATTTCCGCAGATAACGTAGGCGGTTATGATCTGCTGGAGCCTCTTTCCGATATGGATTATATTACCGGACAGGGGGTCAATGCTGCAATGTATGCGCTGCTGGCATTTGATTCCAATGATTATTCCATTTCCAGGGCGGCTGAGGGTGTGAATCAGACCACGAGAGACGGGTTGATCCAGTATATCCTGGATGCACAGCTTTCCGAGGGAGGCTGGGACTGGAGCGGTATGCGTGCAGATCCGGATCTGACAGCTAATGCGATCCAGGCGCTGGCACCTTATTATGAGGACAATGCTGCAGTGAAGGAAGCAGTAGACCGGGCATTGCAGGCATTATCCGATATCCAGAACCCGGACGGCAGTTATTCCAGCTGGGGGACGCAGAATGCATGCAGTACAGCACAGGTACTGACAGCCATAACGATCCTTGGGCTGGATCCCCGGACAGACAGCCGGTTTGTGAAGAACGGATATACGCTGATTGATGCGTTGGGTGATTTTTATCTGAGTGGAGGCGGATTCCATTATGATCTGAGCAGCAGGGATATGGATGCAGCCTTTTCCACAGTACAGGCCTTTTATGCGCTTATTTCCTATGACAGGATGAGCCGGAACCAGAATACTCTGTTCGATATGACAGATGCCTTTCCGGAGGTGCCGGAGGCAACAACCGGGACACAGACAGAGACGCCAACAGAAACGACTACAGAAGCGGCAGCAGGAGCTTCCTCCAGTGAAGCGGCAACAGTTCGGCAATCATCGCCTGCTACCGGCGATACCATGCCGGTTTTCCTGTTATGCGGGCTGACCATAACAGCGATCCTGGGAGCGGGAATGTTCGGATACAGATATAAGAAAACCGGTTGTTGATATTGCAGAGCAGGAGATGGTGAATATGCAATGGATTAAGAAATATAAGAACTGGATCATTGGCAGTATGATCATACTGGTGGTGTTAACCATCGCCTTTCTGTCTGGCGGCACAAAGTCCGCCACATCTCCGGTATCGGGAGGAGAAGGCACGGAGGCCACAGGGCAGGAGTTGATTTCTTCCAGTGAGGGCTCTACGGAATCCAATTCTTTTGGACAGAGAAATAATACCCGGGAGGGAACAAGCACGCGGGCGGAAGAAAGCAATACTGATAACTCCGGGAAGAACGAGGGTGCTGCAACGGAAACGGGTGCTGGCAGGACTTCAGAACAGACCGGCTCCCATGGGGATCCGGACAAAGGTTCTGCTGATACAGAAAAGGAAACCAGTACGACGGAACGCCCGGATGGGAATACTTCAGACGATACTGCCGCCGCCTCCGGAACGGAAGCAGAAACCACTGAGAATTCTCCGGTTACATTCACCTGTACGATATCCATCTCCTGTGCAAGCATATTAAACCATATGGATTCCCTGGATCCGGCCAAGGCGGAACTGATTCCGGAGGGAGGCATGATCCTGGGTGCCACCAGCGTTACAGTGACGGAAGGCGAGTCTGTTTATGATGTTCTGCGGCGTACCTGCAGCAATGCAGGAATTCCGCTGGATGCAAGCTTTACGCCGGCGACCGGAAGCGCTTATGTAAGAGGGATTCAGAATATATATGAATTTGATTGTGGCAGTCTCTCCGGATGGAAGTACAGCGTAAATGGAAGCTATTCCAATTATGGATGTTCCGCCTATATTTTAAAAGAGGGCGACAGCATTCAATGGAATTATACCTGTGACATGGATTATGAATAACGAGGTAGTTGAATGAAGGATGCATTTTCTGATTATCATCCCATGATTATACTTATATATTTTCTGTCTGTTCTGGGCTTTACCATGTTTCTGCATCATCCGGTCTGCCTTGGAATCGCAGTGCTGTCTGCAACTGTATATTCCATCTGTCTATGTGGCAGACGTGGTGCAGGTTTTTCAATCCGGTATCTGCTTCCCATGGCCGGGATGATCCTGCTCATCAATCCGCTGATAAATCATCAGGGTCTTACCATACTGGGATATTTTCCGAACGGCAATCCCTTTACACTGGAAGCCATACTTTATGGATTCATGGCAGCAGGAATTCTGATCGCGCTGATTCAATGGTTTTCCTGCTGGAATCAGATTATGACAACGGATAAGCTGGTCTATCTGTTTGGAAGGGTGATGCCGGCGTTTAGTCTGGTCATTTCTATGACACTGCGCTTTGTACCCCGGTATCGTCAGCATTTTAAGAAGGTAATGGATGCGCAACGTCAGCTTGGTACAGATCAGGGCAGGACAGGTCTGTATACCCGTATCCGTACCGGGATCCGGGTGTTGTCTGGTACGTTGACCTGGGCGATCGAACACGCTGTGGAGACCGGGGATTCAATGAAAAGCCGTGGCTATGGCCTGCCCGGTCGTACAGCATTTTCACTTTATCGGTGGACGAGGCGGGATACTATAATTCTGGCAGTCATTTTACTGCTTAGCGGAGTTGTGATAGCGGGAATTCTCCAGGGAAGACTTTACTGGACCTGCTTTCCGACGATTCGGGGAGCGGATACGGATCTGTTTACCATTAGTATCTATATCAGCTATGGTATTTTATCGCTGTTGCCGATTCTGCTTCATGGAAGGGAGGCGCTTCGATGGAACCACTCATTCAGATAGAGCATATGCACTTTCGTTATCCGGGAGGCAGAGAGGTTCTTCGGAACGTTCACCTTCAGATAGAAGAGGGAGAATTTATTGTGCTTTGTGGCAATTCCGGCTGTGGGAAGACAACGTTGCTCCGGCAGCTGAAATCAGCTATTGCTCCGCAGGGAGAATTAACCGGAACGATTTTGTTTCACGGTGTACCCTTGCATACAGCAGGCTTAAGAGAGCAGACCGGAGGGATTGGTTTTGTCTGTCAGAATCCGGAGGATGCTCTGGTAACGGATAAGGTCTGGCACGAACTGGCATTTGGCCTGGAGAGCCTGGGAATGGACAGCGGGATGATCCGGAAGCGTGTGGCAGAGATGAGCCATTTTTTTGGCATTCAGGAGTGGTTTCACCGGGATGTTGCTTCCCTTTCCGGCGGACAGAAGCAGTTGCTGAATCTGGCGGCAGTTATGGTAATGCAGCCGGAGATCTTACTTCTGGACGAACCGACCAGCCAGTTAGATCCTATTGCGACAGTAGATTTTCTGGCAATGCTCGGACGGATACACCGGGAATTTGGAACCGCCATCTTTTTGTCAGAGCATCGTCTGGAGGAGGTATTGTCCTATTGCAGCCGTCTAATGGTAATGGAGGAGGGACGCATTCTATTTGATGGCAGACCGGAGGAAGTAGCAGAAGCACTCCGGGCTGAGAGACAGGAATTGTTCCGGGCAATGCCTGCATCCATGCGGATTTGGAATGCTGTAGATGGAGCGTCGGGGGCATGTCCTATGACCGTGCAGGAAGGGCGGGCCTGGTTTCAGCAGTATCAGGCAGAGCATACGCTTCTTCCTGTTCTGCCGGAGAAAGAGAAGGAAGAGAAGGAGAGAACCTGCACGATCGAGTTAAAGGAAGTCTGGTTCCGCTATGATAAAAAGGAACAGGATATTATAAGGGGGCTTTCGCTTCGTGCCTGTTCCGGTGAGCTTCTTGCTGTACTGGGAGGGAACGGAAGCGGAAAGACGACCCTGCTTTCCCTGCTGTACGGGGGCAATCATCCGCAGAGAGGGCGTGTGAAGGTTTTCAATGCCCCCGGATATCAGATCAGCTCCCTGCCTCAGAATCCCCAACTGTTGTTTGTAAAGGATACAGTCCGGCAGGAGCTGGAAGGTGTGCTGGAGCGGAGAGGTACGATATCCGGGCAGACAGATACACCGGGAGACATTATTACGCTATGTAAGCTTGAAAAGCTCCTGGAGCGGCATCCGTATGATCTGTCCGGTGGAGAGCAGCAGCGTTTAGGGCTTGCAAAAGTGTTACTGACCCGGCCGGATATCCTGCTTCTGGATGAGCCGACCAAGGGACTGGATGTTGGTTTTAAAATCGAATTTGCCCGTATTCTTCGTCAGTTGAAGTGCCAGGGAGTGAGCATTATTATGGTAAGCCATGATGTTGAGTTCTGTGCGGAGCAGGCAGACCGCTGTATCCTGCTTTTTGATGGACAGGTGGCAGCAGAGGATGTTCCCCGTCGCTTCTTTTCCGAGAACTATTTTTATACTACGAATACGAACCGCATGGTAAGGCAGACACTGCCACTGGCGGTTACGGTAGAGGATGTGATCCTTGCCTGCGGAGGAAGCCGGAACGAAGAAAGAAAAGACCATAACGGGAAGGGAAGCGGGAAGCCGGAACGACCGATAGAGATGCCGGAGAGTCGGGAGGATGTACCGGTATCCCGGGAGCAAAAAAGGAGCAGAAATTCGTGTTCCATACAGGGATTATCTGTTTTTCTGGTTTCGCTGCTTGCCATTCCGCTTACTATCTATGCGGGTATTCGTTTTTTCGGAAATGAAAAATATGTGTTTGTTTCTTTATTAATCCTGCTGGAATGCATGCTGCCCTTTTTTCTGTTGTTTGAGAAGAAAAAACCGTCTGCTGGAAATATTGTGATCCTGTCTGTATTATGTGCGCTCGGTGTGGCGGGACGGGTTGTATTTGCAACTCTTGCGCAGGTAAAGCCGGTCACTGCCATTACGATCCTAACAGGTGTTGCTTTCGGCGGTGAAGCGGGTTTTCTGGTGGGAGCCGTGACCATGCTGGTATCCAATATGCTGTTTGGCCAGGGACCCTGGACTCCATGGCAGATGTTTGCCATGGGGATGATCGGGCTGCTGGCAGGCCTTTTGTTTCATGGAAAGAGAAAGCAGCCTTCGGTTATGCTCCTGTGCGTGTATGGCTTTTTGGCAGCGGTTCTGATCTATGGCGGTATTATGAATCCATCATCAGCAGTTATGGGAGGGATTCCTATGACCTGGCAGGTAGCCGTGGCCTATTGGCTGTCCGGCCTGCCCTTTGATCTGGTTCACGGAGCCGCAACCGTCCTGTTTCTTATGTTCGGAGCGAGACCGCTGCTCCGGAAACTGGAGCGGGTAACCGTTAAGTTTGGTCAGGCGAACAAAGATTAGAAAGTAAAACAGTTGCACCCTGTAATTAATTGGTATATTATATAAAGACTGAAATGTAATGAAACGGAAACCATATGAGATCAAACATGGAAGCAGGGAGTGCAGGGGCAATGACAAGGCTGTTGATACGTTTGTTTGTAAAGAATTATGAACAGGTACAGGATGCAGGGGTTCGAACCGCATACGGGAAAATGGCAGGCTGGGTTGGTATATTCTGCAATGCAATGCTGTTTATCGGTAAATTTGTGATCGGTATGCTGTCCGGAAGTGTATCCATTTCTGCGGATGCCATTAATAATCTTTCCGATGCATCCTCTAATATCATCAGTCTCCTGGGATTTAAGATGGGAAGCAAACCGGCAGACCAGGATCATCCCTATGGTCATGCAAGATATGAATATTTATCCGGGCTGTTTGTCTCAGTTCTGATCATAGTGATCGGAATTGAATTGCTGCGTAGCAGTATTCAGAAGGTTCGGAACCCGGAACCGGTGGAATTTAGCTGGATCATGATGGCTGTATTAGCCGGCTCCATTCTGATCAAGCTCTGGATGGCAGTATTTAACCGTTATATGGGAAGGGCGATTCACTCAGAGACCCTGATCGCAACAGCAGCGGACAGCCGGAATGATGTGATCAGTACCAGTGCGGTTCTGGCTGCCAGTATCCTCTCCCATTATACCAGCCTGGAACTGGATGGCTGGATGGGAATTCTGGTGGCGGGATTTATCCTGTATAGTGGCATCGGCCTGATCAAGGATACTCTGGATCCTCTGCTTGGCAAGGCTCCGGACATGGCTCTGGTTGAAATGATCCAGAGAAAGATCATGACCTACGAGGGCGTGCTTGGAACCCATGACCTTATGGTACACGATTACGGGCCGGGCCGCCTGTTTGCCAGTGTGCATGTAGAGATGGCAGCAGAAGAGGATGTATTAAAATGTCATGATATTATTGATAATATAGAGAAGGATTTTTTAGAGCAGGATAATCTGAATATGGTCATTCATTTTGATCCGATCGTAACCAGTGATGAAGCAGTAGGTGATTTACGGAAATGGCTGAGCAGGCAGGTAAAGCGGATTGATGAGAGATTAACGGTGCATGATCTGCGGGTCGTACCGGGTGTCAGTCATACAAACATGATATTTGACTGTGTTGTTCCCCATGAATTTGAGTTATCAGATAAGGAAGTGAGACAGCGTATTCAGGAAATGGTATCCGCGGAATACGCAGGATATCAGTGTGTCATTACGGTGGATAAGAGTTTTGCTGCATTACCACACAGCCGGACTCAGGAAATGGAATAGATATGGCAGAGAAGCAGACGATTATATTTGATATGGACGGGACATTATTGGATACAGAACGGTACTACCGTCGTTACTGGAAGGAAGCCGCTCATGACTGTGGCTATGAAATGACGGATGAGCAGGCCCTTGCCATGCGGAGTATGGGCAGGCCGTTTGCCGCAAGGAAGATAAAGGAATACTATGGAACGGAAGCTGCATATCAGCAGATTCGAAACCGGCGTATGGAGTTAATGAGTGCGAAACTGCGACAGGATGGCATACCTTTAAAGCCGTTTGTTAAAGAGGTATTGACAGAATTAAAGCGACGGGGCCATCGACTGGTGATCGCTACGGCCACGGATCCACAGCGAACAGAGCAGTATTTAAAAGAGGCCGGTTTATATTCTTATTTCACCCGGATCATATGTGCCACAATGGTTGAGAGAGGAAAGCCGGCGCCGGATATTTATCTTTATGCCTGCAGGGAACTGGGAATCGAACCGCAGAAGGCTTTTGCAGTAGAGGACTCTCCGAATGGGGTATTATCTGCTTATCAGGCAGGCTGCAGGGTGATCATGATTCCGGATCAGACCCGGCCGGAGGCAGAGCAGAGGCGTCTGCTGTATCGGTGTGTGAACACTCTGGAGGAACTGCTGACATTAGAGGAACTGAATGGCAGGAATGAATAGATTTTTAATATAGACTATCTTGAAAAGAGCAGCCGGATGGCTGCTTTTTTGCGTAAAAAAATTGATTTGCCAGGATAAAATAATACTTGACACATCAAAACATATGAGTTATTATTCATATGAATGAATGAACATATGAAAAAGTGGATGAATAAAATAGTGTATCAGGAAAGGAGCGCTATATGGAAAAGGCAGAGCTATTAGAAAAGCTGGTCAAGTGTCAGCCGCCGGATGAGATTCTGTATGATCTGGCAGAGTTATTCAAGGTATTTGGCGATTCCACCAGGATTCGGATTCTATATGCCTTATTTGAGAATGAATTGTGTGTGGGTGATATTGCAGGAGTATTGAACATGAGCCAGTCCTCGGTCAGCCACCAGCTCCGGATCCTGAAGGATGCCAAGCTGGTAAAATTCCGACGGGAAGGCAAGAGCATTTATTATGCCCTGGATGATGAGCATGTATATCATATCATTGAAATGGGCATGCAGCATGTAGAGGAATGAACTGCTGTGATCGGGAAGTAACAGGAATAAAGGAGGATATATGATTATGAAAAAGACTTATAAGATTGAAGTGGATTGTGCAAATTGTGCCTTGAAAATGGAGGACGCGGCAAAGAAGACCGCCGGCGTTGCCGATGCAACGGTCAGCTTTATGACACAGAAAATGAATGTGGTATTTGAAGAGGATGCGGATACGGATGCAGTAATGCAGGCAGTTGCCAAAGCATGCAGAAGGGTAGAACCGGATTGTGAGATATTCCTGTAGAAGATGTATGGATAGTAACAAATATGTGAATTATGAGCGATAGGAGGTGGCGATATGACAAGAAAGCAGAAAAAGGTTTTTTATCGCATTATAATATCTGCAATTCTTCTGGCAGGACTTATGGCAGTGACTCATGTTGTAGAGTTGGATCGCTGGATATTGCTTGGTCTCTATCTGATCCCCTACATAGTGATCGGATATGATATATTATGGAAGGCAGCCCGCGGGGTATATCATCGGGAAATCTTTGATGAGAATTTCCTGATGGCAGTTGCGACAGTGGGAGCGATGGCTCTTGCCGTCTGGCAGGGGGAAGAGTTTGCAGAAGGCGTTGCAGTTATGCTCTTTTATCAGATCGGAGAACTGTTCCAGTCCTATGCAGTGGGAAAGAGCCGGAAAAGCATTACGGAGCTGATGGATATCCGTCCCGATTTTGCTAATGTGGAGGGAGAACATGGGTTAGAACAGGTGGATCCTGAGGAGGTAGCTGTCGGTACGGTCATCGTTATACAGCCCGGTGAACGGGTACCGATTGACGGAAGGATCATAGAAGGTACGACCACATTGAACACCAGCGCTTTGACAGGAGAGAGCCTGCCCAGAGAATGCGGAACCGGGGATGAGATTATCAGCGGGTGTATTAATATCAGTGGTCTGATCCGGGTAGAAACGACCAAAGAATTCGGGGAATCTACGGTTGCCAGGATACTGGATCTGGTGGAGAACTCCAGTATGAAGAAATCGCAGTCTGAGAATTTCATTACGAAATTTGCCCGGGTGTATACGCCGGTGGTCTGCTACAGCGCTCTGGCGCTGGCAATCCTGCCGCCATTGTTCCGGCTTCTGATCCTTCAGCAGCCTGCCGCCTGGGAAACATGGATTACCAGTGCTTTGACATTCCTGGTTATCAGTTGTCCCTGTGCATTAGTGATTTCCGTACCGCTAAGCTTCTTTGGCGGGATCGGTGGTGCATCGGCCAGGGGGATTCTGATAAAAGGATCCAGCTTTCTGGAAACCTTGTCAAAGACCCGGTATATGGTTTTTGATAAGACAGGTACGTTGACAAAGGGCGTTTTTCAGGTGACGGAAATCTGCCCGGCAGGGGATCTGAGCCGGGAGGAACTTCTTGCTTATGCCGCCTACGCCGAAAGCTATTCGAATCATCCGATCAGTCGAAGTCTGAAGGAGGCTTACGGAAAGGCCATTGATAACCAGCGGTTATCGGAGGTTACAGAGCTTGGCGGACATGGGGTAAAGGCCTGTATGGATGGTATTCCGGTTGCAGCGGGAAATCATAAGCTGATGAAGCAGCTTCAATTAGAATATATGGAGCCGGAGAAAGCCGGTACGATTGTTCATGTTGCAGTGAACAACCGCTATGCAGGTTACATCCTGATCAATGATGTGATCAAGGATAATTCGAAAGCTGCCATAACAGGATTAAAGGCTGCCGGTATTAAGAAGAATATCATGCTGACCGGAGACAGCCGGCGTGCGGCAGAGGCTGTTGCTGAAGAGCTTTGCGTGGATGAAGTATATAGCGAACTGCTTCCGGCAGACAAGGTAGAACGCGTGGAAGCTCTGCTTGCAGAAAAGAAGGAGAAGGAAATGCTGGCATTCGTAGGGGACGGAATTAATGATGCTCCGGTACTTTCCCGGGCGGATATCGGTATAGCCATGGGAGCATTCGGATCTGATGCGGCAATTGAGGCGGCAGATATCGTATTGATGGATGATGATCCTCTGAAGATTGCCCTGGCGATGAAGATTTCCCGAAAGACATTGCGGATCGTATATGAGAATATCGTATTTGCCCTGGCAGTAAAAGCAGTCTGTCTGATTTTAAGTCCTTTTGGGCTGGTGAATATGTGGATGGCTATTTTTGCAGATGTTGGTGTCATGGTAATTGCAGTTCTGAATGCGACCCGGGCATTGGGGACAAAAAACCTTTAGAGATGTACTTTACATTTCCTGGATTAAGTCGTATCCTATCAGATGATGACAGTTTGGAGGAATCAGGATGAATATTTGGGAATTGATAATTCTTGCAGTCGGGCTTTCCATGGATGCATTTGCTGTTTCCATCTGCAAGGGACTTTCTTTAAAAGAGGTCAGGTTAAAGCATATGGCGGCTGCAGGCATATACTTTGGTGGCTTTCAGGCTCTTATGCCAGCCATGGGATATTTATTGGGAGTAAACTTTAAAGGCCTGATTGAACGTTTCGATCATTGGATCGCATTTATTTTACTCGGACTGATCGGCGGCAATATGATCCGGGAAGCGCTCGGGAAGGAAGAGGAGGAGGAATGGAATAACTCCTTCGGGCCAAAGGCAATGATTCCCCTAGCCGTGGCAACCAGCATTGATGCACTGGCAGTGGGTGTGACCTTTGCCTTTCTGGAGGTTCAGATTTTACCCGCAGTCAGTCTGATCGGTGTCATTACGTTTTTATTTTCGTGTTGTGGTGTTAAAATTGGATGTATATTCGGTTTAAAATACAAATCAAAAGCAGAATTAGCCGGAGGGCTGATTCTGCTTTTGATCGGTCTGAAAATCCTGTTAGAGCATTTAGGGGTACTGGATCATTTATTTGGAGCATAGTTATATTACGTCTTATAGGAATTGAATCGGCTTCCAGAAGGAGGTTCCCATTTTCAGGGTTTCCTGTATAGAACATAATTTATCTGCAGCACAGATGACCCAGCCCTCTTTATGCATTGGCGGTTTTGGGGTAAGTGGAAACATATGCTTCCGGATAATGTCCTGTTCAATGGTATTTAACTGAAAGTCCCTGGCGGCATTCTCACAGGCGATTCTTGGATGGCGAAAGCCATGAAGTTTGCTGCGGACCTCTTTATTGTGCCAGTCATACAGATAGTAGTCATGTAACAATGCCCCGCGTACCATGGAATGCATATCAATATCCAGATTAAATTTTGCAGCAATAATGATACTGCGATAAGCAACGGAAATACAGTGCTGATACAGACTGGTAGTCCCGTGCTGGACAAAATCCTTATTTTCCGCAAATCTTGTGGATTTTAATATCCGTAGTTCTTCATGCAGGAGCCGGATTCCTTCTTCTAATTTTTCTCGATTCATAATTTATCCTCAATATCCCTCTCATTTTAAAGTTACTGTTGTAAAAGCTATATTTAGCATACCCATTTTTCAGCAGGAATGCAATAGATTTATGTTTCTATTTTCTTTCGCTTTTCTTATGAAAATCAGAAAAAAGCTTGACAAATGAAATGGAAGCAATTATTTTTATACTAGATACGGATAAAGGGGAGTAGTTCACGACATTGTCGTGATATGGGTCGTCAGTACACACCGGAGGGTGTCGGTTCATATCAAAAGTAACGAGACTTTTATCGCACTTGTTTTTGTGCGGTAAAGGTCTCTTTTTTTCTCCCCTGTTAAAACCGGAAGGAGGAGATCATTATGATGTATGTATGGCTGCTAATTGGTTTTGTTCTGCTGATCAAGGGGGCTGACTGGTTTGTTGATGGCAGCTCTTCTGTGGCAAGGCTGTTAAAGGTTCCGTCTGTGATCATCGGATTGACGATCGTTGCAATGGGAACCAGCGCGCCGGAGGCGGCAGTCAGTATTACGGCAGGTTTTACCGGAAACAATGAGATTGCGATCAGCAATGTATTAGGTTCCAATATTTTTAATCTGATGATGGTTGTTGGAATCTGTGCTGTGATCAGGGCTTTTCAGACAGATGCAATGATAATGAGGCGGGATTTCCCTATTAGTCTTGGTTTGACTGTTCTGCTGGGCATCTGCCTGGCAGATGGCAGGATTTCCAGAATAGAGGGAGGAATTCTGCTGCTGTTTCTGGCAGGATATATTGTATCCATGCTGCATTCGGCCTTAAGAAGCCGCAGGCAGGAGAGCGGCAATGCAGTTGTCTGTGTTGAAGAAGAAAAAAAGCCAATGTCTGCAGGAAAAAGTATTCTCTTCATTATTCTTGGTCTTACTGCGATCATTTTTGGCGGACAACTGGTAGTGGATAATGCCAGCCGGATCGCCGCACAGTTTGGATTAAGTGAAACTCTGATCGGACTGACCATTGTAGCCATTGGCACCTCCCTTCCGGAATTAGTTACTTCTATCGTTGCGGCCGGAAAGGGGGAAAGCGGACTGGTATTGGGGAATGTGATCGGTTCTAATATATTTAATATTGTCTTTATTCTTGGTGCATCTTCTCTGCTGCATCCGATCGCTGCCGGCATGGAGAATCTGATCGATACTGTCATTCTTCTTCTGGTTAGTGCCATAATATATATCTTTGGACTGACTGGTAAGCAGGTAAATCGCTGGGAGGGAATTCTATGTGTGCTGGGGTATATTGGGTATACAGTGTATATTATATTAAGATGAGAATTCCTATTGACAAACTAGGAAAACTAGGATAGAATAGATTCCATATTAATCCTATTCCGGTAACAGGAATGAAATCTGCAAATCGGGAACAGAATGAGAGAATTGAGGAGGAGACAGGATATGGGAATTTATCAAAAGGTAACAGATCTGGTAGGGAATACTCCTATGATGCGATTGAATAATTATAGTAAAAGCCGGAGACTGGAGGCGGTACTTCTTGCAAAGCTGGAATACTTTAATCCGGCAGGGAGTGTGAAGGACAGGATTGCCAGGGCAATCATTGAGGATGCAATCGAACAGGGCAAGGTGGATTCCGATACGGTGATCATTGAACCGACCAGCGGGAATACAGGGATCGGCCTGTCGGCGGTAGCTGCCTCTCTTGGCCTTCGGATCATTATTACAATGCCGGAGACCATGAGTGTGGAACGACGGAATCTGATGAAGGCATACGGGGCGGAGCTGGTATTAACGGACGGAGCAAAGGGTATGAAGGGAGCGATCGCAAAGGCAGATGAACTGGCCGCTCAATATCCGAACAGTTTTATTCCGGGACAGTTTGTAAATCAGGTAAATCCATGGACGCACTATCGTACAACAGGACCAGAGATCTGGAAGGATACGGAAGGCAGGGTAGATATTTTTGTTGCCGGCGTCGGTACCGGTGGTACGATTTCCGGCGTAGGAAAATACTTAAAGGAACAGAATGCAGAGGTAAAGATTGTGGCTGTAGAACCTGCGAATTCACCGGTAATAAGCGGCGGTAATCCTGGCCCGCATAAGATTCAGGGGATTGGAGCCGGATTTATACCGGATACATTTAATACAGAGATTTATGATGAGATCATTCAGGTTGAGAATGAGGATGCATTTGCTGTGGGACGCAGTATTGGCAGAGAAGAGGGAATTCTGGTAGGTATTTCTTCCGGCGCTGCCGTATGGGCAGCAACAGAGCTGGCAAAGCGTCCGGAAAATAAGGGAAAAACGATCGTAGCACTTCTGCCGGATACCGGTGACCGGTATTTATCCACACCGATGTTTGCGGAAGGATAGAACAGAGGAATCATATTAGAGTATGAAAAAGGTGGTAGTTATGTATTGCGTACATAATTACCACCTTCTTAGATCATGTCAGATATGTATCAGTTCGGGAGTCAGGCTCTTGCAAGCTGCATAAGCTTTTCCATGTCAGCGATCAGACCTTTTGAAAAGTCCTCTGCTTCTCTGTATAGCATTTCTGCTTTTGGATAATTACCGTTGTTTAATGCAGCAATAACCTCTGCCCCGAACCGGTGAAACCGTTGGTGTTTCATACCGAGACCGTCCCAGATCGGAAGTGCTTCCGGTATGTCCGGGGTCATGGCATAATAGAAATGGCCAAAACCACATTTTGTGGAATCCAGTTGCAAAGGTATGACATTCTTTTCCTGAACCATTTTTTTCAGATTGCTGAGCCAGGAATGGTGTGCGGTAATCGCACTGTTCAGATATGCCGAGAATTCGGCTTTTTCCAGGTGGAAGAATGCATCCTCCGTCATGGCTCCCATCTGTTTCACAGTTTCATCCAATGTCCGTTCAATATCAACCACCGGCTCTACTGCCTTTTTCAGATCGTGACCGACTTTCCGCATAAAGTTAGTGCTGTTTCTTAACTGCTCCTCCATTTGTGACATGGATCCGCTTAACTCTTCGCTGACTGCAGCAATAGAGCGAATGGATTCATTTACATCAGAGACATGCTGCTGGTTCTCATCGTTTAATTCCCATACATTCTTGATCTTCTCTGTCATGGTACCCAGGGAACTTACAGTATTTGCTGCACTGGCGGCACTTTTCTTGGAAGCGTTTTTAATATTATTCAGATAATCTCCCATATTGCCGGTCAGCTTCTGGGTCTCTTCTGCAAGACCGCGGATCTTCTCGGCTACAACGGCAAATCCTCTTCCTGCGTCTCCTGCCCGTGATGCTTCTACAGAAGCATTCAAGGCTAACAGATTAGTTTCAAGTGAGATAGAATCTATACCTGCGATTACTTCATTCATTCGGTTGATGATCCGGATCAGTTCATCCATATCATTCTGCATCTCCCGGGATACTTCGATGGTCTGGCTGGATAAATCCTTAATGGTAGTCAGTTCATTCTGGCCGGTCTCTATCTTGCGGTATACCTCTTCGGTCTTTGAAGAAACCTCAATGATGGTATCCGTCAGTTCCTCATGCTGGTTGTTCGTTCTTCCCATCGCAGATGAATTATCTAATGAGGTTCCGAAGATCGTTTCTGTAGCTCTTGCTACATTGTCAGAAATATCAATAATTTTATCAGTCTGGTGCTGAAGGGTCAGGTCGAGGGAACTGATCTGCATAACAGACTTGATATTCTTATCAAGGATTTCTGCGAATTGCTGCCTGCCTTTTACCAGGCGTCGATAGATATCATTCAGCTCCGGGTCCTTAGAATAATCAGCTTCATGTAATTGGGAAACTGATTTTAATAGTATGGTTTGTTTCCTTTTTGTCGCCATTCTGTTCTCCTTTAATTTATTCATACACCTGCAAATGGTATATATTTATATGATACAGAATTCCAGAAAATTTACAAGCTTTTTTCTGTATTTTTCAGTTTTTTTGGCTATATTTTTCCTTAATTATCCATGGGAAAAACCGGAAAATAAATATGTTTTTTAGTAGGACTTCTAAAAAATGGAGCTCCGCACAGGGTTTGTGCGGCAGCTCCTTGAGAAATTACTTACATCCACAATTATTTTTATCAACACAAGGTGCCATTGTATCGAAATCAGGGTTGAATGCATAGAAGTTCTTGGAATCCAATTCATCCTGAACAATGCGCAGGCTTTCAACGAAACGGGAAGATTGAAGTAAATTTATCTGTTGATTTTCTGCATTTTCTTGATAATAGATTGCCAATACATGCGGTCTTTCAAGACCCGGATTACCGTAATCGTGGAATCCTCCACAACAAAGAAGATTAAATATGTACTGTAAGGCTTGAAATAAATGTTCAATCCCTCGATTACATATCCCGTAGCTTCATAGCCTTTGGGAAAGGAATCCAGTTCCTTGATTGCCTTCTTTATCTTCTTTGAAAAGTTTTCCGCATATTCACGATATTTGAATGTGTCGAGAATATACTTTTTTGTGGACTTAATATCCGAGAGAGCATCTTTGGAAATCACAATTTTGTATTTTTTAGGTTTATCCGGCATTATATTTTGTCAATTTCCTCCCATGCTTCATCAATCGTATAGACATCGCCTTTTTTCAGACCTTCTATTCCCTTGGAGAGTTCATCATATAATGCGCCTATGGCTGCTTTTTCGGAATATTCAGTTTTTAGGATTTCTTGATTTCTAATTG
>ERZ777011.210-NODE-210-length-95835-cov-101.619628_pt1 | contig 95835 bp, 88 predicted proteins | sample MGYA00374964_ERZ777011 | MGnify/ENA primary metagenome ERZ777011 (study PRJEB29310, sample SAMD00008975) | mouse gut metagenome | study: EMG produced TPA metagenomics assembly of the Metagenome analysis of fecal microbiota from mouse which was promoted... | reverse complement strand
TAGGGCAAAGATACTAATTGTTGAGAAGCCCACATGATTTTATCGGTGAGCCGTTTTTTCTTACTCCTTTCGTGCTGATTTTCTGTGTTCCTAAGAAAATGCCCACATGGAGTAAAGTCTGTATGCGCATTTACTGTGGAGTATATATATTACCATTCGTTATATTTCCTCCATTATGGTGGATGATGTTTAATTTCGACCATGTTATTGCTGAAAATGAGCAGTATATTATTCGTTTCTATAAAGATGGATTGCGTGATTATTATGAGCAGAAAAGTATATATAAAAAAAGTGGAATTTTAGAGAAATATATAGGGTGTTTCGACTGTTACGGCTCTGGTATATACTATGAGTTTAACCAGTTGGAATATGATATTGAAAAATTCAAGATTGATGAAATGACATTTACCGGAAAAGTGATTTTGAAACGAAATAAAGATGAGCAAATTATAACTAAAGATACACTTATTGTTTGTCCAATAGTTAAAGATGCACCCTTTTAATTGAGTTTATAACGAGGTCGAGTCAACTATTATCAATAATTAAAAGAGAATACAATGACAAAAGATATAGAAAGTGGTTTTAATAGATAATGACATGAGTGAAGGTATAAAAAAGAGCAGCTATCATTTTGAGTTCGTCAATCCCCGACAGATGAAGAAGTATAAGTTTTACTTTTTCGACTACCTCTATTATATGGGGGAAATCTGTCATGAAAACAAATGGGGTGAAAGTAGTTGGCGTATATCAGGCTTTGGTGTACTGATTTGGTATTGGGGATTAATCCTATATCCTTTTCTCACGATTCTGTCCGAATATATAGAGAACAGCGAGGCGAAACGTGCAATTATATATGGCTGGGGAATGTTCCCGATCGTTTTCTGTCTTTTACGATACCGCAAAGCGAGATGCGATGCCCTGATGAAACACTACGACGGGAAGAAGCATATCGGTATCATAAAGCTCCTGTTTACGCCTTTGGCTTTGTTTGTTTTGGAACAGTGGCTGTTTGGAAAATTGGGATGGACAGACAGTATATGGTAATAAATTATATTTCATTCGTAAAATATGAAACAGAGTATTAGTATCTTTCTATTCTTTTGGATTTGTGGAGTAGCTTATCCACAAAATCCTAAGGTGAATATTTTGCGACAAGACCTTTCGGGCTTGTTTGACAATCTAAGCATGATTGGTATATTGGGAGAAGATTGTAGCCGCATTGACATTCATTTTACTGAAGTTCGGAAAACGGATAGTAGAGAATATGAGATAAAGGGTGTCAGTCGTACCCGATTATCCATAATCTGTCCGTTTAAGGGAAAGGTTTGTATAGATAGTATTTCTTCTGATTTTCAACTGAAAAGTGAATGTACGGAAGTGGACGGTTTCATATACGGGCATTACTCCTTTGTGGAATACGGAGATAAACGATATAGCGGTACATTCTCCGGGGCTTTCAAGCAGGGGTATCGGATGAACGGACAGCAGATAGAGAAAGGACGGAATGAAATAGCAGAACTGAAATTGAACTTGTCTGAATATCGAGGCAAATGGAAATCTGCAAATGGACTGACAAAAGTCTGTTCTTGGGCAGATGAGATTATACCCGATACTCCTGCAAACTTCTGCCTGTTTAATGATGCAGGTGAATGGGTTGTATCACCGAAATATCGTAAGAATGGTTGGGAAAATCTATATAATGCCTATCACAATGAGGATCTGACAACGGACGAGATACAAAAGGCTCGTGAAGTGGAAGAACAGGAATGGTGGGTAAATAAAAGCCAATCATACAAAGTAAATTGAGTTTCTAACAAAGCGTGATAACGCTTACCCCATTAATAGCAACTTTATGATAGACTATTTATATTATCGGTTTTATAGATTGTGGCTTTGTTCCTCTTTGGCAGAGGGAGCCGCATTTATGGCTATGCTTCTGTTCTCGGTTATCCTAAGCACCCATGTGTTAATTGTGTGGGGAATATTAACTCAATACAGTATCGTAGCATATCCTTCTGATGTTCAATATTATATTATTGAGGGTAGTTTAATCGCATGGTTGAGCGGTCGGTTCTTTATCAAGAATAGATATAAAAAGGTTATAGCTAAGTATGATGATGAGAATCCTATGCAACGTAAAGTTGGAATATGGGTACTCGCCATGTATATAGCCATCACCTTGATAGTCTTTTTCATAGAAGCATTATATCGACAAGGAAAAATATAAATATACAATTAATAAACAATGAGTTCGCCCGGTAACTTTTATAATCTTGGAAAAATTGCAGTTTGGCTTTGGTGTAGACTGATTAAAAAGAAAAAGATCAAATACAGTGATATCATATTCCTGTATTCAGGTTGGCTGTTTTGGATTGTCGGCTTGGGAATTGGAGTATTAATAATAGTATGCGGTTACTTTCTGCTTATCCGGCTTGAAAACTAAAGAACAATATGAGTAGCCTTATCACAGCAAAGAGAGTTGGAAAGATTCTGATATAAACATGGAACAATTCATTATGAAGAAAGGAATAAAAAAGACAGATAACTATTTTGAGCAAGTGAAGCAGCGTGCCAACCGAACGAATTACAGGTATTATTTCTTTGATTACCTGTATTTCAAAGGGGAGGTCTGGGGTAAGAAGAGAGGACGGATGTCAGGCTTCATACTCCTGTGTTGGTATTGGTGGTGGATAGTGGTTTATCCCGGCAACTTTATCCTGATTGACAGTGTACCGCAATGGTCGTCCTTACATCTTGGCTATTTAGGTGCGATGTTTTTACTTATTTGTGTATTTCTTCTTGCACGATACAGGAAAGCTCGTGTACAGGCATTGTTGAACCACTACCGCCGCTCTAAGCATGTCAGCACAGTACAGGTATATTTTCTGTACCTACTGCCCTTTGTACTTTTCTTCTTAGAAACATGGCTGTTCGACGAATGGGGTTGGACGGATTGCGTGAGGTGGAACGAATAATATGTTATTAATGGGCAAACCGTCCCTGCCAAACTATTAAGGTATGAGGAAATTATTGGAAAAATATTACAATATAAATTATTATTGCACTTATAAGTTGCTGTTTTTCATTCATCATAGGATGATAAATCCTCTCTATTGGCTAAGCCTCTCGAAATGGGAAAACAGCTATATAAAACGGTTGGTTTCGTTTGATAAGAGACAAGAAGCAGCCGGAATGGATAAAGGTACTGATGTTTATATCAGCATGTTGGCACTTAATACCCCGTGTGTCATCAGTATTTGGATGCTCTGCCTTGTCGGCTTTGCCTGCACCAAGATTTTCAGGGTAAACATTTGGGCTATCGTTTTTGAAAATGAGGTTCTTTTTATTTCATTTCTTATAGTCACCGGGGGGCTCGGATATTATATCAATGAAATATTCTTATTCAAGAAGGACAAATACAGGAAATATTTCACCGAGTTTGAGAAAAAGAAAAGGTATCTGCTCTACTACGGCATCTATGTCGTTTCTACGGTTATACAAGTGGCGACTTTTTATCTGTTACTTAATAACGCATGATGGAAAAATAATATATCAAATATGGAACAACGGATTACATCATTAGAAACAATAACTTCTTTGATAAGCAAAGGTTTGGATGAGGTCAACCATTCAAGTACAGGGCATCTGTCCTTATCAACAAGACGTAAGATACTACAAACTATCAATGAACCCTGTATCATTGGAAGAATAAGTATCTTATGCGCATTGAAAGTATATCCGATATGGAATGACTTTTTCAGGAATGATACGGAAATAATCGGACTGATAGAAAAAACGGAGAAATATCTGCTTGGACAAACGTGTAAAAAGGATTTGTTGAACGATGCAAACAGTATTATCAGTGATTACGATTCCGATGAAGAAGTAGAAGACCCGTATGAATGGGATACGGCTTTCCTTGCAAGTTTAGTATATAATGGCGGTATTGTCGATTTAGATTTTATTGATGACGAGCGTAATAAAGAGTTTTGGAGCTGGTATCTTACCGATTGTATCAAAACTGCTTGTTCAGATGACAGGCTGCCATATCCCGCTTCAACAAGCAAAGTAACACCGTCTGCCAAATACATTCCTTATCGTACACAACTAAATCTTTGGAAAGATGATGAAAAATGCTGTGCTTATGTAAACAGCATCAAGGAAATTTTGGCTAAAATGGTGGCTTATGCCCAGTGGAGTAAATGTGATTTTTACTGTTATACCGTTGAAAACACATCTTATACTAAGATTTACTATTACAGGGGAAACGAGCCAGTTCAATTTCGTCTTGGTATTAATGTTACAATACACCTTTCAGGAAAAATAGAAACACTCAAAGACCTGATGTATTCCTTATGCCCGCAAGAGGGGGCTTTCTATCTATGTAAAATAACAATAGACAAAGGCAATAATATGGATATAAGATTTGGTTACGATACGAGATATGAAGAACTGAAAAAGGCATTCAGCGATAGTGATTTTAGCGAAGATTTCAGTAAATATCCACGGGCGGAAAAGTTCATTCCTGATTGGTTGGCGGATATACTGAAAAGGAAAAGAATAAGTTTCTAATCAACTTGGTAGCTTTAAAAGAATATTTTATACATAATAATATTGTAAATATGGCAACAGGATTTAGACCTAAAAGTGAACGAATAATAGAGTTAGCCGGATATTCTTCCGAAGAACTGATGCTTCTTGCTATTGAAGCATCCAAACATCTCGGTTGGCAAGCGGGTAATATAAAAAGTGAAGAAGCTGAATTTTATACATCTGCAAGTTTGAGATCGTGGCAAGAAAAGGTAGTTCTTTCTGTAATAGACGGGAAAGACGGACAGCTTCTCGCTACAAGTGTATGTACATCCATGCAGCTCTTTGACTGGGGGAAGAACAAGCAGAACCTTGACAAACTCATAGCAGCCATGCAACAGGTGCAAAACAGTCACAATATGCCTTCAAATGTATCCAAGACCGTAGACAACACCGCATGTGCATATACCTTAGAAGAGCAGAATGCCGTACTTTCTCATATCCGTCATTTCTATGGTGGTATTAAAGGTATCACCAAAAGCATTGTTTCACCGTCTGGAGTGGAAATTCTCATCATCGAACCAACGAGCAGATTCGACTGCTATACACTGGTCACCTGTGGAGTAGGAGCTTCTGTTATGCCAGTGCCGGATAAGGAAATTCCTTCGAGGTGTGAGTTTTGTATGTGTATGCCTCCAACATGGAATACGGAAGATACGTGGCCAACTGATTGGCTTCTGCGATGCGCATCATGGCTTCAGCAGGGAAATACATGGATCACGTGTGGACACTCACTATCCGATGGTACACCGTTACATGATGATACCTCCATGACATCCCTCCTGCTCACCATTCCTGAAGAACGGGATAGCGGGGCGGAAAACTGCCAACTACCCAATGGAGATTCGGTAGCCATTTATCAACTGATTCCCGTATATACAGAAGAAGTGTTATTCAAACAGGTTAATGGTATCATGCCTCTTTTGGATAAGATGAAAGACGTATCATACATTGTTGATACACAAAGAGAAAATACATGTATAGATTTCTCTGCTTTTGAAGAAAATAAGGATGCTTCTATGAGTATGGACGAAAAAGCGAACGCATCCTTGCGATCGCTTTTGACAATCCGTAAAGGGAATATAGCAACGCCTCTGCTTACCTATATCAATGTCGCCTTATTTGTAATCATGGCAATATGTGGAGTAAGCCTGATAGCCCCTACGGGAATATCCATCATAAAATGGGGTGCAGATTTCGGTCCTCTTACACTTACCGGTGATTGGTGGAGAACCGTTACTTGCAATTTCATCCATATAGGAGTGATTCATATACTTATGAATATGTACGCATTACTGTATATCGGGGTATTTCTGGAACAGCTTATCGGTGGAAGAAGGCTTATAAGTGCTTATCTTCTGACAGGATTGTTTTCGGCTCTTGCCAGCCTGACCATACATCCAGAAATCATAAGTGCCGGGGCTTCCGGTTCAATATTCGGACTTTATGGCATATTTCTTTCCTATCTGATATTTCATCACAAGATAGAAAAAGGACAACGTAAATCCTTGTTGTACAGTATCGGTTTCTTTGTTTTCTATAACCTTACATCCGGTATAAGGGTGGAAAACATAGACAATGCCGCCCATATTGGTGGACTTATATCCGGAGTCGTATTAGGTATCCTATATCTGCTGACCGACCGATATGCGGTGAAAAAGGCTTCAACCCTTTGTACCTCACTTACAGAAATTTCTTTTGTGTTAATCTTCGCTTTTCTTTTTGCGGGACAGACATCCAACCTGCCAGCAGATTTTGTGGAAATCAGAAAGATGTGGGATAATGGTACACTCGAACAATATGCGCAAAACGCTTTTTTCGAAAGAGATGCCATTGAGGCAGAGCCCAATGCTTCCTTCCAGATTCCACAAAATACAACGGATGTTTCTACTTTTACCGGGAGTGAAACCGATTTAGTCAACGGAATGAAAGAATATGTTAATGACAGTTGTGGCTTCAGTTGCCAATATCCATCAACTTGGAAAACAATAAAAAAGTCTGATACGAAGCAGATACTTCAACTTCAAGGAGATGGTGTCAATAGTTTAACCGTCAGCTACCTTAAAGCACCTTCAGAAGAAGCGATGGAACATATGCATGATCTGTTGACCAAGTCTATGGAGGGATTTCGAGTAGAAAATATAAATATTCATGGAAAAGTATTTGAAAAGGTTTCGGGAAAGATGGAATGTGCAGTAGCAGGTGGTGGAAACATCTATATAAATCAGAATATTGTTATTCATATGAATAAGAAAACATTGGAAAGTTTTATCATTGCTACTACAACGTCTGATGATAGTTCTGAATCTGAAATTTTGGAAATTGTAGAATCTATAAAAATAAATTAGACAGCCGCAAACGTCCATGAATAGATACTTCAAAACACATACTATTTGGTACATTATTCCTATATAAAGGATAAGGTAAAAATCTAATTCTATTTCCAGACACGGAAACATTTCCGGCGAAAAGCGGAAGTCGTTACCATATCATGGCGGTTATCTTTGTGAAATTTCAGATGGGATACATCATGGATTTATAATAAACACATTATTATGGAAACAAAATTTATCGAACAACTGGTGACAACCGCACCGGAATCACTGAGAGAAATAACCCATACGCTCCGTGTGGATGTGGAGGCACTGTTAAAGGCGAAAAGTACAAAAAAATTCCTTGTGCTGGAACCTTACTCCCATAACACGGAGCTGTGCCGCCATATCCTGCGGCAGATGGAACAACTGCCCGAACTGCCTTCGGTATCATGCAGGGAGTATCAGCCACTGTTGATGTTGCTCTCCCTCTCCAAAGAGGTGGAGATACAGAACGACTTGCTGCACCATTTCGTTGAGCCTTACCGGAAAGCATATCGCACGCCGGAAATGCTTTATCTATGTGAGGTGCTGTATCGTACCGGTACGCCGCAACCCCTGTACAATATGTGCAACGAGGTGTGTGACTATTTCTTTGTGGAACGGCGCAAACAGATCAGCCGACAGTACACGCCCCTTACCGAGCTGGACTTCCAGTTTGCCGAGAAACGGTTGAAGCCATTGTTTGCCGCTGTCTTCCGGATGAAGGTGAACCGTTACAGTTACCGAACGCACAGCGTAGAGGAACTTGCCGGAATGTTCTGCATGAGTGTTTCGACTTTCCGTGAGAGGTTCTGCAAGATCTATCACCGCTCCGCCAACAAGTGGCTCAAAGAGCAACGCATTGAACAGATACGGAGGGACTTGAAGTATTATTACGACCGTCCACTGATGGAAATAGCCGAGAAGAACGGCTTCGTATCTGCCAACCGTTTCTGGGAGTTCTGCATGGAGCAGATGAAGCAAAGTCCGAGCGAACTGCATAAGGATTTGTATGATGAATTGTGCAAGGAACGTCGTAAGTTCTATCAGGGCGAATAGCCATCGGTATTTTCGGCGAAAAGCGGAACAAGCATGTCAGGTAAAGCCCCTACATTGAAGCCATTTTCATACTTAAACGAAAAACATTATGAGATTATTCAATGTTACCCCTTATCTCCTGTTGCTGGGACAAGAGAACAGCAACGAGGAAACACTCTCGAAAGCCAATACAGAGTTTGTAAAGGAAGTGTATGAGCTGCAACGTGCGGAGAGCGACATCAGTATTGTCCTTTTCCAGCTGCAATACCTGAGTTGCAGGCTGGTCATCCTGCGTGAACATTACCGCACGACACAGAAGGAACATTTGATCTGTTACTCCTATATTATCGGCACGCTGACCTATCTGGAAGGGATGCAAGCCTACTGCAAGTTCGCCTATGAGATACACCCGGTCGGTCTGGTGAAAACAGCCGCACCGACGGGTGCCCCGCCGGTTATCTGGACTTCAGACGTTATCAACCTGATAGAGTTACTGTACGCCTGCCATGAACTGAAGCTGTTCAACGACGGCGATGTCACGCTGAAACGTGTAGTGGAACACGTGTGTGGGCTGCTGGGCATAGACGTGAAGAACGCCTCGAGCTACTACGCACGGATACGCAGGCGAAAGGCGGACGAACGAACCTACTTCATTGACCGCCTGCGTGAAGTGCTGCTCAAACGGATGGAAGAAGATGACGAGAAACATTACCGTAGCAGGTAAGCTGATTTCCGAAACAGACAAAATCCCCTGTAAACGACTATGATTTACAGGGGATTTTGTCATTTATTCAGTTCCAAGAGATGCTTGAGGGCGGGATCGTTGGCGATGCGCTCCAATTCATCGGTCACGATCCGTTTGACATCCTCCTTGATCCGGTTGTAGTTCTCCTGTACCATTTCCTTCATGTGATCCACCCCGTCATCATCCACGAAGTTGGTGATAACGGGTATCTTTTGGTATGTCTTTTCCTCTTCGGCAATTTTCTTGGCATCGACAACAATCTCACAATGGAAGATTTTCTGCTCAATCCTCTCTCCGAAGTTGTCGGCAACGGAGCCGACGAACATTCCCTGTGTCAGCCCGCTGATCTTGCTGGGTGGAATGAGACTGTCCATCTGGGTGGATATGGAGGTGGAAACGTCCTGCCGGTTGATAGAGATAGAGTGGCGTTTCTGGAGTATCTTGCCGAACCTTTCGCTGAGGGTTTTGGCCGTTTCCCCCACGACCTGCCCCGAAAAGAGGTTACCCACCGTGTTGATAATCACCTTCGCCTCCTTGTCGGTATAGTCACGGATAAGCTGGCTGAAATCCTGAAAGCCGAGTAGTACGGCGACCTTGTTACTGCGTGCGGTGGCTATCAGGTTGTCCAGCCCCTTGATGAAAATGGTGGGTAGTTCATCAATGATGATGGAGCTTTTCAGCTTACCTTTCTTATTGACAATCTTTACTATACGACTGTTGTACAGGCCGAGCGCAGCACCGTAGATTGCCTGCCGGTCGGGATTGTTGCCTATGCAGAGGATTTTCGGCTCGTCGGGGTTGTTGATGTCCAAAGAGAACTCGTCGGCGGACATCACCCAATAGAGTGCCGGTGAGATCATGCGGGACAAGGGTATCTTTGCACTGGCGATCTGACCCATGAGCTGGTCAGCAGCTCCCGCCAACCACGCATCGAGAAAAGGACTGAGGTAGTTCTCCAATTCGGGATAAGAGGACATGATGGGGAAAATCTGCTCGTAAGGCTTGTTGAGGAACTCAACGGCATGGGGGAAGGTGCAATACCTGCCGTCCTTGTACACCCGCAAGAACCAGATGATAGCGGCAAAGAGAATGGTGGGTGACTCGACAAAGAAATCACCCTGTTTCGCCGCCCACGACCGGTTGAGGTTGAGCATGATGCTGTACGAACTCTCGTAAGCATCGGAGATGTCGGTCATGAACTTCGGGTTGAGGGGGTTGCAGCGGTGGCTGCGTGAGGGATCGTCGAAGTTGATGACGTAGAACTTCGGCGGCACTTTGTACCCCTCCAAATGGCTGATCAGGTGATTGTAAGCAATGGTAGAGAGGTCAGGAAACTTGAAGTCGTAGATATAGGCGGCATAGCCTTTCTCTATCTGCTGCTTGATATAGGAATTTACCACTGCAAAAGACTTTCCCGAACCGGGCGTTCCCAATACGATGGAGGCACGGAAGGGGTTCACGACATTGATCCAGCCGTCATTCCATTTCTTGTTATAATAGAACCGTGTCGGCAGATTTACAGAATATTCATTTTCAATCAAACGGGTTTCTTGCATGAAACTTTCGTTCTCGTTATTGAATACATCGTCCATGAGATTCTGTTTGAGCAGACGGGAGATCCATACACCGGCAGCGAGCAGGCAGAGATAACCGACGGTAAGAGTAAATATATAAAAGGCGGTGCGTACCATTAACGGTATGGGCAGTCCGAGCAACCACCAGTTGAAAAAGAAGAGGACGAAACCAGCAAAAAGGGCTGTCCATACATGCTCCCATTTGATTTTTTCCTCCTTTACGCCTTTCGTCCCCAGACACGAGAGAGCAAGGAAGGTAACGGAGAAGAGTTTTGTCCAAAGGATGGAGCCGAACAACCCGGTCGTGCGCTGGAAGTTCAGCAGAATCCTGTCCACCACTCCGATATTGACGTTCCACTCCCGGATGGAGGGATAGCAGAACCAATAGATATTGACCACTACGAATAATACGCTGAGGGCACGCATAAAGTCCATGACTTTTGCCAGTCCCCGAAGATCATCTTCTTGTGACATAATGTTGAATTTTTAGAAGTTATCGAATGAATGATTCTGTAATACGGGGTCAGTCCTGACGACCGTAACGATGCCGGCGTTTCTTCTTGTCGGGTTTCAGGAGTTTGGGATGCCGGGGTACATAATTCAATTCCGGCTCCATGCCGGAAAGCAACCCTCCCAGAACTTTCTCCCCATTTTCGAGACCCATGACAGGAGGAACGGGTGATTGAAGTGGCGGCATGAGGTTTTGTGGCTGTTCCTGAAAGCGTCCGTTGAGCATGTTTGCCGAAAATTCCTTACCCAGACGTGAGCCGTTGAGCACGGTTCGGCTGCGATGATCTATAAAGGTAACGCCGTAAATCCTGCCGGTTTCGTTGCGGCGGAGAACCAAGTCTATCTGTTCTTTTGCCAAGCGGTCACGAAAATCCCGTTCGTCCACGGACCGGCGCAGAGCGTCGGCCACTAACGGTCGAATCCGTTCACGGCACGGATCGGACTTGGCTTTTGCGGTGGCTTCCCGCATCTTCTTGTCCAGTTGCTCCGCTCCTGTCATTCTGCCCAGCCGGGAGGACTTGATGGGAGTGGCTACCGTTTCGCCGTTGTTGTCCAGAGCGGTATAGAGTATCCCATGATAGGTACGTCCGCCCATTTCCCCCTTCACTTCTTCCATACCTATATTATACAGGGAAAGCAAGGCACGGAACTCGCCCATTGTGTGGAAGCTGTAAAGTTTGAGCAGGGGTTTGACCGTGCGGGCAATCTGTCTTTTGATGTCCCCTTTGGCCGCATCTACCGGCTTCAGCTGCCACTCTTCACCTTTCTTTTGACCTTCTGCCGGATGAAGGCCGTATTTCTGCTCCAGAAATTCAGTAATCTCTTTGCTACGGCGATGCTCGAACTTGTCAGAAACTTTCCTGCCTTCACTATCGACACGCAGGGAAACGATGTGGATATGGTGCCGGTCGATGTCCTCGTGCTTGAAAACAAGATAGGGCTGGTTACCATAACCGAGCCGTTGCATGTATTCCCTGCCGATTTCCGCCAGTTGCTCGTCGGTCAGTATGTCGTCGGGATGCGGATTGAGGGAGATATGTATGACCGGCTTCTCGGTACGGTAATGGCTCGGCATCCATTCGAGAAGTTGCCGCATGGATTCATCCGGGCGAAAACGCCCGTCTTCGGGATAGCGAAGGAGATGAGCGGAGAGGATTTTCGCTTCGCCTTCATCGACCTTGTTCTGGTTGTAGGCCAATGTGCCGTATAGATTCTTACCCACGCTGATCTTGGCTACCATGTGAGGCGAGTTTTTGGGAAAGTTCGACAATCCGGCGGTTCAACTCCACGAGTTCAAGGGTGAGTTTTTCAAGTTTGTAGAGCAGTGCCAACGCTTTCTTTTCGGTGAAATGGATGTGTAACTCCTTGACGGCTTGGTTGTAATTTACTCCTATGGCACGGAACTGCTGAAACAGTTCCGTGAGCTTGGCTACATACTCCATTGTGGCACGGTCTGTTCGGATCACCCTGAACTCTTCGTTAAAGATCCGTGCGGCGATGAACTTGGATTTGGACAACAGGCCGGACTGCTCAAACATGGTGAGAAACCGTGCATGGCCGGCTTCGTCCAGATTGACGGTTTCACGGCGGACAGCCGGGTTCGACTTGGGTAATCTGCCCCCTTTCCCCCGTGTGTGGGAATGCTTTTTCTCGTTGTTCATATATATATTTTTTATGTGGTACAATTCCACCCGGATGGAATTGCCGCCGTTAGCTTCCCTCCCACAATTTGCGACTTCGGAGCAAATTGCAGCCCCCTGCAAGGGCAAGCGTTTTTTGCTGCAAAACGGAGTGGTGCTGCAAAAAACACAGCTTGCTATGTTCTGGTGAACATAAATCTTTCCTCTCCGAAGAGGAAAGAACGCTTTCGGGGAAAGCGGGGATTAACGACCGGCGGGAGGTAAATGACCCATTCCCGGTTGGATGGCGCAAAGTTAGGTGATTATGTAATTTATTGTATATCAATAATATTAGACAAATTGCGCCAAATGATAGCCACTTGTACACATGGGGTGGAACAAAGGGGAAACGGGCAGTCGATGATGGCGAGATGACCGATTGCCTAACTGAACGACCAATCGGTCAGGTAACCAATCAGACGGTTAGTCATTGCAACGTTGGTACGGTTGGTTGGCTGACCAGCCAACCAAGCAGATAACCTTTTGTTCGGACAGTTTATTTATTGTTCGGCTGTTTTCTTGGCTGGTTATCCGATAGGCAATACAATCCAGTAATATCATGTGTGGTCGGACAAGTATCCGATTGGCTAATCAGACGGATAATCTTTCGGTCGGTTGGCTGTTCATCCAGCCATTCTATGTCAGGAGCCGGCCACTCGAACCTCGCCATTTCCCAACTATGAATTTTCCCTCTTTTTCCTTCTTTATTTGCGGCGTTGATTCAAAAGTATCACTTGTAAACAAACTGCATCATGAAAAAAGAAACACTCTTTATCGCCTTTTCCACTCAAAAGGGCGGAGCAGGAAAAACAACGCTGACTGTGCTGGTGGCAAGTTACTTGCACTATGTGAAAGGAATGAATGTGGCGGTAGTGGATTGCGATTACCCGCAACACAGTATTGCCGAGATGAGAAAACGTGACCTGAAAACGGTCATGGAGGACGAACATTATAAACTGATGGCGTACAAGCAACTGCAACGGATACGGAAGAAAGCCTATCCGATAGCGGAGAGTACGGCCGAGGACGCTATCACGAAAGCGGACGAACTGTTGGAAAAGATGCTGGAAACGGACATCGTGTTCTTCGACCTGCCGGGTACGGTAAACAGCACGGGCGTGCTGAACACGCTGGCGAACATGGACTATATCTTTTCCCCCATTGCTGCCGACAGGGTGGTGATGGAAAGTACACTCCGCTTTGCGAGCCGGCTGAATGATACGCTGATCGCTACGGGCAAGACGAATATCAAAGGGTTGTACCTGCTGTGGAACATGGTGGACGGCCGGGAGAAATCGGAACTGTACACGGTGTATGAACAAGTGATCGGCGAGCTGGGATTGAAAGTGCTGAATACCTTCTTGCCGGACAGCAAACGGTTCCGCCGTGAGCTGACGGGGGAACATAAGGCATTGTTCCGTTCCACGCTGTTCCCTGCGGACAGTACGCTGGTCAAAGGCAGTAACCTGAAAGAGATTACGGAAGAATTGTTGTCCATTATCAAAAAGTAAGCTATGGGAAACGAACGGAAAAAAATAAACCTGACGGACATCGACGAGAACTCCATAGTCGCCTCGTTCAAAGAAGAACGACCGACAGACAGACAGGTGCAAGTGGCCGGAAATAAAAGACAGGCTGATGAAGAGAACGGATATGTCCGTCTGTTCATCCATGAGTCACCGGTCTGCGCACGGCTTGGCAAGACCATCTACTTGCGTAAAGAGTTCCACGAACGGATTCAGAAGATTGTCCAGACAATCGGGAACAACGAGATGTCCATATTCAGCTATGTGGACAATGTACTGGAACAGCACTTTGCCACCTACCAAGACGAGATCACGAAGGAATATAAAAAACGAAGTACCGAACTGTTTTAACCCCCAGAAACCATGTCAGCAACCTTATTCTTACTTATCGGCGGCTATCTGCTGTGGATAGTCGCCTACCTCTGTTACGAGCGGAACAACCGAAGGAAGAGAGCGGAAAAAGCCGAGCAGATTCTTACCCGAATGGCGGTGGACGTAAGTGATATTTTAGGCAAAAGTACATTTTCTCTTAGCCACTCCACGCCACAAATACCCGGAAAAAATGAAAATGAAAAACCTGTAAATGAAGCCGATACTTTTGCACCGGAGAAGGAAAAGTACCCGAAAATAGTTTCCGCCGAGGAACTGGATAAACTGTTTGCCGAAGGGGATTCGATGCCGGAAGAACTGGAACTGATGGAAGATATGGATGTCCCTTTGGAGTTCCGGGAAGAACCGACTGATGATGATCCTCCGATAGACGATGACGAGCAGGACAAACGCCTGCCGGGATGCACACCGCAAGCTACGGGCATCCGCTTCGAGGACATGGGACTGGCGGTGCGTGTAGCGGTCAGTGGTGAAGCAGTCAGTGAAGAGGAAAGGCTTCAGGCCGGAAAGACGCTGGCAGAGCTTCGTAACACCCCGATGTTCGACCAGTTGACCTCCGGTGATGCAGAACGTGAGGAACGGATCGGCTCGCTGATAGAGTTACACCTTACGGCATACCGCAGACGGAGCTGCCCGGACGGCGAATCGGCGACAGAAACCATACCGGATACTTTTTCCCTCAGTGATATTGTCTAACGAATAAAGTAAAATGTACATGAAGGAAAGAGATTACGGATAGCCCACCTATTTATTTCCCACGAGAAAACCCCAAACAAATTTAATTAACAACAGGACACGGCGGGTTCTTCTACCGTCGTGCTCCACATTCAAATCCAATTATTTTATGAATACGAAAAGACTTGTATTCGTGGCGGTTATACTGATCGCTACAGGCTCGCTCTATGCGCAAGGGAATGGTTCAGCCGGTATCACAGAAGCGACCAAGATGGTCACGAGCTATTTCGATCCGGGTACGAAATTGTGTTATGCCATCGGAGCCGTGATTGGCTTGGTCGGCGGGATTAAAGTGTACAATAAGTTTAGCTCCGGCGATCCGGATGTGAGCAAGGTGGCATCCTCTTGGTTCGGTGCGTGCATCTTTTTGATTGTCGCCGCCACTATCCTGCGTTCGTTCTTCCTCTAAGGGATGGATTCACTTATATATAATAATGTATATGGATTATGAACTGAACAAGGGGATCGGCGAGAGTGCGGAGTTCAAGGGACTCAAGGCGCAATACCTTTTCATTTTTGCCGGCGGGCTGCTGGCCCTGTTCGTGCTGTTTGTCATTCTCTATATGGCCGGAATCGGTCAATGGCTCTGCATAGCTTTTGGTGTAACGTCCGCTTCCGTATTGGTCTGGCTGACATTTTACTTGAACGGCAAGTTCGGAGAACATGGGCTGATGAAGCTGTTGGCCAAGAAACAGCACCCCCGCTATCTGATCAACCGAATCAGTCCCCGAAAGTTATTCACGATTAAAAAGAAGAATGTATGCGGAACACACTAAAAGCTGCCACATTGGAAAGCAAGTTTCCGCTTCTCGCTGTCGAAGCGGACTGTATCATTTCCAAAGATGCGGACATCACCGCCGTCTTTGAGGTGGAGCTGCCCGAACTCTTCACGGTGACGGCGGCAGAGTATGAGGCTATCCATGCGGCATGGGCAAAGGCCATCAAGGTACTGCCCAATTATACAGTGGTACATAAGCAGGATTGGTTTATCCGGGAGGATTACCGCAGCCAGACAGACAAGGAGAATTTAAGTTTCCTTTCCCGAAGTTACGAGCTGCACTTCAATGAGCGACCTTTCCTGAACCATAAATGCTATCTGTACCTGACCAAGACAACGAAAGAGCGCATGAGGATGCAGAGCAATTTCTCTTCGCTGTGCAGAGGATTCATCATCCCCAAAGAGGTGGACAAAGATACTACCGCCCATTTTCTGGATACGGTGGGGCAATTCGCCCGGATCGTAAACGATACGGGACTGGTGCGTCTAAGACGGCTCGGCGGTGATGAGATTACCGGTACGGAGGATAAGGCCGGACTGGTGGAGAAATATTTCTGTCTGTCAATGGCAGATACCACTACGCTGGAAGACATCGAACTCGGAGATGACGGCCTGCGTGTCGGTGACAAGCACGTTTCGGTGCATACGCTCTCGGAACTGGATGCGTTGCCCAACAAGGTGGGTACGGACTGCCGGTATGAGCGATTATCAACGGACAAAAGCGACTGCAAGCTGTCATTCGCCAGTCCGGTAGGTCTGCTACTCTCGTGCAATCATCTATACAACCAGTATGTTTTTCTGGATGACAGCGGCGAGAACCTACAACGTTTTGAGAAGAGCGCACGCAACATGCAGTCGCTCTCGAAGTACTCACGGAGCAACCAGATTAATAAAGAGTGGATTGACCTGTACCTGAATGACGCACATTCGTTCGGGCTTACCTCGGTACGTGCCCACTGCAACATTATCGCATGGACGGATAACCCGATGGAGGTGAAGAACATGCGCAATGACGTGGGTAGCCAGATCGCCATGATGGAATGCAAGCCACGCCATAACACGGTGGACGCCGCCACGCTGTATTGGGCGGCGATGCCGGGAAACGGTGCGGACTTTCCGGCGGAGGAGAGTTTCTACACGTTCATCGAACAGGCTCTCTGTTTCTGGGTGGAAGAAACGAACTACCGCAGCTCAGTTTCACCTTTCGGGCTGAAGATGTCAGACCGCATCAGCGGGAAACCGCTGCACGTGGACATTTCCGACCTGCCGATGAAACGTGGCGTAACTACCAACCGAAACAAATTCGTATTAGGCGGTTCGGGAAGCGGCAAATCATTCTTTATGAATCATTTGGCAAGGCAATATTATGAACAGGGCACACACGTGGTATTGATCGACACGGGAAACAGTTACCAAGGGCTTTGCTCGCTGATACGCCAAAAGACCGGGGGCAAAGATGGCATCTACTTTACTTATACGGACGAAAACCCGATAGCGTTCAATCCTTTTTTCACGGATGATAAAGTTTTCGATATAGAGAAACGTGAGAGTATCAAGACATTGATCCTCACACTCTGGAAAAAGGACAATGAACCGGCGACCCGTTCGGAAGAAGTGGCATTATCCAATGCGGTGGCTCTGTATATCAGGCGTATCAAGGAGGATGAAAGTATCATTCCCTCGTTCAATACCTTTTACGAGTTCGTGAAAACGGACTACCGAAAGATTCTGGAAGAGAAGCAGGTACGGGAAAAGGATTTCGACCTTGCGGGTTTCCTGAATGTATTGGAGCCTTATTACCGTGGCGGAGAATATGATTTTCTACTTAACTCCGACAAGCAGCTTGACTTGCTCGGCAAGCGGTTTATCGTATTCGAAATCGATCAGATTAAAGATCACCCCATTCTTTTCCCGGTGACGACTATCATTATCATGGAGTTGTTTATCAACAAGATGCGCCGTTTGAAGGGAGTACGCAAGATGATCATCATAGAGGAAGCGTGGAAGGCTATCGCCAAGGAGGGGATGGCGGATTATATCCGCTATCTATTTAAGACTGTCCGTAAATTTTATGGAGAAGCGGTTGTCGTGACGCAGGAAGTCGATGACATCATTTCCTCGCCTATCGTGAAGGAATCCATTGTGAACAATAGCGATTGCAAGATTTTGCTTGACCAAAGGAAGTATCTTAACAAGTTCTCGCAGATACAGTCCCTGCTCGGTCTGACGGACAAGGAGAAGGCACAAATCCTGTCGGTGAACATGTCCAATGATCCGAGGCGCAAATACAAGGAGGTATGGTTCGGATTGGGAGGCGTACAGTCAACGGTGTACGCCACAGAGGTATCGCTTGAGGAATATATGTGCTACACGACTGAAGAGAGCGAGAAGGTGGAAGTGGAACAGCTGGCGGAACAGTTGGACGGCAACATCGAGCTGGCTATCAAGAGACTTGCGGAAAAGAAACGAGGCCAAAGCTCTGAAATACCTAATGCCTATGGAATATGAAAACTTGTTTCCGCTCTACTGGATATGTGGGGAGTGGAAAAGCAACCGCAAATCACCGCCCGTCACAGTATTCCGTGACGGTGGCGCATACAGGATTGCCCTGATCTACCACCTTGATGCGGTGGTGGTCGGCACGATCCACCGAAGTGGCGGCATCATCTGAGCAGACCTGCTGGGAAGGGTACAACTCGCTTATGACCGGGAGGAAGACCGTCTGGTGCTGGCTACCGAAGGGATATATATACGTGCGGATGATTCATAAGGAAAAAGGGAGAACTTCGGTTCTCCTGTAAAATGGCAGGAACAACTATCTGATTTATTTAACATTAAAATTTAAAAAGACATGAAACGAATAATGGCTGTTTGTCTGGTCGGGCTGCTTTGCTCGACCATGACGGTAAAAGCACAATGGGTAACATTCGATCCCTCGAACCTTGCACAAAGCATCGTGAATACAACCCGTAACGTGTTGCAAACCACGACGACAGCAGAAAATATGGTGAAGAATTTTCAGGAAACTGTCAAGATCTACGAACAGGGAAAGCGTTATTACGACGCTTTGAAAGCGGTCAACAATCTGGTGAAGGATGCCCGCAAGGTACAGCAGACCGTCCTTCTGGTCGGTGAAATATCGGACATCTATGTAAATTCTTTCCAGAAAATGCTGACGGACGAGAACTATACGCCGGACGAGCTTTCGGCAATCGCTTCCGGGTATGCGAAGATGCTGGAAGAGAGTAGCGGTATGCTGAACGAGATGAAGACCGTTGTGACCGCCACCGGTCTTTCCATGACGGATAAAGAACGCATGGACGTGATCGACCGTGTGTATCGTGACGTGAGGAACCAGCGTAATCTGGTCAGGTATTACACGAACCGAAACATCGGAATCTCTTACCTGCGTGCGAAAAAGAAGAACGATACCCAAAGGGTGCTGGACTTGTACGGAACGGACAATCAAAGATACTGGTGACATGGCAGGCGAAGAAACTTTCAGCAACCTTCACGAAGTGTTGCGTAACCTTTATGACGAGATGATGCCACTCTGTTCGGACATCACGGGAGTGGCAACCGGAGTGGCTGCGCTGGGTGCGTTGTTTTACGTGGCCTCACGGGTGTGGCAGGCTCTTTCGAGAGCCGAGCCGATTGACATTTACCCGCTTTTCAGACCTTTTTGTTTGGGAGCGTGCATCATGTTCTTTCCTACATTCGTTCTGGGGACTATCAACGGGATCATGAGTCCGGTGGTTACCGGCTGCCACGGTATCATGGAAGGCCAGACGCTGAGCATACAGGAATATTCCGAGAAGCGGCAGAAGCTGGAATACGAGGCGATGAAAAGGAATCCGGAAACAGCGTATCTGGTCGATAATGAGGAATATGAACGTCAGATCGAGGATCTGGGATGGTCGCCTTCGGATTTGAAAGCGATGGCGGGCATGGCGATGGAACGCATCAAATATCAGGCCAAGCAGAGCATGAGCAATTTCTTCCGAAGTTTTCTGGAACTGCTGTTCCAGTCAGTATCGCTGATACTGGACACGCTAAGAACCTTCTTCCTGATTGTGTTGAGTATTTTGGGACCCCTGTCGTTCGCCATATCCGTGTACGATGGTTTCCATAATACGATGATCCAATGGATTTGCCAGTATGTCAGCATTTATCTGTGGTTGCCTATATCCGACCTGTTCAGTTCCGTGTTGGCAAGGATTCAGGTATTGATGATCGAGAAGGACATCGCCGCACTGAGCGATCCCACCTATGTACCCGATGTAAGTAATTCCGCTTACATCATCTTCATGCTGATAGCCATTGTGGGATATTTCACTATTCCGACTGTATCGACATGGGTGATTCAGGCATCGGGAGCCGGAAACTATGGCAAGCAGGTGAACTCTTGGTCGATGAAGGGTGGACGTGCGGCAGCTGCGGTCACGGGTGCTTCTGTCGGTCATGTGGCCGGTAAGCTAAGAGGAAAATAAATCAAAGTAAAATCTTGGAATATATGGAATTTAAAAGTTTGAAAAATATAGAAACGAGCTTCCGGCAAATCCGTACGATGGGTATCGTGTTCGTTTCGCTCTGTGCGCTGGTTACCGGCTATGCGCTTTGGAGTTCCTATCGGTTTGCCGAACGGCAAAGGGAGAAGATCTATGTGCTTGACAATGGGAAGTCCCTAATATTGGCTCTTTCCCAAGACCTTTCACAGAACCGGCCGGTGGAGGCGAAAGAACATATCCGGCGTTTTCATGAACTGTTTTTTACTTTGTCACCCGACAAGGCGGCTATCGAATCGAATATCCGCCGTGCGTTATTCCTGTGCGATGAGAGTGCGTTCCGCTACTACAAGGACTGGGAGGAAAAGGGGTATTATAACCGGATCATTTCCGCAAATATTAACCAAAGCATCCGGGTAGACAGTGTGGCGTGCGACTTCAATCATTACCCATACGTGGTGACGACTTACGCACGGCAGTCGCTCGTTAGGTCGAGTAACATCACGGAACGAAGCCTTGTCACCCGTTGCCGGCTGTTGAACTCGGTCAGGTCGGACAATAACCCGCACGGCTTTACGATGGAACAGTTCAATATTTTGGAGAACAGGGATTTGAGAACCATTGAACGATAACTAAAAAAACGAAGAATGAACCGATTGAAGAAATGGATCAGGTACGTGCCTGACAGGATAGACGACGGACTTCGCTATCTGTGCGGACGGATGTCGCCCGATGTACGGCTTATCTGCGTAGTGGTCATGCTCACCGGCTTCGGCTGTTTGTCGATATACATGACGGTATCTTCAATATACCACATCGGTAAGCGTGAGGGAGAACAATTGCAAATAGAGCATATCAGGCAGATGGAACTGCACAAGGGAATAAATAAGGATAGTATAAACATTAAAAATCAGGTAGATTATGGAGAACCTAAAAAATCAGGATCGGCAACCGGCGAACGCTGCAACGCCTGAAAAGGCGGAAGAGAAGGGGCAAAAGCCGAAAAAGGATAAAAAAGAAGTCAAGCCTCTGACTCCGGAAGAGATACGCAGACGGAAGAAGATGCTCGTGTATCCACTGTTCTTTCTCGTGTTTCTGGGAGCGATGTGGCTGATATTCGCTCCTTCAGACCGTGACGAGCCATTAAGGGAAGGATTCAACGTGAACGTTCCGATGCCGGAGGACAAAGGGTTGTTGTCGGATAAAAAGACCGCCTACGAACAAAGTGACTTTGAAAAGAGGCAAAGGGAAAAAATGAACACGCTTCAAGATCTGGCGGTGTCATTGGAACGGGAAGAGCCGATGACGGATGGAGTATTCCTTACGGAAGAAAACACGAATAATGACGGTTCGTCTATCCGTTCCTCCGCCAATGCCTATCAAGACATCAACCGGCAGTTGGGCAGTTTTTATGAAACACGACCTGAGGAAGATGTTCAGAAAACGCTGGAACTGGAATGGCGTATTCAGGAGCTGGAGCGTCAAGCTGAGGAAGAGCGCAAGGCGAGGGAAAACGGCGAGGAACAACTTCGGCTGATGGAGAAGTCCTATGAGATGGCTGCAAGGTACATGCCGGGCGGCGGTGGCGAAGCCAAACAAGTCGCCGTGTCTTCCTCTACGGGTAAAACTCCGGTCTGTCCGGTTACACAGGTAGCGGAACAGGTGGTCAGCCTATTGGTCGCACCTCTGTCCGATGAAGAGTTCACCCAACAATACAGCAAGCCCAGAAACATGGGTTTCTACACGGTAGGGACAACCCTAAACCGCACGGAGAAGAATGGTATCCGTGCCTGCGTGTACAAGACGGTAACAGTTGCGGGCAGCGATGGTCAGGAGGTGGGACTCCGCTTGTTAGAGCCGGTACAGGCCGGAGAGTTATACATACCCGCTAACACGATACTGACCGGCACGGCGAAAATCAGCGGTGAGCGTATGGAGATCACCGTTTCTTCGGTTGCCTTTCAAGGAACAATCCTGCCGGTGGAGCTGGACGCTTATGACATGAGAGGCATGAAGGGCATTGAGGTCAGGGGATCGCAAGAGCTTACCGCTGTCAAGGAAATGGCGGCTAACATGGGTTCGACAATGGGAAGCAGCATTAATATTTCCACCAATGCCGGTGCGCAGTTCGCTGCGGACTTAGGCAAAGGGGTGATACAGGGTGCATCGCAATATCTTTCCACAAAATTCAGAACTGCCAAAGCGACTTTGAAGGCGGACTATGAGCTATTGCTCGTGTCAAGACAATAAACTATTCAAATCCAATTTATTACCAAATAAAAGTAACAAGCATGAAAAGAGTAATTTTAATGATGGCTTTTGCCATTGGTATGACCGGTGCTTATGCACAAAAAACCGTGAAAGTGGAAAAGACAGAAAATAACACGGAAAAAACAGCGGATTCCGAAGAAACGGAAACCATGCCACTATCGGATAAGGAGAATGCAAGACGCAGTTCGTCCACCGGTGATTTGTTTGACGGGTTGACACGACCGGTGACATTTGAGCGGATGATCCCTCCATACGCTTTGGAGGTAACGTTCAATAAAACAGTACATCTTATCTTCCCGGCGGCTATCAAGTATGTAGATTTAGGATCAGCGGATATTCTTGCCGGTAAAGCGGATGGTTCGGAGAACGTGCTTCGGGTGAAAGCGGCATTGAGGGACTTCTCACGTGAAACCAATCTGGCGGTGATCACGGATGATGGCAGCTATTATACGTTCAACGTGAAGTATGCAGACGAGCCGACCAAATTGAATATCGAGATGAAAGACTTCATCCACGATGGTGAGGCGGTGAACCGACCGAACAACTCGCAGGAAATCTATCTTACAGAACTCGGCAATGAGTCACCGCTATTGGTACGGCTGATCATGAAGTCCGTTTATGACAATAACAAGCGTCTGGTGAAGCATATCGGCTGTAAACGCTTCGGTATCCAATATATTTTGAAGGGGATTTATACACACAACGGTCTGCTTTATTTCCATACGGAACTGAAGAACGCTTCCAACGTGCCATTCTCCATTGACTTCATCACCTTTAAGGTGGTGGATAAAAAGGTGGCAAAACGTACTGCCATTCAGGAGCAGGTTATTGTACCGCTTCGTGCTTTCAACTATGTGACGACAGTTCATGGAAAAAGCAATGAACGGACAGTATTTACCTTACCTAAATTTACCTTGCCGGATGACAAGCAGTTGATTGTCGAGATGAACGAGCAGAACGGAGGAAGACATCAGCAGTTTATCCTGACCAATGCCGAGTTGATCCGTGCTAAAGTTATTAACGAGCTAAAGGTGAAATAAGATGAAAAGGCTATCTATTATTATATGTATGTTTTTGTGCTTTGTCCTGACGGACAAGGCACATGCCCAACGTTGTCTGCCCGGAATAAGAGGGTTGCGTATTACTGCCGGCATGACGGACGGTTTTCATACGGTGGACAAGCGTAACGAGCTGGGTTACCATTTCGGGCTGGGGATGGACAGGTATGTGAACGGTTGCCATAAGTGGGTATTCGGGGGTGAGTATCTCCAAAAGTATTACCCATACAAGGACATACGTGTCCCGATTTCCCAATTCACTGCGGAAGGCGGTTATTATTATAATTTCCTCTCGGATGCCAACAAGGTGTTCCTCTGCTATGCCGGCGCTTCGGCGTTGGCGGGATATGAAACCGTGAATTGGGGTACAAGTACGCTGTTCGACGGCTCACGCTTGCGTGCCGGGGATGCGTTTATCTATGGAGGTGCTGTATCACTGGAGATAGAAACCTATCTTACCAATCAGGTAGTATTGCTGTTCCATGCCCGTGAGCGTTGTCTTTGGGGAAATGACAGCGGGCATTTTCACTTCCAATTCGGGGTGGGACTGAAATTTATAATTAATTAGGGCATGGTTCTTTTGGAATTATTTTCGGGTATTGGTGGCTTTAGTAAAGGATTGCAGGCTGCCGGATACTCGTTTGAGAAAGTATATTTCTCGGAGATAGAAAAAAATGCAATCGCCAACTTCAAATACAATTTTCCTTATGCGGAACATATCGGATCGGTTACAGAAATCGGAACAGCGAGAATCGAATATCCCGACATCATCACTTTCGGAAGTCCTTGCCAGAATTTTAGTTCAGTCGGCGACGGTAGCGGACTGCGTGGAGGGGCAAGTTCCCTTGTCTGGTATGCTGTCGAAGCCGTCAGGAGATTCAGACCTGACGTTTTTATCTGGGAAAATGTTAAGGGAGTCTTCTTCGCAAAGCATCGATCAGATTTTTGGAGCATTATCAAAGCGTTTACCGACATTGGCGGTTATCGACTTGAATGGCAATTGTTTAATACGGCATGGTTTCTACCCCAAAACAGAGAGAGAATCTACCTTGTCGGACGTGTTGCAGACCGATGTACCGGAGATGTATTTCCTTTCCCGGTGCCGGGTGGAGGGAATCCTCCGTGCAGGAAAGACACGGTTTATCCCCGTGCCTGCGGAACGATAACACGTAACTACTACAAACAACCCAATTTAGGTAACTATCTGATAAACCTGAAACCGGGAGAAACTTTTAACGAACAACCGACCGAAGATCAGAAAGCCCGAATCCGTATGCTGACGGAGGTGGAATGTGAACGCTTGCAAGGTTTTCCCGATGATTTTACCAGATATGGAATTTTCAATGAGAAAGTGGGTACAATCTCACGAGCCAACCGGTATGCGATGCTTGGCAATGCTGTAAGCGTGCCGGTGGTACGTACCATAGCGGAACGAATCAGAAGAAACACAGTCTTAAACGATTAATTTTTTAATGTGTATGAAAAATATGATAGAAACATTGTTTATTGTTGCATTCACGCTTATCGGCGTGATTTGTGTAACCGCCTGTTCTGACAAATTGGACGTTCAGCAGGTGTATGAGTTTGATTTGGCGACCTTGCCGGTGCAGACGACAATCGTAAAGGGCGAGGAAGCGGAAATTCGTTGCCAGCTCATAAGAAGCGGTAAGTATCAGGATACTAAATACTTTATCAGGTATTTCCAACCGACAGGCAAAGGGGAACTTCGCATGGAGGACGGTACGGTTTTGTTGCCGAATGACCTGTATCCGTTGCTGGAAGAAACATTCAGGCTCTATTACAAGTCACTTGACACAGACCAACAGAAAATAGATATTTACATTCTTGATTCCTTCGGCCAGATTGTGCAAAAGTCTTTTGCTTTTAACAATGAAGTGGACGATAAAAAGGAGGATACCGAATGATCTATGCCGGATATACTCTGAAAAAAAGCAGCGACGAGCAGTACACGCCGGCTTATGCGGTGGCTCCTATAATTAAATATATACCCGGAAATAAAATCGTCTGGTGTCCGTTTGATACGGAACATAGTGAATATGTGTTGGCGTTGAAAGCCGCCGGTATCAGGGTGGTTCACTCCCATATCCTTACCAGTGAGGACTTCTTCGTTTACGAGCCGGAAGAATGGGATCTGATTGTTTCCAATCCGCCGTTCAGTATCAAGCAGAAGGTTGTGGCACGCTGCCTTGCACTCGGCAAACCGTTTGCGTTACTGCTTTCCAACCTATGGTTGAACAGCAGTGCGCCAGCTCGCTTGTTCCGGGAAAAGGAGATGCAGATGTTGTTGTTTGACAAGCGTATTCAATTTACGGAAAAGAATGCCGCCTATTTCGGATCAAGTTACTTTTGTTGGAAAGTCCTTCCAAAACAGATCGTGTTTGAGAATCTGAACCGTTCCAGATATGAGGAGAGCCGGATGGCTGATGACATGAAGAAATATGTTGGTACGTTGTCTGCATCCACACGGCGTGGAAGAACCGAACCTGAATGAAAACTAATGAGATAGCTCCCTTTACCGGAATGGAAGCCGGTAAAGGGAGCTTGTTTCTGTATTATTTCCTATCCTCTTTCTTTTTAAGCCATTCATTACACAATCGCCTGCACTCTTCCAATGTAGGCTTTACACAGGAGAAAAGTTCATTGTCTGCCGTATCCCTGTAATCATAATGGTAGAATGTGCGCTTTTTCCGTCCTATGGTCATTTGGAATTTTTCATATTTCTCACCTGCCTTGCAGGTTGAAACTCCGTTCTTGTTCATTTTCGTTGTCATAACTTATGGATTTTATGGTTCATGAATATTAAAACAGACTTAATTGTCGGGGTTGGGTGTATTGCCGTTTGAGTTCCAGTAATTTACTTTTCAGGTTGCGGATAATATTCGGGTTATAATTGCCTCTGTCAGAATCAGAGCTATGTTCCGCTTTATTGTATTGTTGCTCCAACAAGCGGATTCCTTGCCGGACAGCTTCTTTATAATCTCTGACAGGTTCATCCCAAACGGACGGGTGGCTACCGCCTCCGGCTGTGCCGGTACACCAATTGATGGTTACCGCATACGTTCCGTCAATGGATTGTCCGATGTGGATTGTGTTGAATGTGTCCAATTTGATATCCTCTACTATCGGTAACATGCCATTTATCCAACCATGTTCGTTGAACTGCTTGCCAATATAGCCGAAAATTAACCCTCTTTCATACGTGCGCACGTTGAGTATGATGTGGCGTACACTCTTTCCAAAACTCTCGAAATAAGCGATTTGTTCCGTATCGTTACGGCGTACCGCTAACAAGTAACGGAGGACTGCATTACGCTCTATCCTGCAAGGATTGTATTCTATAATCTCCTGCAATTTCTCTTCTCGTGTCATTTGAGATATTGGTTTCATATCATCTATATGTTAGAGGGTTAAAATTCTGCAATGAATAGCCGACTTTGGATGAACAGTACATTCCCTTTGGAAATGCGCTGGTTGCACCAGAAATGGTGTGAACCGTAGCCGTAAGTGAAATACTCGTCCAGTTCGGTCGTTTCCCGAAGTTTATCAATAGATTGGCGGAGTTCTTCTTCTGTCCGGCAAAAGAGAAGGGTATTTACCAGTTGGATAAGGAGTGCAGGGATTTTTTCATCCCATGCACAAATTACGGTTTCAAATGTTACGTTCATATTTTCAGATTTATTTATTAGACAGTCATTTTCAAAATTTCTCTCCAGTATATCGGCTCTACCTCACTGAGAAGGAAGTCGACAAAATCTTTTCTCGCTTCTTTGCACAACTCTCGGTAAAGCTCTCCAAAAGTGGTGATGTTGCCATTCAGGTAAGTTTCCACCATGTACTCAAAAATGTTGCTTACCTCGTAATATCTGCACTGCTGTGCGACTGTCTTGCTGTATCGTTTCATAAGGCTTTATTTATAAAGGTTTATAATGATTCTGTTTATCATTTGTGCTTTTTCCTATGGTATAATAAGTACCTCCATAGGGTTGCTTGTCCCAATAGGCTAACACAATTTCGGAGTTGTCAATCAGGTAATCGTTCCTGTGGTGGAAGCAGCCTTTGCGGTAATCTTCCCGGAGAATAACCGCTTTATCGGCAGTTTTCATTATCCGATCGTATAAAGATTTATTCTCCGGTCGGTATCTGTTTGACTGATGGCGGAACGGTACAACGACAATGAGTCGAATGTCCGTGTATTCTGCTTTGATGTCGGCTACAGTTTGGGCTGCAAGCAGATCAAAGCCTTCTGCCATTCCGCTTAGAAAGTATCGGTAGCCCAAACCATACAACCTTCTTACTTGCGAAACTATATCCAGATAAAGATGTAGCATACCGACTTGGTGGATACGTTCCGAACGATGTCCGGTGAACGCTACTGATTTTGTAATATCCATTGTCATAACTGTATGTATTAAGATATTAATAACCAAATGATAATCCCGACTATGATAGCAAAGGAAAGCATGGCAATCAGGCAACCCCATACAAAACGGAACACGCCTGTCATCAGCTCTTTTGCAAGCCACAAACCGATAAACCACGCTAAAAGACGACCTCCGTACATATTCCAACAGAAGCCTGAAAGGAAGAGCCGAACCGACCAGCCAAGCCATTTATGCAGAGGCAGATTGAGTCTGTTCTTATTTCCGTTATGTATTTCTCTTGCTGTTTTCATAATCACGACATTTTTTTTATGCATTGACGAGTTGAGCTGACTTATTTCATGTGCATCAAAAGGTAGGGTTCAGGAAAAACAAGGTTTTTGGAAAAAATACCTCGTGCCATTTATGGCGCAGGGAAGATTTTTTTCAAAACCGGAACGGCTTGACCTTGTTTTTTCGTTAAGAACCCGAAGTACCTTTGCACTTGAATAAGTTAGCTTAATTCGCTTCTTTGCTTTAAACGTGGAGTGATGTCTATTGAAAACAGCGAGAGAAATACCCCATAGGAAGTTAATCCTAAACATTACTTAAAACGGTTGTGCTATAAATCCTTTATACAGAAAGCGATGTTAATGCAGAAAAATTTCTACCTTTGTATTTGCGATGCAAGTAGTATCGTGTAATGTGTTCGTTTACCAACGTTCGGAAATCGCCAATTTCAAAAGTGTGAAGGTAAATGAACCGGGTAGGTTATACTTTGACGTAACCTGTCGGTTCACTTTACACTGGGTGTTTGGCGATACCTCGAACGTAGTGTCCGACAGTGTTACGTCAATTTATATAATAACCTTATGATTATGGATCTACAATCGACTTCCTTGAAAGGAATAGTCCGGTCTTCACAAGATGGACTTTTCTATCTGTTACCTATTCAGAGTTTATCTACATTGCAAGAAATGAAAGGACATTTGACCTGTGCGATAGATGTCTTGAGTAATTTGGATGAAAGTGATACGGAAAAGCGTTTGGACGCAGTTAGGACATTGAACAGCCTTGTTGCTGCGTTGAGCGTGAATGACGGCGATCATTACAATGCAATGGATATTGCCTTTGAGGAAGTCTGAAAGCAAAAAACGGATAGACACAAAATAAAACTTTTCTATTTTGAAACCGGGAAAAAGAAAGGTGTTGTACTGGCCAATGGGTGATTCATCACGCTTGCTTGTACAACACTTTTCTGCGGTTTTGTGTAGATTGTTCCGGTTCCGAAGGAATGGGAATAATCTTTTTGCCGATAATAATATGGCTTTTATTCCGCTATTCGGGGTTGTGGATTGGATGGAAGAACTTCATCCGTTCCGTTATCAGCTTGTTTCTGCTCACGTTCTTTACGCCGTATTTCTTTGTCCTTCTTTTTTGCTTTAGCCTTTATTTCCTGTTCTTTAAGGATTTGCTTTAGGGGCTTGACTACATCAGGACGTTCTTTTTTGAAACGTTTATAGAAGATTTCTTCTATAAATTTCGGTAAGGGGGCTTTCCACACCTCTTGCTTATGGTTGTCAATCTTGCCGAACTTATCGGGGTTGAGTCCAAGTTCACGAGCCATCTGCACATGTGTGTCCGATAGCCGGTGTTTCTTTTGGGCTACTATCCATTTTTCTATCTGGGATTTCTTGATTGCCATATTGCTTTTAATTCTCAGACTTTATTGTTTTACCTAAAAATAAACCGGTAACGGATTTTGCACCGAGTTGCATCAGCTTACGTTTCATTTGCGTGAAATTCTCACCGGAAGAGATAATGTCATCTATTAAGAATACATCCCGCCCTTTAAAATAATCGGGGTGAAAGATTAAGTTGGACAACTTGTCTTGTCCATGAGTTCCTTTCATCTGCTCACGGTCTTTTTTTATCCATGTGGCACGAAAACCGTCCACGACTTTCAGCCGACGTGAGAGAAGGCTGCAAAAACGGGCGAAGCGGGCGATGTTCCGTTCACGGGTTGCCGCAGGTATGGGGATCAGCACGGCATTGGCGGCTTTCTCTTTAAAGAATGGCATCCGGGCGATGCAGAGCGAGAATATCTTGGCGACAAGGGCTGCTTGTCTACCTTCCTTAAATCGAAACACCCAATTGCTCGTTTTCCTATCGGATACTGATATGTCCTTGCATCTGGTCGGGTAATAATCGTGGATATAGAAACACAAGGCTCCGTCGATACGCATCTTACCTTTGAAATGGGTATTGTACGGGAAGAACTGGCGCACGAAGTCGCTCTCGAAAGTAAAGCGGAGTATATCACGCCAAAGGGTGAGCGTGGTTTCATCCTGCACACGATAGAGTTCCCCATTGATACTTTCTTTATCCGATAAACCAATGCCAATTATCAGACAATCATTAAAAGCGTCTTTTGATACAATATACCAATCAAAGGATTGGCAGATGCTCACGATGTCACAATCATTGGTGCAAAAGAAATAGAAGGTGTTATCGGGCTTCTGGATAATCAGAAACTCGCCGGACATTTCGGAAAGGCGAAAATAGTTGCCGACATGGGCTTCTTCTACTTCGCTGAAGGATACGGATATAGTGAGGTTTTCTATCATAACATTATTTTATTTACTCCCCCATTCTTTGGTTAACAGCTTTTCCAACACCTCCACTTCTTGCTGGTAAATCGTCTTTTTCCTTGTGCCGAAATAGAGCGTGTTCTCCAGTGGCATGTTGCCCTCCCATACCACCTTTATCTTACCAGTGCAGACGGCCTCTTTGCACAGGAAGTCGGGCACGACCGAGAAGCCGTCTCCCTCGCTCAGGCAGCGGATGATGGAACTGATGTTGGGCACGATGTAGTTGGGGCTGAAGTCCGGGTGTTCCTTGAAGTGCTTTTTCCAGAAGTTCAGCAGATGCCCCATGTCGGCGGAGGTGCTGTACCACAGTCCTTGCTTGAGGAGGTGGACGGCCTCTTTCATCCGATTCTTCTCCAAGTGAAGCCCCAGTTGCGTAGTATCCGTATGTGCCCCCGTGACCAGCACGATGCGTTCTTTGGCAAAGTCCTTGTAGTCGATATTCTGCTGCGTGCCTTTGTGCGGGGTGATGATGAGGTCCAGCAGTCCGTTGTCAAGGTCTTGCAGCATCTGGGGATATTCGCCAAACTTGATAATCAGGTTGAAGGGCAGGGTGGGGATATACTTTTCCAAGGTGTACTGAAAGGTCTCGAAGCACATGCCTACGCTGATGGTATTCCGCTCCTGTTGCGAACGTTTGTGGAAATGCTTCTCGCCCCTTTCGAGTTTCTCCAGCGGGGCGACAACGAAATTATAGAGTATCTTGCCCTTTTCGGTGGGCGTCATCTTCTTGGCCGTCCGCTCGAAGAGCTTGTATCCGGTGTAGGCCTCCAAGGAGTTGAGGTGCAGGCTGACTCCCGGCTGGGAGATGAACAATTCTTGCGCGGCGGCTGTTAAAGTACCGGTCTCGTATATGGCTTTGAAGGTGCGCAACCATTCCAGATTCCATTTCATAACTATCAATTTTATGATACACTCCTATTAGTTAAACTATTTTTATGTGGCAAAGATACGCATTATCTTTGCACCGACAATCTAAAAGAATAAACGTATGAACGTATTTATAATCAACGGCGGACAGACCTTTGCCCATTCGGGAGGGATGTTCAACAATACCTTGACCGGATGGACGGTCGAAGTGATGAAAGAGAAAGGCTTTGCCTATCGGGTGACCAACATCAACGATGCCTTCGACCCGCTGGCGGAAGTGGAGAACTTCAAATGGGCGGACGTCATCATCTACCACACCCCGATCTGGTGGTTCCAGTTGCCCAACGGGATGAAGCGATACATCGACGAGGTGTTTACCGCCGGACACGATAACGGCATTTACCGCAATGACGGCCGAAGCCGCAAGAACCCGGACGTGAACTACGGCACCGGAGGGCTGATGCAGGGCAAACGCTACATGGTGACCACCTCTTGGAACGCCCCGCAGACGGCATTCACGCTGGAAGGCGAGTTCTTCGACCGTCACACGGTGGACGAGGGCGTGCTCTTCGGCTTTCACAAGATGAACCAGTTCGTGGGCATGACCCGGATAGAGGGCTTCCACTTTCACGATTTGGAGAAGAACGCCACACCCGAGCGCATAGCCGAGTACCACAAGGCGTATGTTGCACACATCAATCGAGTAATCATCTAAAAACAATTGAACATTATGGAATATAGAACATTAGGCACTTCAGACTTGCAGCTGTCGGCCATCACCTACGGCGCCTTTGCCATTGGAGGCAACATGTGGGGAGGCAACGAGGAGAAAGACTCCATCCATGCCGTGCAAGCCTCCATCGAACACGGGGTAACGACCTTGGACACCGCTCCTTTCTACGGCTTCGGGCTGAGCGAGGAGATGATAGGCAAAGCCATCAAGGGACGTGACAGGAGTAAAATACAACTGCTTACCAAGTTCGGCTTGGTGTGGGACGGCAGCAACGGAGGAAAAGGCGAGTTCTTCTTCGATGCGGAGCGGAACGGAACCTCTGTCCCCGTCTATAAATATGCCGCCAAAGAGAGCATCATCAAGGAGGTGGAAGCGAGCCTCCGCCGCTTGGGGACGGACTATATCGACCTGTTGCAGATACACTGGCCTGACAGCACGACGCCTATCCAAGAGACCATGGAAGCCTTGGACGTACTGATTGGGCAAGGCAAGATACGGGTGGCAGGCGTCAGCAACTACAACGTGGAGCAGACGGCAGAAGCCGGAAAGTACTTGAATGTGGCAAGCAACCAAGTAAGTTACAGCATGCTGAACCGTGGCATCGAACAAGAGCTGGTGCCCTTTGCCCTGCAACATCATTTGGGAATCATCGCCTACAGCCCTATGGAGAGAGGTCTGCTGACCGGCAAATACTTCCAAGGCAGCCACCTCAAGGAGAATGACCATCGCAACGGCTACTTCCGACAGTTCGATTTACCCAAAGTGCAGGCATTCCTCGAGACCCTCACCCCGATGGCAGAGGACAAAGGAGCCAGCCTCTCGCAATTAGTTCTGCGCTGGACTACGTTGCAACCGGGCATCACCATCGTGCTGGCCGGAGCAAGAGACGCCAAGCAAGCCATCGCCAATGCCCAATCCATGGACATTCACCTGTCTCCGGACGAATTGCAGTTCATCAACCATGAGCTTGCCAAACTACAGCTTTAAGCAGACGAGCGTTGCCCGGTTTTCGGGCAACGCTCGCTATTTATTTATATTCTTCTAAATATATAAGAAATGGTCGTCTGATTGCTGCCGGGATTGAAAACGACAAGGACTTCGGGCTTTTTCTCTTGCAGGCGTTTGTACTCGCACAGGGAGTTGAGTACCCACTCACGGAACAGCTTCGTGCAATAGGTGTTGATGCGGAAGCTGAGAAATATGATCGCTTCCAAATTATAATAGGTAACGATGCTTTTGTCCTGTTTCTCGGTTATGGTCACATCGCCGTCGTAAAGCAGGCGGGATTTGAAGATGGAGCGTACATTGGCGTCTATTGTCTGCACGAACACTCCGAACAGACGGGCAAGCTCGTGCTTGGTCATCCATACGTTGCCGTTCTCTATTTTTACACTGACGATGGGTTGTTCGTCCTTGTTTTCCAAACCGGTGATGGTGATGTATCCTCTATTTTCCATAAAGCGTTGTTTTAACTGGTGTGACAATATAATGATTTGTTTATTCATACAGCGTTTTGCGCCGTACCTTTTTGCATACTTTTTAGTTTCCGATCCAACATATTCATATCATGGCTCAACTTCCTATCCACGACACGGGCGTAAATCTGTGTGGTCTGAATGTTGGTGTGGCCGAGCATCTTGGATACGCTCTCAATGGGAACACCTTTGGTCAGGCAGATTTCCGTCGCAAACGAATGGCGCCTTTGATGGAATATACACGGCAAAGCAAGCGACAGCGAACAGGTAAAAATTAAACGTAAACCGTTAGAAATAAGCGACATTTCAGTATTCTGCCAAGTTGAGAAAATGCAAACCACAACGGAATATTGAGGTTGTTCAGTTACCAAACCGTTAGCCGGGCAGTTACCGAAACGGGAACAGGTAACGGAAAGCGATAAAAAGAAATCCTCACCGTTTTGTTTGCACTCATACACAGTGTTTTGCATATCAAGGGACGCTTATATGGCAAGTAAATTTGCACTTAAAAATATAAGCGTATGAAAGTAGTGAAATTCAAGGTGTTGCTCTACCTCAAAAAGAGCGGACTGGACAAGTCGGGCAAGGCTCCCATCATGGGACGTATCACCGTGAATCGCACGATGGCGCAGTTCGGTTGCAAGCTGTCCTGCACACCCGAATTGTGGAATCCCCGTGAAAGCCGTCTGAACGGCAAGAGCAGGGAGGCGGTGGAAACCAATGCCAAAATAGAGAAGTTGCTGTTGGCGGTGAACAACGCCTTTGACAATCTTGTGAGCCGTAAAGTAGATTTCGATGCCACCGATGTGAAGAATCATTTTCAAGGCAGCATGGAAACACAAATGACCCTCATGCGAATGACGGACGTTGTCTGTGACGACCTAAAAGCCCGTATTGGCATTGACCGTGCGAAAGGGACTTATCCCGGCTATCACTATATGCGCCTGACACTTGGCGAGTTCATCGAGCATCAGTACAAGGTCAAGGATTTGGCATTCGGGCAGCTTACAGAACAATTCATCCACGACTATCAGACATTCGCCATGGAAAACAAGGGATATGCGATAGATACCGTCCGCCATCATCTTGCTATCTTGAAGAAGATATGCCGTCTGGCTTATAAGGAAGGTTATGCAGACAGGAGCCACTTCCAGCATTTCACCCTGCCTAAGCAGTCAGATAAAACCCCACGGGCATTGAGCCGTGAATCGTTTGAAAAAATCCGTGATGTGGAAATACCTGCTTACCGTAAATCCCACATATTGGCAAGGGATATGTTTCTCTTCGGGTGTTACACCGGGGTCTGTTATGCAGATGTTGTCTCAATTACTCGTGAGAACCTATGTACGGATGAGGACGGGGCTTTGTGGTTGAAGTATCGGAGAAAGAAAAACGAACTTCGTGCCAGTGTAAAACTGTTGCCGGAAGCGATTGTTCTGATTGAGAAGTATCACAGTGAGGAAAGGGACACCCTGTTTCCTTTACTGCGCTGGTCAAATCTCAGAAGGCACATGAAGGCGTTAGCTGCACTGGCGGGTATCAAGGATGATTTGTGCTATCATCAGGCAAGGCATAGTTTCGCCTCGTTAATCACGCTCGAAGCGGGTGTGCCTATCGAGACCATCAGTCGGATGCTGGGACACTCCGATATTTCCACCACTCAGGTATATGCCCGTGTCAGTCCGAAAAAACTGTTCGAGGACATGGACAAGTTCATAGAAGCGACCCAAGATTTCAAACTCACCCTATAAACCCAACAACAATATGCGAAGCACTTTTTCACTATTGCCCTATATCAACCGCAGCAAAGTCAAGACTGACGGTACGACCGCCGTACTTTGCCGTATAACCATTGACGGCAAGCAGACAGTCATAAGCACAGGTATCTATTGCCGCCCAGAAGACTGGAACGGCAGGAAGAATGAGATAAAGATTATCAGGGAGAACAACCGTTTACGGGAATATCTGCGTCTGACGGAAGAAGCCTACACCGAGATACTGAAATCGCAAGGCGTGGTCAGTGCCGAAATGCTGAAAAACCACATATCCTTGAACAACATTCATCCGACTACCTTATTGCAAATGGGAGAATGGGAACGTGAGCGGTTGAAGAAACATTCCGAAGAGATTGATTCCACTTCTTCCTATCGGGCTTCAATGTACTACCAGAAATACCTGACGGACTTTATAGCGTCAACCGGGAAAAAGGACATTCCTCTTGAAGAAGTGACGGAGGATTTCGGCAAGTCCTACAAAGCCCATTTGAAGAAATGCAAGAACTTCGGAGTTTCCCAAACAAACCATTGTCTGCGTTGGCTGAACCGATTATTGTACCTTGCAGTCGATAAGGAGATTATCCGTGTGAACCCCTGCGAGGATTTGGAATATGAAACGAAACCTGAGGCAAGACACAGGTACATCAGCCGTGATGAGTTCAAGAAGATACTTTCCACACCGATGTATGACAAGCGGATGGAACTGGCAAGACGGGCTTTCATCTTCTCGACCCTGACTGGACTGGCGTATGCAGACATACAACTGCTGCATCCCCATCATATCGGGACGAATGCGGAGGGCAGACGCTACATCCGCATCAACCGCAAGAAGACAAAAGTGGAGGCGTTCATACCCTTACATCCCATAGCGGAACAGATATTGTCGCTGTATAACACAACTGATGATGAGAAGCCCGTGTTTCCTCTTCCCAACCGTGATGCCCTATGGTTTGAGGTTCACGAGTTGGGAATAACCATAGGAAAAGAGGATAACTTGACCTATCATCAAAGTCGGCACAGCTTCGGCACTTTCCTGATTTCAGCGGACATACCCATTGAGAGCATCGCCAAGATGATGGGACACTCCAATATCAGGACGACACAGGGATATGCACGGATAACAGACGATAAAATCTCCAAGGATATGGACAAACTGATGGAGCGGAGAAAGAAAATATCGGCTGGCGAAAAGAAAGAGAATAGTAAATAACCATTATAAAATAGATGAATTATGAACAGAGGAATAATAACAATCAGTGAAACGGGGGTGGTCACCGTACCAACTGCCCCCGTGTGGATGACCCAGTTTGAGATAGCCGACCTGTTTGGGGTGTTCTCGTGCGACATCCGCAAGGCGATACGGGCAATCTACAAGAACAAGGAATTGAGTGAAACTTATACAATGAAGTATATCAAGCAAACTGACGGCATCAGCTATGATGTGTATAACCTTGAAATGATTATAGCCATTGCATTCAGGATATGCAGTAAAGAAAGTTTTCAGTTCAGACGGTTCGTAATAAATGAAATCTGCGCCTCCAAGAAAGGAAGTCCGACAACATTGTTCTTCTCTTGCGGTAAGGGCAGTAACCTATGGTATAGTTGAGGTTCATCCCGTCAGCCACCTGTTCCCGATGCTCGGATGCAAAGGTAGCGTGTGGCTTTGACGGCATTGGCAAGGTCAGGCGGCAGAGCCGTTTCAGGCAGAATCTTCCTCAAACGGGTTTGAGCGTATTCCGCCCGAAAACCTTGCCACTGCCATCCACACGCTTGAAAGGCATCCGGCAACGGAAACAAGCGACTGGCGGGAAATCAGAAGAAATAGAGGAACGGCTTACAGACGAAGCTAAACATTGATGCTTCATCTGTAAGCCGTTCCTTTTGTCTTTTTGCCGAAGTTCCATTGCTGCCGCAAACATAGGGCAGACGGCAAACTGCGCTCCTTCAAGAAAATCAGGTTGCCTTCAGTCGGTAGGCGGATTGGTAGCCGTCAGCCAGCATCCTTTCGATGTCGGATTCACGGTAGAGGATTTTGCCGCCCAACTGAATGTAGGCTATACGTCCCTCGTTGCGGTAGTCCTGAAGCGTCCGGCGGCTCACTTTCAACCGTGCCGACACTTCCTTGTCTGTGAAGAAACGCTCCCCGTTCAGTGTCGGGCGGTAGTTTGCGGTCAGATGCTCTACGTTGTCCAGCAGACGGTCAAGGCTGCCCAAGAAGTGGATTATCCACTCGTTGTCTTTGTTAATCAGTTCGTTCATATTACTTTGGATTTAGTGGAATTATTGTTATTACTCTATTCGGTTATCAGATTGTTCTGCCTTTGAACTTTGCTTCTTTTCGCCTGTCCTCCACGATGGAAACGATGCGTTGCACGTCTTCGGGACGGTAATAGGTCTTGTGGTTTATCTGCGAATAAGCCAACGTGCCGTTGTCCCGAAGCGTCTGCAAGGTTCGGGGGCTGATGTTGAGCATCCGGCACACGTCCTGATTGTCCATCCACTCGCTCATTTTCTTTTCGCCGTGACGATGGCAGATGGCATCCATACGGCTGACGAAGCGGTCGAACTTGGCGACCAGTTCCTCGAAGGTCTTTCTCTCGATTGATACGATTTCCATATTGTCTTTCTTTTAGTTGTTACTGTTTCTTTTGCCGCAAAGGAATATATAATCTGTTACCTGACAATAGGTTCCCCGAAAGTGGAAGCGTGTTGCGCTGATACGGCAGTCATTGTCCGGGATGCTGACTTCCCTTTGGCGGCTATCATTCCTTCTCCTGCAAAGAAATACATAATCCGGCATCCGGCAATGGTTTCAATCAGGTCTGGCAGCAAGTGGCACAGGGTGGTAGAGGTTGGCATTGGCTGGAGGCAGCGGTTATCCTCTTAATTCTAAAAAATAGAAAGGTGGCAAGGGGAAAAATAAGGACTTAATTCAAATTCGCCTACAATTGAGTCTTTGCCCTTTCGGGCATATACATCCGGCAAAACGGTGAAGTCCTCACCGCTTTATCAACCGCCATAATGCAAAACCACACAAAATTGCCTAAGAGAATCCAAGTGCTTGACTGACTGTATTAAAGCACCTTACTTTGCTCCCGATAATCGGTCAAGGTGTTTACCAAGACCACAGTTAATAACTTAATCAATTTGTTTTTTACAATGAAGAGAGAACCAAACATTACAGAGCAGCAGGCTCGTGAAATCGTGGAAAAGATGGGACGCAGGGAATCCTACACTCCCAAGTCGATGAATGACATCTACAGACGTATCGGTCTGGAGCCGGATGAGCTGGAACTGCCCGGCAATACCGTTACGGAGGAAACGGAGACCGCTATGGCGGATGAACCGTCAAGTGAGGCGGTCGAGAAAACGGCAATGCTGCAGAAGCGTGTCAGCAGCAAGCAGCGCAGGTTGTCGTTGGAGGAGTACCGCGCCACCTACCTGAAAGTCCCGAAACTTGTCAACCGCAAGCCCGTGTTCGTCAGCGAGACGGTGCGTGACGAACTCGACAGGGTTGTCCGCTTCCTCGGAGGAAAGGGCATGAGCGCATCGGGGCTGATTGAAAACCTCGTCCGCCTGCACCTCGACACCTATCGGAACGACATCGAGCAGTGGCGCAAGCTCTGACGGGATTACAGAAAGTCGGTTGGGCTGGTGAATACACTTCATCGGCTTAACCGATACCCAAGATGAGTGAGTACACCCGGAAACAAATCCGACAGGCGGAGGATTTTTGTGTCCTCAAAGACACAGCAAGGTATATTTTCAGTTACCCGAATAATTCTAAGTAACTGAAAATGCCTTCACCGCCGTGGGCAGAATTATCCTCCGCAGTCGGATAATTTCGGGGTTCTTTAATCAAAGATTAAGCAATAGACAAGCCATAAAATTAAAAGAATTAAGAAGTATGAAAAAGAAGACTAAGTACGGGAGAAATCCCAAGTTGAACCCGAAGACGCACTGCGTGATGGTGCGCTTCGACGATGTGGAATGGAACAGGTTCCTGACGATGTACGAGGAATCGAACGTGTATGCGAAAGCAGTCTTTCTAAAAGCGCACTTCTTCGGACAGAAGTTCAAGGTGCTGAAGGTGGACAAGACGATGCTGGACTACTACACCAAGCTGTCGGATTTCCATGTCCAGTTCCGCTGCATAGGCACGAACTACAATCAGGTCGTTAAAGAGCTGCGCATCCACTTTTCGGAGAAAAAGGCGATGGTGTTGCTCTACAAGCTGGAGAAGTGTACCATCGACCTCGTGAAACTGAGCCGGGAGATTGTGGAGCTTTCGAGGGAGATGGAGGCTAAGTGGCAACAAAGATGGGACGATTCCATGGCATAATGCTCCTTTGATAAGCAGTCCGGCAAGTGAACGAATTCCCACGGGCAATTTCATTGCCGACCATGTCACAATCGTGCGTCCGGGGCTGTATGTCAAGGATGAGAACCGACCGATAGGAATGAAAATGTAAAATTTTAATAGTCCCAAGAAGCCATTTAGAGTGAATTGTAGTCTGAATGGCTTCATTTACATGTTATGTTATAGATAGTTTGAAATAAAATCACTACCTTTGCAAATAGATGTCATACAGACTATTATATGGATAAATTCAATCTCTATATAGATAAAATTGATTTGAACTTTTGGCGCGAACTATGCACCAAAGAGGGTAAGTTACGCTCATACAAAAAAGGTGAATATTTTCTTCATCGTGGAGAAACCACAAAATGTGTATGGGGATTCATTAAACACGGATATTTCAAGTATTCTGTGATAGACTCAGAGGGTAATATTCATATTACCGGATTTTCATTTTGTGATACTCCGATAGGTGATTATTCAAGTCTGGTGATGAATACTCCTGTTGCAGCAGATATTATAGCGGCAAAGGATTCTGAAGTTTATGTATGTAACCGAAACATTGTGGATGAACTATTCGAGAAAGAACCTAAGCTGCATAGTGCTATATCGGACGGATTTTTCATTCAGGCATACGATAGTTTTCTGAATATGTATCGTCTGTCTGCAAAGGAACATTATATCCATTTATTAAGGTGTTGCCCTGATATACTGCAAAACATCACACTTAAAGAATTGGCATCTTATCTGCAAATAACGCCAACATATCTTAGCCGTATTCGCAAGGAGATTACTTTTGGAGAGAAATAGCATCTCCGAAAAAATACCCTTCTGTGCAACTCTCAACTTAGTTTGAGAGTTGTTTCGTTTAATGCCCGTAACTTTGCACTGATTATAACAACCAAAAAAAGTAATATGAACCAACTTAAATTCTGGCATATAGCATTGCTGCTAAGCATATGGTCACTGACAAGTTGCAGTGATGATAATAACGAAAATGAAGCGATTACTCCGTTCTGTCTTGGAGATACTTACTATGAGGTAAGATTAGGACAAGAAACTAACAGCATCTACATAACAAATGGTAGTGGGGATATTAGTTTGGCGATAGAAGATGAAAATATTTTGCAAGCCACTTATAATGGCAAGTTATATGCAGACAAGCCGGGAGGTGTTGTCTCTTTGTTCGGAAAACAGAAAGGAAGTACCATGCTGTCCATTATAGACAATGTGACAGGAGATAAAGAAACTATTGAAGTGAAAGTAACAGATTGCTACCTTGCATACGTTATCAATGACAGCAACTACCCGATATTGCCGGCAGGCACCACACTCTTTTTAGTGAACAATCAAGCTCAGGACTACTATCTGTTCGACCAAGATAACATATATAACAAGCCTATACTAAAAGACAGCGGTTACGAGTTCTTCATCACGCAGAATGCCGACACAGGTGCGGCACCCACTAAATACGCTATTCCCAACTTACGCTTATACAAACACAATCCCGCTGATGCTGGAACTACTGCGTCGAAGTTCTATGATTTCCAAATAGAACTGTATGGCGAAGAAGCCAGTTCTTCGTACGTGCTACAAGTCATTCAAGCCTACTTAGGCGTCGATTGGGAAAGGCTTATAAACAATGCTTTGACCAAATCACCTGCTCCCATAGATATGACTATGATATTGACCGTTCCTGATACAGACTATCGAATAAGAGGAATAATAAGCTTTGTATCCATTCCGAAATACATATTGGATTGATAGATTTCTTGTAATCAACTGAATTCGTATGATGCAGTTACGCAAAATTAAAGTACTTACATTTTTCTTCCTATCGTTCGTTTGCTCCCAAACGACTGTTTATGGGCAAATGATTAGCGGTAAAATAATAGATGCCGAACAACTACCGATAGACGGAGCGACTATTATTCTGCAAGCGATGGATTCGACCTATATAGCCGCATCCATCTCTAATACTGACGGTATATTCGTTTTTAATAGCCAACAGGAAGAATACCGTTTGATAATACAACACATTTTATATGAAACCAAACAAATGGCAGGTAAGGGAAATGATGTCGGAACTATTCAACTTCAACCTAAAGACTATGCTTTGGATGAAATTATTATAAAGGCAGAACGTCCTTTTGTTAAAGTGAAGAATGGACTTTTAGGGTATAATCTTGCTGTCCTTACCCAAAATCAACTTGTAAACAATGCTTATGAAGCATTGACAAAGATACCGGGAGTACAAGAAGAGAGAGGAATACTGACTTTGGCAGGAGCCGGGAAACTGACGATTATTCTAAATGGCAAACCAACAACAATGGATGCCGGACAACTTGAAACGATTTTGCGCAATACTCCGGTTAATCGTGTGGAAAAAGTGGAAGTGATGTACAGTGCGCCTCCTGAATATCATGTACGGGGCGCGGCTATTAATGTTGTTTTAAAGCGTTCAAACGACTACTCTTTTCAGGGTGAGATAAGTGCTGACTATAAAAACCAATACTTCAATGACGGGGGAATGAACGGGAACTTTCGGTTGTCAACTCCTAAAATGGCTTTTGATGTAATGTATGGAGTAAATAACGTAAAAAAAATGGAGTACATAGACCTTGATTCCAAGCATACGCTAAAAGAAGAACTCCATTCTATCACACAAAATGAACAGTTGCGCAGCAAGTATTGGAAGCATGACCTTAGAGCCGCTTTTGAATATAATTTCAACGATAAAAACAATATCAATATTGCCTACACAGGTAGTTATACCCCTGACCAATATAATAACAGCCGGACATCAGGCAATTACCAAACCGGTAATGTTGATAAATATATTGACAATCAAATGCACAATGTCACATTGCAATATCATTCAGGATTCGGTCTTGAAATAGGAGGTGACTATACCTATTATACTTCCAATAATAATCAATGTTTACATACTGATTATCAAAATGGAAATCAGAGTAGTTTCTCTATGGTTGGCGGACAAAAGATAGACCGCTATTCTATTTATGTAGACGGGAAACACTCTTTATCCAAAGGATGGAATTTGGGTTATGGAGTTTCCTATCGATTTGCCAAAGATCTTGATTTCCAAACTTACGATAAAGTGACAGGTGACATTCAAACACAAAATACATATTCCAATCTGAGAGAACAAACTGCCAGTTTTTATGTGTCGTTGAGCAAAAACTATGCAACAGGTACATCTTTATCCGTTTCTGCTACAGGAGAGTATTATACGATTGGCAATTATCATAAATGGGCAGTCTTTCCACAAGCATCATTGACCTATTTTAAAACACCGGAACATCTGTTTCAATTGTCATTATCTACGGATAAAACCTATCCAAGTTATTGGGATATGCAGTCTTCCGTCAGTTATCTTAATGGATATACAGAATTGTGGGGTACACCGAATTTGAAGCCGATGACGAATTATAATCTGAATGGAAGTTATATCTTCATGAAGAAGTATATTTTCAGTCTGTTTTTCACGCATACATCGGATTATTTCACACAAGCCGCCTATCAATCTACCGACAGGCTGGCACTGATCTATAAAAATACAAACTGGAACTATATGCAGCTATGGGGAGCAAATATCATAGTACCCTTTAAAGCAGGAAACTGGCTGGATTCCCGATTCTCCTTAGTCGGAATGCAAATGCACCAACGCTGTGATGATTTTTTCGACATTCCTTTCAATCGGAGGAAATGGGTATTTAGCGGCACATTGGATAACACGTTTAAAGTAAACAAGAATTTATCTTTCGAGTTGATAGGGAATGTACAGACTCCTGTCATACAAGGGACATTTGATATAGAATCTATTTTTAATCTCACTGCCGGATTAAAATGGAATTTTGCAAATGACAAATTGAGTTTATCAGCCCGTTGCAATGACATATTTGATACAGGAATGCCTGCAACAAAAGTCCGCTTTAAGGGGCAACACTTGGATATGAACAGCGGATTTTATTCACGTTCATTTACTTTGCATTTCAGTTATTGTTTTGGCGGATATAAGAAAAAGGAGATAAAAGGAATAGATACATCAAGATTCAGATACTAATTCAAAAATGATATGAGGACATTGTTGCTAACTCTGAGTGTTTTATGCTTATACTCATGCTCATATAAAACTTCTCTGATTACCTATCGAAATGGATATGTATTTAACACCCAGGGTAAAATGATTGGAAACTATTCCAATGGCTATATTTTCACCGAAAATAAAATACTCATAGGATATTACTTCAATGGATATATTTGTGATGATAATCACAATATTATAGGAAACTATGCAAATGGATTTGCAAAAATTGGAAAAACAAAATAATTAATTTTTTTCTGTCAATATCATAGATGTAAACATACAGTGAAACATCTTCAGAAAGCGGTCGCTTTCGGCTATACACTTATTGCATTGTTAATCGGATGTATTGCCTACACTTGGCATCATGAATGGCAGGAAGTGGAAGCATTGGAGGTTGGCAATCGACGTATAAATGAATTCAGGAAGGATGTAAACCGTATTCATATCCGACTGATAGAGTTCTCTTTGTTGGGAGAAACTATATTGGATTGGGACGAAACAGATTTGGAGAATTACCATGCCCAACGTATTGCATTGGACAGTATATTATGCAGTTTCAATGTAACTCACAAAATTGAGCGTGTTGACAGCGTGCGCAGTCTTTTGGAGTATAAGGAACGGCAGATATTCCAGATTGTCCGGTTAATGGATGAGCAACAATCCATCAACAGGAAGATAGCCAGCCAAGAACCGGTGATTGTGCAGAAGATTGTGCAGGAACAGCCCAAGAAACCGAAGCGCAAAGGATTCTTGGGCATATTCGGTAAAAAAGAGAAAACGAAGCCATTGACAACAACGACTACGCTTCGTTCTCCCGATAGAAACATGGTCAGCGAACAGAAAGCACAAAGCCGTCGGTTGTCGGAACAAGCCGACAGTCTTGCGGCTCGTAATGCCGAACTTAACAGACAACTGCGAGGATTGATTTGCCAAATCGAAAAGAAGGTACAATCTGATTTACAAAGCAGGGAAGCCGAGATAACCGCCATGCGTGAAAAATCATTTATGCAGATAGGCGGCTTGATGGGATTTGTCCTTTTGCTGTTGGTCATTTCTTATATCATCATACACCATGATGCAAAGAGCATCAAACGATACAAACGCCAGACAACGGATTTGATAGGGCAATTGGAACAGTCCGTGCAACAAAATGAGGTACTCATAACCTCCCGAAAGAAAGCGGTATATACTATTACCCACGAGTTGCGTACACCGCTGACGGCAATAACAGGCTATGCCGAACTGTTGCAAAAAGAGTGCAGCAATGGGAACAATGTGCATTTCCTTCAAAGCATACAACAATCCTCCGACCGTATGCGGGCTATGCTCAACACTCTGCTGGACTTCTTCCGCTTGGATAACGGCAAGGAACAGCCCAAAATGCAACCTTGCAGAATTTCAGCAATCACGCACATCCTTGAAACGGAGTTCATGTCCGTTGCCATGAACAAGGGACTGTCCTTGACCATGAAGAACGGGAATGATGCTGTTGTATTGACCGACAAAGAGCGAATAGTTCAAATCGGTAACAACCTGCTGTCAAACGCCATCAAGTTCACAGAGAAAGGTGGTGTGTCACTGACTTCCGACTATACCAACGGAGTGTTGACACTGACCGTCGAGGACACCGGTACGGGCATGACCGAAGAGGAACAGCACCATGTGTTCGACGCATTTGAACGCCTCTCAAATGCCGCCGCAAAGGACGGTTTCGGACTTGGACTTGCCATCGTTCATAATATCGTGACGATGCTTCATGGAAAAATCAGACTGAACAGTGAAAAAGGGAAAGGAAGCCGTTTCATGGTGGAAATACCGATGCAAAAAGCTGATGATGTGCCGGAGCAAGTAATACAGACGTATATTCACAGAAAAGACAGAAACCTCAATGTCATCGCCATCGACAATGACGAGGTGTTGCTCCTGATGCAGAAAGAGATGTACGCCCAAGAGGGAATACACTGCGATACTTGCACCGATGCGGCGGAACTGATGGAGATGCTACGCCGGAAAGAATATAATCTGCTGCTGACAGATTTGAATATGCCCGGTATAAACGGTTTCGAGTTGCTGGAACTTCTGCGTTCGTCCAACGTGGGCAATTCACAGATAATCCCCGTGGTCGTGGCAACCGCTTCGGGCAGTTGCGATGCGGAGGAACTTTTGGCAAAAGGCTTTGCCGGATGCCTGTTCAAGCCGTTCTCCATATCGGAGCTGATGGAGGTCTCGGACAAGTGCGGCATAAAAGAAACTCTGGACGGAAAGCCGGACTTATCCACCTTGCTGTCATACGGCAATGAGGCCGTCATGCTGGAGAAACTGATAACGGAAACTGAAAAGGAAATGCGCTTGATGCAGGATGCGGCAACGCGAAACGACCTGCAAGAACTTGATGCCTTGACACACCACTTGCGTAGCTCGTGGGAGGTACTCCGTGCCGACCAACCGCTGAGGGAACTTTACGGATTGCTTCATGGAAAGGCTATACCGGAAGAAAGTGAGTTAAGCCATGCTGTTACCGCAGTATTGAATAAGGGCGCGGAAATAATCCGGCTGGCAAAAGAGGAAAGGAGAAAATACGAAAATGGATAAGACCAGAATAATCGTGGTGGAGGACAACATCGTGTATTGCGAATATGTCTGCAACCTGCTGGCACGGGAGGGCTACCATACCGTGAAAGCTTACCACCTATCGACAGCGAAGAAACATCTGCAACAGGCAACGGATAATGACATAGTAGTTGCCGACCTGCGCCTGCCTGACGGCAACGGTATAGACATGCTGCGTTGGATGCGCAAGGAAGGAAAGATGCAGCCGTTCATCATCATGACCGACTATGCCGAAGTACATACTGCCGTGGAGAGCATGAAACTCGGTTCGATAGACTATATACCTAAAAAACTGATAGAGGACAAACTCATTCCACTTCTCCGTTCCATACAGAAGGAGCGTCAGATGGGACACCGCCGTATGCCCGTGTTCGTCCGTGAAGGTTCCGCCTTTCAGAAAATCATGCATCGCATAAGGTTGGTAGCCGCTACCGATATGAGTGTGATGATATTCGGAGAGAACGGCACGGGCAAGGAGCATATCGCCCATTACCTACACGACAAGAGCAAACGTGCGGGCAAACCCTTCGTGGCGGTTGACTGCGGTTCACTCTCAAAAGAACTTGCGCCGTCGGCATTCTTCGGACACGTCAAGGGAGCGTTTACAGGTGCAGACAGCACCAAGAAAGGGTATTTCCATGAAGCGGAAGGTGGCACGTTGTTTCTGGACGAGGTGGGCAACCTCGCGTTGGAAACCCAACAGATGTTGCTCCGTGCCATACAAGAGAGACGTTATCGCCCGGTCGGTGACAATTCGGACAGAAGTTTCAATGTCCGCATCATCGCCGCCACCAACGAGGATCTGGAGGCGGCAGTGAGTGAAAAGCGTTTCCGGCAGGATTTACTCTACCGTCTGCACGACTTCGTGATAAGCGTGCCGTCGTTGCGTGACTGTCAGGAAGACATTATGCCGTTGGCAGAGTTCTTCCGTGAGATTGCCAACAAGGAACTGGAGTGTAATGTGGGCGGATTCAGTCCCGAAGCCCGTAAAGCATTGCTGATCCACACATGGCCGGGCAACGTGCGGGAACTTCGGCAGAAAATCATGGGTGCGGTATTGCAGGCGCAAGAAGGTGTTGTAACGAAAGAGCATCTGGAACTTGCCGTGACGAAACCGACCTCACCCGTCAGTTTCGCCCTGCGCAATGATGCAGAGGATAAGGAACGGATAATGCGTGCGTTGAAACAAGCGAACGGCAATCGGAGCCTTGCCGCCGAACTGTTGGGAATAAGCAGGTCGGCACTATACAGTAAACTTGAAGAGTATGGACTTAAATATAAATTCAAGCAACCATAGCCGATTTTATTGAATTTGACTATCTGCAAAGGTTTATTATTCAAAAAATAATATTACCTTTGCATTTAGGAAAAGCGTTCTTTTGAATTACTGCAAAACGAAGTGAAACACAGAATTTCGCTGGTTTCTAAATCGTTACCTGTCAAGCTGCAAAAATTTGCAAGTGCTTGAATTTTAGCAAGAAAGAAAATTTGATATGTCTTGCAAGGTGATAGGTGATCCGCTTGTTAATTTGGCAAATAGCTGCAATCTCCGCCAAATATTCGTTCATCTTCTGGTTGCTGATTACCGGAAGCAATCTTCCGTCTTTCAGCTTGCCCTCGTACTTGGCGAGAATATCCAACGGTATTTGCAGTAAAGGGATGAATGATTCCACGCCTGTTTTACCTCTGTCTTTCATGATCCACTTTTTTCCGTCCACGCCGATTTTAATGTCATCGGCAGTCAGGGTGTATATGTCGCAATAGGGCAAACCCGTGTAACAGCTGAAGATGAAGGCATCCCGTACATGCTCCAGCCGTTTTGATTGGAACTCCTTATAATAGATCGTGTCAATCTCTTCCTGAGTGAGATAGCCCCTGTCCGTCTTGTCAAAGTTGAATCTGAAATTACCGAAAGGGTCGATAAAGTTCAATCCGCTTTTCTGGGCGAACAGCAAAATGGTATGGAAGCGTTGCACGAACTTCATGGCGGTGTTGTTGCTGACCTCACATTCCTGACGCAAGTAAAGGTAGAAGTTCTCGATGTGGGTGACGGTGATTTCTTTCACCGGAATATCCGATAGCCGATATTCTTTCTGCAAGAACTCTATCATCCGCTGTTTGGTGAGTTCGTAGCGGCTGTAAGTCTTTTGGGTAGCCGTCTTGCCCACTTTCTTTGCGTACTGCTCGTTGTGTTGGGTGAAATAGCTGATGAGCGTCTTCTCCTTTTCCTCCAACCCAAGGAATGCGTTCCTGATTTTCTCCGGCAGGGCATAGCCGTCCACGTTCATCATGCGTGTGTAGTGCATGGTGATGGCCGAACGTATCTCGTCCAGTGTCTTGTTGAGTGAGGATACCCTGAGATTTTCTTTCTTATCCGCACTCTGCTTGTTGATGATGGCCTTGCCGTTCTTCGTGTCCCAGTTGTCGGGGTGGATATCCAGCTTGCTACTGAATTGCACCTGATCACCGTCCACCGTGATGCGCACCATAATTACTACATGACCGTTTTTCTTCGGTTCGTTCTTCTTCAAATAGAAGAGTGTCTTGAATGTCGATTTCATACCGTAACTCCTTTCTTGTTGCAAAGTTAATTTGTTCGTTCCGTAACGGCTCTGACTTTCGACTGCCAATATTCGACAAATGAGCGACTTACCTATAAATTCGTTACGGTTTTTATCGTAACGGAAAACCGTAACGAATTAGTAACGATTCTTTTTCACAGGGTGGCTTTTTGAGGTCTTTTTTCTGTCGCAAGGGGATAAGAAAAAAGCTCCTTAAACCATTGGTTTAAAGAGCTTTGTCTTAGATTGTCGGAGTATTTTCTTTTCTCCTAAGTGATCCGCCTGGGGCTCGAACCCAGGACCCCAACATTAAAAGTGTTGTGCTCTACCTGCTGAGCTAGCGAATCAATCCTTATTCGCAAATCAGTTATTTCCTGATTGCGGGTGCAAAGGTAGTGACTTTTATTTAATCTGCAAGTATTTCGTAGAAAAAAGTTTCAATTATTTTTTCTATATACCGCTTTTCTCTTGATTATCAGTAATTTCGATTTCATTATATTTTATCTTTTCTTTGTTGATAATAAAGCGTTGATAATAGGAAAGCATCAAAGTGGTGAGAGGTAACGCGATGATCATTCCCAACATTCCCATTAAAGACCCCCAAATAGAAAGAGATAAAAGGATGATGGCAGGATTCAGCCCAGTAATCTTTCCCATAATTTTGGGAACGAGGAGAGTGTCCTGTATAATTTGTACGATGGTGAAGACTGCCAATGCGCATGCAATGATAATCCAGAAGTTCTGTCCGGTATCGGCAGCTTTGAGGATAGCCAATACGATGGTAGGGAGAAAACCGATGATTTGCAGGTAAGGAACCATGTTGAGGGCTCCGATGAAAAGTCCCAAAGCAATAGCCATCGGGAAGTCAATAATCAGGAAGCCTATGCTGAAAAGAATACCTACGCAGAATGCAACCAATGCCTGTCCACGGAAATATCTGTTCATGCCGTCCTGCACGTCATAAACCAGGTTGGAAGCGAATTTGCGGTATTTATTGGGGAGCAGGTGCAGCCATCCTTCGGCTATGGCTTCATAATCCAGTAATATAAAGACTACATATAATAATATGATAAAGGAAGCAAAGATGCTGAACAGGATGTTGAGTGATTCTGCAAGCAGAGCCCACATTTTGGGTACAGTTTCTTTGATTGCGGCAAGGATATTCTCTTCACTCAGCATTTTGTTTAATGCTACCAAATCAAGATTCTCATGGACAAATTCGGAAAGTGTCTTGGGGACGTTACTGCCACCGCCGTTTGTGAGGTAGCTTACTAATAAATCATTCATTCTGCCTATTTCGGAAACCATAGGCGGAACTAACAGATAGAATAATGCCACTCCCACAACAGTGATCAGAAACAATGCGCAAAAAATGGAAAGGATGCGGCTTTTCAGCTTTAGTCTGTATTGGAAGAACTTGACTAACGGATAAACCATATAGGCAATCAGCCAGGCGATAAAGAAAGGCAATAGCACTCCGCTCAGTCGTTCTACAAGCATTAATATTCCTACCACCATCATACATCCGATGACACCACGTATAAAACTGTCGAATGTTATCTTCTTCCTTTCCATAGTTGTTTTCTGTTGAGTTTATACCTTTTGCCTGTCCTCTTCCAGTGCCTGGAGGTAGCATTGCCTGCAAAGAGGCTCGTACTCTGCTGTCTCACCTAGAAGGACTTGCTTGTCGTTCTTGACTGTACGATGTGAGAATGATGCCAGATCTCCACATTTTACGCAGATGGCATGCACCTTGGATACTTCATCGGCTATGGCACACAGTTGTGGCATAGGGCCGAAAGGATTCCCTTTGAAGTCCATATCCAAACCTGCAACAATGACGCGGACTCCGTTATTGGCAAGCTGATTGCATACGTCTATCAGCCCGCTGTCGAAAAACTGTGCTTCGTCGATTCCTACTACGTCTATCTCGGAAGTGAACAGCAGGATGCTTGCCGATGAATCAATAGGAGTGGAAGCGATGGAATGGCTGTCGTGTGAAACTACGTCCTCTTCCGAATAACGGGTGTCGATAGCCGGTTTGAATATCTCCACACGCTGACGTGCAAACTTTGCCCGTTTCATTCTGCGAATCAGTTCTTCTGTCTTTCCTGAGAACATAGAGCCGCAGATAACTTCAATTCTACCTCTTCTTTTAGTTTCCTGTATGTGGTCTTCTGAGAATAATACCATGTGATTTCGTGCTTTCTTGATTAAATAAATGACAGCACAAAGGTAAACAATTCAATGTGCAAGAACTGTTAAAATATCCATTATTTTAAGTTATTGCATAAATTATTCCTACATTCGCATCATATTAGTAATGGATGAACATGAAACAGAAGCTATTAGCAGATATCGAATTGGATGTTCATGAGTTGAAGTATCTCATGGATTCATTTACCAAGGAACCTACTCAGACTCTGTCTGAACTGTTGAAGCGGAGTGTTGCGCGTATGCAGGGACGTCTGGATGAATTGTCGCAGGAAATAGATTCTGTTGAGTTGGTTTCTTTGTCTTCTTTTGTCGTAGAAGAAACGGTAGTGAAAGAGAATGAAATTACCGCTCAGGAAAAGGATGCATCTGTTATTATCCAATCTCCCAAACCTGTTATAGCAGCAGCAGAAGAAGAAGAAGAAGAAGAACCCGTCATCGAAGAGGCCCCCGTCATAATAAAGAAGGAAGAACCCAAAAACGCCGTGTTGGGAGAAAGCATAAAGCTGGCTGCCGGCTTGCGCCATTTTATCAGCTTGAATGATTCTTTCCGTTTCTCACGCGAACTGTTTAAGGGAGATACTGATTTGATGAACCGTGTGATTGAGCAGATATCAGTTATGGGCTCATACAAGACTGCTGTCGCATTTCTTTCCTCGAAAGTTGAAATAGACGAAGAGAAAGATGCAGTAGTTGACTTCTTGGAGTTATTGAAAAAGTATTTTAACCAATCAGCATAAACAAAAATATATGGGAAAGTTGTATGTAGTGCCTACGCCGGTAGGAAATCTTGAGGACATGACCTTTCGGGCTATCAAGGTTCTGAAAGAGGTCGACTTGATTCTGGCAGAGGATACGCGTACCTCTGGTATCTTGCTGAAACACTTTGAAATAAAGAATGCAATGCAATCTCACCACAAATTTAATGAACATAAAACGGTGGAAAGTGTTGTTAATAAAATAAAGGGTGGTGCATCGGTTGCATTGATTTCAGATGCCGGAACACCCGGAATCTCTGATCCCGGATTTCTGGTTGTTCGTGAATGTGTGCGAAACGGTATTGAAGTACAGTGCTTGCCGGGAGCAACAGCTTTTGTTCCGGCGCTCGTTGCATCGGGCTTGCCGAATGAGAAGTTCTGCTTCGAGGGTTTTCTTCCCCAGAAGAAAGGACGTCAGACACGACTGAAGGCATTGGCAGAAGAACGCCGTACCATGGTGTTTTATGAATCGCCCCATCGTCTGTTGAAGACGTTGACGCAGTTTGCCGAATATTTCGGTGCTGAACGTCAGGCAACCGTGTCGCGCGAAATATCCAAACTCCACGAAGAAACTGTTCGGGGCAGTTTGGCTGAACTGATAGAACACTTTACCGCTACCGAGCCTCGGGGCGAGATTGTGATAGTATTAGCAGGAATAGACGATTAAAATAATTTCATTAAAAACGTAAAACGTAAACGTATGAAAAAGTTAGCAGTTTTATTTGTATGCGTAGCTATGTTGGCTTCGTGTGATGGCTTTAAAGGTGGAAGTAAGGACCTGAAAGCTGAAAATGATTCTCTTTTGATGGAACTGAACCAACGCAATGCTGAATTGGATGATATGATGGGAACTTTCAATGAAGTTCAGGAAGGCTTCCGTAAGATCAGTGCTGCCGAAAGCCGTGTTGATTTGCAACGTGGAACCATCACTGAAAACTCTGCCAATGCCAAGCAACAGATTGCTTCTGATATCGAATTCATCTCTAAACAGATGGAAGAAAACAAGGCTCAGATTGCCAAATTGCAGGCACAGTTGAAAAACAGTAAATACAATTCTGCGCAGATGAAAAAAGCTGTTGCTGCTTTGACAGCCGAACTGAACGCTAAACAACAGCGTATCGAGGAACTTCAAACAGAACTGGCTTCCAAGAATATCCGTATTCAGGAACTGGATGCTGCTGTCAGCGACTTGTCTGCTGCCAAAGAGACGTTGGTTGCAGAAAACGAAGCTAAAGCTAAAACCGTTGCCGAGCAGGAAAAGAGCCTGAATGCTGCCTGGTTTGTATTCGGTACTAAATCTGAATTGAAAGCTCAGAAAATACTTCAGAGCGGAGATGTATTGAAGAGCGCTGATTTCAATAAAGATTATTTCACTCAAATCGATATTCGTACCACCAAAGAAATCAAGTTGTACTCTAAGCGTGCTGAGTTGTTGACTACTCATCCGACTGGTTCTTATGAATTGGTAAAAGATGACAAAGGTCAGTTGACATTGAAGATTACTAATCCTACTGAATTCTGGAGTGTGTCCAGATACTTGGTTATCCAGGTAAAATAAGGTAGATGTAGATATCCCTTTTTGAATTGCCAATGTGCTGATTCCTGGATTCAAGAAATTAGCACATTGGCTTTTCTGTTTCTTATATACACCCATAGCTACTGATGAAATATAAAAATCTGTTTTTTGATCTTGACGACACTATCTGGGCTTTCTCCCGCAATGCCCGTGACACTTTTGAAGAAGTATATCAGAAATATGCATTCGACCGTTACTTTGATTCGTTCGACCATTATTATACACTTTATCAGAAACGTAACACCGAACTTTGGATTGAGTACGGTGAAGGAAAGGTGACGAAAGATGAATTGAACCGTCAACGGTTCTTTTATCCTTTGCAGGCGGTAGGAGTGGAAGATGAGGTTTTAGCCGACCGGTTCTCGAAAGATTTCTTTGCCATTATTCCTACTAAAAGCGGTCTGATGCCCCACGCTAAGGAGGTGTTGGAGTATCTTGTTCCTAAATACAACTTGTATATCCTTTCTAACGGCTTTCGTGAACTGCAATCGCATAAGATGCGTTCGGCAGGCGTGGATGGCTATTTCAAGAAGGTGATTCTTTCGGAAGACCTCGGAGTGTTGAAGCCCCGCCCCGAAATCTTTAATTTTGCCCTGTCCGCCACTCAATCCGAGATGCGCGAATCGTTGATGATTGGTGATAGCTGGGAAGCGGATATTACCGGAGCGCACGGGATAGGGATGCATCAAGCCTTCTACAACGTGACGGAACGGGCTGCTTTCCCTTTTCTTCCCACTTATCACATTCATTCTCTGAAAGAATTAATGAATTTATTATAAGTTTTCTGGATTAAGTCGTATTTTTGTTGCGTTTAATAAATGTATAAAAATACGATATAATCATGGATAGTGCACTTCTGCCATTTGCTTTACTTTGCTTCACCTCGTTTTTTACGTTGACCAATCCTTTGGGAACAATGCCTGTCTTCCTTACTATGACTCACGGGATGACAGAAAAAGAGCGTCAGTCTATCGTTCGTCGTGCCACTATTGTGTCGTTTATCACAATAATGGTTTTCGTCTTTGCCGGTCAGTTTCTTTTTAAGTTCTTCGGTATTTCTACCAACGGATTCCGTATAGCCGGAGGAGTGATTATCTTCAAGATAGGTTTCGATATGCTCCAAGCCCGTTATACGCCGATGAAACTGAAAGATGAGGAAATCAAAACGTATGCGGATGATATCTCTATTACTCCGCTTGGCATACCTATGTTGTGTGGACCCGGTGCGATTGCCAATGCTATCGTATTGATGCAGGATGCCCATTCTTATGAAATGAAAGGGATACTGATAGGCACTATTGCATTAATTTATCTGCTGACTTTCTTTATTCTTCGGGCTTCCACGAAGTTGGTGAATGTCTTGGGTGAGACGGGCAATAATGTGATGATGCGTCTCATGGGATTGATTCTGATGGTGATTGCGGTAGAATGTTTCGTGAGCGGGGTGAAGCCGATATTGGTGGATATTGTGAGAGAGGGGATGGGGAATCTTCTTAAGTAAGCAAGGGAAAAGGATATTACTTTGGTAATTCTAGAATTCTATATATAGGAAAAATCTGTTTTATACGAAACACCGACAGTTTGATTTTAATAATACAAACTGTCGGTGTTATTATGCCTTTATAGATGTTTTATTTTAGATTATGTCAATAGTTCGTTGATATAATCATTTGCTGATCACCAAAACTACCTTCATCAACAGTCAGAGGTCCATTCAGTGTTATTGTACCTTTACATGCATCAATAGTACCAGTGGCTTGATAGGCAAGGTTATTATAACCAATCCATGGAACAAATCCATGAGCAACAATTTGTTTGGCTACTTTTACAGTGTGAGTGCTTGTATCAATTGTTAATTTTAAGATGCCATCAGGATCTTCACCTTCAGCGACTCCATGTATCTCCAGTTCCGTATCCGATGTTTTAACGATTTCTGCCCGATACTCATCATAAAAATCATTTAATACTACAGGACCGACAAATTCTTCAAGAACCAACTGACATGCAACCGGATATCTGACATTATACGAATAAGCTCTTCCATCAACTTCCCATCCGGTGAAGAGTTTGTTGTTGAAATCTGAATATTCAGTCCAGCCATATACAGTGTAACCGTCCTTTAGAACAGCATTTGTTGTGAAGTATACAATTTCTCCTAGCGTAGGCGCTTCTTTTCCAAATTGTTGATATACGTTGGCTATATCTATTGATATATCTTTAGGGAACTCTTTAATGTTATCTACGATGACTTTTGAAGTTGTTTTGCCATCTACATCGGTGAAAACACATAAGAGTTGCGCATAGTCAAGCATGGAATAATCTCCTTGCTGTTTGGGAATAGATACGGAAACTTTATAATCGCCGTCTGTGACTCCGGCGGAAAGTACCCCGTCAGAGTCGGGTGCACGAACAATGTCAATGACTACTCCTTTTTTCACTTCGTCTATAGGATAAGGGAGATCTCTATCGCAACTGACTGTCAGCAATGTCCAAAAAGCAGTTGCTATGAATAATTGTATATATCTCATATTCGTTTTTGTTTTCATCATTAAATAGTTTATTTATCCCAGAATAAAATAGGATTGCTTAAGTTTCTTCCTTCGTTGGTTACATTAGGATTACGTGTTACTTCCGAACTAGGATACCACATTGCTCTCGGAAAAGCATTGATACCTTTTAGTGGAATATTTACTGGTCCAAATTCCGGATTTTGGCTGGTTTTATAAGGAGATTGAGCATACGTTGCATTCTTAGGCAATAGGGTAGGATATCCGGTACGGCGTATATCGGTATATGCTTCAACTGGATTAAAGAAGTTTGCAATCCATTTTTGAGTCATGACAATGCGTAACTTTTCTTCATTATTGGAAGCAGCGTTATACTTTCCTGAGACTTTTTCTATAAAAGTCTCAATGGCTTCATTGCTTATGGCAGGTACAGTTGCATCAGAAGCCTTCGCTACTGAATTGACGTGATTTATAGAACGTCTAATTCCTTCTTTAAGAGCTTCTTTGGCATCTCCGTTTGCATCTCCTGTTAAATATAATTCAGCTAAAAGGAAAGGGACGGAATAGGCTTGCAACATCTTTTCTGGTGCCACTCCATTACCGACTTTCGCGTCACATTTTCCGCCATTGCCATTATCATACTTTCCACCACATGGATAAATACCGATAAAAGTAGAAGTTTCCCGCTGGTCATTACTTGCTCCAGAAGCATTGGATGCAAAGAATATGGAAACAAAAGCACCGTCACGGTAATCCGTAGGATTTTGTGCTGTATCCCCCGCTTTTATTTGGTTTACCCAGTAATAAGGGATACGTGGGTCTGTGATTCCTACAAATGGGTTATCTGTTACATTTAAGTTCTTTCCACTCATTGTTTCGTAAATCCATGGACTGATGTAATAAGTGCTTTGACCACCGAGATATTCATCTACATAAGCTTGGTGACGTTCGTCTGGCGTATCTTTGGCTGTATGTTTGAATTCGAAATCTTCTCCGTTGTTCATGAAATTGTTCTCAGAAAGCAAATCGGATAACCTTGTATTCCACTCTGTTATCTCGTTTTTAGCTTTTCTTGATTGCACCAATAGCTTCAGCTTTAATGTGTTACCCATTCTTACCCATTTCTCAACGTTGCCTTTATATATCAAATCATCGTTTGCTGGTTTTAATAAATTAGCAGCATTGGGATCTTGCAGATTGCCTATGGCTTCATCTATAAGTGCAAGTAATGAATTATAAATATCTTGGCTACGGTCTAATTTGGGAGCATAATTACCTTCTATATCAAATTCTGTGTATGGAATATCTCCCCAAAGATCAACGAGACTGGTAAATGCATAAGCTTTCATTAATTTGCCTATTCCCGCATAAATCATGTTATTTCCTTCTTCTGCGGCTTTAATAACAGCATTTGTATTCTTCAAACCATAAGCATAGCCCTGTAGCCAGGTGTTTCCCAAAGTGGAAGTGGCATTAGTTATACCGTAGTTGTCAACTTCACGGGAGCTTAGATGAAAAACATAAGAAGGTAATGATGAACCGATATAGCTGCCAGCTGCAAAAGACATGGCTATGTCATATTCAGCTCCGGTTAACACTTTGTTTAGTTCGGCAGTTGTTGGCTTATTCGGATTATCATTAATATCGAGATATTTCGAGCAACTCGTACAAACAATCAGTGTTGTTGTTAAAGTGTATAATAATTTGATGATTTTCATACTTTCTTTTTTTATTAGAATGTGAGTTTGATATTAAAGCCGTAACGTCTTGTGTTAGGGGCTGAGGTGTAATCAATTCCTTGTACATTTCCGCCACCATAACTGCTTGCTGTTGGATCGTAATTGGAATACTTAGGAACATTGGGAGCAAAATACCAAAGGTTGCGGGCTACAAAGGATACGGTTGCCGAACCGATGAATGTTTTTGCCAGCCAGGATTTAGGAAGCTGGTACCCGATGCTTAACTCTCTTAAACGGAAAGTTGTAGCTTCATAAACGGATGCTTCATCTACACCATTAGTTGCAAATGTGGACACACCGCTACCCGGTGAGAACCATAAGTCAAGCTCCTTCATTTGAACATTGTTGGGGATTTTATTTCCATTTCCGTCTAATAAAGGTTTTTTCGTGGAAGGATCAGCCAGGTATCCAGGTAAGATACGTGAACCATAACGGTCTTCTGTATCTTTGGTAACGCCACGTCCCAATAAGTCAGGAATGTATGAAGTCCAGACGCAACCACCAATTTGTGCATCAAACATGAATGATAATGAAAAACCTTTGTAGGTAAATGTATTGTTCAAGCTAAGTTTGCAATCTGGAGCAGGATCTCCTAGATCACCTTCTTCATCCGCTATAAGATAAGCTCCGGAATTTGGGTCCACCAGATAATTGCCTTCTTCATCGCGTGCAAAAACTTGTCCAACCAGCATTCCATAAGGTTTGCCTACTTCAAGAACCGCTTTTGGTGTTGCAAAACCTGTATTTAAAGAAACTCGTTCTACTCCTTCTGCCAATTCTTTTACTTCACTTCGGTTTTGAGTATAAGTGAAGTACATATCCCATTTGAAATCTTTATTTAAAATAGGTATAACATTCAATCCTATTTCGATACCGTGGTTATTCATTTTACCAAAGTTGGTATAATAGCTCCCGTATCCGGTAGAATATGGAAGGCTTAATGGAGCGATTTGGTTAGTAGAATTACGATTGTACCAGGTGAAATCAACATTTACACGGCTTTTTAAGAATTGTAATTCAGCTCCAAATTCAACCTCTGATGTAAATTCCGGTTTTAAATCCGGGTCAAACATAGAAGATGGTAATGATAATATGGGCTGGCCGTTAAAGGGCTGTCCCAAAGTGAATGTACCATTTTTGTAGTATGCGCCGGCGTCATTACCAACTTTAGCCCAACTTAATCGTACTTTACCGAATTTAATAATATCTTCATTGATATGAAATGCATCTGTAAATACAAACGAACCTGCAATTGACGGATAGAAGAAACTACGATGATTTTTGGGTAGTGTGGATGAAAAGTCATTACGTCCTGTGATATTCAAGAATGCATAATTCTTGTAATCCAATGTAACATCTCCAAATAATGCCCATAAACGGGTTCTTGTATATTCTTCTTCCGATGTTTGTGATTCTGTATTATTTATATTGTAAACTCCCGGAGACATAATGTTCATGCCCTTTGTTAGAGTCTCGTTTGCGGTGAACTGATTTACATTATGTCCCAAAGTTGCTTTCAGCCCAAAATCTTTATGAACCGGGATGTTGAAGCGTAACAGTAAAGTTGATTCAATCTCTTGTGTATCATAAGTAGAAACAAGAATACGTCCTTTTCCTCCCAAGGCTCTTGACCCTAAATTCAAAACCTCCTTACGATCCATTTTATAATCATTGATACCAACACGATAGTCAACAGAAAGCCATTTTGTAATATCATAGCCCATGTTTACGTTTGCTATGGTTCTATCCATTTGGGTGTTGATCGTATTATACTTCCATGACCAAATCGGATTATCTGCCTGATCGCCCACGAAGAATAAAGATTTATGGTCAGGTGTTTCATAAGGTAGTGACATATCCCAGTTACGTCCAAGAATTAAAGCGCGTGCAAATGAAGAGGCACCAATACCGTTGGATTGATTGTTACCGAACATCGGGCCATTTTGTTCGTTTCTTGAAAAAGAAACATTTCCCCCGATACGTACTCCGTTGGCCAAAGTCTGGTTTCCACCGACACTGATAGAATAACGGCTAAAGTCTGCATAAGGTATGTAACTGTCCTGATCCATTTTGGACAAAGTTGCAGTGAAATTACCGGTTTCGGTATACTTATTGAAGTTTAATGAGAGATCGTATATTCCTCCCAAATCGAATAGATCTTTGACATTGTTCTTATACGCTTTGTAAGGTACAGTTTGGGGAAGATTCGGATAGGCTTTTCCATAAACATTATTTGCATATATACTTAAGGGCACTTCTGTTACATCTGTGAAAGCCGCTCCCCATGAACCGTTTGCGCCCCCTGGAATAAAATCGTTACCTGTACCAAAAGAATTTTGATATTCAGGCAAACCGGCTATTTGTTCAATAGTGTAAGATGCATTCAAGGTTATTTCCATGCCTTTTCCTGCTTTTTTCTTATTTTTTGAACCTGTCTTTGTTGTGATGAGCACTACACCATTGGCGGCACGTGAACCGTACAAAGCGGCAGCTGCTGCACCTTTCAATACATTCATTGATTCAATATCATTGGGGTCAAGCGTAGAAATACCACTACCGTAAGCACCACCAGCTTCAGTTGCTTGATTTGAAGAGGCAACTTCCGTATTGCTATAGGGAACACCATCAACTATATATAATGGTTGGTTGTTGCCTAGGAACGATGAATTACCACGAATAGTCATACGTGTGGCTGAACCGGCAGCACCAGAGGGTGAATTAATCGAAACACCGGGTATTTTTCCGTCTAAAGAACGTATTAGGTCCGGTTCTGCTTTCTGAATAGCTTCATCTGCATCAACTTTGGATACAGAATAGCCTAATGAGCGTTCAGCTCGTTGGATTCCAACTGCTGTTACCATAACCTCTTCAAGCTGCTGTGCATCGGCTTTTAGTATTACTTTCAATTGAGGTTTGATTGCCACCTCTTGCGTCTGCATACCGATATACGAAATCTGCAAAGTCTTTGCAGAACTAAATATATTCATAATAAGTTGATTATTAAACAAATGCGTAGGTAGTGTTTGCTTCCCATAGTAAATATTATATTATTTCTATCATTCAGATTATCAATGTATTGATGACTTGTCAAACACTCAAAACGAGTGATTTATGCTACCGTATTTCTATCAGTATTAAAAAGCAACTTGCTTTATATCAATATACTATACCTTTTATTAACGTAAATGCAGATGATATATATTGCCATATTTTATAATCAGTAGCAGTTTCACAGATTTGAATTGTATACCATAATTACTCTATGCAGTTGTTATAAGTATGCTCATTAATGAATCTAAAAAACATATTAAATGATTTTCTGCATCATTGTGAATGAAGTATTCTCTGAATGACAGTTACTTCTCCTGTAAACCATTAATAGAAAAATTCCTTTTGATTAAGAGTAAACTTGTTTTTGTCCGATAGTAAACTTCTCTTCTGTTATTTGCATACTTAAAATGCAAGTTTCATTTTTATAAATGCAAGCTTTGTTTATAAAAACGGAACCTTTGTTTTTATAAATGCAAGTTGCGTTTATAGATTGGAAATCATAAAAAGGAACTTTGCTATTAAGCAAACAGAAGTTTAGCCTTAATCAAAAGGAACTTTTCTATTAATAGACTGCACGATAGGTAATGTAATAATGTACAATGAAAGCAAGTTTCCATGAAAAAATATAAATTAAAGGAAGAGATTAGAGTACATACATATATATTAAGCAGCTATTCAATCAAGACCGAAATACAATGAGAAATGAATCTGAAAACTATGAGAAATAACTAAAATAAAAGCCTTTTTACGATGAAAACTATGAGAAATGTCGATTTATAAAACATTTCTCATTAGTTATTATTTTTATTATCTGCTACTTATATTCATGTTATGAGAATATGAGAAATGAAAACGCCAAAACGATTTCAGGTAGAGGCAGAATAAATTGCTATTGTTTATTGTGGAGCTTTGATGAGGCCGTTTTCTCAAGATCACGCACCACTGTAATATCCATTATATTTGCATAGACTTGTGTAGTCTTCACACTTTTGTGCCCTAATAGCTTTTGTACCGTAGTAATATTGGCACCACTATATAATAATAAGGTAGCATTTGTATGGCGGGCAGTGTGGAATGATACACGTTTATCAATTTTCGCCAAGCCTGCCAACAGATTCAATTCTTTGTTGATATTAGAATTGTCTTTTAACTTAAAGAAGCTGTCAAGATCATCTTCATAGTGTTGCAATATCTCGATTCCTTTGCCTTCAAATAATAAATATAAAGGAAGGCGTACCTCAATACCAGTTTTAACAGACTTGTATATAATCCAGGTTTCCTGATGGAATTCAATAATATTTGCGGAGGTCAGACTGATGAAATCAGAATATCGTAATCCTGCGTAACAACAAAATAAAAAAGCATCTTTTGTTTTTTGCAATCTCGTATATCTTCCTGTCAACTGCAAATTCTCAAATCTGTATAACTCTTCCGGGGCTAAGTGCGTATGGCTTCCCTCTATGCTTTTAATTTTATACTTTCTAAAAGCATACTTTTGTATATCCATATACTCTTTATTTATAGCAACATTAACGTATCGTTTCAGGTGCTTCATGTGCTTGGCGATAGTATTAAGATGATAACTTTTAGACTGTAGGTAATTATCAAATGAGGATACAAATTCAAATGTCAAATCGGTAAATAATACCTCTTTTTTGAAGCCCTGAAGTAATTCAAGCGTGGAAAGGTGATTTTGACGGGTACTCTCTTTTAAAGAAGAATTAGCTATCTCATCTTTAAAAAAAATCAAAAATGACCTTTCGTTGCTGAGAGGTTTATCAATAGAATTTCTTAATAAATCTAACGATATGGTTTTTCCCTGTTGCCATAGTCCAAGTTCAGTTTGCTCAATAGCTGCTATATTTTCATATAACATACGATTCAAAACATTCGCATTGGGATGATTTTTCACCATTTTTCGTTTGGCATCCCACTGTTCCGGTTTGAGATATATTTTGGTGGAGAAATACATCTTTTTCCTGTTCAGATAGGCTTCTACCTGAACTAATGCCATTCCTCTTTTATTCAATCTCTTCTTTCTATTAAACACAAGGTTGTAACTGATCTTTTCCATACTTTCTTTTTTAATTAATAATAGAATAAATTAGACGTAATTCTGTGCTATCTCTGAGGCGAATAAGCATTAATATCTCTAAAAAAATAAGTCTTTCAATAACATAGTATTCACAAAACTTTAAATTAAATGCCACTTTTTTATTCGCTTTTTCACGAAAAAAGCAAAAAGAATAGCTTTTAAAGGAGTTTTATGACTAAAAACGAATAAAATAAATATTAAAAGATACATTTTGCTTATGCAAATTGTTAGTTATTGTTTTAACAGACAACACGTTTAAGAACGAAAAATATGCTTATAAGCATAAATATTGCTTATTAAATAGCAAAATGTCACATTTACAACTTTTTTTCATTAAACATAGTGGTTGGTTTTAGTTTTATTAATATATTTGCAAATTGTTAGAGCAAAGATGTAAATTAATGTAAAGTTAAACTTTAAGAGAGATTTTATGAAAAGAAAATTAATGCTGTTATTGGCATGCCTTTTTGTGGGCATAGGTCTAGTAACTGCCCAAACTCAAAAGGTCACAGGCGTTGTGATTTCTGAAGAAGACGGGCAGCCAGTTGTTGGCGCTTCTGTGTTAGTAAAAGGTACCACTCAAGGTACAATCACAGATGTAGATGGTAATTTTAATTTATCGAATATACCAAGTTCTGCAAAGACTTTGCAGATTTCGTATATCGGTATGCAGACACAAGAAGTGGCTATAAAGCCTAAAATGAAGGTGGTTCTTAAATCAGATGCACAGCTAATAGATGAGGTGATGGTGGTAGCATATGGTACCACTAAAAAGGAGTCATTTACAGGTTCGGCAGAGGTCATTAAGTCGGAAAAACTGAAAGAAAGGCCAATAGCAAATGTAACGAAGGCATTAGATGGTATGATAGCCGGCGTGCAAACCACTTCCGGCTCCGGACAGCCCGGGTCGGGTGCTTCAGTGGTGGTTCGTGGTTATGGTTCCATTAATTCTTCACAAGCGCCTTTGTATGTTGTTGACGGAGTGCCTTATGACGGTAATATTTCAGCAATTAATCCTAATGATATTGAAACTATGACAGTGCTGAAAGACGCTTCTGCGGGAGCTCTTTATGGTTCTCGTGGTGCCAATGGTGTAATTATGATTACAACAAAGAAAGGAGACTCCGGCAAAGTTAGAGTAAATTTGAAAGCCAATTGGGGCGTTTCGTCACGTGCTATTCCTCGTTATGAAACGATGAATGAAGCAGGATATTTAGAAACTGTCTTCCAATCATACAAGAATAATCAAATTATAAATAATGGACTTTCTCCTGAAATTGCAGGAAATGCAGCATTAGAAGCCATGAAAAGTGGTGCTACTGCAATGTTGGGTAAGGATGAACAATATAATCCATTCAATTACGGTATTGCGGAATTGATAGATCCTATTACAGGAAAAGTTCGCAGCGATGCAAAATTGAAGTATAGTGAAGATTGGATGGACGAAGCTATGAAATCCAATCCATTGCGTCAAGAATATGTTGCGTCCTTCAGTGGTGGCAATGATAAGACTAAATATATGTTCTCTTTAGGCTATTTAGATGAAGAAGGACTGTTGAAAACCACAAAATTCAATCGTTATAACGGACGATTAAATATTGATTCTGAAGTGACTAATTGGCTGAAAGCCGGAATGAGTGCCAACTATTCTCGCAATGAAAGCAATACTGCCGTAGAAAATTCATCCGGTGCGTCCAATGTCTGGTTCTCGGCGCAGTTAATGGCACCGATATTCCCTGTTTATGAAAAAGACGCTGATGGTGCTACTATATACGACAATTTAGGTAATGCTGTTTTTGACTATGGCAAGAACAGACCGGCCGGTGCAAACTCAGAATGGAATACGATCGCAACCCTATATGATGACAAATACTCCACACAAAGTGATAATCTCAGCGGACGTGTATATGCCGAATTGGGTGATTTGAAAAATACATTCTTGGAAGGCTTAAAGTTTTCAGTAAATTACGGTTTTGATTTAATAAATTCAGCAGGAGCAACTTACTATAATCCATACAATGGTAACTCTGTTGCGGTTAAAGGTTCTCTGCAAAAAGCGACAGCTCGCACTTTCAGTTATACTTTCAATCAGTTGTTGACGTACGATCGTAAGTTTGGCAATCACCATTTTGAGGCTTTAGTCGGACATGAATTCTATAAATATAGATATGATTACTTATCAGCAACCAAAACAGGATTTCCATTTGGCGGACTTTATGAGTTAGATGCGGCGACCAACATAACCGGAGCATCCTCCTATCAGCATAATTATGCCGTACAATCCGTGTTGTCACGATTGAATTATGATTTCGCTGATAAATACTATTTGTCGGCAAGTTTCCGTACCGATGGATCTTCGCGTTTTTATGAGGACAATAGATGGGGTAAATTTTGGTCTGTTGGCGGTAACTGGCGTATTTCTCATGAAGAATTCATGAGCGATATTAGTTGGATTAATAATCTTTCTCTAAAAGCCAGTTATGGTCTTCAGGGAAATGATGCAATATTGGATGGCACGAAACAAAATTTCTATGCTTGGCAATCTTTCTATGATTTAGGATATGCAAATTCTTCTATGAGTGGCGCTGCCGTGACCTCTTTAGAGAACAAGGGCTTGAAATGGGAAAAGAATGCAAATCTGAATATCGGTATCGAAGCTAAATTATTTGACCGTTTTTCTGCCACTATAGAGTGGTATCAACGTAAGACAACAGACATGCTGATGTCGTTCCCGATGGCATCCTCACTTGGTTTTGACGGGTATAACAAAAATGTAGGAAGTATGCGCAACACAGGTGTTGACGTTACATTGGGAGTTGATATATTTAAAAATACGCCATTTACATGGAGTCTGACCCTGATTGGTTCAACTATTAAAAATAAAGTATTGCAATTAGCCGACAAGCCTGAGATAATTTCCGGCTCTTATATTATTCGTGAAGGTGAAACTTTAAATTCATTCTACACTGCCACTGCCGCAGGAGTTGACCCGGCAACCGGAGAACAGTTGTATTGGGCTTGGGACACAGACGAGAATGGCTCTAAGGGACAAAAATACATCACCAATGATATGGCGAAAGCAACTGCTTGTAAGGAAATTCAAGGCAGCCGTATTCCAGACCTGTATGGCTCTATTGGCAACACTTTTAAATATAAAGATTTTGATTTAAGCATATTATGTACATATTCCATAGGCGGTAAAGTGCTGGATGGTGTTTATAATACATTACTGTACGGCAACTATATCGGCCAGGCAAAAAGCAAAATGTTGGAACGTGCATGGAAAAAGCCTGGAGATCTCACCGACATTCCTCGTATTGAAATAGGAAAAAGCTACATCATTACTGACAATAGCCTAATCAATGCCTCCTATTTTGCTATTAAAAATATAGCATTAGGATATACCTTGCCTTCAAAATGGATGAAATCGATAGGATTTGAGTCGGCACGTTTAACCGCAACAGCAGACAATGTAGTGCTGTTTAATCATTTGAAAGGTATGGACCCTCAATACAATTTTACCGGAGGAACAAATTTTGGCTATGTACCTGTAAGAACAGTTTCATTGGGAATTGACATTACATTTTAAATAAATATAGATCAAACAGTAAAAAGATGAAAAAATTATTATATATATTCTCTTTGATTGGCATCCTTTCATTTAGCTCATGCGCTGATGAATTAAATACCGAACCGACTGATAAAGTTTCCGGTTCTACAATATTTGCAGATGCCAGTAGTGCGGAAACTGCCATCAATGGCGTATATCGTATGTTGTATGTGGCGGGATGGAGTGAGAAGTGGGGAGCTGAAAATTGTGGGCAAACAGCTATTAACCTGTTGGGAGACTTAATGGCTGAAGATCACTTGATGAAGGAACAAGGTCAAGGATGGTTTTATGAAGATTATAGATTGAATGTACATGGCGATTATTCCAGCAAATCGGGACGTTCTTATTCTATCTGGAATTTTTATTATACATTAATTAGCAATGTTAATTACATAATTGCTTCCGAGACTTCGATGGGAGGAGACCCCGAACTTAAGAATAGTGTTGTCGGTCAGGCCTATGCCATGCGTGCTTATGCCTATTTCTATCTGATCCAACTCTATCAACAAACTTATAAGGGACATGAAACAGCACCGGGAGTACCTTTATATACGACACCGACTGTGGCCGGTTCGGAAGGAAGCCCGCGCGGTACAGTGCAAGATGTATATACACAAATAAATAGTGATATAAATAAAGCTATTGATTTGCTTGGCAATCTGAATGATAAAGAACAGACGCATGTGTCGCATGTGGATTATTATGTTGCCAATGGCATTAAAGCCCGTATTTGCCTTGTACAGCATGACTATGCCAATGCAGCCTCCGCAGCAGCCGAAGCATTGAAGAAGCCATCTTTAAAAGTTGCGACTATAGCCGAATTAGGAGGGAACAACAGTGTGAAAGTAGCAGATGTGTTATGGGGAATGGAGATTATAGCCGATCAATCAAGTGCCTTTGCTAGTTTCTTCTCACACATGGATGCCGATGCTCCGGGAATGTATGCTTCTAAAGCCCGCCAATGCATTAGTACGGGATTATATGCACTAATACCTGATACGGACGAACGCAAAACCGCTTGGTTCCGTGGTGCCATTCCTGCTGAGGAGGAAAAATCGTCTTCTTCTTATACAAGTTATTGCCAAACAAAGTTCAAGATGGCAGATTACACCACACGTACCGGTGATTACCTGCTAATGAGAGCAGAAGAAATGATTTTAATAAAAGCTGAAGCAGAATGCCATCAGGACAAGTACGATGACGCGCGTGCAACAATAAAGACTTTAGGCAATCAAAGAGATAGCGGATTTGAAAACCGTTTATCTGCCCGTACGGATGCCAAGACTTACAACTCGAATACAAACGCGCCTCTGCAGACATTGATGGATGAAATCTTATTTCAACGCCGTGTTGAACTTTGGGGAGAAGCAGGCCGTATCTTCGATTTGCAACGTTTAGGTTTAGGATATAGTCGTAATTATGAAGGATCCAACCATACGGAAAAGGTAACGACAAAGAATACAGAGGCTTCTTCTCCGCTATTTATTCTTCCTTTGCCACAGTCGGAAATTGATGGTAATGAGCATATAGATTCTTCTGATCAGAATCCTATAGTTCAGTAAATTAGTAATTTATTTAATGAAAGCAAATATGAAAATATATTTAATCAACATTTGTGCAGCCATAACCCTTTGCCTGGCAGCCTTGACCTCTTGCAATACAGATGCGGAAGGTACAATATATGACATAAACGGGGAAGAACTTGCCTTTGCTTCCACTCAGATGAATGTGGAAGTAACGGCGGCAGACAATGGCATTATCAGAGTCCCTGTATATCGGGGTAACACCAGTACGGAAAGTACCGCAAATATTAGTATGGATGAAGCCACAATAGCCGAAGGCATTTTCTCTTTAAATAACCCAGCCGTTACTTTTGCTAAAGGTGAAGCAGTTGGATATGTAGAACTTGGATTTGGCGAGATAAATAATTTGGGTGCCACCGAGAAATACGAAATTGTATTGACTATAGATAATGAAGATCAATTATCCCCTTCACAATTAGGGAAAATAAAAGTGTTGGCTCAAAGGAAGTTGACTTGGGAAAGTATCGGCACCGGAACTTATACTTCTGAATTATTTGATGATTCATGGCCGCAGCCTATTGAAAAGGCAATAGAAGGAAATATCTACAGGTTACCAGACTGTATAGTAGAAGGATATCCGTTAGTCTTCTCATTAAGTGATGACAAGCAAGAATTGATAGCTTGGGATCCTCAGCCTACTGGTTATGACGGGACGAATTATGGCATGCTATACTTTACTGCAGAAGGTATGGAGCGTCAAGGAAACGTGCTGTCTTTCCCGATGCGGGGAGTAGTGTCATATAATGGCGGATGGGGATTGCTTTATCAAGACTTTACGGAAACACTGGAGATGCCGGAAGGATTCTGATTATTGAGGCAATTAGATAACATGTAATTTGAAATGGCATGTAAAATGAAGTTCGGCTTCATTTTTACATGCCATTTTCTATTTCGTCTGTTTTTATTTTAGCTTTCTTTTTGGTAGCTTCCATTAAAATTATCTATATTTGTTGCCGCGAACCAACGATACATAATATATATAATAAGGTGTAGAAACTATGGCTATGAAAGAATTTGTAATCTCCGAAGCCCAGACAGAAACAGCAGTGCTTGTCGGACTCATCACACAAACGCAGGATGAGCGCAAGACGAACGAGTATCTGGATGAACTGGCTTTCCTTGCCGAGACGGCTGGGGCGGAAGTAGTGAAACGGTTTACGCAGAAATTGCCGACAGCTCATTCAGTGACATATGTCGGAAAGGGAAAGCTGGAAGAAATCAGACAATATATTCGTAATGAAGAGGAAGAAGAACGTGAAGTAGGAATGGTCATCTTTGATGATGAACTTTCTGCGAAACAGATTCGTAATATTGAAGCCGAACTGAAAGTGAAGATACTGGACCGTACTTCACTGATTCTTGATATATTTGCCATGCGTGCGCAGACAGCCAATGCGAAGACGCAGGTGGAGCTTGCGCAATATAAATATATGTTGCCGCGTTTGCAGCGACTCTGGACTCACTTGGAACGCCAGGGAGGTGGTTCCGGTGCAGGTGGCGGTAAAGGTTCCGTAGGACTTCGTGGTCCGGGTGAAACACAGCTCGAGATGGACCGCCGTATCATCCTGAACCGTATGTCGTTGCTGAAAGAACGCCTGGCGGAAATTGATAAACAAAAAGCTACCCAACGCAAGAACCGCGGACGTATGATACGTGTCGCACTGGTTGGTTATACCAATGTCGGAAAATCGACAATGATGAATCTTCTCTCCAAGAGCGAAGTCTTTGCGGAAAACAAACTGTTCGCTACGTTGGACACTACCGTACGTAAGGTGATTATTGAAAATCTACCGTTCTTGTTGTCGGATACGGTAGGATTTATCCGTAAGTTGCCTACCGATTTGGTTGATTCCTTCAAATCTACCTTGGATGAGGTGCGTGAAGCAGATTTGCTGGTGCATGTAGTCGATATTTCCCACCCCGGATTTGAGGAACAGATTGAGGTAGTGAATAAGACACTGGCAGAGATTGGTGGCAGTGGCAAACCTGTGATACTTGTATTTAATAAAATAGACGCTTACACCTACGTGGAGAAAGCGCCGGACGACCTTACCCCCCGAACAAAGGAAAACTTAACACTCGAAGAACTGATGAAGACGTGGATGGCAAAGATGGAGGACAACTGCCTCTTTATTTCCGCCCGCGAACGAATCAATATGGACGAACTGAAAAATGTAGTTTATCAGCGAGTGAAAGAATTACACGTTCAGAAATATCCCTATAACGATTTTCTTTATCAGACCTACGAAGAGGAGGTGGAATAATTAATCAATGTGCTGCTTTGCTGATTGGGGGAAGCGGCATATTACTATATTTATTTATATGAAAGACTATCGTAGATTAACTGAAGATGAGGTGCTTCAGTTGAAGAGCCAGTCGTGTCTGGCCGATGATTGGGGAAATGTTCTGGTAGCTGATGGATTTAATTGTGAGTATGTCCATCATACCCGTTTCTCGGGTGAAGTAAAACTGGGAGTATTCGAATCAGAATTTACATTGCGGGGAGGCATTAAGAAACACTCGGGATTGCGCCATGTGACGCTGCACAATGTGACAGTAGGGGATAACTGCTGCATTGAGAATATCCAGAATTACATTGCAAATTATGAGATTGGCAGTGACACCTTTATCGAAAATGTAGATATCATCCTGGTGGATGGGTTGACTACTTTCGGCAATGGGGTGGAAGTGGCAGTGCTCAATGAAACCGGAGGACGTGAGGTCTTGATAAATGACAAGTTGTCTGCGCACCAGGCGTATATACTTGCGTTGTACCGCCACCGTCCCGAACTGATTAACCGCATGAAAGCAATTGCGGATTATTATTCCAACAAACATGCTTCTGCTGTCGGCAGTATTGGCAATCATGTCATGATTCTCAATACAGGTTCAATCAAGAATGTCCGGATTGGTGATTACTGCCATATCTGCGGAACCTGCCGTCTGACTAATGGTAGTGTGAATAGTAACGTGACGGCTCCCGTACATATCGGACATGGAGTGATTTGTGATGATTTTATAATCTCTTCCGGTTCGCAGGTGGATGACGGCACGATGTTGAGTCGTTGTTTCGTTGGGCAGTCTTGTAAATTGGGGCATAACTATTCCGCTTCCGATTCCTTGTTCTTTAGTAACTGCCAGGGAGAGAACGGAGAAGCATGCGCCATTTTCGCGGGTCCTTTCACCGTGACACATCACAAATCGACTTTGCTGATTGCCGGAATGTTCTCGTTTATGAATGCAGGCTCAGGGTCTAATCAAAGTAACCATATGTATAAGCTGGGGCCGATTCACCAGGGGACGATGGAAAGGGGAGCGAAAACGACTTCCGATTCATACATCCTGTGGCCGGCACGTGTCGGAGCTTTCTCTCTCGTGATGGGACGCCATGTCAATCATGCAGATACATCCAATCTTCCTTTCTCTTACCTGATAGAGCAACGGAATACGACTTATCTGGTTCCGGGCGTTAATCTGCGAAGCGTGGGGACAATTCGTGACGCCCAGAAATGGCCGAAACGTGACAAGCGGCAAGACCCGAACCGACTGGATTATATCAATTACAACCTTTTGAGTCCCTATACCATTCAGAAGATGTTCAAAGGACGTTCTATCCTGAAAGAATTGAGACGGGTATCCGGTGTGACATCCGAAATCTATTCTTATCAAAGTGCCAAAATCAAAAATTCTTCTTTGAATAATGGTATCCGCTTTTATGAAATAGCTATTCATAAATTCTTGGGTAACTCAATAATTAAGCGGTTGGAAGGCATCAACTTCCAGAGCAACGAAGAAATCCGCCAGCGTTTGAAGCCGGATACGGAAATCGGAACCGGCGAATGGGTGGATGTGTCCGGGCTGATTGCTCCAAAGAGCGAGATCGACCGATTGCTGGATGGCATTGAGAACGGTACTATCAATCGATTGAAATCAATCAATGCCTGCTTCGCAGAGATGCACGAGAATTATTACACATACGAATGGACGTGGGCTTACAATAAGATTCAGGAATTTTATGGCTTAGATCCGGAAACGATTACAGCGCAAGATGTGATTCGTATCGTAAAATCCTGGCAGGAAGCTGTTGTAGGACTGGATAAGATGGTGTATGAAGATGCAAAGAAAGAATTCTCCCTGTCTTCCATGACCGGATTCGGTGTCGACGGTTCTCACGACGAAATGAAGCAGGACTTTGAGCAAGTACGCGGTGATTTCGAAAGCAATACGTTTGTGACGGCTGTGTTGAAACATATTGAAGAGAAAACAGAGCTTGGAAATGAACTGATTAAACGTATTGAAGGCATATAAGAGCAAACAGACTATAACCTATGAAACGATAGACGGCGGGCAGTGTGCAACTAAAGCACAACTTGTCTGCCGTTTTGTTTCAGCACCGGAATTCTCCGTTATTCATTCTTAATTCTTCATTCCTCATTCACCATTCTTCATTCTTAATTACTACCTTTGCCACACTAACTAACATTACGTAATAAAATAAGAAACTTATGGCAACACCTCCGTTTAAGTATCAGCCCATGTTTGAAAAGGGAAAAGATACAACTGAGTATTATCTGCTTACAAAAGACTATGTATCAGTAAGCGAGTTTGAAGGAAATCCCATCCTGAAAATTGAAAAAGAAGGTTTGACTGCGATGGCTAATGCTGCTTTTCGTGATGTATCATTCATGCTTCGTCGTTCGCACAACGAACAAGTTGCTAAGATTCTGAGCGATCCGGAAGCAAGCGAAAACGATAAGTATGTGGCGCTGACTTTCCTGCGTAACGCAGAAGTTGCTTCAAAAGGCGTACTTCCATTCTGCCAGGACACCGGTACTGCTATTATTCATGGTGAGAAAGGACAGCAGGTATGGACTGGATATTCTGACGAAGAAGCGCTTTCACTGGGCGTATATAAAACATACACTGAAGAAAACCTGCGTTATTCACAGAATGCGCCTCTGAATATGTATGATGAGGTAAATACCAAATGTAACCTCCCTGCACAGATTGACATTGAAGCTACCGAAGGTATGGAATATGAATTCCTTTGTGTAACAAAAGGTGGTGGCTCTGCCAACAAGACATATTTGTATCAGGAAACAAAAGCGATCCTGAATCCCGGTACGTTGGTTCCGTTCCTGGTTGAAAAGATGAAAACATTGGGAACAGCCGCTTGTCCTCCTTATCATATCGCTTTCGTAATCGGTGGTACTTCTGCTGAAAAGAACCTGTTGACAGTGAAATTAGCTTCTACTCATTTCTATGATAACCTGCCGACTACCGGAAACGAATATGGTCGTGCATTCCGCGATGTCGAACTGGAAAAAGAAGTATTGGCAGAAGCTCACAAGATTGGGCTGGGTGCACAATTCGGAGGTAAATATCTTGCTCACGATGTACGTATCATCCGTCTGCCTCGTCATGGTGCATCTTGTCCGGTAGGTTTGGGCGTATCTTGCTCTGCCGACCGTAACATCAAATGTAAAATCAATAAGGAAGGTATCTGGATTGAGAAACTGGATTCAAATCCGGGTGAACTGATTCCGGCTGAACTGCGTCAGGCAGGTGAAGGTGATGTTGTGAAGATCGACCTGAACCGTCCGATGCCTGAAATTTTGAAAGAACTGACTAAATATCCGGTTGCTACCCGTTTGTCATTGAACGGAACGATTATCGTAGGTCGTGACATCGCTCATGCTAAACTGAAAGAGCGTTTGGATCGCGGTGAAGACTTGCCACAATATATTAAGGATCATCCTATTTATTATGCTGGTCCGGCAAAAACTCCGGAAGGCATGGCGTGTGGCTCTATGGGTCCTACTACGGCAGGACGTATGGACTCTTATGTAGAACTGTTCCAAAGTCATGGCGGCAGCATGGTGATGTTGGCAAAAGGTAACCGTAGCCAGCAGGTGACAGATGCTTGTCAGAAATATGGTGGTTTCTATCTTGGTTCTATCGGAGGTCCGGCAGCTATCCTTGCACAGAACAACATCAAGAGCATCGAATGTGTGGAATATCCGGAATTGGGTATGGAAGCTATCTGGAAGATTGAAGTAGAGGACTTCCCGGCATTTATCTTGGTAGATGATAAGGGTAACGACTTCTTCAAACAGTTGAAACCGTGGAATTGCAAAAAATAACCGGTTGATACTTGTTGAGATAAAACTGTAAGAAGAGAGGCTGTCTAAAAAGTCGTTAGTAACTAGACAGCCTCTTGAATTCATAAAGGGGCTGTCTGACTATTTTATTGTCAGACAGCCCCTCTTCTTATGTTTTAGGACTTAAAGACTTTCCGGATATTTACTTTTGTAGTGTAAATATCAACCTTTCATCTGTTATGATTACTTATTCTGTTCCTTTTTCCATTTTTCATATCTCTTCAGCACCTTGCTTCCATCTTTGTTATACCAGCTATAACCATTCCGGCGTTCGTGCCCGATTTCCGATATATCATATTTCTTTATGCCATCACGGTCGCAGAAAAAAGGCCGGTTTGTTTCCAGGTCATAAAAACGTGCCCAAAGAGTAGGACAGTCTTCACAAGGAACTATGCGATAGTCTTTTTTGCCATCACTGTTAGTGAAATATTCCTTCTGTATTCCTTTTATTGCAGACTTTTGGAACCATTTGATAGCTCCTTCTATGGATTTCACAACGTCTGCAGATGGATGGGGAAGTGACATCAGCAGTAATACAATATTGTCCGACTCTTGTCCGCTTAGTGATGGGAGTTCATAGGCACGTGCTTTGCAGGGTTCCAAAGTGACACGGTCATGTTGGGCGCACCACACTGTTAGCTCTCCATTCTGGCGCACCTGCGTTTTGAGTATACACTCTATCCCTTTGTTAAATGCATTGCGTGCTTGTTCACAGATATTGTCAGGAAGGAAAGTGTAGGGAGCTTTCTTTTCGTATATGCTCCGAAGTTGGTTCATCACTCTCACCATTGCATTGTCATTGTAAGTGATTTGTACATAATAACCTTTGGGACGCGGATAAAATTGAGGCCATCCACCGTTTTCATACTGCGATTTGAGCAGATATTGAATACCGTTCAGCACTCCTTCTTTATATTTCTCTTTTTGCGTAGCCAGATAAAGCCGTGACAAATATTCTATTTCTGTCGTGGTGGCATTGTTGTCGATGGTGCTTTGGTTGGTATTTTCTTTAGCTTTTAGTGCCGCATTATATTCTTGTTCCGTCAGTTCCGCCGGCATATAGATATTCTTGGGCCAGCCTCCGGTCGTTTGTTGATAGAGTAACACGTTGTCACCGATGCGTTGGGCTTCTTCCGTCTTGAAGAAATCGTTGTCAAATTTGGGGGCGATGTGTACCCAATCTTTGTAGTTCTGTTGTTTTCTGTAATCTGTTGCTTTTTGGGCTGAGGCGTTTGCCAGGATAAAAAGTAATAGTAAGAAAAGACTTAGTTTTCTCATGGCTTTTATTATTTTAATGTTTTTAAGTATGCAAATGTAGGAAGAAAGAAAAATATCGGTATGTAATAACTGTTTTTTATACAGTAAAAATTGAGACTGTCTAAAAAGTCGGTTCTATCTTCATTCTTCTCCTCTTCCCGAAGGAGGGGAGTTAGAGTTACTGACGACTTTTTAGACAGCCTCAATCAAAAAATAAATGGAAACTCCTTCCTTATTCCAGATATTTCGTGATCTTTCCGCTGATTTGCAACAGGGATATTTCGCAAAGTTTCGTATTGTATTCAGCAGAGAGGATGCGTTCCTCTGCATCTAACAAACTTTTTTGTGCTTCGCGCACTTCAAAACCGGAAAGGTCCCCCTGTATATAACGGTCCATGGCAATATCGTGATTGTCTTTGGCGGTTATCAGGTTTTGACGTTCCAGATTCAATAATTGAAGATTGTTACGATAGGCTTGCCATAGGTTACTGAGATCAGAGCGAAGGGCTAATTCCAAATCCTGTCGTTCCAGGCGACGATTTTTGAAAGCCAGACTTGCATTTCTCTTTTCACGACGACGATTACCGTCGAATATCTTAAAACCGACAGTTATTCCGGCATTGAAGCCCAGTTCACCTCTTCTGCTGTTTGCATTGATGTCATACTTGTTGAATGTATATCCATATCCGGTATTTAGTTTGAGATATGGATAGTTGCGTGAGTTTATTTTCTTGTAGTCCAATTGGGCAAGTACCGTGTTTTGATCGGCTTTGAGCAAAGAAGCATTGGTTGCTAACGTTGAATTCCACAAATCATCAAATTGCAAGTCGCTGTATACATCGATGGTAGAGTCTTTGATAATAATGTTTTGATTGACATTGTTGTTAGCCATCAGTTCATTCAACTGGATGCGTGAAGAATGTAGCAATTCCTGTTGTTTGATGTATTGGGCACTGTCTGCGTTGAAGTCCACCTTTGCCTGCTGATAATCCAATCCGGAGAACTTGCCCACAAGGTGGCTTGCTTCCGCTATACGTAAACGCTCTTTGGAAAGTGACATTGCATAATGAAAGTTTTTCAGACGAATCTTCTGCTGGATAAAATTATAGTACTCGGAAGTCAGGGCAGCAATAAAATCTTCAATAGCAATACGCGTGTTGGTTTCCCCCTGACGTTCCAGTTCTTTCAACTGCTTGTAAGTCGTACTGATATTGAATCCATCGAAAATAGTCCAGTTGAGGTTAAGACCGACATTGATCGTTTGGTCGTAGACTCCGTTGTGCTTTGTTATTTCCCCGGTAGCACGTGCCTTGGTCTCAATATTGTCCAAGTTTCCGGTATATCCGGCAGAGAAGTCCAATGTAGGCAGGTAACCCGCATTTCCCAACGTCGCGTTGTTCTTGCTGATTTGCTCTTCATTATGGACGATACGCAGAGAGTAATTGTTTTGCAATCCTTCTTCCAGACACTCTTTTAAGGTGAGCACCTGTGCCTTCGCAGTAGAAACTGATAAGAAGGCACATGCGGTAACTATATATATGATGCGTCTCATACAACTATCTTTCTGTTTCATTCTTTTAGTTTTTTGATTCGGTTTGTCGAAATATAACTGTAAATAGCCGGTACGATATACATGGTGAGCAAAGTAGAAACTACCATACCACCTACTACTGCCGTACCCATGGCAATACGCTGATTAGCACCTTCACCGGTGGCAAAAGCCAATGGGATAAGTCCCAAAACCGTAGAAGCACTTGTCATCAGAATCGGGCGGAGACGCTGCAAGGCGGAATCTTTGATTGCGCTCATCTTGTCCTCTCCGGCTTCCTGTTTCTGATTGGCGAATTCCACAATCAGGATACCATTCTTGGCCACCAGTCCGATAAGCATAATGATACCAATCTGACTGAAAATATTCATTGTAATATTTCCCAAATACATAAATACTAATGCTCCGGCAATAGCCAGCGGCACTGTCAGCATGATAATCAACGGGTCTTTGAAACTCTCGAACTGAGCAGCCAGAATCAAGTATATCAGAAGAATAGCCAGGATAAAGGCAAACATCAAACTGGAAGAACTTTCGCGATACTCCTTGGAGTCGCCCGACAAAGCGGTACGGAACGTATCGTCCAATGTTTCCTTGGCTATCTTATCCATTTCGTCCAATCCTTGTCCGATGGTTTTTCCGTCTGCCAGTCCCGCAGAGATAGTGGCGGATACAAAACGATTATAGCGGTATAGTTTAGGCGGGGCAATACCACTTTCCAGTTCAATCAGGTTGTCCAGTTGAATCATGTCTCCGCCGTTGCTGCGAACATAAATCGCTTTCAGGTCGGCAGGCTTGTTTCTTTGCTGGCGGTTGATTTCTCCGAGGATTTCGTACTGTTTTCCGTTCATATAGAAATATCCCATGCGTTGGCCGCTCAATCCGTATTGCAACGTTTGGGCGATGTTCTTTGTACTTACCCCCATGATGCTCGCCTTGTCGCGGTTAATCTGGATACGGGCTTCCGGTTTGCTGAACTTCAAGTCAACGTCCGCCATCTGGAAGACCGGGTTTTCGTACACTTTCGCCATGAATTTAGGCAATACCTCTTCCAGTTTTTCCAGATTGGTAGCCTGAAGTACATACTGGACAGGCATACTTCCACGACGTCCGCCGAAGGAAGATTGCTGTTGCACGAACGAACGCGCCATTGTCTTCTTCTGTACCGCTTTCGAGATTTTCTCGGCAACTTCCATTTGCGTGTAGTCGCGGTCCTTCATGTCCTTCAGCGTGATACGTACGTTTCCGCTACCACTGGATACACGGGCAGTCACCGCTTCCGCATCCGGAAGGATGGAGTCGACAAGTTGGTTGATATCTTCGGTATAATCGCGTATGTATTCATAAGTGACGCCTTCTGCACCTCTCGTATTGATGCTGATTTGCGAACGGTCTTCCAAAGGTGCCATTTCCGAAGGAACCGCATTCCACAAGATACCAATCAGGCAAATGGTGATGAATGTGAATGGAAGCGCAATCCATCGTTTATTCAAGAAAGCGGCAAGTGAACGGCTGTATAGCCGGTTCATCCCTTCAAAGAAGGGTTCGGTCTTTGTGTAGAACCAGCCTTGTTTTTCCCGTTTGATAAGCAACTTGGTTGCCAGCATCGGCGTGAAAGTCAGTGCGGCAAATGAAGAGATGATGACCGAACCGGAGATTACGATACTGAACTCCCGGAACAGACGTCCCGTCATACCATCCATAAAGACGATAGGGAAGAATACCGCTACCAGCGTAATAGTGGTGGAAATAACAGCAAAGAAGATTTCTTTGGCTCCTTCTATACCCGCTTCTTTCGGGGTCATTCCTTTCTCAATACGGATGTAGATATTCTCCGTCATAACGATGGCATCGTCTACTACCAGTCCCACGGACAATACGATGGCAAGCATGGAAAGTACATTGATGGAGAAACCAGCCAGATACATGACGAAGAACGCACCGATAAGGGATACGGGAATCACGATACATGGCACGAGTGTGACACGCCAGTCGCGCAAGAAAAGGAAAATGATGATGATAACGAGTACGAAAGCTTCATACACAGTAGACTTCACTTCGTTGATGGATGCGCGGATAAACTTGGTATTATCAAAACCATAGTTGTAGTGCACGTCTTCCGGCAAGTCTTTCTTCATTTGTTCCATACGCTGATATACGGCGTCCGCAATCTCAATATGGTTGGCACCCGGCTGTGGAATAACTACGACACCTACCATCGGCACACCGTTCATCTTCATATAACTTTTGATGTCGGCAGGTCCCAATTCTGCACGTCCGATGTCGCTGAAACGCACGATGCGGTTATTCTCTTCCTTGATAATCAAATCATTGAACTCGTCTGCTGTGTGCATCAATCCTAAGGTGCGGATTGTCAGCTCGGTGGTATTTCCTTCGATACTACCGGACGGAAGTTCTACGTTCTCACTGTCCACTGCATTTTTCACGTCGATAGGGCTGATACCGTATCCGGCCATTTTTGCAGGGTCGAGCCAGAGGCGCATGGAGTAGCGTTTCTCTCCCCAAATGGATACGCTACTTACATCGGAAATGGTTTGCAACTGTTCTTTTACTGTCAAATCAGCGATTTCACTCAATTCCAACAAGGTACGTTTGTCGCTCTGAAGGGCCACCATCAGGATAGGCATAGCGTCCGCATCGGCTTTGGATACGGTAGGCGGGTCACAATCGCGCGGCAGATAGCGTTGGGCACGTGAAACTTTGTCGCGCACGTCATTTGCTGCCGTTTCCAGGTCGACGGACAATTCAAACTCTACTGTAATACGGCTCTGTCCTTGTTGGCTGACACTGGACAAAGAACGGATACCCGGAATACCATTGATGTTCTGCTCCAACGGTTCGGTAATCTGGTTCTCGATAACGTCGGCATTGGCTCCCGGATAGGAGCAACTGACAGAAATAATCGGATTATCTACCGACGGATATTCACGGACACCCAGGTAGTTGTATCCGATAAATCCGAAGAGTAGGATAATGATTGTCAGTACGGTGGCTAATACCGGTCGGCGTATGCTTAATTCGGATATATTCATAGGGCGTTGGTATTAATCAATGTTGTCGAGTTTCACGGCAAGTCCGGTGCGGAGCTGCAATGTTCCTGAGGTGATGATAGTATCTCCCATGTGCAATCCCCTTATCACCTGCACTTGGGATGCGGTGCGGATGCCGGTAGTGACTTCCACTGGTTCGGCCTTTCCGGATTTGTACAGGTAGACTTTGTCTTTACCCATTTCCGGCACAATTGCTTCCGTAGGGATAGCGATGGCATTGGCTATTTCGTCTTTTTTTATTAACACGCTTGCATAGCGGCCGGGGAGTAGGATATGGTTGACATTCGGATACAGTGCACGGGCGGTAAACTGGTGCAGGTTGGGGTCGATGGCCGATTCCACAGCATACACTTGCGCGCCGAACGCATCCAAATTGCCTTCAACATTGAAGTTTAAGTTAGTTCCTTTTTTAATCTGTTTGGCATAACGCTCCGGTACGGAAAATTCAACTTTGAGGGGAGCGATTTTAGTCAGTTTGGCAACGACCGTAGTAGGAGAGGCGTAGGTACCGATACTGACTTGGCGAAGTCCGATAATTCCGTCAAACGGAGCACGAAGCTCGGTCAACTCGATATTAGCTTTGATTATTTCTATGTCGGCATTCAAGGTAGCCAAATCTGTTTTCACTTGCTCGTAGGCTTCTTTACTGACAGCATCGCGTTTCAGTAACGCGTCTTGGCGGAATACGCGGTCTTCTGCCAATTTCAATTGTGAAACAAGACGTTGTAATTGTGCCTGCAACTGCCGGTCGTTTACTTTGGCAAGCAACTGACCTTTCTTTACCGATGTTCCTTCCTCAAAATTAATTTCAACAATCTTGCCGGAAGTCTCGAAAGACAAATCCACTTCTTCGTCAGGCAGAAGTACCCCTGTAGTCGTAAATTCATCTGTCAGGGATTGTGGCTTTATGACTTTGGCGTTCACATTTAAAATCTGCTTTCCCTTTTTGGATTTGCCGCCCATCACTTTGTCGGCAGCGGCCAGTTCGTTGTTCTTTTTGGGTAATTGTGAGTAGATTCCACCACCGATAATACCGGCACCGACAAGAATAATGATGCCCCATTTAGTTTTCTTATTCATGATTACATACAATATGATTGTTTGTAGATATGTTTTCTTATTGCAGTTAGATGGTATATTTCCAAAAAGGTTTAATACATGGAGTGTTATTTTCAGAAAATAGAGTATAGTCGGATGATGGGTTGATTCTTTTTGTATCTTTGCCGTGTCACCTTCCGGATAGAGCAGGTTGGTGGGAATTGTTGACTTTATAAAACAAAATGTATGAAAAGATTTGTATTTGTATGTAGTATGCTGTGTATGTCGCTGGCCTCTTTTGCCGGTGTGAAATACACGATTTTGGGGAAAGCTCCCCAGGAAATGAATGGAGAGAAAGTCTACCTCTCCATGATGTCGAAGAATACCCGTGTGCCGCAGGATTCTGCCAGAATTGAAAACGGCGCCTTTGTTTTCAAGGGTGAGACGGAGCGTAACGATATCGCATCGATTTATCAGAGAAGCGAACATGGTTTTTATGCATTGGTCGCGTTGGAAGAGGCGACTATCACGCTCGACCTTACAGGAAAGGATTTTCCGGTGCAGAGCGGAGGTACGCTGAGCGAGCGGCTCAACGAATACGCTGACACGATGGCTGCTTATAACAGAGAAGCTGCAAGTCTCGGTATTGACAAGATGGCGGACGAGTTTCGCAATCCGCAGACCTCTGATGCGCGGAAAAAGGAGCTTATCGAAGTGTTCAACAGCGTGCGCGATCGTCGGTCACAAGCCATGAACAGTCTGTTTGTAAAAAACAAAGACAATGTGTTGGGAGCCTACTTGTTTCCGTCGGTCAAAGGTTTCTATTCGGAGGATGAAGCGGAACAGTTGATTTTGAGTGCCGGAAAGGATTTTCAGGAATACCCGTCAGTGAAGAGGGTATTGGCTCAACTCAATGCCGGAAAGGCGCGCCGTTCGGGCAACAGGTTTGCGGACTTTGAAATGGAAGACAAGGAGGGCAATATGCGCAAACTTTCCGAATTTGTGGGTAACGGAAAATATGTGTTGGTTGATTTCTGGGCTTCGTGGTGTGGTCCGTGCCGGGCGGAAATGCCGCACGTGAAGGCTGCCTATGAGAAATTCCACGATAAAGGATTCGAGATTGTAGGTGTGTCGCTCGACAACAAAAAAGAGGCTTGGCTCAAAGCGATTGAACAGTTAGGAATGCCGTGGCCGCAACTTTCCGACTTGAAAGGCTGGCAGAATGCCGGTGCGCAGAAGTATGGAGTGAACAGCATACCCTGTACACTGCTGGTAAGTCCGGAAGGAATCATCATCGGCTCTAATTATCGCGGAAACCAGTTGGAACAAAAGTTGGGTGAGTTGCTGAAGTAATCACAATCTTTTTTCTACCGATTACAAACAATAAATGCAAGTCTCGTTTATAAAAACGAAACTTGCATTTATTGTTTAAAACCAATCGGGCGGAACTTTCCATCTAAGAAACCGGAAGTTTGCCATCAAGCGTAACAACGTTATTTCCAACGTTCACGATAGGTTACATCGCGCACTTTGGCAAAACCGGTGTATTTGGCTACTTCCGTCAGTGTGCCGTTGGTGTTGTCGAACTTGTAGAAACGTACGATTCCGTTGTTGGGGTCGGAGTCGTCTTTCTTATACGAACCCACTATCAGATAACGTTCCTGCTCCAGAAATTCGTCGGATGTGTCGGACAGCCTTTCGGCAGGTGTCTGAAATGGATTGAACTTCATCATCGTGATTTCCTCCCCGTCCAACGTCAGAGTGGCGGAAGGTATGAGGCCTTGTCCTTGCAGGTGGTAGCAATATACCTTGTTGCCGGTTTCGTAAAACATATACGGATAGAGCGAATGGAATGCAAAGTGCTTTGCCTTGCCAAAGTCCGTAGCCTCTATTTGCCGGTAATAGGTTTGCTGGTAACTTTTTCCGGCAAGGTTGATGCCGTAGACATAGCGCTTATGTGCTTCGTCTTGCAGTATCGAATAGACGGTGGCCGAGGCGAACTTGGTGCTTTCCATTGCTATCATCTCTTTTCCGGTGGAGAAGGAGAAGAGTGCATTTTCCGGGTCGGAGAATGACGCACAGAGTTCCTCTTTGGCGTCATCCCATTTCAGGAAACGCCGGTTGTCTTTGTCATACAATAGTGCGATGAGTTCCGTTTCCGCATTGTGGGTTTGCATGGTACCGATAAACGGTGCGAGAGTAAATTCCGGCTTCCCGTTCGAGATAAGTGTGTTGATGGGAAATTCAAAACCACCTCCGGCGTTCCAGGTGTTTCGCTTGTAGAGGTTGCCTTTGTCGGTGATGACAAACTGATTGTTGAAGTACACACTGGCAATCACATCCGGTTTTTCGTCCTCCAGTGCCTTGAGGAACAGCGAACAACTGATATCGTTTCTGTCGGAAGTTTCCAGGCTGGCGTTGTCTATTTCGTAGATTCCTTCCTCGCTGCTGATGAAGATGGCATCTCCTCTTACGTCTTTCGGGTAAGCGTCGAAATAGATTTTCTTGGCATTCCGAAGTAGGGGAGCATTCATTCCCAAGAGGTCGCGGGCAACAACGATACGGTCTTTGGATATGACAGATATCAAGTCAAGCCGTACATGGTTTTCCGCTCCTTCATCGCAAAGTACCATCCATCCTTCGTAGGTGGTGGATACTATTTTGACATCCACCTTGAAGTTGGTAGTGACACTGGTTCGTTTATCTGTCACGGTGTACCAGCAGACATATTCACCGGGACCCACGTCAGGTATACATTCTATCTTTTGTTTTCTTTCTTCGTTGATGTCAATATAGCGTGAGCCGTTCGGCAAACGTCCGCTTCGTATGTATAGCAAACAGCCGAATTCGTAGTTCGGATCGCCCTCCCGGATGATTCCTTCTGTGGATGACTTGAGGGTGGGGGCGATGGACAGCACATCGGCTTTCTGGAGCAGCGTCACCTGTTCGGGCAATCCTTCGGCGGTGATTTCCGGCACTTCGCTGTAGTCGTAGTTGCCTTTGTCTTCATAACAGGCGGTTGTAAGAAAGAGCAGCAAGGCAAGATATAGGGTGTTTTTTGTAATCTTTTTCATAATCGTTCAAGTTTAGCGGTTGGACGTTTCATAGTTGGAATAATCTACTTGATAGTTGGGGCCCAGTTGCATATAAGCATCTCCGTCCATCACCGGGGTACCGGCGTCGGCGAGTGCTTGCAACTCTTCTTTCAGTGCCCGTGCGGCATAGCCGAATTGGTAGTAGGGGCATCTTCCACGCAGCCAGTCCTCGTGCGACCATCCCATAATGGTGTTCAGATGTTGCTCCTTGAGGATAGACCAGTCGCCGAAATGATTTTTCGACCAGTCTTTCGGAGTGTCATATTTGTTGTGGAACATAATTTTGAACCGCGTTCCGCAGATGTATTCCCCTTGTGTGTTCCACGACGCGCTGTTTTTATACTGTTCGAGTTCGGTGGTAAATTCGTTGTTGCTTTCCAGATAGAATTCGATTCGCAGGGTTGATTCGGTGAGGTCCGGATGGCGTTTCAGCGCAACGGAAACACTGTTGCTGGCTTTGCCTGCCGGGATGAAGCAGGTGCTTTCGTCGTAGTCGAAATGTACGCCCCGTTTGGCTGTGGACTTTTCTTCGTCTACTTTCAGCACGAACGGGCGGTCGTAGTCGGCAATGTTGCCCATGAGATAAACGTTTACCGAGGCGGCTATTTCCGACGAACTTTCCGGGTAGACGGACAAGGAATACGTGGTGGAGTCGGAAAACGAAGTAGGAACCCCCGTTATCGTATATCCGGTGACGTTTTGGATGTAAATACCCGATTTCTCTCCTTGAAAGGTCGTGAAATCTTCTTCGGCGCAGGAGGTGAACCAACTACCTGCCAATAGTAAAAGGGCGAGTGTATAAATAATATGTTTCATGATTGCTGAGTTTTTTTAACGGTTTTCTTGTTCACTTGCCGGCAATGGTAACTGGTAGGTTGCTGTGATACTGCCATCGGTATTCGCATTGTACAGGTTGTTCAATCCCTGGTTGTTTCTTTTGAGCATGAAGAAAATCTGTCCTTCACCCCAGAATTCGCGCAGGTACTCTTTGGAGTGCTCGGTGAGAAGTTCGAACATCCCCGGAAGCCCTATTCCGCGTGCCTGTTTGATGGGAGTGAGGTAGGTCTGGGCAGCCGTTATTCCTGCCATCAGGTTGCTGGGGTCTTTCATGATGGAAGATTCGGCGGCTATATAATAGGCTTCGCTGATTCTCATTAGCGGCATCAGGAAAGCGTAGAAAGGCGGATTCTCTTCGTTGTAGCTTATTTTGGCGTATTTGCAGAAACTATACAGGTTGCCGTTGGCACGCCATTGCGACAAGAATCGGTAGTCGGCCTGATTGAAAAGCTGCTGGATATACCCTGCCTTCGGTTGCAGGAGGGCTGCTCCGCTAAGGTTGGTTCCGTCGAAGTTGTCGGAATAGATGGATTCGCGGTCGGCATTGTAGAGTCCGAACAGTACTTCGGAAGAGAAAACCCGGTCGGGCGAGATGCTGCCCAACAGTTTGTCGGAGTCAACGAATGGGAAAGTGGTTTTCACATAGTCGTCGCCGATGAGGCGTTCGGCTTCTGTCAGGGCGTTGGTATAGTCTTTTGCCCAAAGATGGACACGGGCTTTCATCAAGATGACGGCGAAGTAGTTGAGACGCAATTGGCGGTAGCGTCGGTAGTTGTTTCCGTTTTCGTTGTTGCTGTTCAGCACTCCTTCGGTCAGTATCGGGTCGGCTTCTTTCAGTAGCTCTTCCGCTAAGTTGAGGTCGGGCATCAGATAGTCGTAGATGAACTGGCGGGACGACAGCAGTTCGTGTGCTTGCGCCTTGTCCGAATTGTTGTAAGGAATGGCGGGTTGCTCTGCCGAGCCGTCGTTGTAGTTCGGACCGAAAAGGCGCAGCAGGTCGAAGTGGATGAAAGCGCGCAGGGCAAGGCAGTCACCTTTTATCAGTTCCATATCTTTCTGCGTCAGCACTCCGTTCTGCTCCTCCAGTGCGCTCAGTATGACGTTGACGTTCAAGATGGTGGAGTAAGCCTCTTTCCAGATGGCGTCAATGCTTGCCTGCAGGTTGGTGCTGCTGTAGTCGTAAGTGCTCCATAAGTAATTGAGCGAATTGGAGTTGTTGCTGCCCGGCGTGTACCGTTGTGCGAGGATGTCTATCATGCCGTAGCTCAGGTTTTGCCCGTAGAGCGTATTGGAGGCTATGCGGTTGTACACTCCGTTGACGGCAGAATAGAATCCGTCTACGGTAGAGAATTGTTGCTTCTTCACATATTGGTCTTTGGGCGAATAGTCCAGCCAGTCGGAACAGCCGGTGGTCAGCACCACGGCGACCAATATCCATACATATGTTTTAATACTTGCTTTCATGATAAGTGTAGGTTTATAAAGTGAATGAAAGGGCTAATGACACACTTCGGGCAAACGGATAACTGGTTCCGCGCTCTTCTTTGATGGTAGACAGTCGGAAGATGTTGTTCATATAAGCATTGATGCGCATACCGCTGATGCCGAGCTTGCCGGCAAGCTGCGGGTCGAATTCGTAGCCGATTTGGAATGATTCGAGCGACAGGGTGTTTTCTTTCTGCACAAAGCGCGACGACATCGGGGTGTTGGTTGCATCGGCGATGTTCTTGAACTGCGCGATGTCGCCCGGTTTCTGCCAACGGTTGTACAGGGCGCGTTTGTCCTGGTTCTTGGTCAGTCCTGCCATTCCGATGTTTTCTACTTTCGAGTAGACGGCGTTGTTGAAGGTTTCGGCTCCCATACGGTAGCGGAAGGTTGCGCCGACGGTGAATCCCTTGTAGCCGAAGTTCGAACCGATGGTTCCTTCCGCGTTCGGGCGGGTGTTGCCTACGATTACCTCTTCGTCGTAAGAGAAGTCGTACGTATAGGTACCGTCTTTCTTGATAAACAGTTCGCGTCCGTTTGCCGGGTCGATACCTGCCGAGCGTACGGTCCAGATATCATCCGGGTCGGCACCGTCGTAGTAGCGTACGGTAGAGCGGCTTTGGCCGTATTTGTTCAGTTTTTCCAGAGCGTTGCCGATGCCGTCCAGCTTGCTGCTTGCCAGGCGAATTGTTCCACGTACCGACCAGGTGAGCCGTTTGTTGAAATCGCGGAAGATGTAGTATTGTGCGATACCGGTGAATCCTTTGGATATCTGCTTGCCGAGATTCGTGTTATAGGAAGTGAGACCGGCCGAGGAGGGCAGTCCGATACCGATAAGCAGAGGGTCTGTCGTTTTGTGGTAATAATCCAAGGTCAGCACCAGCCGGTTGTTGAACATGGTCAGGTCAAGACCGATATTCTTGTCGAGTGTGGTTTGCCATTTCAAGTCGTCGTTGCCCAGTTGGCTCAGTACGGAACTCAGCCCGAAATAGTTGTAGGCTGCATATGAGTAGCGGAAAGTGGTGAGCGACATGGACGAACTGTAGTTCATATTTCCGGGATTGCCGACAGAACCGCGAATCTTGAAGTAGTTGATAAAGCGCAGGTTGTCGCGGATGAATTTCTCGTTGTGTAGGTTCCATCCCAGTCCCACGGACCATGTGTTGATGTATTTCTTGTTCGATCCGAATACGGATGCACCGTTCACACGGTAGCTGACGTCCATCAGATAGCGGTCTAACAAGGAGTATCCGCCGGTCATATAGGCACTTACCGAGCGCGATACCGATTCGTAGTAACTGGGACGTCCGCCTTCCGTATATCCGTTGGAAAAAGAAGGATACGTAAAGTCGCCCGAAGGGAAGCCCGAAGCGGAGTATCCCTGCGTGAGCGATTTCTGTTCGGAGATATTGGCGCCGAGAGCTACATTGAAGCGGTGGGCTTCTTTCAGCACTTTCGCATAGATGGCGGTTGCTTCTCCTTCGTAGCGGGTCTGTTCCATTTCCGAGTGTCCGTAACTGCCTCGTTTCAGTATGTTCACCGTTTCGTAGCGGGTGTCGTCGGGCGAGATGAAGTTGTCGCCTTTGCTGTTAGTGTGCGTAAGTCCGAAGCGTGCGCGCAGTTTCAGGTCGGTGATGGGCGAGTATTCGGCAATCAGGAAGTTGGACAGCATCAGGTCTTTGCCTTCGTTACGGCTGTTTTGCGAGTCGTTGTAGAGCGGATTGCCGACAGCGCCCTCGATGCGGTTGTTGTCAAGCAGTTTGCTCACCTTTCCCTCCTCGTCGTATTTCTTGAAATAAGGATTGGCAGCGGCATATTCGCTGAATGAGACAATCGGATTGTCCGTTTTGGTCTGCTGTGCAGTGAATTTGTTGGTGAATTGCAGCCTGCCTACGCGATAGGTCAGGTCGATGTTGGCTCCCATTACGTCGCGTTGCGACTTTTTCATGACGCCCTCCACGCCATTGTAGTTGACTCCCAATCCGAAGAGAAAACCTTCCGAACCGCCGTCCACATACAACGAGTGGCGATGATTGATACCCGTGCGCAACGGTTCCGACAGCCAGTAAGTGTCTACTCCGCTTTGGATGTCTGCCAACCGTTTCTGGTAAATATTGTCGTAACTAATCATCTCCTCAATCGAATTGTTGGAGGTATATTTTCCCATCATCTGCTCAAACCGGAGTTTCTCTTCGGAATTCATCAGATTGTAGCTGCTCAGGTCGGGGAAGGACACATCCATCGAGCCGCTGTAGTTAAGCCTTAACTGTCCGGCTTTGGGTTTCACCGTCTCTACCACTACCACACCGTTGGCTGCTTTGGAACCGTAGATGGCTGTTGAGGCGGCGTCCTTCAAGATAGTCATGGAGGCAATGCGGTTGATGTCTAAGTTGTAGATGGCGGCGAGCGAAGATTCGAAACCGTCTAAGATGAAGAGAGGCTGGTTGGGATCTTCCGACAACTCGTCGCGCATACCCAACATACTCGATTTACCTCGGATTTCGATGTTGGGCAGACGGTTGGGGTCTGACCCGAACAGGTCGTTGTCGAGCACATTGAACGATGGGTCTAATGTTTTCAAGCTGGCTATCGGGTTCTGCACACCTACGGATTTCAGTTCCTCTCCCGAGAATGTGGCAGACGACCCCGTAAACGTATCTTTCTTTTTCGTCACGATACCCGTTACGACCACCTCTTTCAAGGCACTGTTGTCATCTTCCAGAATCACTTTGATGCTTTTTCCTGTGGTGGCACGTATCTCCTGCGGCTTTTTCCCGATGTAGGAGATAAGCAGGCGCACGCTTTCTTTGGTTCCGGCAAGTGTGAATACTCCGTCATTGTTGGTGACGGTTCCCGATTGGTTTTGCAGGTTGCGCACCGTAGCTCCGATAAGTGGAAGCCCGTCTGTGTCGTACACCACTCCCCGGATGATGTTTCCTTTGTTGGTTTTCGTCGACGTTTCGTTGATTTTTTTGTCTGCGTTTTGGGCTGTCAGTTGGACGGATAGCGCGCAGAACAAGAACAAAAGGAACAGCGTCCTACTTGTTCTTCGTAGTGTCGGATTGGTTTTCATAGTATTGCTTTTTACATATTGTAATAACTCTAAGTACAAAAGTAATATTTTGCATTTAAAATACAATAGGCTTCTATAAAAAAGCAAAAGAAACTTTATTAGGAAAACGTTTGTGAGAAAAGAAGAGAACTTGCAGGCTGCCTGGACGAAGGAAATTAGTAAGCAGCCCGGTATTTGCCTTCCTCTTTATCTTCCAGCATATTCAGATAAGAGGTGTAACGTGATTCGCTTATCAGGTGTTCTTCTACCGCTTTGCGCACAGCGCATCCCGGTTCGTGGCGATGGGTACAGTTATTGTATTTGCAGTCGGCGGAAATCTTGAATATTTCGGGGAAATAATGTCCGATTTCTTCCTCTTCCATATCGAATGTGCCGAAGCCTTTGATGCCTGGAGTATCGATGATATACCCGTCTCCGTCTACAGGAAACATTTCGGAGAAAGTAGTGGTATGCATTCCCTTGTTATGATAAGAGGATATTTCGCCGGTTTTAGCTTCTATTCCCGGTAGTAGGGCGTTGATAAGCGTCGATTTACCTACTCCCGAATGACCGGAGAATAAAGTGATATTGCCTTTCAAAGCCTTTTTAATTTCGTTTATCCCGTCGCCATTCTTGGCGGAAACCTTGAAACAGGGATATCCGATATGTGTGTATAAATTGATAAGTGCGTCCAAATAGCGTAGTTCGTCTTCATCGTAAGCGTCTATTTTGTTGAATATCAGTTTGACAGGAACCCGGTAGGCTTCTGCCGATGCAAGAAAACGGTCGATGAAGATAGTGGAAGTTTCGGGATAGTTGACGGTTATCACCAACATGCACTGGTCGAGATTGGCGGCAAGAATGTGAGATTGTTTAGAAAGATTGGAAGAACGACGGATAATGTAGTTCTTCCTATCTTCTATTTCGTTGATGAAAGCAGTGCCTTCCTGATTGAGTATAATCTGAACACGGTCGCCCACCGCTACCGGATTGGTGCTGCGGATACCTTTGAGTCGGAAATTACCTTTGATTTTACATTCGATAAGTTGCCCGTCATCGGTCTTTACCTGATACCAGCTACCTGTGTTTTTGATTACTAATCCCTTCATGAATGGAGAGTTCTCAACTTATACTGTCATTATTTCTTTGTCTTTTTCAGCCAGCATATCATCAATTTGTTTGATATACTTATCATGGATTTTTTGCAGTTTAGCTTCCGCATTCTTCTGCTCGTCTTCTGCCAATCCGTCTTTTACGGCTTTTTTCAATGCATCGTTACCGTCACGGCGGGCGTTACGCACGCTTACTTTAGCCGTTTCGCCTTCACTTTTACACTGTTTTGCCAGTTGTTTACGACGTTCTTCCGTCAAAGGCGGGATACCGATACGGATTATTTCACCGTTATTTTCGGGCATGATGCCGAGGTCGGAGTCGATAATTGCTTTTTCGATGACACGGAACATGCTTTTATCCCAGGGTTTGATGGCGATGCTGCGTGCATCGGGTGTGGTCACGGCTGCTACATTGCTGATAGGAACCATGCTTCCGTAAGAGTCTACACGGATACCGTCCAACAGTCGGGTACTCGCTTTTCCGGCGCGGATATGTGCCAGTGCTTCTTCCAGATACATGATCGCCATATCCATTTTTTCTTGTGCATTGTCAAGGCAAGTCTTTACGTCTACCATATTTTTCGATAATTAAAGTTGCTATTCGATTGATTAATTAGCAAAAGTATATTATTTTTTGTTCATCTGCAACAGCATACTCATCTTTTTTATGAGCGACTTGCCAATGATAATCAAGGTAACGGCGGTGATAATCATTAAAATACCTACCATTAACCGGGGCGTGAGTTTTTCGTGAAACAAAAGAACTCCGAAAAACAAAGCCGTCACAGGTTCCAAAGCGCCTAAGATGGCTGTCGGTGTAGAGCCTATATAATGGATAGCCAGTGCTGTGCATACCAATGATACGGCAGTAGGCAGAATAGCCAGTGCCAGTACGTCTGCCCAGAGCCATGCGGATGGTATGGCTTGCAGTTCCGTGCAGAAGTTCAGGCGGACAATATAAACTGAAAGCCCGAACAGAATAGCATAAAATGTGAGTTTTGTTGTCGGCAGGTTTTTCAGTGTCGAACGGTTCACACCTACTATATATATAGCATAGGAGAGTGAGGACAACAGGACAAAGATGATTCCTACGGTTGATAACGGCTTACCGCCATCTCCCTGATATAGCAATGCAATGCCCGAAAGTGCCAGCAGGATGGAAAATATGGTAATCGCTGAAATCTTTTCTTTGAAAAACGCTCCCATGATAACAGCTACCATCACCGGATAGACGAATAGAATCGTGGATGCGATTCCTGCGTCCATGTAGTTGTAGCTCATAAAAAGGAGTAAAGAAGAAAACGAGAACAACAATCCCATAATAACCAACGGCAGAATATCCGCTTTCTGAAGGGAGAAAGATTGATGTTGCATCTTCATCAGTATCCCTAATACAATGACAGCAAAAAAGTAACGGTAGAATAATACCGTATCGACACTCATGCCTGCTGCATAGAGCGGGAGCGCAAAAAGAGGATTCATACCGTAGCTTGCGGCGGCAATCGCTCCATAGATAAAGCCTTTGGTTTTGCTGTTCATCGTTTTAAGTTTTTAAAATGGCGTGCAAAAGTACGCAGTTCGCACATGATAAACAAGTGTTTCATTCCGTTGATAGTATTATTTAATCTTTCGTATGCTAAAAACTAATCTTCTGCCTGCATAGAACTAAAATCATGCAGTTTGAGGATTAAAGGAGTGCAGGTGGAAGAATAGTCTTTAGGAATATAGGGGATAATTATATACGAAACAAGGCAGAGAATCTCCCGAAACGAGATTCTCTACCTTGTTAAAGATGTATTGAAGGGGTTAATCAGTTGTGTACAACTGTACCTATTTCCTCTCCCTTGATTACTTTTTGAAGGTTACCTACCGTATCCATGTCAAATACGACGATAGGCAGGTTGTTTTCTTTGCACATACAAGTCGCTGTCAAGTCCATCACTTTCAATCCGCGTTTCAGCACTTCATCGTATGTGATGTCGTCGAACTTGGTTGCAGTCGGGTCTTTTTCAGGGTCGGCAGTATAAATACCGTCTACACGGGTACCTTTCAGCATTACATCTGCTTCGATTTCTATTCCTCTTAATGAAGAACCTGTGTCAGTAGTAAAGAAAGGATTTCCCGTTCCTGCAGACATGATGACAACCTCACCGTTTTCCATACATTCGATAGCTTTCCATTTACTGTAGAACTCGCCGATAGGTTCCATGCGGACTGCTGTCAATACACGGGCTTTCACTCCGGCAGCTACCAGTGCCGAACTCAATGCCAAGCTATTGATAACAGTTGCCAACATCCCCATCTGGTCACCTTTCACACGGTCGAAACCTTTATTGGCTCCACTCAATCCACGGAAGATATTTCCACCACCGATAACGATGCCTATCTGCACGCCTTGTCCGTGGATTTCTTTGATTTGCTCTGCGTATTCTGCCAGCCTTTTTTCGTCAATGCCGTATTGCTTTTCGCCCATCAGGCTCTCTCCGCTTAGTTTCAGCAAGATTCTTTTATACTTAGCCATATCTTTTGCTTTTTATTGTTTGCCGCAAATATAGAGATAATTTGTCATATAGCCTTATTGAGATACGATTACTTTTTTCATGATTCGTCTTCCCTGGAAGGTTTGTACAATTCCTCTCAATGAAAGATAAACAAGAAAAGCCAGCCATAAAGCATGATTTCCCAAAAGAGAATGAAATGCGTAATATATTCCGAAAAAGCTGGCGGAAGCGATTAACATAGAGTAAAGCATCTGGCGGGTGGCAGTAGCGCCGATAAAGACCCCGTCCCACAGGAAGGCGGAGAAGCCTGCTAATGGAATGGCGAGTGCCCAATAAAAATAGGAGTCCGATGCATTGATTACGGAATCATTATTAGTCAGTAATCCCAAAAACTCCTTCCCGCCGGCAGAATATAGGATAGTGAATACCAGCGAAAGCCCGAATCCCCAATAGAAAAGGTGATATACAGTGTTGCGCAGACCTGTTTGATTTTTAGCTCCGATATAGCGTCCCGCCAATGCTTCACCGGCATAGGCAAAGCCGTCCATGATATAGGAAAAGAGCGTAAATAATTGCATGAGCAATGTGTTCACAGCCAATACGATTTCTCCTTGTGCGGCTCCGGCTGAGGTAAAGAACATGGTAACCATGACAAGGCAAAGCGTGCGGAAGAATATATCCCGGTTGACCTGGAAGAAGCGGTACATGGCTTGTTTCTGCCAGATGTCTTTCCATGCGATTCGTTTGCGGAGCTTGCCGTAATAACGTATGTATAACAGTATTGCCATGATGAAACCTGCATATTGTGCGATAAGGGTTCCTGTGGCTACTCCTGCCACTTTCATGTCCAGCAGATAGACAAGGCATAGACTGGCTGCGATATTGACGATATTTTGGGTGATGGCGATATACATCGGGAAACGTGAGTTCTGCATGCCGATAAACCAGCCAGCGAATCCATACAGCCCCAATATGGCAGGTGCTCCCCAAATGCAGATATAGAAATAGGTGGTTGCCAGTTGTTCAACTTCCGGAGTAGTCTGTATAAAAGTGAATGCCAGTTTCAAGATAGGATACTGGAGTACCAGTAGGCAGACTGCTATGAATAAGCCGACGCCGACCGAGCGAAGCAATAGCCGGGTGATTTCATTAAGGTCATGCTGCCCGTAAGCTTGTGAAGTCATGCCACTCGTCCCCATACGCAGGAATCCGAAAATCCAATAGATAATATTGAATAACATTCCCCCTACGGCAATGGCTCCGATATACGCCGGAGAACCGAGATGACCTACGATAGTGACATCAATAAGTCCGAGTAGAGGAACGGTTATATTGGATATAATCGATGGTATGGCAATCTGTAATATTCGTCTGTTTTCAGAGGTTTGTTTTTTATCTATCATTTTATAGAAACACTTTTATCAAATCGATTGTTCTTTTTGTGTGCAAAGGTACATTTTTTATTTTTTTATTGTATCTTTGTGTGTCACGAACTAAATAGCAAATATTGGATTATGAGAGCCTTAACTATCTTCTTTTTATCATTGTTCTCGTTGCCGCTGATGCTCAATGCGCAGTCGGTGGATGAGATGTTGCAGAAAGTGTCTGCCGCTATCGAAGCCGGGCAGAACGGACAGGCTGTGAGTTATTTCCGGCAAACGATCAGCCTGAATATTGACCGCACGGAAATGTACTATTGGACGAGTGTGGACAAAAGCAGTGAAATCAGCGTGAATCTGGCGAATGAACTGGCGATTGCCTATAAGAAGAAGCGGAATTATGACAAGGCTTATCTGTTCTATAAAGAGTTACTTCAAAAGGCTCCCAATAATGTAGACTATCTCGAACCCTGTGCCGAAATGCAAGTTTATCGAGGACAAGAAAAAGATGCTCTGCGCATGTATGAGAAGATATTGCAATTGGATGCGGACAACTTGGCTGCCAATATCTTTTTAGGGAATTACTATTATTTGATGGCTGAGCGGGAAAAGAAGCAGTTGGAGACTGACTATAAGAAAATATCATCGCCAACGAAAATGCAATATGCCCGGTATCGGGATGGATTGTCAAAAGTCTTTGCTACGGGATACGAAAAGGCACGGAACTCCTTGCGGAAGGTTGTATTGAGGTTTCCGTCGACAGAGGCTCAAAAAACGTTGGATAAGATATTGAGAATAGAGAAAGAGGTGAATCGATAGGCGATTCAACTCTTTCTCTAATGTAATCATTCTATTTTCCGCCACGACAATTTTATCGGCTGTTTTTCAGCCGA
>ERZ777011.209-NODE-209-length-95924-cov-4.119079_pt1 | contig 95924 bp, 92 predicted proteins | sample MGYA00374964_ERZ777011 | MGnify/ENA primary metagenome ERZ777011 (study PRJEB29310, sample SAMD00008975) | mouse gut metagenome | study: EMG produced TPA metagenomics assembly of the Metagenome analysis of fecal microbiota from mouse which was promoted... | reverse complement strand
CTACCGGCTACCAAACGACAGAAATTAAATTTGCGAAAAAACCTTGACACTATCCCAATGGGTTGTCTATCGCTATAGCATTTAGCACATGGTCTGTCCATGCTGTAGTTTTTAATCCTTTCTCCGCCTTGTTGCAGTCAATTCGTAATATGTAACCATCAAATGTAGTAATGTCAATGCTGTTATGGTACATATTGTATCCTGCCGAAATAAAATTCATACCATCAACTCCTCGTATTTAATAATTTAAGCATATCTTTCAGTCCAATTCCTTTTTCGTTATTTGTTATTAAATATTATAAGTTTTCCTTTCCCTCATTTTTGCCCTTAACAGTACCTGTAATTATAAGGGAAATGATATAAAATGATGTAATAAATGAAGCAGCGTTGACTTGCTTAAATTTAGTATTTTCAGGGGCTGACGGTATTTTTTATGATAGCCTATAATAATTATTAAATATCCTCAAATAAGAGGATTAACAATTGACAATATAAATTAAAAAGGAAACCTCATCACCTCAAGGTTTCCTCTTTCTGACTGCGGAAGATGGGACTTGAACCCACACGACATTGCTGCCACAAGATCCTTAGTCTTGCTCGTCTGCCAGTTCCGACACTTCCGCTTATAATGTCACTACAAGCAACTCATTTAGTATAACGAAAGAGTAACTATTTGTCAATATTGTTTTGGGATAAAATGAGGAAGAACCGGTAAACCAAAAAATAAAATAGTGAAAGACTAAAAAACGTGGTATAATGAACGCATAAGCGCGAACGCAGTGACGCAGAATATTGGGCGGCTGCTTGCAGCCAGACAAATGTTCAAGGAACTATGTTCGTGTAACGAACACCGAAAAACCGAAGGTTTTGAGGTGAGCGTTTATGCGGAATATGCCTTGAGGAGGGGCCCAGCGTAGCTGGGAGGAGTCCTGAAAGCGGATAGAACCAAAGCATAGTTGTAGTCCGTAAGGAGTCCTGATGTCGGATAGAGCCAAAGCGTAGTTGTAGTCCGTAAAGAGTCCTGATGTCGGATAGAACCAAAGCGTAACTGCAATTCGTAAACTATCATAATATTGAATTTTTACAAACAGGAGAAAAAGGATGGATTGGGAGAAATTAGTTGATTTATTAAAAGGACACAAGGTATATATACAGACACATAATTATCCAGACCCGGATGCTATGGCAAGCGGTCTGGGGCTTCAGGTGTTTCTACAACATCATGGAATAGAATCCACCATGTGCTATGCAGGAACGATTGAAAAGCTGAACACCAAACGAATGCTGGAGGTGTTTGATTTTGAGATCTATAATATAGATGATATCCCGGATATGAAGCCGGAGGATTACATCATAACGGTGGATGCCCAGAAATATAATGCAAATATTACAGATTTTATCGGTGATGAAGTAGCCTGTATTGATCATCACCCGACTTATATCGAGTGTGATTATAAGTATAAGGACATACGCATTGTGGGTGCCTGTGCAACCCTGATCGCTGAATATTTTCAAGCAAGTGGTACTGCTATTGATTCCAATACTGCAACAGCCTTGTTATATGGCCTGCGTGTGGATACAAACAATCTGTCCAGAGGAGTGACAGAACTGGATATAGAAATGTATGGCTATTTATATCATTATGTAGATTCGGAAAAAATATCAGCAATGAACCGGTGTACAATGGAGCTTGCAGATTTGCAGGCCTATGGTGCAGCAATTTCAAATATAAAGGTATTTAATAATATTGGTTTTGCAGAGATTCCGTTTGATTGTCCGGATGCACTGATCGCAATGGTTTCTGATTTTATTCTGGATCTGGATGTAGTTGAATTTGCAGTCGTTTATGCCGTACGGGAGGATGGATTAAAATTCTCGGTTCGAAGTGAACTGGAGTCACTGGATGCCGGGCGGATCGTTGGAATGGCTATGGAGGGTATCGGAAGTGGCGGTGGACATACCTGCATGGCAGGTGGTTTTATTCCGAGTGCCAATATTGAGAAGATGGGTCATTTGAAGCGATTTGAGATTGAGCAGCGCTTTATCCGCGCCTGTGCCATGTATCTGAAGGAAAACTAATTTTAGGAAAGAAAGTAAGCACAGATGAAAAAGAATTTATGGTTAAAAATAATACTTTCGATAATAATAATGCTATCTGCTGTAACTGCTGTTATCCTGCTTCTTTTGCCCAGACGAGAGATTTATAATTATTTGTATGAACAACAGAAGCTGGAATTGCAGACACAGATATCTACTTTTGAGGCGGAATTGAATTATGATGGGTTGATCCAGCAGATCATTGGAAATCAGAAGATAACCGGGTTATCCACCTATGATTCCGGTGAACGACTGAATCAGATTCTTATATGGATGCAGCAGATTTACCAGATTAGTAAATGGATCTGTGGAATAGGTATACTGCTGGCAGTTGCGGGCCTGCTGCTTTTGCGTAATCAGAAGTGGTATGATGTCTTAAAGCTGGGCGGAATTATAACCATGGCTCTTAGCGGATGCACCGCACTCGCTGTTTTTTTGGTACGACCATTACGACTGTTCGTCCTGGAAAGTCAGTACGGGATGCTTTTGGGGAATGATCCGGTATTGCTGGAGATTTTTCCCAGGGATTGGGGACTTTATACCTGCGTGGCCGGATTGAGTGGTATACTGCTGATCGGACTTTCGCTGTTGATTTTGTACTTTGTCAGCCGTAGAAGTTATAAACCGCATAAGTTTTAGAACCGGTGGAATAGTGAAAATGAGGTGAATGATGCAGAAAGCAGGTATACGGACAGTAAATAAATGGATTCCGGGAATTGTATGGATCATATCCAGCACAGCTCTGGGAGCGGCAGCAGTTTTGTGTTTAGCTGCTTCCAGTGACAGATTGACAGAAATTTCATCCTGGATTGGCGCATCAATGCTGATTTCCGGTGGCGCTAATGTATGGTTGTATTTTTATTGTCTGAAGGACTCGACAGAGGGAAAATGGTTATTTGCAGACGGACTGACGGCAACCCTGCTTTCCGTTTTTCCATTGTTTAATGAGATGATCCTGCCTGCAGTGATTCCCTTCTTTTTTTGTGTATGGGATTTGTTTTCTGGAGTTTTGCGAGTCATCGAATCCACCGAAAAAAGAAGAGCGGGAAAGAATGGATGGAAATGGCCGTTTTCTATTGGTCTGATCGAACTTATTACTGGTGTGACTGCACTTCTGAAGCCGGTAGAGGAAGCGCTTACAATGCATATAGTTGTGGGACTTGTATTGTTGATTCAGGCTGTTGCATTCCTCTTTTTAGCAGTTTCGGTCTTAAAAAGTCATAAGAGTGATAGGAATAGAGATTAAAAGGGGCTTGCCGTGCTTTTCCGGCAAGCCCTTTTCCGGCTCCTGTTGATTAATGATGGAATAAGCGAATGCCGGTAAATGCCATAACCATATCATAATGATCGCAGCATTCGATGACCAGATCATCACGAACGGAACCGCCCGGCTGGGCAATATATTTTACTCCGCTCTTATAAGCACGTTCAATGTTATCGGAAAACGGGAAGAACGCATCCGAACCCAGAGTTACGTTCTGATTACCATCTAACCAGGTGCGTTTTTCTTCTCTGGTAAATACCGGAGGCTTTACTTTAAAACGCTTCTGCCATTCACCTTCCCGAAGAACATCTTCGTATTCATCTCCGATATAGACATCAATGGTATTGTCCCGGTCTGCCCGTCCAAGGCCGTCTGCGAACTGCAGGTTCATAACCTGAGGCGCCTGACGGAGATACCAGTTATCAGCCTTTTGTCCGGCCAGTCTGGTACAGTGGATTCTGGACTGCTGTCCGGCGCCGATCCCGATTGCCTGTCCATCCTTGACATAGCAGACAGAATTGGACTGGGTGTACTTTAGTGTGATCAGAGCGATCTTGATATCGATCAGTGCAGCTTCCGGAATGTTCTTGTTTTTGGTTACAATATTGGATAATAAATCTGCATCAATATTTAACTCATTCCGTCCCTGTTCAAAGGTAATGCCATACACCTGTTTCCGTTCTAACTGTGCCGGTACATAGGAAGGATCAATCTGAATGATATTATAATTCCCTTTCTTTTTTTCCATCAGTAATTTCAGGGCTTCCTCTGTATAGCCGGGAGCAATGACACCGTCGGATACCTCCCGCTTGATCAGGCGGGCCGTATCCGCATCGCAGATATCAGAAAGTGCGATGAAATCACCAAAGGAAGACATACGGTCTGCGCCTCTTGCCCTTGCATAGGCACAAGCCAGCGGGGACAGGTCGCCTAAATCATCCACCCAGTAGATTTTAGCCAGCGTATCATCCAGAGGAAGGCCTACAGCAGCTCCTGCAGGTGACACATGCTTGAAGGAGGTTGCGGCAGGAAGACCGGTTGCTTCTTTTAATTCTTTTACCAGCTGCCAGCCGTTAAAGGCATCCAGAAAATTAATATAACCTGGTTTGCCGTTTCGTACAGTAACCGGAAGCTCACTTCCGTCCTCCATATAAATGCGGGATGGTTTTTGATTTGGATTACATCCATATTTTAACTGGATCTCGTTCATAGTAATTCTCCTTTTCTACTGATTCTTATTTACAATCTGCGTTTCATATTTGCCGGTCGCAATGTCAATAAACCGTACAAATAATGAAACCTTATTTTCTTCGTTCAAGCTGTTCCAGACTGATTCGGTAAACGCATTTATTTCATTCGGGATATCTACCAGCTTAGGTTCCCCCTCAAAGCTCGGGAGCGGTTCCTCATTCCTGGCATAGGTATGGATAAAATGTCCCTCGCCGGCAATCGGATTTTCGTAGGTAAAGGTGTATCGGTTAGAGGCCTTTGGATTGCCATTATTACTTTTCAGGATGGACATAGCATAGTGATAGCTTCCGTCTGCAACCTGCATGACACCGGAAATTCTCGGTGTATAATTCGGCCCGTCCGGTTCGAATTCTCGGGAACGGAGAGACTGTTCAAAGGTAAGGCCCTGAGAAAGTCCGTCATAAATGGTATCTGTCTGATCCCCATTGGTTACGATGGTTTTTGTGTCCAGTACACGAACCGGTGCATAGATGATCAGGCTTGGGTCCTCCATCTTGGATGGATCAAAGGCCTCTGTACGGATGCCCTCCCCCTCTGTTACAAATACCCGGTTTCGGCTGTTGGCGCTTCTTCCCATGATAAAGTAAGCAGTGACCGCTTTGGTGCCATCTGCGGATCTGCCGATCACAATTCCTCTGCCGGGATAGGTGTTATTCTTTAACTCCTGTTCCAGTGATAGCATTTTCATTGTTTGTCCTCCTTCTTCCTTGCAGTGCATTAACTATTTAAAATAAAAAAACGGGCATACAGTATGCTGCCCAGGCGGTGCGGCTGAATTCACCCTGCAGAAAAGAACCCTCTTATTCTGCCAATACATTCCCTTGTAGTGTTCTCTACCCGGTGATACCGGTTCCGCCAGTTATGTATCTAACCACATCTTATCGGAACGGGGAGGAAAATGCAAGAGAAAATGTAATAGAAAAACAGATTTTCCCAAATAATGCTTTCTTTTTTTCTGTTGTTAATGTAGTATTAAATAAAAAACAGAAATAATAAGTTTTGTTGCGGTGGGAGGAATGGAATGTGAAAGCGAATATAAAAATAATAGGAATAAAAAGCATACTTCTTCTTAGTGTATTTGTTTGCTGTAGCTGTGTATCAAAACCTGTTTCTCTGTTCGATAACAGTAGTGAAGATACAGTAGGAGAAAAGACAGTAGAAGAAGGGATGATAGAAGAGAACACTTATGAAGAGAATACAATGGAGAAGGAACAGGAAGAATCAGACTCCGATATCTGGGAATGCCAGCTGGATAATCAATGGGTTGGTGATATTACCAATGAGACAAAGGGGGAATTCCTTGAACATTTTATGGGTGAGGGTGCAGCAGAAGAGGAACCGTTTTATATTTTTTATGGAAAAGAGTCTGACGGGCGGAATATAGAGGGAAAGGTGCAGTTGGAATTATATTATAATGAGGCGGCAGGGGTAATTTGCGGGATTCGGTATATTTATTCACAGGAAGATTCGGGAGAACCACTGGTAAGTATGAAAGGGTTTGCTGATTTGGATGTATCTGCATTTGATGAATGGGATTATTCCGGGGAAGCGGTTTTTTCTGTTCAGAAAGATGAAAGTGATGGAAGAGGTTCTGTAGAGAACTATGAAGAGACATATACATATAATGAAGCCGATCAACCAGTACACTTTGAATCCACCGGAAATATTGACTGGCTTCGGGAGGACCCGGAACGCATTACAATTATTCAAATAGATTTTAGTTATCGGACAGATGGTACACTAAGTCAAAAGGATTGTTATTATAATCCATATATCTTCGGAACGACAGGATGCAATGTTCATGAGTATTTTGATGAAAAACAGAGATTGCTTTATTCCAATAGCTATATTACCCATGGCACCCTGGAAAGCTATTGTATATATTCGGATGCTGGTGATACACCAATGTATATTTTGAGCCTGGACAATACAGGACAATGGTTCCCTTATTTTGAGCGGAGGGAATAATAAAAAACAGATATCCGGGTTATAGATTCCGGATATCTGTTTTTGGATGTATGGTTTCAGCTAGTTACGGGAACAATTATATTGCAGATCCTCCCAACGACGATCAACCTCCGCCTGGAACTGTGCAATTAAATGCTCATTTCCCGGCTTGAACAGGTGTTTAAACCGGCCCTGGACTTTTAAGAAATCTTCGATCGGAAGCTTTTTCTTCGGTTCGTAATTCAGGATCCATTTTCCATCGATCACCTCAAATAACGGCCAGTAGCACGTCTCCACTGCCAGCTTGCAGATCGTCATGATCTCACTGGTTTCGTACTGCCAGCCCCGTGGACAAGGTGCCAGCACATTCAGAAATGCAGCCCCCGGTGTATAGATGGCAGTCTCGGATTTGGTATGGATATCCTTGAAATTACCGATAAAGGTAGTCTGTGCAACGTAAGGCACATTGTGTGCTGCAATGATAGCCGCCAGATCCTTTCTGCCCTGAAGCTTGCCATTGGATTGAGAGCCTACGGGGGTAGTCGTAGTGTCTGCATATCTTGGGGTGGCAGAGGAACGCTGGATACCAGTATTCATATAAGCGCCGTTGTCGTAGCAGACATAGACCAGGTCATGTCCACGCTCCATAGCGCCAGACAGGGATTGAAAGCCAATGTCATAGGTGCCGCCGTCGCCGCCGAAAGTAATGAATTTATAGGTGGTATCTAATTTTCCGCGCTTTCTTAGCGCATTGTATGCGGTCTCAACACCGGACAGGGTAGCACCGGCATTTTCAAACGCATTGTGAATGTAGCTGTCCTCATAGGAGGTATAGGGATACATAAAGCTGGATACCTCCAGACAGCCGGTCGCATTGCCGATCACAGCCTTGTCACCTTCGTGTAATGCACGCAGGACTGCACGCACTGCGATGGTTCCGCCGCAGCCGGCGCACATTCTGTGTCCGGGAGCAAGACGTTCGGGTTTATTCATTTCTTCTTTAAAATTATATTTGATTGCCATATTCCGTTCCTCCCTATTTTCTCAGACCAATGTAATCATACTGATCCGTAACCTGTCCGGTTTCAGCTATGGTCTCCAGACGGGAATAGATATCCTCAAAGTCTTCCACACGAATATCCCTGCCGCCCAGTCCGTAGATATAATTAACAGCAAGGGCTGTAGAGTGTGCATTGTAAAGCGCCTGAGATACTTCAGCTCCTAAAGGCCCGCCATTACCGCTGAAGCTGTCGCATCGATCCATGATAGCAATAGACTTGCAGTGGGACAGTGCTGCGGCAATCTCTTCGGCAGGGAATGGCCGGAAGACTCTTAGTTTTAACAGACCGACCTTTTTGCCCTCTGCCCGGAGTGCATCTATGGCATCCTTACAGGTGCCGGCAGCAGAGCCGATGATCAGGATAGCATAATCTGCATCTGCTAACTGGTATTCTTCAAAGAAGCCGTATCTTCGTCCGGAGATGGCTTCAAATTCCTTTGCAATATCTAAGATCACTTGTCTTGCATTGTTCATGGCAGTCCGCTGTCCCATTTTGGTCTCCATATAATAATTGGAAACTGCATATGGGCCTACTGCGATCGGCTGCTCCGGATTGAGCAGATAATTCTCCGGCTCGTATTCTCCGACGAAGCTTCTAACAACGGAATCTTCTAACAGTTCGATATTCTCTACCGCATGGCTGGTAATAAAACCGTCCTGACAGATCATGATCGGGAGCCGGACATCCTTGTGTTCGGAAATCCGGAATGCCTGAAGCATGTTGTCGTAGGCCTCCTGATTATTTTCTGCGTAGATCTGCAGCCAGCCGCTGTCCCGGGCGCCCATGCTGTCAGAGTGGTCGCAGTTGATATTGATCGGGCCGGACAGGGCGCGGTTGACCAGGGCCAGCGCAAGCGGCAGACGATTGGAGGCGGCAACATACAGTTCCTCCCACATCAAAGCCATTCCACAGGACGAGGTGGCAGTTAAGGCTCTGGCGCCGGCAGCAGAAGCGCCGACCGTCGCACTCATGGAGCTGTGTTCGCTTTCTACCGGAATGAATTCCGTGTCCATCTTTCCGTTGGCAATATAATTTGCCACATATTGTGGAATCTCCGTGGATGGAGTGATTGGAAATGCAGGCATGACATCCGGATTGATCTGTCTGATCGCGAAAGCGACTGCCTCATTTCCGGATAAACGTTCGCGTATTGACATCTTACTGGCCCTCCTTCATGGTAATGGAATCAAATGGACATACCTTGGCGCAGATACCGCAACCCTTGCAGTGGTCATAGTCAAAGTCCTGCCGCTCACAGTGTTCCACTGGAATGGAACTGTCCGGACAGACCGGTACGCAGAGCAGACACTGCTTACATTTTTCAGCGACCCAGACCGGAGTCTGCGTTCTCCATTCACCGGTCTTGAATTCTCTGGAGGTTCCGGCAGCATAGATCTGATTTCCCGGGGTGATATCCTGCCATTTGCTTTTTTCCGTGATTTTTGAAATATCTGTTGCAGACATGTTACTGCACCTCCTTAAAGGTCATTTTCAATGCTTCCATGTTCCCGTGGATCACTTCCGGCTTCTTTGCAAATTTATGCTGGAAGGAAAGCTCCATCTCCCGCAGAAAGGCTTCCTGTTCCATTACTCTGGTAATGGCAACGACCGCTGCGAGCATCGGAGAGTTGGGATAATATTTTCCTAACGTGGCCAATGAAATCTTTTTGGCATCAAGCGTATGTACCCTGCCGTTATATCCTTTCAGATGGGGGAGGATGGCCTCCTTTGGCTGGGTCGTGTTGATGATAATGGCTCCATCTTCCCGCAGACCGTTGGTGACGTCTACGGATTCCAACAGAGTCTCATCTACGACTGCTACATATTGGGGGGTATAAATATTGGAATGTACACGGATCGGTGCATCGCTGATCCGGTTATAGGCGGTGATCGGTGCTCCCATCCGTTCCGGGCCGTATTCAGGGAAGCCCTGAACATGCATACCTGTCTTAAAAGCAACGTCCGCCAGCAGGAGGGCGGCTGTCTTTGCACCCTGTCCGCCACGTCCGTGCCATCTGATTTCCACTGTCTGACTCATGGTAATTCTCCTTTTGATAATCCTGCATTTTTGTATATAATACGACATCTTATTAATTATAGCAGAGTTTGGGGAGAAGTAAAGGGGTTCAGAAAAAGTCTGAGTTAGAAGAAAATAGAAATTTCACTTGAAAATGTGTAGAGGATCTAGTATAATTCAAGAAAGTAGAAAAATGGCAAAAATTGCCAGGGTTTTTAAAAGGAGGAAGGATTATGACAGGAACAAAGAAAATCATTTGTGCAGCAGCAGTTGTTGCATTGGTGGCAAGTTTGTCCACCATGGGGGTTATGGCAGCTTCGTACAGTACAAAAGCTTACGATACTACATCAGGGCAGTATTGTGCATCCATGGTAAATGACACGGGATCTGCACGGGGAATTAGCATTAATACAAGACCGACGACAACAACATCTAATGTAACTGTAGATCTTACGAGATCGGACGGTACAGTTGTGCAGTCATCCATATTCCCATGGCAGGTATCAATACATGACTGGAGACCATCCATACCAAGCGGAGAGGTAAGACGGATCTATGTAAGGCCTACAACAGCCGGGCAACGGGTAAAGGGAACCCTATACTATAATTGGAATTAAAGTAATATAAAGGGAGGAAGCATGGAAAGACTGAAGCTGTTATCAAAGATTTCATTCAAATACTGGCGTTGTCATAGCACAAGATTTCTGACCTTTGCACTTTCAGTCATACTGGGAGCAGCTGTGTTGAGTTCTGTTGCTCTTTTGATCCGCAGTGAAAAGAGTCTGGTTCTGGATGAGGGATTAGATGATCATGGAAATTATGATCTGATCCTGTATGAGATGGATCAATCCATGCTTCAGACGCTGGCGGAGATACCGGAGATTGACTGCACGGGCTGTTATTATGAAATGGGCTATGCAGGGACTCCTGGATCGGAAACGGTTTATAAGGTGGCCGCCTATGCAGATCAGCAATCGGAGGAGCTGTATCATTTGACCTGTATCCGAGGCGGGTATCCCCGGAATGACCACGAGATCGCAGTTGACAGTTCAACTGCCAATGCGCTGGGGATCGCGCCTTATCCGGGGGAAACGGTTGTATTATCCTTGTATGATCAGAAACAGAAAATATTGACTGAGCAGGAATTTATTGTTTCCGGAATTTTTGATGCGATGGATGAACGTGTGCAATTCGGTTATAAGCGGCATTATACTGCAGAAATGGAGGAAGTCGGGTATGAAATGCCGTTTATTATAATGAGCCCTGCAAAGAACAATATTTTTAACAGCAGAATGCTTACTGCATATATGCAGGCAGAAGATGAATATGAAGCTTATGCGACAATTAAAGAAGCAGTAGATGGGAAAGTATTCTGGAGTGCTGCAGTATTTGGTGGAAGGAAGAACGCCTATGAATATGTTCTGGGAGCTGGAGAAGTAGTTGCATATCGGTATGGTGATCTGAATTTTCAGAATCTGCAGCAGGCGATTCGGGATGGAAATGTATTTCAGGATTTTTATTCTTCGGTATTGATTCCGGTTATTTCCAGTCTGATCCTGATCGTAATTTTACTGTCATTGTTCTCGTTCCTGCGCAGTATCGTAACAGACAGGCTGGAGCAGATCGCGATCCTGCGCCTTCAGGGGCTGACAACCCTTGGAGCCGGACTGTATCTTATGGCAGATCTTCTGGTCTGGGTAGCGGTCTTTACCCTCCTCGGGTTATTGATCGGAAGCGGGCTTCACGTTCTCCTGATTTCTGCTGTGAATTCTCTGCTGCAGCTCCGGCTGCCGCTTGGCTTTGTATGCAGCGAATACGTGCAGGTGGTTACGGTGAACCCATATGGATATGCAGCAGGAGTGATGGCAGGTTGTACGATCCTGGCTGTATTGCTTTCCGTCTGGCAGATTGTACGAAAGACACCGATACTTTTGCTGCAGGAGACGCATGGAAGGAAGCATACCGGAGCTGCACGCAGGAAAAAGCAGGAGAAGAACTGGCTGGCCTTATCGGATCGGGCCCTTATGCTGCACGATCATTCCATTTTATTCATGATGATCATTCTGATGGGAAGTGTGTTCTTTGGCTATTCCTATTTCCGGGCGCTGGCAGATATGAACAATGTTGAATGGGAGAATGTATTAGAGGCACAGGAATTGGATCAGTGGGATTATGTAGCAAAGACACCCGATAATATTGATCCCTTTGGTACAAATGCAGAGAGCCGGCATGACTGCGGTCTGGATAAGGATGCGTTTCAGGAATTACTGCAGCACAGGGATGTGCTGGATTCCTATGCCATGCTCGTCAATGCTTCTACCAGATTGACTTATATGCAGGAAACAGAGAGTGAGGCAGTCCGGGAGCTGCTTGCGGACTGCAGTATCCGACGCTTTGCACCCAGCGAGGAGGAATATGCCAATGCCTGTTATGAAGCAGAGCTGGTGATGCTTCAGAGGATGGGATATTCAAAGGAGGAGGCGGTCTATGAAGTGCCAACGGTCGGAGTTCCATGGGAGCAGTTGGAGGCGCTAGAACCCTATCGAGTTGCCGGAGAACTGAATCGGGAGAAGCTGGCAGCCGGAGAAGAGGTTGTTGTGGCGGTTACAGAGGAAAAAAAGGAAGCGGCAATAAAAGCATTTCCAGTTGGTTCGTCTCTGCCCTTAAGTGATATTCTGTTGGCAGGGGATGAGGATGCTATTAATTTTGGTACTGGTATGCAGGCATTTAAGATAGAACCGGTCTACTCAAAGGATGTTATGATGCCAGGGTTGGCGGGAGAAGAAGCAGTGGAGGTAAATCTGAAGGCATATGCCTTTGGAAGCAGGCTGGACATTGATACTAGGGTCGGAGCCATTGTGGTAATTGATGATGCAGAGACAGCCAAACGGTGCATGGTAACAAAGGGAGAGGTCTGCCCATCGTATTCGGGTAATGCAGAGGGGTATGGAGTAAATCTATTGTGTCTGGATACGGATGCTTTTACAACGTGGGGCCTGCCGGATCAGAGGTATACGAAGGCAGGAATACGGGTGAGGAATTCTGTCAATATGGAAGAACTGGATCGGGCATGGTACCAGTTGATCGCTGACAGTAATGGTATGTACTCCTATACGGCTATGAATATCAAGTCTGATATGAATGCGGGAAGAAACCGGGTCATGTGCATTTATTATGCCGTGATGGCCATGCTGATCCTGGTGACTATGTGTGCTATCGGCATGCAGTTATATTCCGGGATCCGCCGGAAGAGTATGGACATTGCATATATGCGGGCAGTAGGGCTGAGTATATCCCAGCTGGCAAGAGTCATAATCCGTCAGAATATATTTTATCCTGTTATCGGAGCGGTCTGTGCTGTGATTCCGGCTGCTGTCTGTCAATGCTTTTTCTTCTTTATTCAGAAGAATCTGGCTGGCAATTTCATGTCCATAGCAGATGAAAGACTTCCATGGTGGTTCAATATACCGTACCGGTATAATCTCTTTGCCTATCATCCGCTTCTGACGCTTCTGCTGCTGTTCCTGATCGCGGTATTGCTGATGGCAGCTGTGACCATTCCACAGCTTATCTATATCCGGAGGATGCAGGTGGTGGAGGATCTGGAGAAAGTGACATTTTAATCCGTATGGATCAGGAGAAGAAAAATATAGGGAGATATGAGAAATATGAAGGATGAGAAGGATATGAAGGAACTGGCAATTAAAACGGAGGCTCTAAGCAAGACCTATGATATGGGGAATAATCAGATAGAGGCACTCCGGAAAACGGATCTGGAGATTACCCGGGGAAGCTTTGTGTCCCTTACCGGTACCAGCGGAAGCGGGAAATCCACGCTGCTTCATCTGTTAGGCGGACTGGATGCTCCTACAACGGGAGAGGTATGGATTGAGGGACAGAGCCTGAGCAAATGTAAGGAAAAGCAACTGGCAGAAATCAGACGGGACCGGATCGGCTTCGTTTTTCAGAAGTTTCATCTGATTCAGGAGCTGAGCGTTCGGGAAAACATCATCATGCCGGTGCTGTTGGCATCAAGAAAGGTAAATGAAGCCTATATAGAAGAAATCTGTGAGGTATTAGGTCTGACTGATCGCATGGAGCATATGCCTCATGAATTAAGCGGCGGCCAGCAGCAGCGGACTGCCATTGCAAGGGCACTGGCCAATGAAGCGGCAATTCTCTTATGTGATGAGCCTACCGGTAATCTGGATAAAAAGACAAGTGAAGAGGTGATTCACCTGCTGCATGATATTCACAAAAAATACAATAAAACAATCCTGATCGTCACACATGATCTGGAGATTGCAGAAAGCGCAGAATATATGCTCAGGATAGAGGATGGAAGAATTTTAGGCTGACAGAATATGAAGCATATCCTGTCAGCCTGCTGTGTAATGATTTAGTTAATTGTATTAACAGATCCAAGGAAGATTGGCAGTCCTGTTTCTGTATCAATAATGGCATATACAAACGGACGGTTCAGATATACAGTCGGTGTTTCCTCCGGTTCCAGCATGGCGGCTTCGTTTGTCATTTCCACTGCGGTAACTGCGGCTGCTTTGGTTCCGGCCCGGTCAACCTCGATGTGCGTTTTATGAAGGACCCGGTTGATATAGAGGAGCCCGGTATCGGTCTGGGCCATCCTGCTAAAATCAGCGGCTTCGGTAAAGGCTTCTGTCATGCCCATCCCGGAAAGCGTTTCACTTAACTCGGTATCATAATCATAAGTAAATTCCGGTATCTGTACCAGGACATCCTGATAACTCCGGTTGTCATATAATTCCAGGAAGGCTTCTCCATCCATGGAAGCTATAAAATCTGCTACAGCAGTATCCTCCTCCGGTAGAAGGGCCAGGAATGCATAATCTCCGCCTTCATAATTCTTGACAAATCCGGTCACATGATCTCCGGTAATATACTGAGTTTCTGTACTGTTTAGCATGGCGACTGTTTCTACTGTCCCCTGGTGATTGGTAAAGCTTCCGTTTTCATTCACCTGATCCTTTTCGTATTTCGTTTCCCATTCTCCCTCAAAAGCCAGGGCATTAATTAAATACATGACTGCATCCTCTGGTATTTCTGATAATAGCTGATCGATCATGCCATCGGTATTCGTATCTACCCAATGATTGATATCAGAGACAGTCTTCTCGTCAAAGTCTGCCAGAAAAGCATCCGCATTATAATAGGTCTTATCAGTCTGAAGGAAGTCTGCATTTATCTGAAGCTCTGTCGGTTTATCCTTGATCCAGATGGAATTTGCAAGATGAAAGGTTACATCTTCCGTTTCTGTCAGACTGTTGTTATAGGTGTACATATATTCATTAAAATCCTGAATATCCATCCCCCCGCACAATACCTGTTCCATTTCTGCAAGGGTGGTTCCGTCCGCTCCATTGGCTGTCATACCCAGGGCGGAAAGTACGGATTCCGGAGAGATCAGGGTGTTGGATCCGGTAAGTTCACTTGCAGTATCCTGCTGAAAGAGCCGGATGGAAAAATCTGCCGCGGCAGTCCGGAAAGTTTCATCCATTGCCCGGTTTTCTACCGTTCCTGCCTGCAGGCCTTTTGTCAGCTCCGGAGCTTGTGTCTGAATGGCAGTTCCTTTACAGGCCGCAAGAGAAAGTGCGGCTGTAGTAATAAGTGTACAGGCAGTAAGCTGCCGGATATGCTTTTTTCTGTCTTGTTTCATGGTTAAGTCCTCCTGTATGTCTGATTCTGCTTGAAAATAGATGTTCTATTCGCCTTAGTTCCTGTTTATATAGTGTAACATAACCGGTATTTTGTTGCAGAGAATAATTCTTTTGTATATGTCTTGTTTGCTGCTTTCTTTTATGTTACTATTAGTAATATAAAAAAGGAGGGCTTATGGATCATATAATACTGGCACTTTTATATTTAAATCCCCGGACAATATATGAAATCCGGGCAAAATTTGAAGGAAATCTTGGCCTGATGTACAGCAGCAGTATGGGCAGTATACAGGCGGCAATTCGAAAGCTGTTGAAGAACGGATACATTACCTATACGGAGGTTGTGGAGAATGGAAAGTACAAAAAGCGGTATCAGATTACGGAAGGCGGAAGGGAACAGTTTTCCTGTTGGATCAATTCCCCCTTCGGATCGGCACAAAACAGGAATCCGGAACTGGCGAAGCTGTACTTTATGGGCCTTTCTGACCCGCAAACACGAATAGAGCGCATTCAGGATTATATAGCTTCATTAAAAGAATATCATGCGGCATTAGAACTAATCTATCAGGAGGGTGAGGCAATGCATCCGCCGGAGGAATATGCGGAATTATTTCAGTTTCAGCTTGTAACTGTAAGATTCGGTATGGATTCTGTTGCATTTGAAATAGAATGGTTATGCAGGCTGGTGACAGAAATCGAAGAGCCCTGAGGTCGGATTGCAGGAACCTATAAATGCGGGCGAGAATCATGGTATAACAAGGAAACGTATCACTTATCATCACCCTATCGGGTGGTGAAATTGTATAACAAGGAGGATTTTATGGATAAAAGAAGAAGACAGATTATTGAAGGAAATGAGATATCCGAAATATGGCAGGTAACGCTTGGTGGTTATCAGCAAAAGGTTATGATAGATGGCAGATATAGAAACAATCCGATCGTGATCTGCCTGCATGGGGGACCGGGCACTCCGATTCCCTTTAATGTAGGAAGCCGGGGACTGTTCCCGGAGGTTACGGAGCAGCTTACGCTGGTCTGCTGGGATCAGCTTGGAAGCGGAGCCAATGATCATGTGATTGATGATAATTTTCATATTGATGATTTTGTCAGCATGACTGTAGAGCTTGTTGCGATCATCCGTGACCGGTTTCCGGATCATCGGATTTTTTTGTTTGCCATGTCCTGGGGAAGCATACTTGCAGCAAAAACACTGAGTCGGATTGGGGACAGGATTCAGGGAGTAATCACATACGGGCAGGTGTTACATCATATGGTATTTAATGAAGAGGTATTTCTTGCCCTGGAGAAGTCCGCCATGCCGGAGAAGAAGAAGGAACTGTTAAATAACATAAAAACAGAGCAGACAATGGATAATGCTTCCCGTATAATGGCATGGCTTCGCAAATATACCAATGCTTATAACGGGAATTCCGCCCAAAAGACGCCGGTGTGGGAAATGCTGAAGGGCTATCTTACCAGTCCGGACTATCGGCTGCGGGATTGCAAAGCAATCGTTTTGAATGGATATAAGAACAATAAGACTCTGATGCAGGAGCTTTTGACCGTCGATGTAAGAGAGCATCTTCTGGCAACAGGGGTTCCGTATGTTATTATACAGGGAAGTCTCGATCTTGTTACTTCTACAGGTTATATAAAAGAATTTCTATCAGGATGCAAGAATAGAAACATTCGACTGGTGGTGGTGGAGGAGGAAGGGCATATGCCAAACCAGAAGGGGATGGATGCTATATTGGAAGAAATTGTAAAAATAAGTCATGGATAAGCACAGAATCGTTTGCCATCCGCAAAAAAAGATGGTAGGATAGAACTGAACTGTTAAAATCAGGAATATCAGGTAGAAAATTATGATATACTATACGCAAGCAGTGCCAGAGGCGTAATCAGAGAAAACGATCAGGATTCTGTTTACAAGGAGGAATATAGATGAAACGGTTTGGTGCATATGACTTATTACAGCAGGAGGCAATTCCGGAGCTTTCTGCAACAGGATATATTTTCCGGCATCGAAAGACAAGAGCACGGGTTGTAGTCATCCGGAATGACGATATCAATAAAGTATTTACCATTGGTTTTCGAACACCGCCACATGATGATACCGGAGTACCGCACATCATGGAGCATTCCGTATTATGCGGTTCGAAGAAGTTTCCGGCTAAGGATCCGTTTGTAGAACTGGCAAAGGGATCTTTGAATACCTTTCTGAATGCCATGACCTATTCGGACAAGACGGTATATCCGATTGCCAGTTATAATGATAAGGATTTTCAGAATCTGATGGATGTATATCTGGATGCAGTATTTCATCCAAACATCTATATTCATGAGGAGATATTAAAGCAGGAAGGCTGGCACTATGAACTGGAAGGCTTAGAGGATGAACTGACCTACAATGGTGTGGTGTATAACGAAATGAAAGGGGTCTATTCTGATCCGAATCAACAGTTGGCGCGTCTGATCCAGATGTCCCTGCTGCCGGATACCACCTATGCCTGTGAATCCGGTGGAGAGCCATCAGCGATACCCGGCCTGACCTACGAAGCATTCCTGGATTTCCATAAGAAGTATTACCATCCGTCCAACAGCTATATTTACCTGTATGGAAACATTGATATTGAAGAAAAACTGAAGTTTCTTGATGAGGAATATCTGTGTCACTATGATTACCAGAAGGTCGATTCCCAGATTCGTATGCAGATAGAATATCCGGAGAATGTCACGCAGACACATTCCTATTCTCTGGCTGAATCCGGGGAATTAGAGGATAATACGTTTCTTTCTTATAATGTAGTCATCGGTACCAGCCTGGATCCGGAATTATACATGACCTTTCAACTTCTGCAATCCGTATTGCTGGATATGCCGGGGGCGCCTTTGAAGCAGGCCCTGATCCGCGCCGGTATCGGCAAGGATATTGAATCTTCTTATGACAATTCGATTCAGCAGCCGATATTCTCGATTATTGCATATAATGCGAATGAGGAGGATCGGGAGCGGTTCTGTCAGGTAATACAGGAAACCCTGCAGGAGATATGTGAGAACGGGCTGCCGAAGAAGGCAATGCAGGCAGCGATCAATCATCTGGAATTTCAGTTAAGGGAATCTGATTTCGGACGTTATCCAAAAGGGCTCATGTATGGTCTGAAATCCTTTGACAGCTGGCTGTATGATGACAAGGCTCCATTTATCCATATTAAGGTCGAAGAAACGCTTGGCTTTATGAAGCGTGGACTGGAGAATGGATATTTTGAACGGACCATCCGGACGTATCTGTTAGAGAATCCTCATCGCAGTATTGTAGTTTTGAAGCCGGAGCGGGGCTTAAATGAAAAGATAGAGGCACAGCGGAAGGAACAGTTAGCAGAATATAAGCAGTCCTTATCCCGATCGCAGTTGGAACGGATCATTCAGGATACAAGAGCGCTAAAGGAATATCAGGCGGAACCGTCCAGTGAAGACGATATGCGCAAGATACCGCTGCTGGAGATTTCTGATATCGATCCAAAGATTCAGAAGCAGGAGAATATTGAAAAGAATCTGGTAGGGATTCCAGTCATAGTACATCCGATACCGACGAACGGTATTGCCTATATCCATCTGTGTTTTAAGCTGGATAAGCTATCCATTGATTTATTGCCATACGCCAATCTGCTGGCCCGGATCTTAGGCATGATCGATACCGAGCATTATACCTACAATGATCTGGCAAGTGAGATCCGTCTGAGATCAGGCGGCATTCGTACCAGCTTTGAGGTACGCAGCGGGTTAGAGCCGGATGCATATCTGCCGACCTTTGATGTGAAGGCGAAAATGCTTTACGGGCAGATTGATGACAGCTTTAAATTAATGGAAGAACTGTTGCTGCATAGTAAGCTTACGGATACGGATCGCTTGCGGGAGATTATTGCAGAGATTAAGGCTTCCATGAAGCCGGAGCTGGTGAGCCAGGGGCATTCTACCGCGGCAGCCAGGGTCATGTCCTATATCTCAGCCGGACATTATGTGAAGGAACGCGCAAAGGGAATTGATTACTATGAATTTATTGATAATTTAAATCAGAACTTTGACAATAGGAAGGAAGAACTGGTTGAAAAGCTGAATACCGTTTTAGAAGAACTGCTTCACAAGGAAAATCTCGTGATTTCCTATACCGGAGATAACAAGGTAGAAGAGGCGATCGGCATGAACGTAACCCTCTTTTCTGTATATCTGTCCAATCGGAAGCAGGAATGTCCGGTACAGCATCTGGAACTGAGCAAACAAAATGAAGGATTTAAAACTGCCAGCCAGGTACAGTATGTGGCAACTGCCGGTAACTTCAAAACCAAAGGCTTTGAAGCAAACGGTGCATTGCGGGTACTGGAAACGATCTTTGCTTATGATTACCTGTGGCTGAATGTAAGAGTACAGGGCGGAGCTTACGGTTGTATGTGTGGATTCGGAGATAACGGAGTCAGCTATCTTACCTCATACCGGGATCCGAATCTGATGGAAACCTATGACGTATATCAGTCTGCGGCTGAGTATGTGGCGAATTTCCAGGCGGACGATCGGGATATGACAAAGTATATTATTGGCACCATTGGTACTGCAGATCTTCCACTGAACGCCTTTGACCGTGGAGAACGGGATTTTAATCTTTATCTGCTGGGGATTACGGATGAATATCGTCAGGCAAGAAGAGATGAATTGCTTGCAACGAATCAGGCAACGATCCGCAGCCTGGCTCAACTGGTACAAGCCGTTGTTTCTGAGGATACGATCTGTGTCATAGGCAATGAAAAGCGGATTGAAAAAGCGGCAGATCATTTCAAGACGATCAGAAGTGTATTCTAATATGCATCAGAGAAGGAGACAGAATGAAAAAAACGGAAACATACAGGTCGGGTTTCGTAACGATCATTGGAAGACCGAATGTAGGCAAGTCCACATTAATGAACCATCTGATCGGACAGAAGATCGCCATTACCAGTAACAAGGCACAGACGACCCGAAACCGCATACAGACTGTCTATACCTGCGAACAGGGACAGATTATTTTTCTGGATACACCGGGGATCAACCGGGCAAAGAATAAACTGGGCGAATATATGCTCAAAGCAGTAGATTCTGCCCTGAGTGAAATGGATGTAGTGCTTTGGCTGGTGGAACCCTCCACTTATATCGGAAAAGGGGAACGGGCGATCATAGAACGGTTGCAGCGGGTGCATACGCCGGTACTGTTGATCATCAATAAGATTGATACGGTAGAAAAGGAGGATGTACTCAAGGCAATCGAGACATATCAGCAGGAATATGATTTCGAAGCGATCATCCCGGTATCGGCATTACGAAATCGGAATACAAAGGAAATAACAAAGACCATTTTTCAATATCTGCCGGAAGGCCCGCGATATTATGATGAGGATACCGTTACGGATCAGCCGGAGCGACAGATTGTTGCCGAGATCATCCGGGAGAAAGCACTGCGTTGTTTAGAGCATGAGATCCCCCATGGGATTGCTGTGGTAATTGATTCCATGAAAGATCGTCCCGGCGGGACGCTGGTCGATATTGATGCAACCATTATCTGCGAACGGGATTCCCATAAGGGTATCATTATCGGGAAGCAGGGAGCCATGCTGAAACGCATCGGAACCCAGGCCCGTATTGATATGGAAAAACTGTTAAATACCAAAGTCAATCTGAAGATATGGGTCAAGATCAAGAGGGATTGGCGGGATAGTGATTATCTTCTGAAGAACTTCGGATTTGAACAGAGAGAATCCTGAATTGAGACAGAAACAGGGCAGGTGAAAGGGAATGCAGTTTGAGGTGACTGGAATGGTATTGTCTGCTACGCAGGTAGGGGACTATGACCGGCGTTTAGTGATTTTGACAAAGGAGCGAGGCAAGCTCTCAGCATTTGCAAGAGGCGCCAGGCGAACAGGAAATGCACTGACCGCTGCATGCCAGCCCTTTACTTATGGAAAATTTTCACTCTTTACAGGTCGGGATGCGTTTCGTATTCAGAATGTGGAAATAGAAAACTATTTTGATGAGATAAAAACAGATCTGGACGGTATCACATATGGTACATACTTTTGTGAAATGGCAGATTATTTTACCCACGAAAATCTGAATGCAAAGGAACAGCTGAAGCTTTTGTATATGACAATGCGGGCATTGATAAAGAAGCAGGTGGCGTATTCCTTGATCCGCCGGATATATGAGATCCGTATGCTGGCGTTAGATGGGGAGGAAATGCAGGTGTTCTCCTGCGTAAAATGTGGGAATTCCGGTACCGGATATGTGTTCCGGGCAAGACAGGGCGGACTGGTCTGTGTTGATCACTGCCAGATTGATTATGATATCGGAGAACTGTTGCATCCATCTACGGTGTATTCATTGCAGTATATTTTAAGTGCATCACTGGAAAAGCTGTATTCTTTTCAGGTTTCTCCGGAGGTACAGGCAGAACTGGACGGAATCTGCAGTGCCTTTTTAGAAGAATACGTAGACCGACAGTTCAGATCATCCGAATTTCTTGATTCTCTGTCTTGCAATCTTACAAGTTAGAAGTTACAATGAATAAGCTATTAGATCATTAGGAGGGTTCTGTAATGAGACAGAAGAACTGGTTGGCGGCCCTGATACTTGGGGCAGCATTACTGACAGGCTGTTCCAGTAATCTGGAGACTGTGGCAGTGAATACAATGACGATTGAAAAAGATGGAAGGATTGCGGATATTTCAGTAGAAGATTTTTCAGATGGAGATTATGATATGGCAAAGCTGGAAAGCTTTATCACCGCTGAAGTCGCAGATTATAATTCTCAGGCAGGGGAAGGCAGTATTACGCTGGATAAGCTGGAGACAGAGAGTAAGCTTGTGAAATTGCAGTTAAATTATGCGAATATGAACGACTATAATGCATTTAATCATACAGAATATGAACTTACGGATTTTAAGGCATCGGCGTTGTCCGGATCCTTTACTGCTGTAACGGATGGCAGTCAGATCAAACCGGGAGATATGAAGGAAACGGATATGAAGGTGTTACAGGTTCAGGATGCCATGAATATTATCTGTAAGGGAAAGGTACTTTATTATAATTCGTTTGTTACGGAGAGCAATGGTACATTTACTGCTTCCGGAGAGGGAACTGCGGTGATTATTTTTAAATAGAATGTTGCAGGATTTATGACAGATCAGGAAAGGTGAGGTTGAAGAATGGAAAAAACAATGGATAAGATCGTTGCATTGGCAAAAGCAAGAGGCTTTGTATATCCGGGTTCTGAAATATACGGGGGACTTGCAAATACATGGGATTATGGCAACCTGGGTGTTGAATTAAAGAATAATGTGAAGAACGCCTGGTGGAAAAAGTTTATTCAGGAGAACCCGTATAATGTAGGTGTGGATTGTGCGATCTTAATGAATCCGCAGACCTGGGTGGCTTCCGGACATCTGGCAGGTTTTGCAGATCCGCTGATGGACTGTAAGGAGTGTCATGAACGATTTCGAGCAGATAAGCTGATCGAAGACTTTGCTGCAGAGCATGGAATGACAATAGATGGTTCTGTTGATGGATGGAGCCAGGAGCAGATGATGGGCTTCATTGCGGACAATCAGATACCGTGTCCTACCTGTGGCAAGCACAATTTTACGGATATCCGTCAGTTCAATCTGATGTTTAAGACCTTCCAGGGTGTGACTGAGGATGCGAAGAATACGGTATATTTACGACCGGAGACTGCGCAGGGAATATTTGTGAATTTTAAAAATGTTCAGAGAACGTCCCGGAAGAAGATTCCGTTTGGGATCGGACAGATTGGTAAATCCTTCCGGAACGAGATCACGCCGGGGAATTTTACCTTCCGTACCAGAGAATTTGAACAGATGGAGCTGGAATTTTTCTGTGAGCCGGGAACGGATATGGAATGGTTTTCTTACTGGCGGCAATTCTGTATTGACTGGCTGAAGAATCTGGGTATGAAGGAAGAGGAAATGCGCGCCAGGGATCATTCTCCGGAAGAATTATGCTTCTATAGCAAGGGTACGACAGATATTGAATTCCTTTTCCCGTTTGGCTGGGGAGAACTGTGGGGAATTGCAGATCGTACCGATTATGATCTGACACAGCATCAGACGACCTCCGGAGAACCAATGGAATATTTTGATGATGAGAAGAAGGAAAAGTATATTCCATATGTAATAGAACCATCGCTGGGTGCAGACCGTGTTACTCTGGCATTCTTATGCAGTGCATATGACGAGGAGGAATTAGAAGGTGGTGATGTCAGGACTGTATTGCATTTTCATCCGGCACTGGCACCGATTAAGATCGGAGTATTGCCACTCTCCAAAAAGCTGGCCGAGGGTGCAGAGAAGATATATACGGAATTATCAAAGTGTTATAATTGTGAATATGACGACAGGGGAAACATTGGTAAACGGTACCGCAGACAGGATGAGATCGGAACTCCATATTGTGTTACCTATGATTTTGAATCGGAAACAGATGGCGCAGTAACAGTACGTGACCGTGATACCATGGCACAGGAGAGAATTAAGATAGAAGACCTGAAAGCATATTTTGAAGAGAAGTTTGCGTATTAATAGTATTTCTTACGTTGGCTTTGAATGAATAGAACAGGAGGGAAGGATGTTTCAAGCATCCTTCCCTCCTGTTTGGCTTATATGTGCTGATCTTTTATTTTTGCGACGCAGTTTCCATCTCTTCAATGACGGAGGTCAGTGTTTTAAGTGAAGACTTGATATTCTTATTGATCTCGCCGGAATTGACTGCCAGTTTTCCAAACTCGGAAGCAACTACGGCAAATCCACGTCCGAATTCCCCGGCACGGGCAGCTTCAATGGATGCATTCAGGGAAAGGATCTTCTGTTTGCTTTCAATCTTATCCAGAGCCATGGATTTTTCATTGATCTCTTCGATCAGACTGGCAGCCTGGGCAATGTCATCCTTTAAAGAAGAAACCAGACCATTGTTAAAGGACTTGTTGTATTCGAAGTTAACCAGAAGGTTAACCATTTCTCCTAATAAACTGGAAGCCGCCCGGATCGATTCTTCTGATTTGACCGGTACCCGGTTTAATGCTTCGATATAAGCATCCGGATTAATACCCAGTTCTCCGGCAATGTCACGGAATTTATCTTCATCCGGTTCCTCCGGGAGAACCTGTCCGCCGATGATCTTGCCAAGATATGTATCGCCGACTTTGATATCAATGCTGAAATCCATAAGGCCTGCATGACAGAAGTAGGTTCCGGTATTCGTATTGTCACATTTGGTGCAGCGGCGTAAGCCTTCTACGCTGCCTCGTGTGTGTTTCATACAAAAATCTGTAAAGCCGATTTCCTTCGTAATATAATTACCATCGTTATCAACTGCAATCGCCGCCAGGCCGGTTGCCTTTGACCAGTTCTCCATAATCTGTTCCAATAAGGAAAGGTCAAAAAAATCTCTAATGTGCATAGCAGAACCCCCGTGTTTTATTAATTATGTTTCAATTTTTAAATATCTAAGTACAATTATATCGTAAAAACACATTTTTGCAACAGATTCAAAGAAAAAAATGAAAAAATTAGTGAATACTTGTTGACATAAGTCTAATCCTTTGTTAGAATGCAAATGTAACAAGTTGTAACAGATTTGTAATAATTGCGAAAAGATGGAGTAACATATGAAAAAAGCAGTTGTAAGTGCAGCGATTATGGTCGCAATGGGTACTGGACTGGCATTTGGTACAAATGCAGCCATCCCAAAGACAGAAACGAATGTACAGGAAGCGGTAACAGATGTGAATGCAGAAATGCAGGTTTCTGATTCGGATGTAGCCCTGAGAATGAACAGCAGTGAAACAGATTTAGCAGTGATCGATAATGAGCCGGAGGTGCAGGCGCCGGAAAGTGTGCCGGAGGAGCCGGCAGTGCCGGTGACAGAACCGACAGAAGATACATTGACAGAGGAGACCTGTGAGTATCCGGAATGGCAGAATACTGTAGTAGCAAATGTAGAAGGAAGTCTTCGGGTTCGGGCAGAGGCAAATACGGATTCCGAGATTGTCGGGAAATTATATCCGTATGCAGTCGCAACGATCCTGGAGCCGGGAGATGAATGGACGAAGATTGAGTCCGGTTCGGTAACCGGATATGTATCCAATGAATTCCTGATGTTCGGAGATGAAGCCGGAGCTTATATCACAGAGAATTATAAGTATTGTGCCACCGTTGAGGTACAGGCATTGAATGTCCGGAAGGAACAGACCGCGGCAAGCGAGTGTATCGGTTCCGTGACCGGTGGCAGAGAGCTGGATATCTTAAGTGAGACCGATGAATGGGTGGAGATCCAGTATAAAGAAGATGTAACCGGATATGTGGCGAGAGAATATGTAAAAGTAGATTGGAATTATCCGAGAGCTATGACGATCGAGGAAGAGCAGGCAATGATCGCGGCAATGACCGCCAGCCGGGCAGCCGCTTCTCAGCGTGCAGCCTCCTCTGAGACTGCAGTAGTGGCTCCAGTACAGACTTCGGCTGAAGGCCTGGCATTAGGTCAGCAGATTGCCAGCTTTGCGTGCCAGTTCGTAGGTTATCCTTATGTATATGGTGGAAGCAGCCTGACCAACGGTACGGACTGTAGTGGTTTTACTATGGCAGTCTATGCGCAGTTCGGGTATTCCTTAAGTCATTCTTCCAGTGCTCAGATGAGACAGGGAACACCGGTTTCTCTGGATGCAGTACAGCCGGGTGATATCATCTGCTACTCCGGGCATGTGGGATTATATATCGGCGGTGGACAGATCGTTCATGCAAGTACGGAATCAACCGGTATTATTATTTCGAATATGTACTATACTTCGCCGATCGGTGCAAGAAGGATCGTACAGTAATAAAACGCAAAAGTGTGTGTGGCAACATATTAACGGGCTGTCACCTTTACGATGAAAGTCGTAGGGTGGCAGCTTTTTTGCGCGAAGAAACAAGGCAGAGAAGCCGGATGCATAATATGTTTAATTAAAAATAATAGAAAAATGGGGGATTGTCAAAAATAACCTTAAATTAAAATATTTCACAAAAATGGGTTCAAAAACCATGAAAATATGGTATAATAACTAACAGTGGTTGTACGAATCCGTACAGACTAGAATAATTCAATACTTAGGAGGTAAGTAACAAATGGCAAACAAGTGGGTTTATATGTTTAGCGAAGGCGACATGACAATGCGGAATCTTCTTGGCGGTAAGGGAGCCAACCTTGCAGAGATGACCAGCATTGGCCTTCCTGTTCCACAGGGTTTTACTATTACTACAGAAGCATGTACGCAGTACTATGAGGATGGACGCAAGATTAACGACGAGATCATGGCTCAGGCTATGGAAGGCGTTAAGAAGATGGAAGAAATCAATGGTAAAAAGTTCGGGGATCTTCAGAATCCGTTGCTGGTGTCTGTACGTTCCGGTGCCAGAGCTTCTATGCCTGGTATGATGGATACTATTTTAAATCTTGGATTAAATGATGAAGTTGTAGCAGCTATGATCGCCGGTAATCCGGACCCGGCATTTGAGCGTTTCGTATATGACTCATACAGACGTTTTATCCAGATGTTCTCTGACGTTGTTATGGAAGTGGGCAAGAAGTATTTTGAACAGCTGATTGATAAAATGAAGGAAGAGAAGGGTGTTGAGTATGATGTTGAGTTAACTGCGGCTGACCTGAAGGTGTTGGCAGAACAGTTTAAGGCTGAGTACAAGAATCAGTTAGGCAAGGATTTCCCTTCTGATCCGGTAGAACAGTTGAAGCTGGCGATCGAGGCGGTATTCCGTTCATGGGATAACCCGAGAGCAAATGTATATAGAAGAGATAATGATATTCCTTATTCATGGGGTACCGCAGTTAACGTAATGCCTATGGTATTCGGTAACCTGAATAATGAATCCGGTACAGGTGTTGCATTTACCCGTGATCCTGCGACAGGCGAGAAGAAGCTGATGGGTGAATTCTTAAAGAATGCACAGGGCGAAGACGTGGTTGCCGGTGTTCGTACTCCTATGCCGATCGCACAGATGGAACAGGAATTCCCGGAAGCATATGCAGAATTCATTAAGGTATGTGAGACGCTTGAAAATCACTACCATGATATGCAGGATATGGAATTTACCGTAGAGAATAAGAAGCTGTACATGTTACAGTGTCGTAATGGTAAGAGAACGGCTCAGGCAGCGCTTCAGATTGCCTGTGATCTGGTTGATGAAGGACATAAGACAGAAGAGGAAGCAGTTGCAATGATCGATCCGCGTAATCTGGATACGCTGCTTCACCCTCAGTTTGATGCAGCAGCATTGAAGGCGGCTACTCCGCTCGGAAAGGGACTTGGCGCTTCTCCAGGAGCTGCCTGTGGTAAGGTTGTATTTACTGCAGCAGATGCAGAGGCATGGAATGCAAGAGGCGAGAAGGTGGTACTGGTAAGACTGGAAACCTCCCCAGAAGATATTACCGGTATGAAGGCGTCTCAGGGTATTCTGACAGTGCGTGGCGGTATGACAAGTCATGCAGCCGTTGTTGCCCGTGGTATGGGTACCTGCTGTGTATCCGGCTGTGGTGACATTGCGATGGATGAAGAGAATAAAAAGTTCACATTGGCTGGCAAGGAATTCCACGAAGGAGATTTCATTTCCATCGATGGTACCACTGGTAACATTTATGATGGTGTGATCGCTACAGTAGATGCTACGATCGCCGGTACATTTGGACGGGTTATGGCATGGGCAGACAAGTACAGAACATTAAAGGTTCGTACCAATGCGGATACACCGGCAGATGCTAAGAAGGCAAGAGAGCTTGGTGCAGAAGGTATCGGTCTTTGCCGTACCGAGCATATGTTCTTTGAAGAAGATAGAATTGCAGCATTCCGTGAGATGATCTGTTCCGATACCGTAGAGGAAAGAGAAGCAGCATTAGAGAAGATCCTGCCTTATCAGCAGGGTGATTTTGAAGCATTATACGAGGCTCTGGAAGGCAACCCGGTTACCATCCGGTTCCTGGATCCACCGCTTCATGAGTTTGTTCCGACGGAAGAGGCTGACATTAAGAAGCTTGCAGACGCACAGGGCAAGCCGGTTGAAACGATTAAGAATATCATTGACAGCTTACATGAGTTCAACCCGATGATGGGTCACAGAGGATGTCGTCTTGCAGTTACCTATCCGGAAATCGCCAAGATGCAGACCAAGGCAGTGATCCGTGCGGCAATCAATGTGAAGAAGGCACATTCTGACTGGAATGTAAAGCCGGAGATCATGATTCCGTTGATCTGCGACATCAAGGAATTAAAGTTTGTTAAGAAGGTAGTTGTAGAAACTGCGGATGCAGAGATTGCAGCTGCTGGTATTAATCTGGAATATGAAGTAGGTACCATGATCGAGATCCCGAGAGCAGCCCTGACTGCAGATGAGATTGCAAAGGAAGCTGACTTCTTCTGCTTCGGTACCAATGACCTGACACAGATGACATTCGGTTTCTCCCGTGATGACGCAGGTAAGTTCCTGGATGCTTATTACGATACAAAGATCTTCGAGAACGATCCGTTTGCAAAGCTGGATCAGACCGGTGTCGGCAAGCTGATGGAGATGGCTATCAAGTTAGGCAAGCCGGTGAATGATAAGCTTCATGTCGGTATCTGTGGTGAGCATGGTGGAGATCCTTCCTCTGTTGAATTCTGCCACAAGATCGGTCTGGATTACGTTTCTTGTTCTCCATTCCGTGTACCGATCGCAAGACTGGCTGCAGCACAGGCTGCGATTGCGAATAAGTAATCATATCGAAGCTGCTTTGGCAGTGTGAGATGTTACGTTTATAAGAATGTATACGCCCCATATCAGTCGACTGGCTGGCATGGGGCGTTTACTGTGTTGAAGAAAAATAAATCCAATAACAATAGTAATTATTTGCATATTATGAAGATATAAGATAAAATAAACTAACTCTGGTTTCAATTCTGCGGGTTATTTAGAGGGTGCTCAGACCGGTTTCTGAGTTGAAACAGGATAGAAGGAGAGGTTAAATAAATGCTGATAAAAACATCTATTGTATGTCTGTTATTTATCCTTTATATGCTTGGCTTCTATTATCGAAAGCCGCATATTCCGATTAAATCTACAAAAGTGTTTCGGATACTGAGTGTTGTTGCATTGCTGAATGCGGTATTTGATCTGATCACACTTTATACAGTGAATCACAGAGATCAGGTTCCGGAGATAATAAATCTGATTGCACATGTTATTTATTTACTGTCTATTCTGTGTTTTGTAGTTCTGTTGTTTTTATACACGCGTAGCTGTCTGAATGCAAATTTGAAGCCGGGGAGAATTGTAAAAATCGTTCAAAGTATTCCATTTCTTTTATCAACCGCAGGAATCCTGGTTTTGCCGATTACGTATATTCACGGTGAGACTACAGATTATTCGTTGGGCCCGAAGGCATTTGCTCTTTATGGAAGTGTGGTTTTCTATTTGATACTGATACTATACTATTGCCTTCGTTACTGGAGCATATTGGATGTAGAGAAAAGAATTGCACTGATACTTGCAGTACCGATTTATACTGTCATATCATTTGTTCAGATCCTGAATCCGGAAACACTTGTGGCGATCGTTGCATCCACACTTATTCTTCTTGGCCTGATCCTGAGTAATGAGAATACGGAAAAATATCTGGATGAAAAGACACCGCTCTTTAACCGGTATTCTTTTGAGATCGTTTTGGATGAGTTCGATTTTGAGAAACAGAACATAATAATCGGTATACTTTGCTTTTGTAAGACGGAGAACAGTCTGGATTGGGAACAGGATAATCAGTTGCTGCAGGATATCTATCAGAGTATGAAAAGCTTCCGCCTGTGGGGATATCGCATTAGTGAGAACGGAGTGGTATTCGTCGGCAGCTCAAAGGATAAGACCCGGATGGTATTGGAAGAGGTGAAACGCAGGATCGAGGATAAGTACGGAAAGGATCATATCAGTATCGAAACTAAAATGATCGCGGATGATGATGCGGCAACCGGACATAGCTGTATGACCAATATCATTGCATTTTGTACAGAAGCCGGACGTCATTTTGCATACATTGATTATCTGACTCATATTTATAACCGGAATGCGCTGGAGCGGGATCTGATACTGCTTCAGGAAAATGGCAACGGTTATTATATTATTGCTGATCTGAATGATCTGAAGCTGGTAAATGATACGATTGGTCATTCGGCAGGAGATGAACTGTTACAGAGCTTTGCAGGTATGCTTGCCGGTATCGCCGGTATGGATGGGAAAGCATATCGGCAGGGAGGAGATGAATTTGCCGTACTGTATCGCAAGGATGCACAGGAGTTTGTTAATCGGTTGGCAGAACAGTGCAGAAAAGATAATCTGACCCGAAATATTCCGATCAGCTATGCCATTGGTTATTGCGGGATCAGCAAGGAAGACTATATGAATATTGCAGATCAGATGATGTATGCAGACAAACGAAGAATCAAAGAGCAGAGGAGCAACGTATAAAGTCTCCATATCACCTTATTTGCCCGATGCGTTTATATGCTTTTTGATCGCTTCAATGCTTTCCCTGCTGATTACATGTTCGATCCGACAGGCGTCCTCCGTAGCAGTTTCTTCTGACACACCGAGGCGTACCAGGCATTCAGAGAGCAACTCATGTCTCTCATAGATCATTTCTGCAATGGATCTTCCCTCATCAGTAAGATAAATATATCCTTCGTTGGTTACAGTGATCTGATTTTTATTCCGTAGATTTTTCATCGCAACACTAATGCTGGATTTCTTAAATCCCAGTTCGTTTGCGATGTCTACAGAACGTACTACCGGGAGTTTTTTACTTAAGATCAGAATCGTTTCTAAATAATTTTCAGCAGATTCATTTGTATTTACCATTTTCTTACCCCCATATATTCAAAGCACATAAAATTGCAATTAGTATAGCATGCTTTTAAAAGGAAATCAAATGACAGTTCGATTGCTTTTTTTTCATGTCGAAACGACGGACTTATCTGAAAAAAGCAAAAGGTTATTGACAACTAACGTAAGTTAGCATATACTAATAATCAAAATAGAAGATAATGGATCAGACATGAGAAAGGGGTGACAGGATGCCGTTAACAATGGTGAAGGAAGGCGAAGCCAATATAATAAAAAGGATCGGTGGGAAAGAAAAAACCAGAAGGTTTCTTGAAAATCTGGGATTTGTCGCCGGTGGTACCGTTGTTGTTGTATCAGAGATCGGTGGTAATATGATCGTAAATGTGAAAGATTCAAGGATTGCGATCGGAAAAGATATGGCAAGTAAAATTATAGTCTGATGAATGCTGTATAAATAAATTACAGGCGAATACGGGCATACTGATGCTGAAATGGGAAGGAGATGCAGGAAATGACATTAAAAGAAGTGAAATGTGGTGAGACCGTCACGGTAAAACGACTGAATGGCGGTGGGCCGGTCCGGCGTCGGATCATGGATATGGGTATCACAAAAGGAATTCCGGTTTATGTGAGAAAAGTGGCACCGTTGGGGGATCCCGTTGAGGTGACGGTGCGGGGGTATGAATTATCGCTGCGAAAGACAGATGCGGATATGATAGAAGTGGAATAATTTTTTTAATCATTGGTTAGTTAGCACTAACAAAAGTTACTGTATATTAACTAAAGTAAGATGGAAAAGGAGAGATCGAAATGTCGATTAAAATTGCGTTGGCCGGTAATCCGAATTGCGGAAAGACGACATTGTTTAATGCGTTAACCGGTTCGAATCAGTTTGTCGGGAACTGGCCCGGGGTAACGGTTGAGAAGAAGGAAGGAAGATTCAGGAATCAGAAAGAGGTTACGATCATGGATCTGCCGGGAATCTATTCCTTATCTCCATACACGCTGGAGGAAGTGGTAGCAAGAAATTATCTGATTCATGAGCGGCCGAATGCCATTATTAACATCATTGACGGCACCAATATGGAGCGGAACCTGTATCTGTCTACGCAGCTTATGGAGCTGGGGATTCCGGTAGTCATGGCGGTGAATATGATTGATATTCTCGAAAAGACCGGAGATCAGATACATATTGACAAGCTTCGGGAGCAGTTGGGCTGTGAGGTGGTCGAAATCTCCGCATTAAAGGGGACTGGTGTTGAGAAAGCAGCAGAGCTGGCGGTAAAGCTGGCCAGGTCGCAGAATGCGGTTGTGCCGATTCATAAGTTTTCTGATCCTGTGGAGGCGGTCGTAGATGCAGTAGAAGAAAGGCTGGGCAATGGAATCCCGGAGCAACAGAAGCGGTTCTTTGCCATTAAGCTGCTGGAACAGGATGATAAGATTTCCGAGATGCTGGAACAGGTGCCGGATGTATCGGAGGAGATACAGAGACTGGAGACAGAGTTTGATGATGACACAGAAAGTATCATTACGAATGAACGATATCTTTATATTTCATCCATCATCCACGAATGCATGACGAAGAAGCGGGAAAAGAAGTGTTCTGTTTCCGATAGGATTGACCGGATTGTCACGAACCGGTTTCTGGCGCTTCCGATTTTTGCGCTGGTAATGTTCCTTGTTTATTTTGTTTCCGTCACGACGGTAGGAACATGGGCAACAGACTGGGTGAATGATGGCCTGTTTGGTGATGGCTGGTATCTGCTTGGAATCGGTGACGGCGAGCCGGGGAATGTGGATTATGGCATCTGGGTACCGGGTATTCCGGTACTGGCGGGTAATGCATTGGAGGCAGTTCATTGTGCAGGCTGGCTCCAGAGTCTGATCGTGGATGGAATCATAGCGGGTGTCGGTGCAGTGCTTGGCTTCGTACCGCAGATGCTTGTGCTGTTTATCTTCCTTGCCTTTCTGGAGTCCTGCGGCTACATGGCAAGAGTTGCTTTTATCATGGACCGTATCTTCCGGAAATTCGGTCTTTCCGGCAAATCCTTTATTCCAATGCTGATTGGCAGCGGCTGTGGAGTTCCGGGCATCATGGCTTCCCGGACGATTGAGAATGATCGTGACCGGAAGATGACGATCATGACAACGACTTTTATTCCATGTGGAGCAAAGCTTCCGATCATCGCATTGATCGCAGGTGCCATATTTGATAACGCCTGGTGGGTATCTTATAGTGCCTGGCTGGTCGGAATCGGAGCAGTCATCTGTTCCGGTATCGTTCTGAAAAAAACCAGAGTATTTGCAGGCGAGCCGGCGCCGTTTGTTATGGAACTGCCGGCGTATCATATGCCGACGGTCGGGAACGTATTAAGAAGTATGTGGGAACGGGGATGGTCCTTTATTAAGAAGGCAGGTACCATTATTCTGGCATCCACGATCGTACTGTGGCTCCTGATGAGCTTCGGTGTAGTTGACGGTACGTTTACCATGCTGGAAGCAGAGCAGTTGGATAACAGTTTTCTTGCAACGATCGGCAGTGTGCTGGCACCGCTCTTTGCACCGCTTGGCTGGGGAGACTGGAAGATGGCGGTTGCAGCAGTGACCGGATTGATCGCAAAGGAAAATGTAGTCGGCACCTTCGGTATATTATTCGGCTTTGCTGAGGTAGCTGAGGACGGTATGGAAATCTGGGAACAACTGGCGGGGAGCATGACGGCGGCAGCCGGATATTCCTTCCTGGTATTCAATCTGTTGTGTGCGCCTTGCTTTGCGGCAATGGGAGCCATTAAGCGGGAGATGAATAATATAAAGTGGTTCTGGATTGCGATCGGATATCAGACTTTGCTTGCATATGTGGTTTCTCTTTGTGTATATCAGCTTGGCACCTTATTTACCACAGGTGCATTTGGCATCGGCACAGTCCTTGCCTTCCTTTTGCTGGCAGGCTTCCTCTATCTTCTGTTCCGGCCTTATAAGGAAAGGGGAAATCTGAAAGCTGGAAGAAGGAATGCAACAGGAATGAAAGGATTGAAGGAAGGAATTCGATAAAAAATGGAGGGATTGGAATGACTGGAATGATCGCTGTGACAACGGGAATGATATTTGAAAATGGGATTGCCGGAACAATACTGGTTGGTGTAATACTACTGGGGATCATCACATTGGCGGTGCGAAGCATGATACTCGATAAGAAGAATGGAAAATCCCTGCAATGTGGTTGTGACTGCAAGCATTGCAGTGGACAATGTGGCAAATCCCAACTGACATCTTCGATGAGAAAGCAGTAGAAAAGAATTGTATATCGAATGTGATCAGTGTTGCTGCACAGGTACGGTTTGCCTGTGCAGCAGCACTTTTCTATCTGTACAATTTATGGGGAGAATGGTATAATTATACATTATATTGGTATAATTGGTCGTTGACAAGCAAAAGCAGAGGGAGGTAAAATATGTCATTGGTATTTACGAATGAAAACTGCGTTGGCTGTAATAAATGTATCAGTGCATGCAGTTGTCTGGGAGCGAATCTACAAAGCACACAGGATGGAAAGAACCGGATTGAGGTGGACGGTGAACGATGCATTGCCTGCGGAGCCTGCTTTGATGTCTGTAAGCATAACGCCCGGGAATTTCGGGATGACACCGAACGCTTTTTTGCTGATCTGAAACGGGGAGAACGGATATCCCTTCTGGTAGCGCCGGCGTTTAAGGCAAATTATCCGAAGGAATATGAAGCTGTACTGGGTGGCCTGAAGAGTGCTGGTGTTAACCGGATCATCAGTATATCCTTTGGTGCGGATATTACTACATGGGGATATCTGAATTATATTACGAAGAATCATTTTACCGGCGGGATCTCACAGCCCTGTCCGGCTGTTGTGGCATATATTGAACGTTATATCCCGGAATTGCTGCCAAAGCTGTTTCCGGTTCAGAGTCCGATGATGTGTGGAGCGATCTATGCAAAAAAGTATATGGGTATTACAGATAAGCTGGCATTTATCAGTCCGTGTATTGCAAAGAAGATGGAAATCGAGGATGTCAATAACAAGGGATATGTGTCCTATAACGTTACCTTTGATCATCTGATGAAGTATGTAAGAGAAAACCGCATTACCGGGCCGGCCTGTACGGATGAGATTGAATATGGTCTTGGTTCTGTCTATCCGATGCCGGGAGGCCTGAAGGAAAATGTATTCTGGTTTTGCGGGGAGGATGTATTTATACGCCAGATGGAAGGCGAGAAGCATATGTATCATTACCTTGAGAATAACAAGGAACGGTTAGCAAAGGGTACAACGCCTTATCTTTTTGTGGATGCATTGAATTGTGCGAACGGTTGTCTCTACGGAACGGGAACAGAACCGGAAAAGGGAGCGACGGAGGATGTACTTTACGAAGCCTTACGAATTCGTGAGGCATGTAAACGGGATACGAAGAAGGATGCATGGGCGAGAAGTCTTTCTCCTTCCGAACGTCTGAGGTATCTGAATAAGCAGTTTGAAAAGCTGAATCTGAACGATTTTTTGCGGACTTATACGGATCGTTCCGCAGGCTGTGTGATCCAGCAGCCGACCAAAGCAGAGTTGGAGGCAATATATACAGAGATGGACAAGAATACACAGGAGGAGAGACATATCGACTGTTCCTGCTGTGGTTATGAAAGCTGCCGGGAGATGGCAACCGCCATCTGGAACGGATTTAATGATAAGAATAATTGTATTCACTATATCAAGGGACTGGCAGAAAAGGAGAAGGCGGAAATAGCTGTACTTATGAAGGAACTGGAATCCCATCGGAACGGGATCGTTTCCATGGTCGAAGAGATTAATGAAGCGTTCTCACTTTTGAATCAGGATGTGGCACAGATGGAGGAAGGCAATGGTGCTAATGCAGAGGAGAGCAACGGTATCTCCATGAAGGTGCAGGAAGTAACGGAATTCTGTTACAGTCTGGAATCTTCTTTAGAGGAAATCGGCGGCTTATTAAATGAATTACAGGGAAATAATAATCAGGTGGTTTCCATTGCTGCAAAGACGAATCTGCTGGCATTAAATGCATCCATAGAGGCGGCGCGGGCCGGGGAGGCAGGGAGAGGCTTTGCAGTCGTGGCCGGTCAGATCAAAAGTCTGGCAGGAAGCTCCAAGGAGACAGCAGAAAATAGTAACAATAGTCAGCGCAGGATTGAAAAAGCGATCACCGATATTTTATCAGAAGCAAAGAAGTTATCAGAGGTTGTCGAAAATGTCTGTGAACGGACAGAGAATCTGGCGGCAACAACGCAGGAGATTGCTGCGTCCTCTGCTAATATTACACAGATCAGCGGTACGATCAAGGATAAAATGAACCAACTGATCGAGAATGTGAATTGACAAAACAGGTTGCTATTCCCTGTTTAATATATTAATATGGATGTGTATGGAAATTAGGAGGCTGAAATTCCCGTAATCCGGTATAAGCTTCGTATATTTACGATAGAATAAGGCAAGTTTAAAGAGAAAGCGGTAGGAGGATGGAGTGTAATGAAATATTCATTTGTAATTCCCTGCTATCGTTCTGAGCGTACGATCCGATCGGTTGTGCAAGAGCTGATTGCAGAGATAGAGAAGGAACAGTTAACAGATTATGAGATTATACTGGTAAATGATTGTTCTCCGGATGGTGTCTGGAAGGTGATCCGAGAGCTGGCACAGGAGTATTCATTTCTGAATGGAATTAACCTGGCGCGGAATTTTGGTCAGCATGCAGCTCTGCTGGCCGGTTACGCAAAGACGACAGGAGACATTATTATTTCTCTGGATGATGACGGACAGGCACCCATTGATGAGTTATATAAGCTGTTAGATGAATTAAACAATGACAAGGATGTTGTATACGCTTATTTTGACGAGATCAAACAGACAGGTTTTCGCCGATTCGGAACGTATGTCGCAACACGCATGAGCCAGCTGCTGCTGGGAGCGCCAAAGGATTTCAAGGGAAGCAGCTTCTATGTGGCGAAACGGTTTGTAATTAATGAGATGCTGCGGTATAATAATGCTTATCCGTATCTGCTGGGACTGGTGCTGAGAACCACAAGAAAGATCGGATGTGTAAAGACCAATCATCGCAGCCGCCTTGCCGGTACCTCCGGATATAATCTGAAAAGTCTGTTTTCACTCTGGTTAAACGGATTTACGGCTTTTTCAGTGAAGCCGTTGGAACTGGGTGCCCTGCTGGGCGTCATTTTTGCTGTTATCGGCTTCATCATCGTTATTGTAACTGTAGTCCGCAAGCTCTGTAATCCAACGGTTGCCGTTGGCTGGACATCTATTATTTCTGTTATTCTGATCGTTGGCGGAATCCTTCTGCTGATGCTCGGACTGATCGGGGAATATGTAGGAAGGATCTATATCTGTTTGAATAAATCTCCACAGTATGTCGTGCGGGAAGATACGTTTACTGCAGATTCTGATCCGGTGGAGGAAAGGCAATGAATATCATAGACGCATATTGGGAAAAGAGAAATCTGGGGGTGTCCTGTTATGAGATCCGGCTGGAATCCGCAGATAAGGCAGAGGATGTTATTGCAGCATACGAACAGCTTGAAGAACGACAGTATATGGTTGTAAAGATACCATCATCCCGTTATAATATGGTACAGTTTTTCCAGGAACAGGGCTATCGTTTCATAGAAGCTGCCATAACTTTGACACATAATCTGAAGGATATTAATGTTCCGAAGAGATTGCTGCGTATTTGCAGGCAGTGCAGCTGGCAGCAAATGAATGAAGCGGAATTAGCAGAATTAAGCAATGAAGTGAGAAAGAATATATTTAAAACGGATCGTATCTATATTGATCCGCAGTTTTCTAAGGAACTGGCAGCCCGGCGATATGATCTCTGGATTCAGGATCTGGCAAAGGCTGGTAACATCCCTTATAAAGTGATGTATCAGGGGGATATTGTCGGATTTTTTTTGAATAAATCACTTGGCGATGGTGTATATGATGGATTGCTCGCAGCGACCTATGATGCATATGAGGGTACCGGAATGGGATATTGTATTCAGTATGCTGGCCTGATGTCTGCCGTGGAGCGGGGAGGCAGGAAATATATCGGACATATATCGGGGAATAATCCCGGGGTGTCGCGTGTGTTGCTTTCAATCGGCTTTTCTATAAAGGAGATTGAATATATATTTATCAAGCACAATGGAAGGAGAGAAACAATATGACGAATCAGGAAAAGATGAATGCACTGGAGGAAATTATGGAATTAGATGAGGGAACCTTAAAGCCGGAGGATGCTCTTGATAGTTATCCGGAATGGGATTCTGTCACGATCCTTTCTCTGATTTCCTGGATGGATGAGACCTATGGAAAGACAGTCAGCGGAGAGGACTTTAAGAATTTAAAAACAGTTGCTGATGTGATCGCAATTATGGAAGGCTGATCATGCAGTTGATAGATTTGAGTAACAGAAAGCTGTTGATCTCCGGGGCATCTTCGGGGATTGGAAGGGCAACGGCGGTTTTGACGGCAGAGCTTGGCGCTACAGTGGTGTTATGTGGCAGAAATTCCGAAGAATTGGAAGTGACCAGGAGCATGATGAAGCAATCAGAGCGTCATCAGGTGATCACATTTGATATAACGGATTTTGAAGCTTATGCTTCTGTGTTTGATGAAGCGGTTGCCGATGGCGTTAAATTGAATGGCATGGTACATTGCGCAGGTATGGCGAAAGCGGTGCCTTTAAAAGTTATGTCTGTGAATTCTGTTTTAGAAATCATGAATACGAATTTTATTTCTTTTATGGAATTGACACGATTTTATGCGAAAAGAAAATATTCAGACGGAGGAAGTATTGTTGCCATCTCTGCAGCGAATGCCCACTATCCGCAAAAATGCATGAGTATTTATGCGGCGTCAAAGCTTGCACTGGAGGCGGCAGTACAGACCCTTGCATTAGAGGTGGAACGCCAGGGAATCCGCATTAACTGTGTAATTCCGGGAGCCGTTGATACGCCGATGATGCAGCAGATTGAGGAAGAACAGTTGGAGCGGATCCGTGCCAGGCAGTTGCTGGGTACCGGCAGACCGCAGGATGTGGCAAATATGATCGCATTCTTATTGAGTGATGCGGCTTCCTTTATAACCGGTCGTGCCATGTTTGTAGATGGCGGATGCCTGGGACAGTAGTTGAGGTGACGAATGGATAAGCTATTTGTGGATCAGACGGGAAAAGAATATACGACGGATGATGTCTGTCAGGTGTTAAAGGAGATCGGAGCAGATGAGTGTGACACGTTGTTCATACACTCGGATATTCTGTTTGGAACCCTGTCGAAAGGGCTGAAAAGAAAGGACTATCTGCAGGCTCTGTATGATGCAGTGGAACAACTGCACGTAACCAATCTGATCATTCCGACATTTACATACAGTTTTTGTAATCATGAGGATTATGATGCCCGGAACAGCGCAACCTCCATGGGAGCATTTAATGAATATATTCGGAAAATGCCGGGACGTTATCGAACCTTGGATCCATTGCTTTCTCTATCCGTGCCGGAGAATCTGAGGGAGACATTCAGTCTGCCCTGTGACCATTCACTTGGCAGTGACAGCGGCTTTGATATTTTGCATCGAATGGAAAATGTGAAGTTTCTTTTTTTGGGTGCAAGGTTAGGGAATTGTTTTACTTATGTTCATTATGTGGAAAAGATGCTGGATGTACCATATCGTTTTGATATGCCGTTTTCGGGAAGGATAATTGATGCTAAGGGTGCTGTGTCGGAAAAGACGCAATATATCCATACGGCATGTTATGGTGTCAGACCGGCAGACTATTACTATTTTGAAGATTATCTGGAGCAGGCAGGGCACCTGAAGAAGCAAAGGCTGGGCAATCTATCTGCGGCCTGCATCTCAGAAAGGGATGCATACAGGGAAATAGCCGGAATGCTGAAAAAGAATATTCATTATTTTCTGGAAGTCCCGTTTCGGGAAGAGGATCTGGTGCATAAGTATACCAAGGGACTTGACGGAGAAAGGATTACACATTGTTAAGGGAGAGTACTATGAAGATTAATCTGCTGGATTGTTTTGAAGACACTGTAAAGCACAGAATGCAGGAAACTGCTGTTGTTCATGGCAGTGAAACGATTACGTTTCAGGAATTGCAGGATCAGGCACAGAGCCTGGCAAATATGATCTTAGATCAGACGGATGGCTGTTACCATTCTCCGGTCGCTGTTTTTCTGCCAAAGGAGATCGCTGCTGTAATAGCTGATCTGGGGGTCATGTATTCCTGTAATCCGTTTATGAATCTGGATGTCAAAACACCAGCAGACAGAATTGCAAATATTTTAGCCCTGGTTCGTCCATGTGCGATCATTACGAATTCTAAATATGCAGAAAGGTTGGGAGAAGTATCCATACCGGTCATCCGAATGGATGAAAGGAACGACTTCATGACGCATAGAGACTGGCAGTTGGCGGAGCGGAGAACAAAACTGATCGATACAGATCCGTTTTGTCTGATCAATACGTCCGGCTCTACCGGGACACCCAAGGGCGTTGTTTTGAATCATCGCAGTTTTTTTGACTTTATGGACTGGGCATTCGAAACCTTTTCCTTTGATGGTACAGAGGTCATGGGATCTCTTTCGCCGGTTGTATTTGATATCTTTGACTTTGAACTTTGCATGCTGATGCTTAAGGGAGCAAGACTGGTTTTACTGGATGCTTCTATGGCAATTTTCCCGGCCAGACTGTTAGAGGCTCTGAATCAGAACCAGGTCAATTTCATTTTCTGGGTGCCTTCTATTATGGTGAATATAGCGAATATGGATTTACTGGAAAAGATACCGGTTCCATCCTTAAGGATGATCTGGTTTGCCGGTGAGGTCTTTCCGACAAAGCAGTTTTTGTACTGGTATGACAGAGTGGAGCATGCCACCTTTGTGAATTTATATGGGCCGATCGAAATAACACTGGATTGTACCTACCATGTGATCCGGGAACGTCCGGAAGAAGAAAAACCGCTGCCGATCGGGATTCCATGTCGTAATACGGATATATTGATCCTTAATTCAGAGGATCAGTGCTGTAAGCCGGAGGAAGAGGGAGAGCTTTGTGTACGCGGGACATCCCTGGCGATGGGGTATTATAATAATCCGGAAAAGACGCATGCAGCATTTGTCCAGAATCCTTTGAATTCTTCCTACCCGGAGCTGATCTACCGCACCGGTGATATTGTATATATGTCAGAAGACGGGCAGATAGAGTTTAAAGGACGGAAGGACAGTCTTGTCAAGCATATGGGGTATCGGATCGAGCTGGGTGAGATCGAGCATGTAGTGATCAATGATCTGAAACTGGTAAAATACTGCTGTGCAGTATATAATTATGCCAGGAAGGAAATTGTGTTATATTATGAAAAGAGTGAAGAAATTTCAGGAACGGAATTCAGGAAAGCGTTCAGTAAAGTATTTCCGGCTTATATGATACCATCTGTCTATATCCGAATGGATCTTCTGCCGCGGAATACGAATGGAAAGATTGACCGTTTATATCTGAAGAATGAAATCAACAAGTAATGGAGGAAATACAATATGGACAGAATATGGAGCATGCTGGAGGAAATCAAGCCGGAACACGATTTTAAAGAGAGTACGGATTATATTGAGGATGGTTTACTGGATTCCTTTGATCTGATCGCATTGATTGATATGCTGGAAAAGGAATTTAATATTATCGTGGATGGTCTGGATGTGGTTCCTGAGAACTTTTGCAATGCGGAGGCGATCGCGGCACTGGTAAAAAAGAGCGGAGGGGATATATAGATGCAGACAACATTTTGTGGAAAGAAAATAACCTCTATGTTGGGAATCTTACCAGAGCAGGAGGTTTATTTTGAGGATGAGGTGGGTAATTATTCGTTTCCGGAAAAGCAGACGCTTCGATTGAAGCGGGTAATGGGATATGAAAAGCACCGGATTTCCAAGAAGTCGTCAACGGTATCTGAGTTTGCTCTTTTTGGTCTCCGGCACATGCTTTCACAGAGCTGGATCAGAAAAGAGGATATCGGGGCAGTAATTGTTGTTACCCTGTGTCCGGATTACTTTGTACCTCATGTCAGCACCATCCTGCACGGAGAACTGGATCTGGATGAGGATGTGATCTGTATGGATATTGCTCAGGGCTGCTGCGGATTTCTGGTAGGGCTGTTTGAATCCTTCCTGCTCCTGGAGCATATGGGGGAGAAAAAGGTTGTATTGATCAATGCGGATATTTTAAGCCATAAGGTATCGGAACGGGACCGGAATGATTATCCGTTGATCGGTGACGGAGCCGCCATTACCGTTGTGGAGAATTCACATGACGACACCAAGGTGTATTATGAGATGCATACAAATGGATCGATGGGAGATGCATTAAAGATCCCGGCAGGAGCATTTAGGCAGCCGAGCAACGCAGAGACCGGTATCATGCGGGATATTGGTGACGGGAATTTTAAATCTCTGGATCATATGCATATGGACGGCAGTGCGGTTTTTAATTTCGTTCAGACCAAGGTGCCGCCTATGCTGGAGCACGCTCTGCTGGAAACCGGTTATACGGTTGACGATCTGGATTATTATCTGTTTCATCAGCCGAATAAGTTCATGCTGCAAAAGCTTGCACAGAAGGTTGGGATTCCATATGAGAAGATGCCGATGAATCTGGTAGAGAACTACGGGAATCCAAGCGGTTCTTCGATTCCGCTTGTAACGGTACACAATCTGCAGGAGCAGTTAAAGGAACAGAAATATAAGTGCTGTCTGTCAGCATTCGGCTCCGGTCTTGCCTGGGGTGCGATCATCATGGAACTTGGTAAATTAGAGAATTGTGAAATGCTTATATCAGATTTATAGAACAGGAACAGAGAAATGCTTACAGATGAGATTTGTATTTCAAAGTTGATAAGAGAATTAAAGCTTACGGGAAAGCAGGTATATTCAAACTGCTTTTTTCGTTTTAGTAATGCCGGACAGGAGTGGGAGCTGTACAACAGTGCAGGGTCACTTTTACTCGTAAAGCAGGAAAATGGTGTATTGCGTTTGTTCTTTTTTACGATTGATTTTTCAGATCTGAAACAGCTGATGGAGGACAGTCTGGCTTCTGACCGGGAATACATTTTGGAGATCGTTGCAAAGGATAAGGCGCTATACCGGAATGAACTTCTGGATATGGGCTTCGATGTATTTGCACAGATGCTTCGCATGTCCGTAAAGGATATTTCTCCGTTGTTTCAGAACGGAAGCGCATTTGTAGAGGCTTATGATGAACAGCTTGTCGAGCAGGCCCGGCCGGAGGATGTGCCGGCTTTACTGGATAAGCTATGGCATATATTTGATACCAGGGTCAGTCATCTTCCCGATGAGGAGGAATTAAAATCGGCTATCCTGCGGGGAGAATTCTGTCTATGCAGGGGAAAGGATTCCGATATACCGGCATTCTTACAGAGCGTGATGGAACCCAGAAGCTTTTATATCAATCAAGTGTATAACGGGGGAGAGAAGAAACTGATCCATTCGATCATGCATAAGCGTCTGGCAGAGTATTATCAACAGGGAGGCAGATATGTATTTGCCTGGGTGGATGAAAGGAATCAGGCATCCTTAAGATTTCATGAAAAATATGGACTGAAGCCGGATGGCCTATGGACCAGTGTGTATCAGAGGAGAAGGCAGGAAGCGGATGAAGGCGATAAGGCAGATGGAAATGAGGAAGTGTCATGATATGTAAGTATCAGATAGGAAATGAGCCGATATACCGATTTGAAATGCCTATGATAGCATCGAATATGTATATTATAATGCATGGAGATCAGGCGCTGCTGATCGATCCTCATGGAAACGCGGATGCGGTTCACTTGTTAAAGAAGCATGATGTGAAACAGCTTTTGATCATTCTGACGCATGAGCATTATGATCATATTTCCGGTGTGAATTATTTTCGAAAAGAATGGAGATGCAGGGTGATCGGAAGCCGGTCATGTCAGGAATCGGTTAAGGAGCCGGCAAAGAATCTGGCGGCATACTTCATGGCAATGTTTATAACGCGTTCCGGAGAGGAACGACAGGAAATACAGAAACAGATCGAACAGGATTATCATTGTGAAGTCGACGAGGGATTTGAACAGACGTGGCGCTTTGAATTTGCATCATTTCAGGTTGTCTTATGTGAAACGCCGGGACATTCTCCGGGAAGTATATGTATATGCATAAACGACAGATATTTGTTTACAGGAGACAGCCTGATTCCGGGGGAAAAGACCATAACGAGATTACCCGGAGGGAACCGGGAGCTTTATCAGAAGATTACAGTTCCCTATTTACAGAGCTTTGATCCGGAAACAATTATATTTCCAGGTCATGGAGCGGAGGAATACCTAAGAAATATAGCATTACCGTTCTGCAAAACGCTTTAGTATGGGGATGATCACATTTTTCAACTGATCCTCCGGAACCTGCTGGCAGAGAAGATTAACCTCCCGATAGGTAGTCTTTAAGGAATATTCCCGGTCAAAAAATTCAGAAAGGGTAATATGATAATAGTCGCAGATTCGTGCAAGGATATCATAAGGTACATTTTGCTTTGCTCGTCGGACATCGGCAAAATAACCCTTGTTCAAATGCAGTTCTTCACTTAATTTAGAAGGGGATATATTTGAATTATCAATCAATTCAAACAGTCGTTCCCGAACGTAATTATCATGCGTCATAGCTTTAAATCCTCCATCTACAAGTATAAATGATTCGGAACAAATTGGTCTGGAAATAATCCGAATAATAATTGCCAAATATTGCAAAAAGCAAGGAATGTATCCATAATTCTATAAAAGACGATCAAGAGCTGCTGATTGAAGCAGAATTCAACACAAATTTCCGGAAACTGGTTGAAAATGTAAAAGGGAAGGGGTAGAATATAATTATAACTTTTGGGAGTGTTTCTGAATTTTCTTAGATTCAAAATGAGGGGGAGTAAGATGAAACGTAATATAGTATTTCAGATTTTTCTGACAATTTCATCTCTGGTTGTTATTCTGACAATTTCCCTGATAGCCTATATAAATAATTTGAATAAAGGATTTCAGAAAGAAATTCTTCAGTCCCTGGAAGAGGTTTCCAATCAGGGTGCGGTATCCATTCAGACAGAGATAAACGGAAAGGTAAATCTGTTGCAGGATCTGGCAACGACAATTGATATTGAGGAGAATGATGCTCCGGATTCTTTGCTGGCAGCCGTGCAGAGTCAGTTATTGCCGATAGCCGAGCATAATGAATTCCAGGTAATGGGTGTATTGACGAGGGATGGTACGGTTTATGCAACGAATGGAGAGATTTATGACGGGGCTGATCAGGCGTTTTTTCAAACTGCCATGGAAGGGAATACTACGATTACCGGACGTGTGCCGATATCGAAAGAGGAAAACGCATTTGTGAATATTTACAGTACGCCGATTCTGGATAATACCACCGGAGAACCGAAGGCAGTTCTGATGGCGGTATATCGGACAGAGAACTTCCGGGCAACTCTGGAGGTGAAATCCTTTGATGGAGAGGGCTATTCCTATCTGGTCGAACAAAACGGAAATACAGTTGTAGACTCTGCTCATGCCACCTCTTTTCAGGATATGTCCAATATCTATACGTCTATCGCAAATGCAGATGAGTCAAATGATGCCTGCATCGAACAGCTTCAGTACTATCTTTTACATAAGGAAAATGGCAGTATCATCTTTCGTAACCGTGTTGATAAATATCTGTATTGTACTCCCGTGGAAATTAATGACTGGTATCTGTTAACAGTGGTGCCGGTCCGGATCATTGACCATCAGATGAATCAGGTCATTCGTTCTACTGTCCTGTTAGTGATCATACTGGTTCTGGTGTTTGCAGTTCTGATCTGGTTTATTTTAGGCCAGCAGAAACGCAGGCAGGAGGAATTGATGTCGCTTGCCTATGTGGATCCGGTTACAGGAGGGTATACATTTGCAAAATTTCAACAATTATATGAAGAGATACTTGGCAGTAATTCTGAAAAACAGTTTGCTTTACTGTCGCTCGATTTAAATCATTTTAAAATGATCAATGATCTGTATGGGTATGAGGAGGGAGATCGCATCATACAAAATATGGACAGTCTCTGGCGTAAGCTTTGCCGGCCGAACGAGTGTTGCGGACATCGGAACGCAGACCGGTTTGTCGTTTTGTTAACGTATGAGAGTACGGAGGAACTGGAAGAACGTCTGCGTAATTATCGGAAGCTGCTGCAGGAGACTACGGCGGACCGCTATCAGTTAAGCCTGCGGGCCGGTGTTTATGAACTGGAGGATACCGGTGAGGCATTTTCTGTCGTATTTAATCGTTCCATGATGGCTTTTTCAGAAGCAAAGAATAATGGAGGACATTTTTATGCCTTCTATCATTCTGGTATGGAGGAACAACTGCTCTGGGAAAAATATGTAGAGGATTATTTCCAGATGGCATTGCGGAAACAGGAGTTTGCCGTTTATTATCAGGCGAAAATAGATGCCGGGACAGGAGCGGTATCCGGTGCGGAGGCATTGGTACGCTGGATCCGTCCGGATGGTACGGTGATTCCGCCAAGCCGGTTTATTCCTATCTTGGAGAATAACGGTACGATAGCCGAACTGGATCAGTATATGTTCCGGGAAGTCTGTCTGCGTCAAAAGGCCTGGTTAGAAGAGGGAAAGCAGGTAGTACCGGTATCTGTAAATCTATCCAGGGTGCAGCTGGCGGATCGGAATTTTGTTGATACATATGCTGAGATTCTGGAGAATACAGGGCTGCCCGCAAAATATGTAGGTCTGGAATTCACAGAGAGTGCCATGTTTGATAATGAGGAGATTCTGAGGGATACGGTGGACCGGCTGCATAATATGGGCATTAAGGTGTTGATCGATGATTTTGGTGTCGGTTATTCCTCTATGATGACATTAAAGGTGATACCGGTAGATATCCTGAAGATGGATAAGAGTTTTATTGACAGCATTGGAGATGAGCGGGGAGATAAGATCGTAGTTGGCATGATTGAATTCGCTCTTTCCCTGGGAATGAGTGTAACAGCAGAAGGGGTGGAGAATGATGCACAGTATCGTTTTCTGCAATCTCATCGATGCAATGATATACAGGGCTACTATTTCTCCAGGCCGGTACCGGCAGGGGAATATTGCAGACAGTTTCTTGGTTCTGCCTGACGGGAATTGCTGCCACCCGTAAAAACAGTGGAAAAACAATAACAACCATGCTATAGTAATACGGTGCAAGACTGATATGAATTAGGAGGCTGTTATGGCAGAAGAATATCAAAAGGAAATAGAGAGAAGAAGAACATTTGCGATCATTTCACATCCGGATGCAGGAAAGACTACGCTGACGGAGAAGTTTTTATTATATGGAGGGGCTATTAATACCGCCGGCTCTGTAAAAGGCAAGGCGAACGCAAAGTATGCTGTTTCTGACTGGATGGGAATTGAGAAGGAGAGAGGAATATCCGTTACCTCTTCCGTATTGCAGTTCGATTATGATGGATACTGCATCAATATCCTGGATACTCCGGGACATCAGGATTTCTCGGAGGATACCTATCGGACTCTGATGGCGGCAGATTCCGCAGTCATGGTAATTGATGCCTCCAAGGGTGTGGAGGCGCAGACGATCAAGCTCTTCAAGGTATGTGTCATGCGTCACATTCCGATTTTCACGTTTATTAATAAGATGGATCTCGAAGCAAAGGATCCGTTTGAATTACTGGATGATATAGAAACTGTATTGGGTATCCGGACCTGTCCCGTTAACTGGCCGATCGGATCCGGTAAGAGGTTTAAGGGGGTTTATGACAGAGAGACAAAGCAGGTCTCCATGTTTCAGGCAGTTTCCACCGGCGGATCCAAGTCTGCAGCAGAGACGGATTACAGTTTGGATGATCCTGAGCTTAGGAATGCGGTTGGTGAGGAATTATATCAGCAGCTTCTGGATGAGGTAGAGCTTCTGGATGGAGCCAGTGATGCCTTTGATCAGGAACTGGTGGACAAGGGGGAGCTGTCGCCGGTCTTTTTTGGTTCTGCGTTAACCACATTTGGTGTAGAGACCTTTCTGGAGCATTTTCTGAAAATGACACTTTCACCGCTTCCGCGACAGTCCAATGAAGGTTCCATTGATCCGGTTACCGCACCGTTTTCCGGTTTTATATTCAAGATTCAGGCAAATATGAATAAGGCCCATCATGACCGGATTGCTTTTATGCGGATCTGTTCCGGAAAGTTTGATGCAGGTAAGGATGTGTATCATGTCCAGAGCGGAAGAAAATTAAAGCTTTCCCAACCGCAGCAGATCATGGCGCAGGAGCGGAAGGTAATTGAGGAAGCATATGCGGGAGACGTGATCGGCGTTTTTGACCCGGGTCTGTTTTCCATTGGGGATACAATCTGTGCGCCAGGGAAAAAGTTTGAATACGAAGGGATTCCGACCTTTGCGCCCGAGCATTTCTGCCGGCTGGTATCTCTGGATTCCATGAAGCGAAAGCAGTTTATCAAGGGAGTCACGCAGTTGGCTCAGGAGGGAGCGATTCAGATCTTTAAAGATTATTCTCTGGATTTGTCTGAGATTATCGTTGGCGTGGTTGGTGTCCTGCAATTTGACGTGTTGAAATACAGACTGGAAACGGAATATGGCTGTGAGGTACGACTGGAGGCTCTGCCATATAATTATATTCGTTGGGTAAAGGACCCGGCAACGGATCTGAACCGTCTGAAGCGGGTCAGTGACTGTAAGAAGGTAAAGGATATGAAGGATAACCCATTGCTGCTCTTTGCGAACGAGTGGTCCATCCGACTGGTATTGGAAAATAATGAAGGACTGGAGTTAGAGGATTTTAGAAAGAATTAAGCCTGTGTAAGGAATGTCAGTTACAGAGCAGCAGGCCTGCAAAGGAAGGTATTTCAGCAATCCGGTAAAATCGTAAGAAAATGTAAGAAATAATAGATTGTAACAAGCCGATGAATGCGATAAAATAAAACTGATTTATGAATGAAAGGAGTGTATGATATGGGTATGACAGGAACCATTCTGACAGGAACTGTATTATTTGAAAATGCGGGAATTATGACATTAATCTGGCTGGGATTGGTTATCCTATTCATAGTACTGGAGATCATCAGTTTAGGGCTGACCAGTATCTGGTTTGCCGTGGGCGCATTGGCTTCCGGAATCGTTGCCATGTTAGGCGGCCCCATTGCGCTTCAGATTATTGTATTTCTGGTTGTTTCCGTGGTATTGCTTGCCTGTACCAGAGGGATTGCCAGGCGACATCTGGATAACCGCATTGAAAGGACCAATGCAGAAGGACTGATCGGCAGGACTTCCATAGTAATGGAAACGATTGACAATGCCGCATCTACCGGCAAGATTAAGATCGGTGATGTGGAATGGACAGCAAGAGCAGTGAATGAAGCACAGGTAATACCGAAGGATACGAAGATTATTATCCGTGAGATCCATGGTGTTAAGTGCATGGTAGAACCGGTTTCGGTTCAGGTATAACACAGTAAGGGAAGGATTCCCGAAGAATAAAAATGGAGGTATAGAACATGGGAGGAATTGGAATGAGTGCAGCAGGTGCCGGAGGACTGATCAGCGGGGCGGTAGGACTGGGAATATTTTTGATCGTTCTTTTGATCATTATTGCAGTTTCCTGTATTAATATTGTACCGCAGGCACATGCATATGTAGTAGAGCGGCTGGGTACGTATCGTGGTACCTGGTCGGTTGGTTTTCACGTCAAGATGCCGTTTTTTGATAAGATCGCAAAGCGTGTGACCTTAAAGGAGCAGGTGGTGGATTTTGCACCTCAGCCGGTGATCACCAAGGATAATGTAACGATGCGGATTGATACCGTCGTATTTTTCCAGATTACGGATCCAAAGCTGTTTTGTTATGGTGTTGAGAATCCGATCATGGCGATTGAGAACTTAACGGCAACGACGCTTCGTAATATCATAGGTGATCTGGAGTTAGACCAGACGCTGACATCCAGAGAGACGATCAATACAAAGATGCGTGCCACCCTGGATGAGGCTACAGATCCATGGGGTATTAAGGTAAATCGTGTGGAATTGAAAAATATCATTCCTCCGGCCGCTATTCAGGATGCCATGGAAAAGCAGATGAAGGCAGAACGGGAACGCCGGGAACAGATTCTGATCGCCGAAGGTGAGAAGAAGTCAGCGATTCTTCGTGCAGAAGGTCAGAAGGAATCCATGATCCTTCAGGCAGAGGCGGATAAGCAGGCAGCAATCCTTCGGGCAGAGGCGAAGAAGGAGGCAACTATCCGGGAGGCAGAGGGTCAGGCACAGGCGATCGAGACTGTCCAGAAGGCAAACGCAGCAGGTCTTGTTTTCCTGAAGGAAGCAGATCCAAGTGAATCTGTTATTCAGATTAAGAGTCTGGAGGCATTTGCAAAGGCGGCAGACGGTCAGGCGACCAAAATTATCATTCCGTCTGAGATTCAGGGACTGGCAGGACTGGCAAAGTCAGTGATAGAAGTTGCGGCAGAAAAATAGAGAAAAGACAAAAAATGGATAGAATTCTTACTAATTCCTTGCTTTTATCCATGGTTATATGATAGACTAATACCCTAAGGGCAAGACAAGCGATAGATATCGAATCCTTGTCTTGCTCTTTTTAGGAAGGCATAAGCCAAGGAGGAGAGAGAATGTTATCTACAGTTAATTTTTGCATTATTGCAACCATTGTCATATATCTGCTGGGGATGTTGGCGATTGGTTTTATCTTCAGTAAGGGAAACAGTAATAGTACGGATTTCTATTTAGGCGGACGTAAGATGGGACCGATTGTGACTGCCATGAGTGCAGAGGCCAGCGATATGTCCAGTTGGCTGCTGATGGGACTTCCGGGTCTGGCATATCTGTCAGGAATCTGTGATCCGGGCTGGACCGCGATCGGCCTGGGTGTAGGTACCTGGCTGAACTGGTTTTTTGTAGCGCGAAAGCTCAGACGCTATTCTGCGAATATCAATGCGATCACAGTGCCGGAATTCTATTCCAAGCGATATCATGATAAGAGTAATGTGCTGAATGCGATCGCGGCAGTGGTCATAATTGTATTTTTTATTCCGTATACTGCATCCGGCTTTGCTGCCTGTGGTAAATTGTTTCACAGCCTGTTCGGAGTGGATTATGGTGTAGCAATGCTGGTTTCGGCTGCAGTTATCGTCGGCTATACGATCATGGGCGGTTTCCGCGCAGTTTCGACGACGGATCTGATACAGAGTATTGTCATGACGATCGCGCTGTTCGTCGTTGTTTTCTTTGGTATTTCGCAGGCGGGTGGCCTTAATGCGGTTCTGGATAATGCCAGAGAGTTATCCGGTTATCTGACAATGAATGCGTCTTATGATGTATCCACCGGTTCTGCCAGTCCTTATGGTACGCTGACGATCATCTCCACACTGGCATGGGGACTGGGCTACTTTGGCATGCCTCACATTCTGCTTCGTTTTATGGCGATCGAGGATGAGAAAAAGCTGGTGCTATCCCGTCGTGTTGCAACCATATGGGTATTTATTGCAATGTCAGTTGCTATTTTCATCGGTGTTGTAGGGCTGGGAATGACGAAGGCAGGTGCCCTTGATTTTCTGGAGGGCAGCAGCAGTGAGACGATAATTGTTAAGATTGCTGGTTTGATCAGTCAGAATGGTATCTTTCCGGCTATTGTTGCCGGTCTGATCCTGGCAGGTATTCTGGCGGCTACGATGTCTACTGCTGACAGTCAGATGCTGGCAGCAGCATCCAGTGTGTCACAGAATATCCTGCAGGACTTTTTCCATATCAAGCTGTCAGAGAAGAGAAGTCTTCTGATTGCCCGTCTTACGATTGTGGTGATCAGTCTGATCGGTGTATTTCTGGCCCGGGATCCGGATTCCAGTGTATTTGGTATTGTTTCCTTTGCGTGGGCAGGCTTTGGCGGTGCCTTTGGAGCAGTAACCCTGTGTTCTCTGTTCTGGAAGCGCAGTAACCGCTGGGGAGCTTTGGCCGGTATGATCAGTGGCGGCGTGATGGTCTTTGTCTGGAAGTACGCAGTTCGTCCGCTGGGTGGAATCTGGAACATTTACGAACTGCTTCCTGCATTTTTAGTATCACTGGTATGCATCATCGTGGTGAGTCTTCTGACAAAGGAGCCGGAGGAGGATATCGTAAGGGAATTTGAAGCAGCAAAATAGCAAAAAGGAGGAAACGGTTATGACGTATCAGGAATTTTTTTCAATGGTAAAGGAGAAACTGGCAGGAGCAGATGTCAGCAGCATTCAGGAGCATCTGGCATATCAGTTTAACATTACAGGAGAAGCAGAAGGCATCTTCTATGTAGAGGTAAGAGATGGAAAGCTGTATGTAGAGCCTTATGAATACTATGACAGGGATGTGATCTTCACCTGCAAGGCAGAGACTTTGATCAAGATCGCAGAGGGAAAACTGGATCCGGTAGTTGCATTTACCATGCAAAAGCTCAAGGTGGATGGAAGCATTGAAAAGGCATTAAAGCTAAAGGAATTGTTTTGATGTCACTGGTTTTATGATATCATGAAATAATATTATTATAGCTGGCTAAGGCAGTCATTGGAAAGATACAAGGTGTTCTTTACGATGGCTGCCGCCTTTTATTTGTACGAAGACGTAAGGCGTGTTTCGCCTGTTCCCTGCAGGCTATCTGTCCGGGATAAAAATAGAATAAAAGCTTTACAGATAGAATAAGATTATTTATAATAAATAATTGGCTATAAGAGGGATGCATAAAAGTACAATTTTGATAAGGTCAGGTGGAGGAGAAAGATATGCTGACATATAATCTTGTGGACGGGGAACAGGAGTTTCTCTATGTATATTTGTATAAGTGTATCAGAGATGATATCATTGCAGGCAAAATTAAATCAGGGGAAAAGCTGCCATCCAAAAGAAACTTTGCTAAGAATCTTGGCGTCAGTGTGATCACAGTGGAAAATTCCTATGAACAATTAATGGCAGAGGGTTATATTTACTCGGTTCCGAAGCGGGGATTTTATGTGTGCGAATTAAAGGATACAGGTGTGCAGCCACGAAGGATATCCGGACAGGGAATTTCCCTGGAAAGAGAGGTAAGCTCCTATATTGCTGATTTTTCAAGTAATCAGACAGATGCAGCGGTATTTCCCTTTTCTGTATGGACAAAGACAATCCGGGAAATTATGAATGAAAATCAACAGCAACTGATGGTAAATCCGCCCTGTGGCGGAATCATGGAGTTACGCGTCCGTATTGCCTTGTATTTAAAGGAATTTCGTGGTATGCAGGTGAATCCGGAACAGATTTTTATTGGTGCCGGTACCGAGTATCTGTATAGTCTCATCATTCAGCTCCTGGGAGAAAGAATAAAGTATGGAGTGGAGAATCCTGGATATCCGAAAATTGCACAGATTTATAGCAGAATGCGCGTTCCATACGAATATGTGGAAATGGATGCCCAGGGGATCATGCCAGGTACTCTGGAGGAAAAGGGAATTGATGTGATCCATATTTCACCATCTCATCATTTTCCGACCGGTATCGTAATGCCGATCGCCCGGCGCTATGAATTACTGAGCTGGGCTGCAGGAAAACCGGATCGGTATATCATTGAGGATGATTATGACAGCGAGCTTCGTTTTGCGGGACGTCCGATATCGACATTATACAGCATAGATGGTTCGGATAAGACCATTTATATGAACACGTTTGCCAAAACCCTATGCTCCACTGTACGGATCAGCTATATGGTTCTTCCTCAGATATTAATGGAACGGTTTTATAAGAGTCTTGCTTTTTACTCCTGTACGGTGTCGAATTTTGAACAGTATACACTGGCACGGTTTATGGAAAATGGAAGCTTTGAAAAGCATATGAATCGATTGCGAAACTATTATCAGAAAAAACGGAACCGGATCCTTCAGGTATTTAAAGACAGATTACGGAATGAACGGATTACGATCATTGAATCGGATACCGGCGCTCATTTTTTAATGGATATTCATACAGATAAAACAGAGGATTGGATTGTGAAAGAAGCCATGAAGAGGGGAATTAAGATGGCACCGCTTTCCCAATACTATTTCGGAAAGGTTCCGTGGTGTGCAAAGCGGTTTGTGATGAATTATTCCTCGATCTCCATGGATAAAATAGAGGAGGTTGCCGGACTTTTATCTGAAATTATCGAAATTTAACCGGATTTTAAATTCTGTCCCTATATTCTTGATTTTGGGTAGAGCGTTGAACGTATGTTTAGATTGTAATAAAAAAATAAAAAAAGTCGGATAAAAATGCAGAAAATGTTAGGAAAACCTAGAAAATGCTGAAAAAATGGTGTATAATGGAAAAAACGGTTGAAACCTATTGTTATTCAGGGATGGAAGGAACCCATGAAGAATGTCGTAGAAAATAATGTAATTATTCAGCGACATTTGTCTAACTTTTAGGGGTATACTTTTTCCTCATTTTGAATAAGTATTATAGTACACGATACGAGTTGATTTACAGAACTTTGGAAGAAGCGATGTAAAGGAAGGAGAAAAAGTATGACAGAGAAATTATTAAGCAACAATCAGGCAGTAGTGGCAGGAGAGATCGTTTCCGGATTTACCTTTAGCCATGAAGTGTTTGGAGAAGGATTCTATATGGTGGATGTGCTGGTGAGCCGGTTAAGTGATACATATGACACAATTCCCCTTATGGTTTCAGACAGGATCATTGATGTTGATGAGAACTGCATTGGCAGAAAGGTGGAGGCAAAAGGCCAGTTCCGTTCCTATAATAAGCATGAAGAAACAAAGAACCGGTTAATCTTATCGCTATTTGTTCGTGAGATTGAATTTATAGAGGATGACGAATTCATAAGCAAACCGAATCATATTTATCTGGACGGGTATATTTGCAAGTCGCCGGTTTACCGTATGACGCCCCTCGGCAGGGAGATCGCAGATGTACTGCTTGCAGTTAACCGGGCCTATGGAAAGTCTGATTACATACCATGTATCTGCTGGGGCAGAAATGCGCGCTTTGCCGGTAAGCTGTCAGTGGGAGAGCATGTTGCAGTCTGGGGCCGGATTCAGAGCCGGGAATATCAGAAGAAGGTCGGAAACGATCAGGTAGTCAGCAAGACAGCCTACGAAGTATCTGTCAGTAAGATGGAATGCCTGGAATAAAGGTAAAATAGAAAAAAGTGGATTTTTGTATCCGTTTATGATAGAATGTTGCTCATAATATCGAAGATGAGGATAGGATATCAAAGGAGAATATATGAGTAAGGTACAGGTTATTTGTGGTCCGGGAATTGGTAAGACCTCAGCCGCAGTCGGTTATGGTATTAAGGGGGCGGGTTCAGGAAAAGAGGTTATCATCGTACAGTTCTTAAAGGGCAGTGATACGGAGGATTATAATCTATTATCAAGACTTGAGCCGGAGGTAAAACTGTTAAGCTTTGAACGGATTGGTAAATGTTATGATGAACTGACGCCGGAGGAACAGAAGGAGCAGAAGTTAAACATTATGAATGGATTTAACTATGCACGCAAGGTGATTCAGACGAGCGAGTGTGATATTCTGATTCTGGATGAAAGTCTGGGTCTGGTAGACAGCGGGATTATTGAGGTCAGTCAGATCATGGAGCTTTTGGAGCTGGCCGGGGACAGTGATCTGGAGATACTTCTGACCGGACGGATCCTTCCGGATGAGATTCTGGAGGCTGCTGATATGGTTACCCGCATCGAAGCAGTAAAATGATTCCGGTGGTCAGAGTCTGAAGGGAATCTGTAATTGACGGTTGACAGAGACAGAGCGTAGTGATACGATAACTACAGTTAAATATGGAAGGTAGAGGCGCAAGAATTATGAGTAGGCTTCCGGACACAGTAAGGTGTGGAGGAAGGAAGACGAAAGGAAGGATTGCCGAAGAACTTATCAGCCTTAAGGATAAGATTCTGGGCATACAGTGAAGAACTGTATGACTGTCATCGTAAGATGGAGGGCTACGCAAAACAATCATCCTATTGTACAGGTGGTATAGAGTTTTAGGTCGGCTTTCCAGCCGACCTTTTTTACGGAAAATAATAATGTCAGACAGGAGGAAATCAGTATGTCAATTTTTGAAGGATCAGGTGTTGCATTAATTACCCCGTTTCAGGAGGATGGTTCGGTTGATTTCGGGAAATTAAAGGAACTGGTAGATTTTCAGATCGAGCATGGGACGGATGCCATTATTATCTGTGGTACCACAGGAGAATCATCTACCCTGAGTCATGAGGAGCATTTAGAGTGTATTGAAAAGTGTATCGCATATACTGCTGGAAGAGTTCCGGTTATTGCAGGCACCGGTTCTAATTGTACGGAAACAGCGATTTACTTATCTACAGAGGCACAGCGCTACGGGGCAGATGCACTGCTGGTAGTTACGCCATATTATAATAAGGCAACCCAGAAGGGGCTGATCGCACATTATACTGCTATTGCCAATGCAGTAGAGATTCCGATCATCATGTATAACGTACCAAGCCGTACCGGCTGTAATATTCAACCGGAAACAGCAGCGGAGCTGGCAAGAAATGTTGAGAATATTGTTGCGATTAAGGAGGCAAGCGGTAACATTGCACAGGTTGCTAAGTTAATGAGCCTGGCAGACGGCTGTATCGATCTGTATTCCGGTAATGATGATCAGATCGTACCGATCCTTTCTCTGGGCGGTAAGGGCGTGATCTCTGTGACTGCTAATATTATTCCGCAGGATACACATATGCTGGTTAAGCGGTATTTAGATGGTGACACCCGGGGATCTCTGGATCTGCAGTTAAAGGCGATCGATCTGTGTAATGCCCTGTTCTGTGAGGTGAATCCGATTCCGGTCAAGAAAGCCGCAGAATTAATGGGGCTGTGCAGTGGCGCGCTGCGGATGCCATTAACAGAGATGGAACCGCAGAATGTAGAGCGTTTGAAGTCTGCCATGACAAGATATGGAATTCTTTGATGGTTTTGATAACAGATACAGGATGGAGCAGTGATAGGATAAAGAGTCAGGAGGATGGATACATGATAAGAATAATCATGCATGGCTGTAACGGCAAAATGGGACAGGTCATTACCGGAATTGTGGCGGAGGATGCACAGGCGGAAATCGTAGCGGGTATTGATCTGTATGATGGTATTCAGAATACATATCCGGTGTTTGCCGACATTGCAGATTGCAAGGTGGAAGCAGATGTTATTATTGATTTTTCGACTGCGAAAGCGATAGACGGGTTATTGGATTATGCGTTGGCTAAGAAGCTTCCGGTGGTACTTTGTACAACCGGATTATCGGAAGAGCAGCTTGCAAGGGTAGATATGGTTGCAAAGGAGATAGCTGTTTTAAAATCGGCGAATATGTCGCTGGGAATCAATACGATCATGAAGCTGTTACGGGATGCAGCGAGGGTATTTGCTCCGGCAGGCTATGATATTGAAATTGTTGAGAAGCATCATAATCAGAAACTGGATGCACCGTCCGGGACTGCGATTGCATTGGCAGATTCCATTAATGCAGCCATGGATCAGCAATATGAATATATCTATGACAGAAGTCAGCGCAGACAGAAGCGGGATAAAAAGGAATTAGGTATTTCAGCAGTACGGGGAGGAACGATCGTGGGAGAGCATGAGGTGATTTTTGCCGGTACGGATGAAGTGATAGAAATCAAGCATACTGCTTATAGCAAGGCGGTATTTGCGAAGGGTGCAGTAGAAGCAGGAAAGTTTCTGGCCGGTAAAACAGCCGGACTCTATAATATGAATGATGTTATCTCGTAGTCCGGGGGGAAGATATCAGCCTGAAGAAAGCGGTCGGAATCAGAAGAAAACGGGAATGATCTGTAATATTATATGATTGATAGTCACATCTGTTGGTTGCAGATGTGACTTTTTTGTATTAAAATATTTCCTATATCGTATGAAAAGAGAGGAATCTGTATGAAGAACGGATTTATTAAGGTTGGGGCTGTTACCCCCGGGATACGGGTGGCAGATTGTAAATATAACCGGGAACAGATTTTGGATGGAATCCAGAAGGCGGCAGAGCAGGGTGTGAAGCTTGTGGTATTACCGGAGTTATGTCTGACCGGATATACATGCGGGGATCTGTTTTTGCAGGAAACGCTGTTACAGGGTGCAGAGGAGTCGTTAATGTGGCTGATCACCAGGACGAAGGAGCTTCCCGTCTATGTGCTGTTGGGAATGCCGTATTCCGTAGATTGCAAGCTTTATGATGTGGGGGCCTTTTTCGGCAGAGGGAAACTGCTTGGTATGATTCCCAAGCTTCATATACCGAATTATTCGGAATTTTATGAAGCCCGGTATTTTACCAGAGGCAATCAGCAGGTCAGAATGATAACTGTTGACGGACAGCAGGTGCCATTTGGAACAAGGCTGCTGTTTCGGTGTCATGAGCTGCCGGAATTTACGATCGGATGTGAGATCTGCGAGGATCTTTGGGTTTCTCTGCCGCCATCTTCCGAGCATGCCACGGCTGGTGCCACGGTAATCTGTAATCCTTCTGCCAGCGTGGAAGTAACGGCGAAGGAGGACTACAGGAGACAGCTTGTTCGAATGCAGGCAGCGCGGACGGTCAGTGCTTATATCTATGCGGATGCAGGCGAAGGAGAATCCACTACGGATGTGGTATTCAGCGGTCATAATATGATCAGTGAAAATGGCACCATGCTGGCAGAAAGCCGGCGTTTTACCAACGATATGGCGATAACGGAGATTGATGTAAAGAAGCTTTCCGCAGAGCGTCGTCGGATGAATACCTATGACAGCGGAATGTGTGAAGACTATATGATCATTGAATTTGATCTGCCGGTAGAGAAGACCGCATTGACAAGAGACTTCGCCCGGACGCCATTCATACCTTCTGATATGGCCCGGCGGACGGAGCGGTGTGAAGAAATATTTACACTGCAGGCGATGGGGCTTAAGAAGCGGTTGCTGCATACGAATTGCCGGAGCGCAGTGATCGGGCTTTCCGGAGGGTTGGATTCAACTCTGGCATTATTAGTAACGGTCAGAGCCTTTGATCTGGCAGGAATGGAACGGGATGGTATCCTGGGTATTACCATGCCCGGATACGGGACAACAGACCGTACCTATCAGAATGCCCTGCAGATGGGAAAGGCATTGGGTATTACATTAAAGGAAATCAGTATTGTTAAGGCTGTAGATCAGCATTTAATGGATATTCAGCATGAGAAAGCAGAGCATGACATAACCTATGAGAACAGTCAGGCAAGGGAGCGGACACAGATTCTGATGGATGTGGCCAACCAGACGGGCGGGCTGGTGGTCGGCACCGGTGATCTGTCTGAACTGGCGTTAGGATGGGCAACCTATAATGGGGATCATATGTCTATGTACGGGGTAAATGCATCCGTGCCGAAGACCCTGGTGCGGCATCTGGTGCGATATGTGGCAGATACCTGTGGTGAAAAAGCATTGGCAGATGTGTTGTATGATGTTCTGGATACGCCGGTCAGTCCGGAGCTGCTGCCGCCGGAACACGGACAGATCGTACAGAAGACGGAGGATGTGGTAGGGCCGTATGAGCTGCATGATTTCTTTCTTTATTATATGATGCGGTTTGGTTTTTCGCCGGCAAAGATTTTCCGTCTTGCAAAACGGGCCTTTGATGGTGAATACGAAGAAGAGGTTATTTTGAAATGGTTGAAAATCTTTTATCGGCGTTTTTTCAGTCAGCAGTTTAAACGTTCCTGTATACCGGACGGGCCGAAGGTCGGAACAGTCGCATTATCACCAAGAGGTGACTGGCGGATGCCGAGTGATGCGGTTGCAGATCTATGGTTAAATGAACTGGAGAGCCTGAGCAGGCCGGAATAATGAGGGAAAAGAAGCAGTTTGGATTCGGAGAATGGAATAGACTATAATAGGATTGAAAGCGTGGAAACAGAATGAAAGAGTACACAATTATTACAGATTCGGCAACAGACATGCCAAAAGAGATCATTGAACAATATAACCTTCATGTGATTCCAACTCCGGTAGTGATCGGAGGAACGGATTATTTTGACGGAGAGACTATTTTTCCGAAAGATTTTTATCAGATGCAAAGGGATAAGGCGGAAATCTCTACGTATCACATTAACACATTTATGTTTAAGGAACATTTCCGGCCTTATGCAGAGCGGAATGAGACGGTTATCTATGTCTGCTTTTCAACCGGTCTGGCAGGAACCTTTAATGCGGCCCGGATGGCGAAGGAGGAACTGCTTGAGGAATATCCGGAATGGGATATAACGATCGTTGATTCACGGTGCGCTTCACTCGGGTTCGGACTTCTGGTATACTATGCATTGCGGATGCAGGAGAATGGAGCCGATAAGGAAACGGTCATCGAGGCTCTGGAGTATCATCGGGAGCATATAAAGCATATTATCACAGTAAATACGCTGGAGTATCTGTTTCAGGGCGGACGCCTGAGCAGAACCAGCATGGTAGTTGGGGGTGTACTGGACATTAAGCCGATCATTCATATGGATGAAAAGGGATCGTTAAAGGCGATTGAGAAGATCCGGGGACGGAATAAATCATTAAAGCGTATGGTGGAACTGATCGGGGAATGGTGTAAGAATCCGGGAGAGCAGTTATATGGGATCTGTCACGGGGATGATTATGAAACCATGAAGCAGGTAGAGGAAATGGTAAGAGAAGCCTATGGTGAAGTACGGTTTCTGGAAAATTATGTAGGCTGTGCTATTGGTGCGCACACGGGAACCGGAATTATCGGCATTGTATTCCTGGATGAAGCGTCCAGATACAGCAAGTGGTTGTAAGAGATACAAAGGAGCAGCAGCCATGGAGCGGAGTATATTGTTTTTTGATATTGATGGTACGATATTAACAGAGGATGGTACACGGAGAATCCCGGACAGTACCCGTCAGGCGATCAGCAGGGCAAAGGAGCGGGGACATTTAACCTTCATAAATACCGGACGGGTTTTTCTCAATATTGAACCAATGATCCGGGCATTAGACTTTGATGGTTATGTCTGTGGCTGTGGAACCAATATCTATTATCAGGAGAAGGAACTGTTTCGTAACCGGATTTCAAAGGAGCTGTGTCGTCAGACGGTTCTGGCTGCAAGAGCAAGTAAGGTGGAGGTGCTTTATGAAGCCGCAGAACTGAATGCGGTGGATGTATGGAACAGGGATGGTTCTGCCGGAGAGAAAGAAAACAGGAAATTCAGAGAATTGATCGATTATTTTTCCCGTGACGGAAGAGCGATAGGGAGAACAGAGGATGCTGATTTTCACTTTGACAAGTTTACCTTCTGGTATCCTCTGGGACAGAATATACAGTCCTTTCTTGATTTTCTGCAGGAACATTATGACATAATAGACCGGGGACAGGAAGAGGAATATGGAATGTATGAGGTGGTGCCGAAGGGATTTAGCAAGGGAACCGGTGTTCAATATCTGTTGGATCATTTTCAGATTTCCCGTACGAACAGCTATGCCTTTGGAGATAGTACCAATGATCTGGCCATGTTGACGGATGTGGCTCACGGGATCGCCATGGGCGGCAGTCCGGCTGTGGTTCAGGAGAAGGTAGAGTTTGTTACAAGATCCATTGATGAGGACGGACTGTTCTATGCAATGGAGCATTTTCATTTAATCTAAAGATATAATAAAAATGATAAAGGATTTATAAAATTATCATGAAGAACATAAGTTGGTCACAATTAAATATTATACTGGCAATTATTGTTACAACAGTACTTCTTCTTGGAACGGCAGGTGGTATTCTGTACCATTCTCCCGGGAAAAGAGTAACGATTGCAGATGTAGAGTTGATGAATGATGCCTGGATCGTACAGACAGATGCGGAGTATGATTCTGCTACGGATCTTCCATGCAATCTGGAGGCGGCAAAGGGAGAGGCGGTGAGTATATCCCATTATCTGCCGGAGGATCTGGGACAGGATTGCGGACTGGCATTCCGCTCTGTATATAATGCAGTGCAGGTTAAGATCGGAGATAGGATCATATATCAGTACGGTATTGATGAACAGCGTCCATTTACCGGATCGCCGGTACCTAACTGGAATTTTATACCGCTTGACAGTACCTGTGCCGGACAACTGCTTACGATTACGCAGATATCATATTACGGGAAATACGCCGGTTTTTTCCCTTCCATTCAGTTTGGAAGCCGGAGTGCTCTGCTGTATCAGCAGTGGAGACAGAATGGATGGGGTCTGCTGCTTTCTATAGTCCTGCTTCTGCTGGCCGGAGGACTGACTCTGGTATTAATAATGGCAGGAATGTCCAGAAAGGTAGAGCTCTGTGTATGGTATTATCTGATATTTGCCGGCATTACTGCTCTTTGGAGCATCAGTGGAAGTCCGCTGTTATCCATATATATAAACAACGGATTTCTGTCCTGGCTGTTTCATATTCTAACGAGGATGACGATACCGGTTGCCTGGCTTCTTTATATCAGATGCTTTGCAAATAAACGCCGGTTGATCCTTGCTATCGATATCGGTCTTTTGGTGTCCTGTGTCTGCTATGTGGTTGTTGTCATTTTGCAGATGCTGGGATTGTTGGAATTTGCCGTGACTTATGATATATTGGGAATATTATACGGAGTGGGATTTCTGATTTATACAGCCGGTACGCTGGCCGGCTGGATCGGTTACGGGATCCAGGAGCTGCGTACCATTGGAATTTCCAATACCCTGTTTTGTATTGCGGGAATCGTGAATCTTTTTCTGCGTCCCGATCCATTATACCAGACAGAGGGAACCTTCTGGCAGATCAGTGTAATGCTGTATCTGTTTCTGACCCTTGGGGCCACGGTTGAGGCAGTGATCCGGCAGATGAACCGGAGGGTTGAGCAGGCAGAAGCGGAATATGCCGGCCAGCGGCAGATTGCAGTCCGGATGATGAACCCGAACTTTTTATTTGCTACATTAAATACGTTATTGGCTATGACGAAAGCGAAGTCAGGAAATGCTGCAAAATTAGTATTTGCTTTTTCTCAGTATCTTCGCTATAATCTTGATTCAGTCAGAGAGGAACGCCTGGTTTCTTTTGAAGAAGAATTGAAGCATATTGCCGTTTATCTGGAGATTCAGCAGCTTCGTATGCCGGAGCTGCGGGTGACGATTGAGAATAAGATCCATGATTTTTTTGTGCCGGTGCGTTCGGTCGAGGCAATCGTGGAGAATGCGGTGAAGTATGGAATCGGGAAACATGAAAATCAGGGGCAGGTTACTATTCGGAGCTATGAGAGGCGGGACTCTTATGCAATCCAGATTGTTGACGACGGAGCAGGATTCGATACGGATCTGCTGTATCGAAAGCAGACGCCTACCAGTATGAAGACCAATATGGAACGCCTGAGTAAGATTGGAGCAGTGCTTGAAGTGAACAGTCGTTTGCAGAAAGGAACGATCATAACCGTAAAGATACCGAAATCTGTCAGCAATGAACAGAAGCAGAAGGAACATGTTGGTCCGGATGGAAAGGATAGTAAGGTATGAAGGAAGATATAAGCTTTACAGAACAGATCAGAATAGCGTTAAGTAAGCCGTTGTGGTATAAATCATTATTTCAACAGTCATTAAAGAAGCATGTTTGTTATTTCCTGATATTGATCGTACTGACAACAGTGATTCGTTCGGTAATTCCGACCGCCGCCTACATTCAGAGTGTGGGCGGCCTGCAGCGGTTGCTGCTGGAGGGAATCCCGACCTTTTCTTTTACGAATGGAGAATTAACGGTGGATGAGGTGGTGGATATCGAACGGAATGGTGTACAGTTATATATTGATACATCAAAGGAATCATACACATTAGAGGATGCAAAGGCGGCCGCTGCCGAGATGGATGACAGCTTTGCACTGGTTTATCTGGTAAGCCGGACCAATATGGTATGCAATCAGGTATCTGTGCCTTATTCCTTTCAGGAACTGCAGGGACTTACTCTGGATAATCAGATCGTATACCAGATTGCTCCTGCTTATTTGATCTTTTCAGTATTATTTGCTTTTTTCTACAATATGGCGGCTTACTTGTTCAGTGCGCTGTTCTTTGCAGTATTTGGATATCTGATAAATCGCGTCCTGAATCTGAAACTGCGGTTCGGACAGATTTACCTGATCGCAATGTATGCAAAGTCTGTACAGATCCTGCTGGAAGCGGTTCTGGAGGTGGCAGGTTTTTCTCTGTTGTACTATATTGGAAGTATTGCAGGTATCTTTATTACCTGTAATTATATGACAAGGGGGATGAGCTCCTTTCTTCTTCCGTCTGTGAAAACAGGTGATGATAATCTACGGGAGTGATCCCTGCTGCAGATAATTCCGGGCCATGGCAAGAATGGTGTCCGGTTCTGCTGTGGCCATGGTGCTGTTATGAAATGCCGGTTCCTGTGTGACCTCATAGGTAAACCAGTCAGGAGCAGAAAAGGCATGGGCCTCTGCCTCAGAAGGAAATTCTACCTCTGCAAGCATCAGTCCCTCATAACAACCATGGAACAGATCGAATTCAATCGTATAACCATGTTCCTCCGGTATCCGGTATCGGGTTTTGCTGATCAGGTTTCCGTCACATTTCGGGATCAGACGGAGATAAGCCTCCTCAGTAAGCGACGCTTCCAATTCTTCCCGGCTCATTAGTCCTGCTGATTTGTAGGTGAAAATATAAGCATCATCCATACGACGGATACGAAGAACCGGAGCAGTACATAAATAACCCTGTTCGATTCGGATATGTGGATAATCCTCTAAGCGATCCGGCAGTGTCTGAATTAAGAATTTTCGTTCAATTTCCATTTTGTTTTCCTTTCCAATTCATTAATGTTTCAAAACTGATACCTGTGCTGTAAGAAAAAATAAAAGAAATCGTAAGGCTTTTCTATTGACTTTTTATGCTATTCTGATTATAAACAGAGTAGTAGAATTATGCAAGTACAGGGCGATACCTGGAAGGATCAGAAAAGAGGGAAGAACATGGTATATTTATTTATGGCAGATGGATTTGAGGAAGTAGAGGGGTTAACCGTTGTGGATATTCTGCGCCGGGCAGGAGTGGAGATTCAGACTGTTTCGATCATGGGACGAAAGAATGTGATCAGTTCCCATCAGGTTGAGATTGTTGCAGATCAGTTACTGGAGGAGATTTCGGATGATGCAGAGATGTTGATCCTGCCGGGAGGAATTCCTGGCACACCGAACCTAAAGGCACATAAGGGCCTGGATGCATTGATTCGCAAAAGTGCGGCGGAGGGAGTCTATTTAGCGGCTATCTGTGCTGCGCCGACTGTGTATGGTGAGAAAGGATTACTGCAGGGAAAGAAGGCGACCTGTTATCCGGGGATGGAGGATGAGCTGACCGGTGCTATGGTGTCTTATGAGAAGGTTGTTGTGGACGGGAAGTTTATTACCAGCCGGGGATTAGGTACCGCGATCGACTTTGGATTAAAGCTGGCAGAGATTCTAAAGGGAAAGGATATAGCGGATTCTATTGCAGAGAAGATTGTCTATCAACAGTGATTTGCCGATGATTCTGACCGTTAAGGATTTATATGCAGATTACAAACCGGAAAGGAGTTTTATGTACAGAACATGTTAGAGAAGTTGTTTTTTTATGAATTTATGGGAATTGACTTTTATCATACTGCCTATTCCTTTTTTATATATGGATGTGGCTGCTGGCTGATGGAATGCATCTTTGAATCAATACGTCAGAAGAAGCTTATACTGAACCGGGGATTTAATTATGGACCGATCTGTACCATATATGGAGTAGCATTTCTGTTTCTCTACTTTACGATGAAGCCTTTGGACGGGAAATGGATCTGGCTGTATATTGTTGGAACACTGTTTGCCACGATACTGGAGTATGTTGTGGCAGTGCTTATGGAGAATGTGTTTCATGAGAAGCTGTGGGATTATTCTGATTTTCCGTTTAATTTCCAGGGAAGGATCTGCTTATATATTTCCCTTGCCTGGGGTGGGCTGGTAATATTGCTGTTCGCTTTGTTCCAGCCGAATGTGATACGACTGATCGATCTGATTCCGAGGAACTGGGGGCTTCCGATCATCATTGTTTTGATCATAGTATATTTTACGGATCTGGGACTGAGTTTTGCAGCCAGTGGAAGAAGAAGGAAGCAGGAAGCAGCAGGAACAGAGGAAGCCGGTGAGAAGGAACGGACAGAACCGAAAGAGACAGCTTATGAAGGAAATTAAGATTTCAGTACGGAATCTGGTGGAATTTGTTCTGCGGGAGGGTGATATTGATAACCGCAGAGGACAGGTTTCCGATAAGAATGCTATGGAGGCCGGAAGCCGGATCCATAGGAAAATACAAAAGAATATGGGCTCCTTCTATCGAAGTGAGGTGCCGCTCCATGTGGATCTGCCAATGGAGCGGTTTCTACTGCGAATCGAAGGGCGGGCAGATGGAATTTTTGAGCAGGCAGGTGTCGTAACCATTGACGAGATTAAAGGTGTTTACCGCAAGGTAGAGGAGATGGAGGCACCTGTCTTTGTGCATAAAGCGCAGGCCATGGTGTATGCCTATATCTATGCGGCTGAACATGCTCTGGATACCATTGGAGTTCAACTGACCTATTGCAATTTAGATACCGAACAGATACGGCGATTCAGAGAGGAACTGGATTTTCCATGGCTGCAGGCCTGGTTTCAGGAAATTATTGATGCATATATGGTATGGGCAGAATATTCCTATGCTGCCAGAGAGAAACGGCAGGCTTCCATTGCCGGACTGGAGTTCCCCTTTGCATATCGGGCAGGACAGAGAGATATGGTAGTCTCCGTTTATTCGGCGATCCGGGATGAGAAAACGTTATTTGTACAGGCTCCGACCGGAATCGGAAAGACCCTTGCCACAGTCTTTCCGGCAGTGCAGGCCATGGGACAGGAATTTGGTGAAAAGATATTTTATCTGCTGGCAAAGACGATGACACGCACGGTCGCAGCGGATGCCTTTGAACGGTTACGGGATCAGGGACTGGTATTTTCTTCCGTTGTGCTGACCGCAAAGGAGAAGATCTGTATGCAGGAGGAGTGTATCTGTAATCCGGACCTCTGTCCGTATGCCAGGGGACATTATGACCGGGTGAATGATGCAGTATATGATTGTATTACTCATGTACAGAACATTACCCGGGAGGTGGTTCTGGAATACGCAGAACGACATCAGGTATGTCCCTTTGAACTATCACTGGATATCAGTCTCTGGGTAGACGGGATCATCTGTGATTATAATTATGTTTTTGATCCGCAGGTGAATCTGAAGCGGTATTTTGCACAGGGAGTGAAGGGAGACTATATTTTTCTGATCGATGAAGCACATAACCTGTATGAACGGGCAAGCAGTATGTATAGTGCAGAACTGTATAAGGAGGATTTTCTGGAACTGAAACATATAGTGAAGCCGTATAGTACGAAGCTGTCCAGACGGCTGGAGGATTGCAACCGGATACTGCTGGATATGAAAAAGGAATGTGAAGGCTGTCAGGTTCTGGATTCCATTCATCCGTTGATCGTAAAACTGATGTCTGCATTAAGTGAATATGAAACATTTCTGGAGGACCATCATGGAATGCCGGAGGAGAACAGAATTCTGGAATTTTACTTTCAGTTATACCGTTTTTTAAGTATATATGAGCGGGTAGATGAAAATTATGTTATATACAGTGAACAGGTAACCGCCAGTTCCTTTCGGGTGAAGCTTTATTGTGTCAATACCTCAGTGAATCTAAGGGAATGTCTGCAAAAGGGGAGGGCAGCGATCTTCTTTTCTGCGACTCTGCTGCCGATCCGGTATTACAAGAGGCTGTTGAGTAAGGAAGAGGATAATGCCATCTACATCCCTTCGCCATTTCAACGGGAGCATTTTGAACTTATGATCGGACGGGATGTCAGTACCAGATACAGCCGCAGAGGAAGTGCAGAATACTTCAGGATATATCAGTATATTGAGCAGATGGTCTCAGTAAAACGAGGAAACTATATGGTTTTCTTTCCATCCTATAAGCTGCTGGAGGAGGTGTATGCCGTTGCAGAAGAACAGGGATTATCCCGGAGCGTGGAATTGATTTGCCAGAGACAGAATATGACAGAAGAAGAACGGGAGTCATTCCTTAAGCGTTTTGCGGGTGATAATGTCGTAGGCTTTTGCATAATGGGAGGCGTTTTTGCAGAAGGGATCGATCTGACAGGAGAGCAGTTGATCGGCGCGGTCATTGTGGGGACAGGACTGCCTATGGTCTGTAATGAGAGGAGAATATTGATGGATTATTTTGAAGCACAGGAGGGATTGGGATTTGAATATGCCTACCTTTATCCTGGGATGAATAAGGTATTGCAGGCAGCGGGCAGGGTCATCCGTACTGCTTCAGATAAAGGAATCATTCTGTTATTAGATGAGCGTTTCCTGAAACCGGAAAGCAGGCAACTCTTTCCGAGGGAATGGGATACCTGTCAGATTGTAAGGGCAGATCAGGTAAAGCAGGTTGGAAATGCCTTCTGGGATAAATTTTCCTTGGTTGACAGAAATTAGTATGGTATAATATGCCTTGAGGAGGGGCCCACGCAGTGGGAGGAGTCCTGAAGGCGGCCGGGAGATATCAAATGAAAAAATTATATGTAAGTGATCTGGATGGTACGCTGCTAAATCAGCGTGGCGATATATCAGCAAAGACAGCGGAAAAATTAAATATCTGTATTAAGGAGGGCATGGCCTTTACCATTAATACAGCCAGAAGTCCGGCAACGGTATTTACAATTATGGAACTGGTAAATCTGCGGTTGCCCTTTGCCATGATGAACGGGGTGTTGATCTACGATCCGGTTCAGAAGGAATATCAGCAGGTTCATTATTTATCCAGGGAGACAGCAATGGTGGTGCTGGGTATCATTAAGCTTCATAAGCTCCAATGCTTCATGCATACTCTGGAGGACGGGAAAATGTGCAGTTATTATGACAGTGTAGAGTCACGATCCCTGAATAAGTTTCGAAATGAACGGATCATGAAATATGACCAGGTATTTACCGAGGTAGATGATTTAAGTATATGTGCAGACCGGGGCGTGATTCATTTCTGTCTGCGGGAGCGCAGAGAGCTGCTGGAGGGCCTGTATCGGGATCTTCAGGCAGTAAAGGGAGCCGGTGCAGTTCTTTACGAGGATGTGTATAATGAAGAATGGATGTTTTTGGAGATATACAGTGATAAAGCATCAAAGTCTATCGCTCTGAATACAATAAAGGAATGGGGAAACTATGATTATCTGATCGGCTTTGGCGATAGTGCCAATGACCGGGAAATGTTTCAGATTTGTGATGAGAGTTATGCAGTATCGAATGCTACGCAGGAAATTCAGGATCTGGCAACGGGAATCATTCCGGGAAATGAAGATGATGGTGTAGCACGGTATCTGTATAAGGTATTACGCGGCATAAGGACAGATTTGTAAAGGAGAGGCAGCATGGAAGATATCACAATCCGGGATATAGTAGAGGCGGTGAATGGAACTCTGCTGTGCGGAGATGAGAATACAGTAGTTACAGATGTGTGTATTGATTCGAATGAAATAAAAGCGGGAGATTTGTTTGTCCCGATTATCGGGGAACGGGTAGATGCCCATCGCTTTATTGAATCCGTGTTAGAGACCGGAGCAGCGACGCTGACCTCTGAGCATGATTCCGTTTGCGGGGAAAAGCCATACATCAGGGTACAGGATACGGTACAGGCCTTGCAGGATATTGGAACTTATGTGCGAAAACGACTTACCCTGCCGATTGTAGCTGTAACCGGAAGTGTAGGAAAGACAACCACCCGGCATATGATCACAACAGCTCTGCGCAGCCGGAAGCGGGTATTTGAAACGCAGAAAAACTATAACAGCCAGATCGGGGTACCGATCATGCTGGCCCGTATCAGCAGAGATGATGAGATGGCAGTTTTAGAATGCGGTATGAGCGAGGTCGGACAGATTACAACTTTATCCAATATGGTAAGGCCCAGATATGCAGTGGTCAGCCGGATCGGGGTGGCTCATATTGAAACCATGAAGACGCAGGAGAACATACGGAGAGAAAAGTTATCCATTATTTCTGCCATGGATCCGGATGGTACATTGTTTCTGAACGGAGATGATGTCATGCTGGCCGGGTTGCAGGACAGCTTTTCCTGCAAGGTCTGTTATTATGGTACGCAGGAATGGTGTGATTACCGGGCTGAAGACATTCAGTATGATAAAGGCAGGAGTTACTTTACCTGTGTTCACGAAGATGAACGTGTTCCGGTGGAACTGAGTGTACTGGGAGAACATAATGTACTGAACTGTGTTGCGGCGATTGCAGTCAGTCATATCTGTGGCATACCAATGGATGTAGCTGCAGCTGAGTTTTCTCATTTTCATGGAATGCGTCAGAATATCATTCAGTTAGAGAACCGGTTTACGATCATTGATGATACATATAATGCCAGCCCGGATTCCGTACGTGCCAGCCTGGATGTTCTGTGTCATATGGAAACAGGAGGAAGACGGATCGCTGTACTTGGAGATATGTTTGACCTGGGCGAGAATTCCCGGCAGTATCATCATGAGGTTGGAGCATTTTTATCCAATCTTCCCGTTGATGAGCTGGTAGTTGTGGGAGAGCGGGCGAAAGAAATTGTTCAGGCGGTAAAGGAAAGAACGTCCGGTGTAAAAACCTATGAGTTTTCAGAGAATGAAGAAGCTGTTATGTATCTGCTTGCAACCCTGATGCCGGGAGATGTGGTGCTGGTAAAGGGCTCCAATGGAATGCATATGAATGAGATCGTAAGGCTGTTACAGGAGTAAATCCTCTATTGACAAGTTTTTTTGATTTTGCTAAGATGATTATAAAATAGGAATCATTCCTATTTATAAAATAAGCATAATGATAAAGGAGAAGATGCTATGAAATTTGTATGTTCAGTATGTGGTTATGTTTACGAAGGAGATCAGGCACCGGAGAAGTGTCCGCAGTGTAATGCACCGGCAGAGAAGTTTGTAGCACAGGGCGGCGAGAAGACCTGGGCAGCAGAGCATGTTGTAGGAGTGGCTCAGGGAGTTAGTGAGGATATTCTGGAAGATTTACGTGCAAACTTTACCGGCGAGTGTACTGAGGTAGGTATGTATCTGGCTATGGCAAGGGTTGCCCACAGAGAGGGTTATCCGGAAATCGGTATGTATTATGAAAAGGCAGCTTATGAAGAGGCTGAACATGCAGCGAAGTTTGCTGAATTGTTAGGTGAAGTTGTAACAGACAGCACGAAGAAGAACCTGGAGTTAAGAGTAGAGGCTGAGAATGGTGCGACTGCCGGCAAGACAGATCTGGCAAAGAGAGCAAAGGCTGCGAATCTGGATGCAATCCATGATACTGTACACGAGATGGCTAGAGATGAGGCTCGACATGGCAAGGCATTTGAAGGTTTATTAAAGAGATATTTTGGTTAATAAAAGGAGGAAAAGAAGATGGACAAATATTTTTGCAATCCTTGTGGTTATGAATACGATCCGGCTAAGGGTGATCCGGAGCATGGAATTGCTCCCGGTACAGCTTTTGAGGATATTCCGGATGATTGGGTATGCCCGATCTGTGGTGTGTCCAAGGATATGTTCCAGAGAGTAATTTAGGAATAATAAGTTAATATTTCAGAGATTTATCAGGTGCAGCAGAAATGCTGCACCTGTTGTTTCTTTTCGGGAAACCTTTTTAATCATAATCGCCTGCGCCTCCATTGTTTTTTTTTCGGGATTACACTATGATGGAACAAAGGAGGTAAGTCATGAAGGAAATCAATCTTGGGCGTGTTTTAATTACAAATCGCCATAAGCGTGGGATTACCCAGGATGAGGTGGCAGAGTATATGGGTGTATCAAAAGCTTCGGTTTCGAAATGGGAAACCGGAACCACTTATCCGGATATCACCCTGCTGCCACGCCTGGCATCCTATTTTAATATCAGTATTGATGAATTGATGGGATATGAACCACAGATGACAAAGGAGGATATTCGTAAGCTTTATCGGGAGCTTTGTCGTGAATTCTATGAAAAGCCCTTCGATATGGTAATGGAACAGTGCAGAGAAATCGTAAGAAAGTATTTTTCGTGTGGGCCGTTATTGTTTCAAATGGGAACGCTTTATGTGAATCACAGTATGCTGGCAGGCAGTCCGGAACAGACAAGACAGGTATTAGAGGAGGCGGAACGACTGTTTGTACGGGTTCAGGAAGAGGGGGATGATGCAGAACTTTCCAGTCAGGCGGTCAGTATGCAGGCGCTTTGTTTGCTGCAGCTGGGCAGGGCAGATGAAGTATTGGAGCTGCTGGCTCCGGTAGAATTAATGCGCCTGACTCCGGAGCCGTTGCTGGCATCTGCCTATCAGACGCTTGGAAATAACGGAGAGGCCCGGCAGATTTTGCAGATCGGAATTTATGTAGCAGTCATTGAACTGCTGAATCTTCTGCCGGCCTATTTGGAGCTTTGTGTAAATGATGTTTCTGCATTTGAAGAAACCGACCGGCGAATGGAAGCAGTGATAGAGGCATTTTCTGTAAGAAAACTGCATCCGTCTGTTTTGGCCTCTCTGTATCTTTCCGCGGCACGGGGGTTCTGTCTACAGGGAAATGCGGATAAAGCGCTGGATAATCTGGAATACTATACGGAACTGGTAACCTCCGATTTTTTTCCGCTTCATCTTCATGGAGACGGTTATTTCAATCTTCTGGATGACTGGCTGGAGGAGAATCTTGTTCTGGGGAGCGATCCGCCAAGAGATGAGGGAACGGTACGAAGAAGCGTTGTGGAAGCGGTCACCGGCCAGCCCCTGTTTGCTTCCTATTCGGAGCATCCGCGGTTTCAGACGATCGTTAGTCGTCTGCAGATGATGTTGGTTCAGGATGCAGATATGCATAGATTGGAGGAGATTGGAGAATGAATGCGATTCAGTTAGACAGGCTGTCAAAGGTATATCCGGGCGGCAAACGGGCAGTAGATTGTGTCAGCATTGAGTTACAACCGGGAGAGGTGTTTGGATTTCTTGGACCCAATGGAGCCGGAAAGACGACAACGGTTAAGCTGTTAAACGGAATGCTGATGCCTACAGAAGGAAGCTGTTCGGTGTTCGGCATGGATCCGGCAAAGGAGCCGGAGAAAACCCATGCCTGCTCCGGCGTGGTTACGGAACATGCGCAGATGTATGATACTATGACCGGGCTTCAGAATCTACTCTTTTTTGCATCCGTATTCGGCTTCAGTGCGGCGGAGGGTGAAAAGCGCGCACTTGCATTGTTGGAAGAGCTGGAGTTATCGGAGGCAAAAGATGAAAAGCTTTCTGCTTATTCTACCGGAATGCGCCAGCGGCTGTCACTGGCACGGGCGCTGATCCATGAACCCCGGGTTCTCTTCCTGGATGAGCCGACCTCCGGCCTTGATCCGGAGAGCGCTCAGAATGTGCATACCATGATACGCAGGCTGGCGCAGGAGAAGGAGATTACTGTATTTCTCTGTACCCATCAGCTCCGGTATGCACAGGAAATCTGTACCCGGTATGGCCTGATGGAGGAGGGCAGACTGCTTGCAGAGGGAGATTTAAGTGAACTGCGTGCAAAGATAGGTTCCGGTATAAGGGTAAGAGTAAAGGCATCCGGGGTGCCTGCCGGCTTATCCTTTCACAGGTTGGAGGATCCGAAATTGGATTGCGCATGGAACGCTCCTGTTTTTGAAACAGTAGTGCAGTCTGAAGATGAGATTCCCGGGCTTGTCCAAAGACTGGTAGAGGATGGCGAAAGGGTTTATCATGTTTCTGCAGAATTGCCTTCCCTGGAAGATATATACTTTGCATTGACTGCAAAGAGAATGGAGGAGAAATAATGGGAATTGAGATGCGTGCGATCATAAAAAAGGACATATCCGGTATTACAGCGAATAAGCGTATGTTTACCGCTTTGCTGATTGTACCATTGGTATTGATGGTTTTCCTGCCAAGCCTGTTTATTCTTATTCTGCATTTTGCCCCGGATGAGATGGGAGACTTAGAAAAACTGCTGGACATGATCCCTCATGGAACCGGAGGAGGGGATCTGAATACCATGGTAATTATTCTGCTCTTAGATTATATGCTTCCGGTTTTCTTCCTGATCGTTCCGGTTATGACATCCTCTATCATGGCTGCCAGTTCTTTTATCGGTGAAAAGGAGAAACGTACCCTGGAAACGCTGCTATACAGTCCATTGTCTTTAAGACAGATTTTTCAGGCAAAGGTAATGGCCGCCTTTTTATTAAGTATGCTGGTTTCACTGGTTTCCTTTGTCATTATGCTTTTGGTTGTAGAGATCGAGGTATATATCACAATAGGAAGTCTGATCCTGCCCGGTATTCAATGGCTCTTTATCCTGCTGCTGGTTTCTCCGTCCATTACCATGATCGCGATCACCCTGATCGTCCGTATGTCTGCCAAAGCGCAGAGTGTGGAAGAAGCACAGCAGGGAGCAGTATTTCTTCTGCTTCCGATCCTGATGCTGCTTGTAGGGCAGTTTACCGGTGTCCTGATGCTGAATATCTGGATCCTGTTTGGTCTGGGATTGATCTGCGGGATACTTGCTTTTGTCCTGCTAAAGAAGTGTATGAGACGTTTTCAATATGAACTGCTGTTAAAATAGTGTATTTTCTGAAATAAAACCAGGCCGACGTGTTTTCACGGTGGCCTGGTTTCGGTTTATCCATTATAATTTCGAATTGATCTTTTTAATATTGTTTTTGTAGATCAGATACTGACTCAGCCAGATGGAAACGAAGATGACCAGGAATATCCCTTCAAAAATGAGAAAGCTGATCAGGTTATGCTGCATCCAGTATAACACATATGCAACAGGGAGCATGGAGGCGGAAAGGATGATAAAATGCAGCAGAGTTTGTTTGAAAAGACTCCAGCTTTCCATTTCCCAGATCACAGAACTGGCACCGCAGACTGCACCCAGTATCGCACTGAGAAGAGTCTGGAGGAGAACTGCGTTCATTTCGCTTCCCATCTGTGTGATCAGATCCGGTACACAAGGAAAATAGTTTCCTTCTCCCTGGATCAGAGACATCAGTATCGTAATCAGATAAGAGATGGCAATCCCGACAGGAATGCCGAAGAGTCCGCGTATAATTAGAGTTTTCTTCATAAATTTCACCTCATATTCCTAAGATTCTTTTGATTTTGGCAACGTAACGTCTTGATACATAGGTAATCGTGTCGTTGGACAGCTTCACACAGATCGTTCCGCTAAAGCTCAGGTCAAAATGCTCTACCATGTTCAGATTAATGATTTCTGAGTTGGAGATACGGACAAACCGGCTGCCGTCCAGGCGTTCCTCCAGTTCATACAGCCTGCTTCGTACACAATATTCACCGTTCCCGGTTACGGCAAATACCTTCCCAGCATTGGCATAGATCCGGATCAGCTCTGTCTGATTCAGAATTTCCAGCTTATCATCCCGGAAGCCTGCAATAATGGACGGACTTTCCTCTGACAACCGTTTCATAAGCTGTGAGACCTCTTCTGTTATGGAAGCAGTCGTTATGATTACCTTTGGCTCTGTACAGGATGGATCCATCTTAATTTCAATCTGCATCCGTTTCTCACCTCCTGAGGTTACTATACGAATATCCTTTGACAGATTCAACTGAATTATGATAACCGGTTGATTTTTGCATACAGATGGCCGGAAGCAGAATTTCAAATTATTTTTCATTGGCTGTTGACAAATTACTTTCATTGTACTATTGTATTAAGTGATTAGTACAGTAATACAAAGCAATGCAGGAAAACGAATCTGGCCTTCATATCACAATACAGGCCGGTAAAATAGAAAGGAGAGAGAAGCTTGCCCTGGGATTTATTGAATGACAGACCAATTTATACACAGCTGCTAGAGCAGATCAAACGAAAGATCGTATCCGGTGAGTATCAGGCCGGAGAACGTCTGCCATCGGTACGGGAATATGCGGCGGAAGCCGGTGTGAATCCCAACACCATGCAGAAGGCACTGGCAGAACTGGAACGGGAAGGACTGGTACGGGCGGAACGGACCGCAGGAAGATATATTACGGAGGACGAGACATTGATTCAGCAGGTAAGAGAAGCACTGGCACGGGAACAGATCGCAGTATTTATCACTATTATGAAGGACCTGGGATATTCCAGAGAGGATAGCATGGAATTCATCGCCCGTGTCCTGAAGGAGGATTAGAGTATGGAAGAAAGGATATTACTGGAAACAAAGGGTTTAACCAAATGCTACAGGGATAAGCTGGCGTTAGATCATGTGGATCTTAAGCTTCAGGCAGGATCCATTATCGGTCTGCTGGGGTCGAATGGAAGTGGAAAGACTACTCTGCTTAAGCTCCTGAACGGGCTGCTGACACCGACAGCAGGCAGTATCCGTATTCTGGGCAAAGAAGTTGGAGTGGAAACCAAGGCAAGAGTTGCATACCTGCCGGAGCGAACCTATCTGCGGGGCAGCAGCCGGGTGGAAGAGATGATCAGTTTCTTTGCAGACTTTTATGCAGATTTTAATAAGGAGCGGGCCTATGACATGCTGGAGCGCCTAGAGATCAGTCCAAAGGATCTCCTGCGGACCATGTCAAAGGGAACCAGGGAGAAGGTACAGCTTATCCTCGTTATGAGCCGGGATGCGGACCTGTACCTGCTGGATGAACCCATTGGCGGTGTAGATCCGGCAGGACGGGAATATATTCTGAACACGATCATTCACAATTATAATCCTGAGGCGTCAATTCTGCTGTCCACCCATTTGATTGCAGATGTAGAGAACTATTTAGACGAGGTGATCTTTATTCGGGATGGCAGGATTCTTTTGCATAAATGGACGGAAGAGATCCGGGAGCAGGAAGGAAAATCGATTGATGGATATTTCCGGGAGGTATACAAATGTTAGGAAAATTGATAAAACATGAATTTAAGGCAACAAGAAAAAATTTTTCTGTGCTGTTTGCAGCAATGCTGCTGGTTACCCTGCTGATAAAGCCACTGTTCTGGATTCAGAAGGGAATGATCTCGGATGATATTCCATTTAGTGTTTCTGAATTTGCAGTCATCTGGTTCTTCTTCTTGGTCATGGGGCTGTTCCTGACGGCAGGAATGCTGTTGTCCATTGTCCGGTATTATCAGAGTCTGACCTGTGATGAAGCCTATCTGACCTTTACGCTGCCGGTAACTGTAGATCAGGTGATCTGGTCCAAAGCATTGACCGGCTTTATCTGGAATCTGGCCGGCAGTATCCTTATGGTCTGCTGTACGGTACTGGCATTTGCAGGGACACCTTTTATGCGTCAGGTCTGGCCGATAGTAGCAGAGGATATCCAGTTTCAGTCAGATTTTTCAGTCGGAACGATTCTGTTCCTTTGTACATTGAATGTCCTGATGTTGTTAAGCAATATGCTCTATCTGATCTGTGTCATAGGAATCGGACAGTTGTTTGGAAAATACCGGCTTCTTGCGACCATCTGCAGTTATTTTGTACTGAATATGCTTACCAGCTTCCTGTTTTTGCTGCTGGCGATTCCGACCGGCGTGATCTCCTTTGCCTATACGGTGGGAGAAAGCGAAGTAGTAATGAATGAAGCAGGAATGGGAACAGGAGAAATAGGAACAGTGGTGTATGTGGTGTATGCATTGATCATAGGAATCGGAGCATTCCTGGGCTCCAGATATTTATTCAGTAAAAAACTCAATTTAGAATAGGAGCAGGAATTATGAAATATATAAGGAGGATTCCACAGGAAAAGGAGGCGTTTACGGAAGAACTGGTACAAAATGGATGGAAGCGGTTAAAGGAACCCTCCTTCCCGGGTATGATCGTAATAGCCATGCCCATCAGTATGATACTTATGTTTATAACATTCCTTTATTTTGGATTGTTATTTCCGGATCAGATCCATTCCTTAAATGAAAATGGCATATCGATCGCATTTACGATCAACTGGAAGCTGATCGCTCCTGTAGCCGGAATTGTGATCTATACATTTCTTCATGAGATGCTGCATGCAGTAACGATTCCCAATGCACTGCATTCCGATAAGACCTTCTGGGGAATGAACGGATGCTTTGGATTTGTATATTCAGAGGAAAAGATAAAAAAGGGAAGATACCTGCTGGTGTCGGTCATGCCGCTGATCATATTATCTTTTGCGGTTCCTCTGGTATTTAGAATATTTCATTTCTATCACTGGTATCTGCTACTGCTCTGCATTATGAATGCCGGTGGTGCGTGCGTAGATATACTGAATATGATCCTGATCGCAAAGCAGGTGCCGGCGAAAGGAACCATCATATGCAATGGAAAGAAAACCCTGTTTCAGTAAGGGAAAATATGGAATAAAACGAAAGTCAGAATCGAGGTAAAAAATGGAAGAACAAAGTAAAAAGAAGTCCAGGAAACCCTGGTCGAAGAAGAAAAAGATAATTGTAACTGTCGTAGGGATCCTGTTTCTGGTGTTGTGCATCGGCATCGGCTCCTGTGTGGCCTCTGTGGTGAAGCTGTCAAAGGAAATGATGGCAACCATGGGGGATTATGGAACAGCAGAGATCGGAGACATTGAAGTAGTCACAGAAGGATTTGGTATTGCAGAGCCCGTTGATACCCAGAATCTGGTCATTGACTATGCCTGTGATCTGGCAGTCCTGTACAAACAGAATGGAGAAGCAGTACATGCCGGGGATGTGATCGCAAGCTTTACCCCGGTGGTCACGGATACAAATATTGGAAATCTGGAACAAAGTCTGGAGACCGTTGATATGCAGTTAGCGGTTACAGATAAGAAGGGAAGCAGCAGTATAACCGCACCGGCCAATGGAAGGGTTAAGGCCATCTATGGAGAAGCAGGACAGGAGGTTGCTCAGGTGATGCAGACACATGGCGCTCTGCTGCTGCTGTCCGGGGACGAGCGGTTGCAGGTCAGTGTAGAGATGGAGGAACAGGCGGCCGCCGGGAATATTGCGATCGGGGATACTGCTTCGATCCGGTTCCATGAAACGGTTGTTGAGGGAAAGGTGGACAGCATACAGGGACGCACTGTCACTGTAACCTTTGCGGACGGGGCCGATTATGAGATAGATATACAGGCGGAGGTTTCGGTAAAGGATACCGTGATCGGAACCGGAACCGTGGCATGTCATCTTCCGGTAACAGTGGTCGGTACTGCAGGCACCATCCACAGTGTATCCACGGAAAAGGGAAAGAAGGTATCCTCCGGTAATACACTGTTTAAGCTGGAAAATGTGGATTATTCAGATGATTATATGGCGCTGGTCAACCAGAGAGAGGAACTGGTCGCGCAGATTACCGAGGCCAAGCAGTATATGTCCGGTTATACGCTCCTTGCAGCAAGAGACGGGATCATTAGTGAGATGACGGCATCCGAAGGGGATACCATTCCTGCCGGAACCCGGTTTTGCAGTATATTAGGCAACGACCAGTATCAGGTAAGGGTAGAGATTGACGAATTGGATATCCGGGGGATTCAGGTAGGACAGGAAGCGATTGTTACCTTTGATGCTATTGAGGATGAAGAATACTCCGGTCAGGTATCCGGCGTATCTTTAGTCGGGAATAATCAGGGCGGTGTAGCGACTTATACCATTACGATCCTGTTAAACAGGACAGAAGGGATTCTGCCGGGCTTAAGCGGCGGTGCCAGGATCACCACAGGCCTTCAGGAGAATGTCATGCTGGTGCCGGTTGAATGTATTCAGACCATTGACGGTGAGAAGTGCGTCATCCGCATCAATGAAGATGGAAGTCTGGAGACAATAGCAGTCACCCTGGGTCTGGTGAATAATGCGGATGCAGAGGTAACCGGCAATATAAAGGAAGGCGACCATCTTCAGAAGGTAGTTACCATGGAGGATATCTATTCGCAGATGGGCTTTACGATAACAGATCCATCGCTGGAGGAGTAGGGAGGTATTCATATGATTGAATTACAAGATATCTACAAGACCTATGTCCTTGGCGGAGAAGCGGTACATGCGCTGGACGGTGTGACCCTTACGATCCGGGATCGGGAATTCGTCGCGATCATCGGTGCCTCCGGCAGCGGGAAATCCACGCTTATGAATATTGTTGGCTGTCTGGATAATGCAGACAGCGGTCAGTATTATATTGACGGACAGAATATTATGGATCTGTCAGAACGGGAGATCGGAATCATGCGTAACCGGAAGATCGGCTTTATCTTTCAGCAGTTCAATCTGATCCCCAAGCTGGATGCTTACGAAAATGTAGAACTGCCGTTAATCTATCAGGGAATCGGAGCAAAGGAACGAAAGGAGAGGGTAAAGGAGTCATTGAATAAAGTAGGGCTTTCTGACCGGATACATCACCGTCCCAATCAGCTTTCCGGCGGACAGCAGCAGAGAGTGGCAGTGGCAAGGGCTCTGGTTACCCGTCCTACACTGATCCTGGCAGATGAACCGACCGGTAATCTGGATTCAAAGTCCAGTGGCGACATCATGAAGCTGATCCGCGAGCTGCATGAACAGGGTAACACGATCATTCTGATTACCCATGATGATCAGATTGCGGCAAATGCACCACGACAAGTACAGCTTATGGATGGAAGGATCATTCGGGACACCGGAGACCGGAGAGCGGGAGAGACTTCAGAACTACAGATGACGAAAGCAGGAAAGGAGGAAGCGTAAATGAAACTGAATCAGGCATTGAAAATGGCGCTGTCTTCCATTATGACCAATAAAATGCGCTCCTTTTTAACCATGCTTGGGATTATTGTAGGCGTAATGGCAGTTACCCTTCTGATCTCAATCGTGCAGGGAGCCACGAATAGTATTACGAACCAGTTAAGTACGCTTGGCGGCAGCAATCTGACCTGCGGTGTGTTAAAGAACTCACCGAGGCTTACCTTAGAAGAGGTTGAGGCATTGGAGGAGGAGCCTTCGATCGGAAGAGTCTCCGCCAGTCTGAAGGGAAATCAGACGGTGCGGGCAGCAGGGAATTCGTATGATGCCACGATATATGGCATAACAGGGAATTACATTGATATGAATTCCCTGGAGCTGGCTTCCGGCAGAGGGATTCTGAAGATTGATAATGAATACCGGTTGAATACCTGTGTCGTAGGAGTTGAGGTGGCAAAGAAGCTGTATGGAAATACGGATGTAATAGATCAGGAGGTGCGGATTGCCGGGCAGACATACCGGATCATAGGGGTATTGAATGAGAGCGGAGTAAACAGCCTTGGCAGTACCGATCAGGATATCTATATTCCATTCACCAATTATCAGCGAATGACAGGCCAGTCCGGTGTCACCCAGTTTGATGCCGCTGCAGCCAGTGAAGACTGCCTGGCGGAGGCGGAGAAATTCTTAAATGATTTCTTAAAGGAGAAATACGGAAAAGACGACTATATGGTCATTAATATGGGAAGCATCATCGATATGATGGAGGAGATTTACAATACCCTGTCCTATTTGTTAGGAGGAATTGCAGGCATTTCCCTTCTGGTAGGCGGTATCGGCATTATGAATATCATGCTGGTATCGGTAACCGAGCGAACCAGAGAGATCGGGATCCGGAAAGCGATCGGGGCGCAGAAGGCGGATATCACGATTCAGTTTCTGATCGAGTCCGTGGTATTATCCATGATGGGCGGTCTGATCGGTATGGGAATCAGCGGCGGGATCCTGGGTATAGTGAATCTTTTTGTAAAGGATTATCATTTTTCCATTACTATTCCGGTTGCGCTGGTTGCAGTGTTGTTTTCGGTTGGTGTGGGAATTATCTTTGGTATATATCCGGCGAACAAGGCGGCGAAGCTGAAACCAATTGACGCTCTGCGATTTGAATAAAGGAGAGGACTGTTGTGCAACTTGCCTTTATATTTTCCCTAAATACAAAAGTCGTTGTTGAATAGTTGAGAAATTTGACAGAATGCTTGCAAAGTATTAGGAAATGGGATATTATCTATCTAGCTTGTTAATTCTTTATTAGAGATGGAGGAAAAGCGTTATGAGTAATACAAAGGCAACCAAGGTTGATACAAAGACAGCAGATAAAGTAGAAGCAGCGAAGGCAGAGACAACAAAGACTGTTGCAAAGACAGAAGCACCAAAGGCAGGAACAACAAAGACTGTTGCAAAAGCAGAACCGGTAAAGGCTGCAGCGAAGGCAGAGACAACAAAGACAGTAACCAAAACGACTGTAAAGGCAGAGGCACCAAAGAAGGCGGCTGCAAAGAAGGCAGAGGCAGAGCCAGCCAAGAAGACCCCTGGAAGAAAGCCGGCAGCAAAGACTCCAGTCAAGAAGACACCGGCAAAGACTGCAGTGAAGGCAACCGAGGAAGTATTCATTGAATATGCAGGCAGTCAGGTATCAACGGAAGACATTATTGCAAGAGTGGTAGAGGCAACCGGTAAAAAGGCATCTTCCATTAAGTCATTGAATGTATATGTTCAGCCGGAAACAGGAAAGATTTACTACACTGCGGATGGTACAAGTGGTGAGATCGCTTATTAGACACAGTTTGTGGAATGAGTAAAAGAAGAACGCTGCAAGAGGAATGCAAAAGCAGACCCTGCAGCGTTTTTTAGTGCTTTTGTTTTCCGGAAACCGGAATGAATTTTTTCAGGAGATGAAAGGTCTTCTCCCGTGTGTGGGCAGTGGCGGCTGCTTCCCGTTCCTGTCGGGATTTCAGGAAGATTCCGACATCCGGACGATTTGTAATAATACCTGCGATATCCAATGTTAAGTAATGTGTAATGATCTTAGGTGAATCTACTGTCCAAACCAATACGGGAATTCCGGCATGCTTCATACGGAGAATGAATTCCGGGGTTGCAAGATAGTAATGGGGCGAGATGAAGTCCGCATGACAGGCATGCAGCCTCCGTATCGGAAAATATTCATTAAAACGTGTACTCAGATCTGCATCCTGTATGCCGACCAGGAGTCCGGTATTGACACTGGTATCAATTTTTTTGATCCTGCGGACCACAATATCCAAAAAAGACTGCACCGAGTATTCTTCATAGGAAAGGAAGGAGTTGATCAATGTAATTGCCTTTTTTTCATAGCCGGCTTCTTTGAATTCGATTAAAAGATGGATCTTTTGACGGGCAAGCAGAAGCACCTCTTCTAAAGTAGGCACCTGGTAGCCGGAAGTATTGGTCATTTCCTGAATCTGATGGTAGGTAAGAGCGCTTACAGGAAAGCCGTTGATATGTTCGTTATGAAAAACGATCAGTATCTTATCAAAGGTCTGACGGATATCCAGTTCAATCGTATTTGCATGAACGTCTAATGCTAATTGAAAAGCCTCCATCGTATTTTCGTGGTTTGCCAGATAGGAGGCTCCCCGGTGAGCGATAATTTGTGTATTCATGGGTTGTATTCTCCTGCTATTTCTATTTCCTTTTTTATTGTAACGAAAAATGCCCCTTGGTACAAGGGACATTTCTGTAGAAAATATGAAGAAATTCTAAGGAATTTGTGCCAGTTTTAATAAATCATCCGGTGTTCCGCTGGCAATCGAGCTGCCGCCGATCAGCACTACATTATCACCGGAATGGACAATACCGGTCGTCTTTGCCTTATATATGGCATATTCGAAAATATCCTTTGTATCCGTATGAAGGCTTGCCTGAACCGGAACGACTCCATAGGAAAGGTTTAACTGCCGGCAGCAACGGGATTCTACTACGACTGCGATGATTGGACAGGCAGGACGGTAGTTGGCGATATTTCTTGCTGTTGCCCCCGTGCGGCTTAAGACAATGATCGCTTTTGCATTCAGATATTCTGCTGCAGTGCAGGCAGAAATCGAAATAGCATCAGAGAAGCCGGTGCCGAGCCGAAGATTTCCGATCAGATCATGCAGCTTGAAGGAATCGGAGGATTCAGCGCTGTCCGCAATTTCTGCCATGATCTTGACTGCCTCCGCCGGGTAATCACCGGCAGCAGTTTCGCCGGATAGCATGATGGCAGTGGTACCATCGAAGATCGCGTTGGCAACATCGGAAACCTCCGCACGGGTCGGACGCGGATTCTTTGTCATGGATTCTAACATCTGGGTTGCAGTGACAACCTCTTTACCCTTTCGATAGCATTTTTCGATCATTTCCTTTTGCAGAGCCGGCAGTTCCCGGAATGGAATCTCTACGCCTAAATCGCCCCGGGCAACCATGATCCCGTCACTGGCATCAATGATCTCATCCATTCGCTCTACGCCCTGTACATTCTCAATCTTCGAAATGATCCGGATGGTCGGGGCTCCATTTTCTACCAGAAAGTCCCGTAGCTGATGTACGTCTGCCGCAGTACGGACAAAGGAGGCGGCGATATAATCAATTTCCTGTTCAATTCCGAACAGAATATCTGCTTTATCGATATCACTCATGTATGGCATAGGAATTACCACATTTGGTACATTGATGCTTTTATGGTTGCTGATCCGTCCGCCGTTCACTACGGTACAGACCACATCCCTGCCCTGGATCTCACTTACATCCATGGCAATCTTGCCATCGTCGATCAGGATACGGGTGCCGACCTGAATGCTTTCTGCCAGCTTTTCGTAAGTAAGAGGAATCCGTTCTGCATTGCCCGGCGCATCGCCGGTGGTCAGGATAAAGGTCTGACCTGCTGTTAACTCTACAAATCCGTTTTCAAAATCTTTTAATCGGATTTCCGGTCCTTTGGTATCTAACAGGATCGGAAGATTCACCTTCATTTCCTCCCGCAGATGCTTGATCCGGCTGATCCGCCGCTTTTGATCCTCATGAGTTCCATGGGAAAAATTAAGCCGGCAGCAGTTCATTCCGTTTTCGATGAGTTTGCGCAGAATGCTTTCCTCTTCGACTGCCGGGCCAAGGGTACAGATAATTTTTGTCTTTCTCATAGCGTTACATATGATCCTTTCTTCTTTACATATCTTTTTCTTCAGATTCATGTTGATTTATGCGTTCAGTATAGCACAATATATGAATAAGTGATACTAAATTATAGGTAAAAACAGGTAGTTTTTATGCAGAGGGCCGGACTTTATTTGCAATCCGTCAAGGTTAATGATAAAATATCATATACTTATATAAAATGACCGGATATGGTAAAAGAGGTGACAGGGTATGAAACAGTCAGGAAGAAGAGTATATGTGCTGCTGGGAATTGTAATTGCGATTCTGCTGGCATTTGGAGCAGAGCGGCTTTTTGCAGTACAGATTCATAGGAATAATCTGATTTCTTCCACAGAGGAATTGAGCCTGCGGATCACGGAAGAACTGTCTAAGGGTCATAGTTCATTTTCTACCTATGTCAATGATCTGTCTGAGGAGCAACTGATCTCAATCAATCATAGTCTGGATGGTTTTTTTGGCCATGTTTCTACATATACAATATTAAGGCGGGTAAATGCAGATGTTACGTTGATTCATTTTGAACTGGAAGTGTCAGATAATTATTATGCGTATCAAAAGGTGGTAAATGGAAAGGAGATTGAGAACAATCTGGATGCAGAAATCCTGGCAGTGAAAGTACAGCAGATACTGGAAGAATGTCAGGCGGAAAGTGATTATGAGAAGGTAGTGAAGTATCATGATTATATTGTGACACATACAAAGTATGGATTTTTGGATGGGGAAGAGGAATTCCTGCCTTTTACTGCAGCGGGAGCACTGGTAAAGGGAACGGCTGTCTGTAATGGTTATGCAGAGGCATTAGAGCTGTTATTGCTTTGCAGTGGTGTGGATACTTATATGGCAGTAGGTACTACAGATGAGGGAAATCATGCATGGAATATAGTGAACATTGAAGGAAACTGGTATCATGTAGATACGACCTGGGATGATCCGATCCCGGATATGGGACAGGAGGCCATTCATGTGTATCTGAATGTCAGTGATGCCATTATGGAGAAGACGCATACCTGGAATCGGGATGCCTATCCGAAATGTGAAAGTATGGAATACAATTATTACGAACAGGAAGAAAAGGCATTTAACAGTTTTAATGATTTTAAAGCATATGTTCTGGAAGAAATGAAGACAAATAATCATATGGAAGTTATGGTGAAAGATTCGGACGATATTCAATACGATTGCGGTTTTGCAGTACAGGCCGGGGGAGCAAAGTCTGTATCCTGGCAGAGTTATGAAGGCGGCGACTATATGGTTATGATCATAACAACGAAGTAGGAATTGACTTGAGATCAGGAAGGAATAAGGAATGACAAGGACAGAATTCTTAGAAGAATTAAGAGAAGGATTAAGCGGCGAAGTGAACAGTCGGGTCGTCCAGGAATCCGTGGCATATTATAGCAGGTACATTAGTGAGGCAGTGGCTGAGGGAAAGACGGAAGAGCAGGTATTAGATGAACTGGGGCCGGTTCGTCTGATCGTGAAATCTATTATTGATGCCGACCGGGGAGCCGGGAGGAAGGAGGAGGAACCGCTGGAGACAGAGTATAGCGTGAAACAAAACAGCGGGTTTTCTTTTCGTTCCTGGTATGGAAGGCTGATTCTGATCCTGCTTGCAGTATTGATCGTAGTCGTAGTGATCGCGCTGGTGATCGGTGTTGTCATGGCTGCCTGGTATCTGCTTCCGGTCGTGGTGGTACTGGGAATTGTGATCATACTGGCAAAGATTTTCCTGGGACGAAGACAGTGACGAAACGAACAGGAGGTAAGCAGCCATGAATGAAATGGAAAAACTAAAACGGATTGTAAATGAGAGCAATAATGTTGTGTTTTTTGGCGGAGCAGGTGTCTCTACAGAGAGTGGTATTCCTGATTTTCGAAGTGTGGACGGATTATATAACCAGAAATATCGGTATCCTCCGGAACAGATAGTCAGTCATAGCTATTATTGTCAGCATACAGAAGAATTCTATGAGTTTTATAAGGATAAGATGATCGTAACGGATGCAGAGCCGAATGCCGCTCACCTCCGTCTGGCACAGTTGGAGCGGGAAGGTCATGTGAAGGCGGTGATCACGCAGAACATTGACGGACTACATCAGAAAGCAGGAAGTAAGGAAGTATTGGAGCTTCATGGATCCATTCACCGGAATTACTGTGAACGCTGTCATGCGTTCTATGATTTGGATTATATCGTAAATGCGGAGGGAGTGCCGAAATGTAAGTGCGGTGGTAACGTGAAGCCGGATGTGGTTCTCTATGAGGAAGGACTGGATACGGAGACGATCCAGAAAGCAATATATTATATCTCTCATGCAGAGGTACTGATCATTGGAGGAACTTCACTGATGGTGTATCCTGCAGCAGGAATGATCGATTATTTTCATGGCGCCTGCCTGGCAGTCATCAATAAGTCACCAACGCCCCGGGATCATCAGGCAGATATTTTAATCCAGGATAGTATTGGCAAGGTATTTTCCAGCATATAAAAGGAGAAGAAAATGTAGATTTTCTGAAAAAATCATAAATTCCTTTTTTCAACGATAGGCTTATGCTATACTGATAGTTATGGATAACAGGAAAAGGACAGGAAGAATTAAAGGAGTGGTAGAATGCAGGGGAACTTTTCGGAGATTACAAAGGAGTTAGTTGATTTATCTGAGATTTGTAGAAAAAATGGAACGATAGACCCGGATCTGTATGTAAAATACGAGGTGAAACGAGGACTTCGGGATATTAATGGTAAGGGAGTTTTAACCGGTTTAACAGATATCTCTAAGATCCAGTCTTATACAACGGTAGACTGTGAGATGGTTCCCTGTGAAGGCAAGCTGTATTATCAGGGTGTGGATATCGAAGATATTGTCGGAGGCTTTATTAAGGAAAAGCGCTTTGGATATGAGGAGACACTGTATCTGCTTCTGTTCGGAACATTACCCAATCAGGAACAACTGGATCAGTTAAATCGTCTTTTGGCAGAATACCGTTCTCTGCCGACCAGCTTTGTCCGGGATATTATTATGAAGGCACCCAGTCGGGATATGATGAATACTCTGGCAAGAAGTGTGCTTACACTCTATGCTTATGATGATCGCGCAGATGATACCTCACTGCCGAATGTGTTGCGACAGTGTCTGGAATTAACTGCGTTGGTACCATTGATCTCGGTGTATGGGTATCAGGCATATATGCATTATCATGAAGGTCATAGTTTGTTTATTCATCTGCCGCAACCGGAATTATCAACTGCTGAGAATATCTTATATTTATTGCGGGAGAATAGTCAGTATTCCGAATTAGAGGCCAGGATACTGGATCTTGCACTGGTGCTTCATGCAGAGCATGGCGGTGGAAATAATTCTACCTTCACGACGCATGTGGTTACTTCTTCCGGAACAGATACATATTCCTGTATTGCCGCCTCATTGGGTTCTTTGAAGGGGCCAAAGCATGGCGGGGCGAATATCAAGGTGGTTCATATGTTTGAGGATCTGAAGGAACAGGTAAAGGACTGGAAGGATGAAGGAGAAATAAGACAATATTTAAGTGATCTGCTGAATAAGAAAGCATTTGACCATCAGGGGCTGATCTATGGAATGGGACATGCGGTATACTCGATTTCCGACCCGAGAGCTAAGGTTCTGCGACAGTTTGTTGAGAAATTATCGGTTGAAAAGAACCGGACGGAAGAATACGAGCTGTATTCCATGGTGGAACGTCTTGCACCGGAAGTCATTGCCGAAGAACGGAAGATCTACAAAGGAGTAAGTGCAAACGTTGATTTTTACAGCGGCTTTGTGTACAGTATGCTGGATCTGCCAACGGAACTGTATACACCGATATTTGCGATCGCCAGAATGGCAGGATGGAGCGCCCACCGGATGGAGGAACTGATCAATCAGGGAAAGATCATCCGGCCTGCTTACAAATGTGTTGCAAAATCAAAAGAATATGTGCCGATGAATGAACGATAAGAATTGTTGGGAAGGAGTATTCTATGGCATTTGAACAATTACCGGAGGATCCCATGCTTCTGTTGAGTGTTGTTAATACGAAGCTTCGGGATACCTATGCTTCCCTGGATATATTGTGCGAGGATCTGAATGTGGATCCGGAATGGTTGAAGGATAAGTTGAAAAAGATTGATTATGTATATCGTACAGATTTAAATCGTTTTATCTGATTTTAAAAAAAGCTGTGGAAATTTGTATCTGCAACTAAAAATTGCCCATTTGAAACCCCGGGTTGCTTGACATGACTGGGATAGAGCCATTAGGATAATCCTGTCGAAAGAAATTGTGAGTGACTGGAGGTATACTTATGGATCATATGAATTATGATGGAAGCAATCCGAATGGCGTGGAACAGGATCAGAGTCCGAACAGTGGAAGGCCGGTTTATAATGAACCGATCAGGCCGGCGGCTCCCGGGCAGACACCGGGAAAGGCAGTTGCCAGTATCATACTTGGTATAGTTTCTATTGTATGTTCCTGCAGCGGTCTGATCAGTCTGGTTTGTTCGATCATCGGACTTGTATTATGCGGTCAGATGAAACGGGAGCTGCAAGGACTGCCAGGGACGGGGAAGGCTGGTATGGCACTTAATATTATCGGACTGGTGTTAGGAATATTCGGGATTTTATTCTGGCTGATTTTGATCTTATTTGGGGAGTGGGAAGTGAATTATTACTAAGCGCGCCTTGCTTAGGGAGGTAATAGTAAGGGAGAAGTGAATTTCCGGGATTCGGAATGAAGTGAATACTAAGACAGGAAGAAGCTGTATACAATATCAGATATATGGCTTCTTTTTTATTTAATGACACAATACTATTTATCAGCACTCTCGACAAACGAGTGCTAAAAATGTGTTGACATTAACCGGACATAGTGTTATAGTCGGAATAGAACAAGGAAACAAAAGCAAGATGATCATTTGATCATGGTCAGACATGGATATACAAGGAGGTTATATTATGGATGCAGAGAAGTTTACGAAAAAGTCCTTAGATGTTATTGAGAACTGCTCCAGGATTGCGTATGAATATAACAATCAGGAAATTGATCAGGAGCATTTATTGCTAAGTATGGTAACTACAGAGGATTGTCTGATTGCAAAGCTGATCGAGAAGCTGGGCGTGGATCTGGCGGGATTTACCAGTGAATGTGAACGGGCAGTCGCATACCGGCCGAAGGTGACCGGTACCAGTGATGTATATATGAGCCGGGAATTTACCATGACGTTAATGGATGCGGAAAACGAATCCAAACAGATGGGGGATTCGTATATTTCTGTGGAGCATATTTTCCTTGCCATGATAAAAAAGGCGAATAAGGCAGTCCGGACGATCTTTCAGAAGTACGGGATTACAAGAGATGCCTTTCTGAAAGCCCTGGTTACTGTCCGGGGCAATCAGAAGGTGGAAAGCGATAATCCGGAGGCAACATATGACAGCCTGTCAAAGTATGGGTATGATCTGGTAGAGCGGGCCAGACAGCAGAAGCTGGATCCTGTGATCGGACGCGATTCCGAGATCCGGAACATTATCCGGATCTTGTCCCGAAAGACCAAGAATAATCCGGTATTGATCGGTGAACCGGGCGTTGGTAAGACTGCAGCGGTGGAAGGACTGGCGCAGCGTATTGTTAGAGGTGATGTGCCGGATGGCCTGAAGGATAAGCAGGTCTATGCGTTGGATATGGGAGCATTACTGGCCGGCGCAAAATACCGTGGTGAATTTGAGGAGCGGTTAAAAGCTGTCCTGGATGAGGTGAAAAAAAGTGAAGGGAAGATCATCCTTTTCATTGATGAACTGCATACGATAGTTGGTGCAGGTAAGACAGACGGTGCCATGGATGCAGGAAATATGCTGAAGCCAATGCTGGCACGCGGAGAACTGCATTGCATCGGTGCGACAACCCTGGATGAGTATCGACAGTATATTGAGAAGGATGCAGCATTGGAGCGTCGGTTCCAGCCGGTTTTGGTGAATGAACCGACTGTGGAGGATACCATATCAATCCTGCGTGGGCTGAAGGAACGATATGAAGTGTTTCATGGCGTGAAGATTACGGATGGGGCATTGGTATCAGCCGCTACATTATCGAATCGTTATATTACAGACCGTTTTCTTCCGGATAAGGCGATCGATCTGGTAGATGAAGCATGTGCCATGATCAAAACAGAGCTGGATTCCATGCCGATGGAATTAGATGATATGTCCCGGCGGATCATGCAGATGGAGATTGAGGAGGCCGCATTGAAGAAGGAGGATGACCGGCTGAGCCGGGAGCGTCTGTCAGAGCTGCAAAGAGAACTGGCAGAACTGAAGGATACCTTTGCCAATGCCAAAGCAGACTGGGAAAAAGAGAAGCAGGAGGTAGAAAAGGTAACCAGGCTTCGGGAAGAGATCGAATCTCTGAACAACCAGATTCAGATCGCACAACGGAATTATGATTTGAATAAGGCGGCAGAATTACAATACGGGAAGCTGCCGCAGCTACAACAGGAATTGGCGCAGGAGGAGGAACGCTTAAAGACAGAGGAGCATACGCTGGTGCATGAAAGCGTAACGGATGAGGAAATCGCTAAGATCATTTCACGCTGGACGGGAATCCCGGTTGCAAAGCTGACAGAGAGTGAACGGAATAAGACCCTGCATCTGGATGAAGAACTGCATAAGCGTGTTGTGGGGCAGGATGAGGCGGTACAGCTGGTCAGTGAATCCATCATCCGTTCGAAGGCAGGAATCAAAGACCCGAGTAAACCGATCGGCTCCTTCTTATTCTTAGGACCTACCGGTGTAGGTAAGACAGAGCTTGCCAAGACGCTTGCTGCAAGTCTCTTTGATAATGAAGCCAATATGATACGGATTGACATGAGTGAATATATGGAGAAGCATTCAGTGGCTCGTCTGATCGGAGCGCCTCCAGGCTATGTGGGCTATGATGAGGGCGGTCAGTTAACGGAAGCTGTACGAAGGAAGCCATATTCTGTAGTTCTGTTTGATGAAGTGGAAAAGGCGCATCCGGATGTATTTAATGTACTGCTGCAGGTACTGGATGATGGACGGATCACGGATTCCAAAGGAAAGACGGTTGATTTTAAGAATACTATACTGATCATGACGTCGAATATTGGTTCTCAGTATCTGTTAGAAGGAATTGATGAGAACGGCAATATCAGACCGGAGACCCAGACCATGGTCATGAATGAACTGCGGGCACAGTTCCGTCCGGAATTTCTGAACCGGCTGGATGAGATCATCCAGTTCAAACCATTAACAAAGGAGAATATCGGCGGTATTGTAGATCTGCTGATCACGGAACTGAATCAGCGGCTTGCTGATCGGGAAATTGGAATCACAGTTACGGAACCAGCCAAGGCGTTTATTGTAGAGCATGGATATGATCCGGTTTATGGTGCAAGACCGCTGAAGCGTTATCTGCAAAAGAACGTAGAGACACTGGTGGCTAAAATGATCCTGGGAGATAAACTGGGAGTTAATCAGCGGATCGTTCTGGATGTGGAACAGGGAGAGCTGGTAACACGTTAGAAAAGCAGGTGCAGAGAGGTTTCTGCACCTGCTTTTCTTTCCCGGAAGGAATGGGCTTCTTCTGACTGAGGATACTTTATCGTTGACGGAATCGTGATTCTGAATTAGAATGGTCAAAAAGAGAAAGAGGAATACGATTGTGGATACAGAAGTGGAAGTAGAGAAAAAGAGGGGAATTCCGGGAAGCACCATTAAGATGATCGCCATTATTGCTATGTTTATTGATCATACGGCGGCAGTGATCCTGGAACGGATTATGCGGCAGCAGGGAATCAATACCATGCTGGATATGGGGCCGGTAGAACCGATCGTGATCGTCTATCTGGTCATGCGGATCATTGGCAGGCTGGGCTTTCCGATCTTTATATTTTTATTGATTGAAGGATTGGAGCATACCAGAAATCAGTGGAAATATTTACTGCGCCTGATAATATTTGCACTGATTTCAGAGATACCGTTTGATTTTGCATTTAATCTGAGCAGGGAACAGATTTTTTTCGGACAGCTTCTGGAATTTACCTACCAGAATGTATTCTTTACATTGGCGATCGGACTGGCGGCAGTGATCGGGATTAAGATTATACAGGGCATAGAATTCAATGAGATGCTGAAGGTATTTATCAATATCGGGATCACTGTGGCAGGAATGGGGCTCGGGCTTTTGCTCCGTACAGATTATGGAGCGATCGGAGTATTGGCGATCATTATCATGTATCTGCTTCGTCAGAGGAGAATCCTGGCATCCGCCATGTCCTGTCTGGTTCTGATGTTTTCCAGCTTTCTTGAGGCAAGTGCATTTCTGATCCTGCTTCCCGTTGGATATTATAACGGAGAACGGGGCTGGAAACTGAAATGGGTATTCTATGCGTTTTATCCTGTACATTTGCTGTTATTATGGGTAATCTGTCTGTGCATGGGTATTGCATAAAACCTGTAGCTTATGAAAGAGGTAGATAGTATGAACAGAATGCCGGGAAGGGAAGAATTGAAGAAACGATTTGCCAGACATCGGGATACGGTAGAGTATCGTGAGAACTTCAACCGGTTAATGGCACTGCAGTTTCAGGACTTTATGAAAGAGTTTTTAGAGTTTCATACCCGTGTAACGGAAGAAATGATGGATGAAACCGGAGAAAAGAATCCTACAGTGGAGGAGCGGGAATGGTTTTATCTGTATTATGGTGGTGAACTGTATTCCGATGTGATCAAGGCGCAGCGTTGGGGCAGAATGGTAGACATGGCGCTGGAATTAATCGATAAGGAGCAGGAAGGTTCGGATGGAGTTTCCTAGGTTCTGGCAGAAAGGCGGAATGCATCTGAGGATTTTCCGATGATGACAATATGATCATTCTCCTGAAAGATGAGATCTTCGCCAGAGAGTGGAATCAGAACTTCTTCCCGTTTAACTGCAATGATATTTACATGGTAGATCCGTCGGATATTCAGTTCGTGAATGCCTTTTCCTTCCCATTCTTTCAGAATAGGAAGTTCAAAGATGGAATACTCGCTTGTCAGTTCAATATAATCAAATATATTTTTTGCGTTATAACGGACTGCCAGCTTTTCCGCAATTTCCCGTTCAGGGAAGAATACTTCGTCAGCACCGATTTTTTTCAGAAATTCGGCCTGGCGTGCATGCTTTGCTTTTGTTATGACATATTTTGCACCCAGTTCCTTCAGCAGAGCGGTGATGTCCAGAGAGGCATAAGAACTTTCACCAATGGTTACAAAACAGTAATCAAAATTGTTGACACCGAGAGAACGGAGGATGCTTTCATTTTCACAGTCGCCGGTAAAAGCATTTTGAAACAGAACAGAAAGCTCCTGAATGCGTTCTTCATTTTTATCAACGATCATAACTTCGTTTCCTAATTCCTGCATTCGATATGCCAGATATTTTCCTACAGTTCCCATTCCGATGATTAAGACGGTTTTCATATCATTTCTCCTATCCGATTAATATTTTTTCTGTTGGTCTTCGAAGCGGGGCCTCCTTTGCCCGCTCACGAAATACCATTAACAGTGACAATGCACCGATCCTTCCGCCATACATCAGAAGGATAAGTATGAACTTTGAGATATCGCAGAGTCCGGCAGTAATTCCCTGAGACAGACCGACGGTACCGATCGCAGATACAATTTCAAACAAAATACTGCCCAGACTGTCCGATTCTATAAAGCAGATCGCCATACAGGAAAGTAAAATCCCGGTCAGGTAAACAAGCATGATCGCTGCGGCCTGACGGATGGTAGAATGATCCAGACGCTTTTTCATTACGGTTACATTCTCATTTCCCTTTGACAGATGAATCACAGTCAGAATAATAACAGCGATCGTAGTCGTCTTAATTCCGCCGGCAGTCGAACCGGGACTGCCTCCTATAAACATCAGGATCAGAGAAAGGATCAGTCCTGCATTGGATAAGGCGCTAAGATCCAGCGTGTTGAACCCGGCGGTTCTTGTTGTTACTGACATAAACAGAGAGGATAGAATTCGCTTTGGCAATGGATAACCGGCCATACTGCCATTCCATTCAAAAATCAGATAACCGATCGTTCCGGTCAGAATCAGAACAGCAGTAGTCAATAATACGATTTTTGCATGTAAGGAATATTCAGCGAAATGCCATTTTTTTATGCCGATCTCTGTCCATACCAGAAATCCGAGGCCGCCGCAGATGATGAGCAGCATGATCGTAATATTTACCAGCCAGTCACTTTCATAAGCAGTAAGAGAAGAAGAGGCGCCCATTAGATCGAAACCCGCATTGCAGAATGCGGAAACGGAATGAAAGACGGAATAGTAAATTCCTTTCAAAAGTCCAAACTGGGGAATAAAGCGGATGCTTAGTAAAAGACTTCCGAACAATTCAAACAGCAGGGTACTTTGAACAATATGTTTTACCAGACGAACCATTCCGCTAAGCCGCATATTGCCGGCAGACTGCATCAGGATCTTACGTTCAGTCAGA
>ERZ777011.205-NODE-205-length-96600-cov-13.198788_pt1 | contig 96600 bp, 70 predicted proteins | sample MGYA00374964_ERZ777011 | MGnify/ENA primary metagenome ERZ777011 (study PRJEB29310, sample SAMD00008975) | mouse gut metagenome | study: EMG produced TPA metagenomics assembly of the Metagenome analysis of fecal microbiota from mouse which was promoted... | reverse complement strand
TCGCCCTGCGCTACAATATTTGTCTCCTAACGGAGACGCAATGCACCGTAATTACAGCTTGACCCCCTAAAATTCATTCGCATATTAATAATTGACGGTCGGAATATGCCGAACGATGTATGGGGAAGTCGTGTAATGAGCAGCGATTACCGGTAGGTTCCCCATTCAAGATTGATGGTCGGAGCAGCCGGAACTGCGGGTGGTGGTGCCGTGGAGGCTGCACATGTTGGGCGTGCCCCCGACATTGTAGCGGCAGTTGGAGCATGAGCCGTGACCGCCGCCCGAGGAGCCGCTGCCGCCGGAGCCGCTACGGCTGCGCGAGGAGCCGCCGGTGGATTTGAAGCCGCCTTTTACGAGGCCCCAGTAAAGGAAGCCGCCGACAACGACAAGGCCAACAAGTCCTAAGATGGTATCTATCATATCATTGAAGAACCTGCTCCAGCCCATGAATATCACATATTCGATACCGAAGGCCACTATTGCCATAGGCAGGATATAATATGTGCGCAAAAAGAAATTGCCAAAGAGCCGGATGAATATATTGTCGCCCTCCACCGGTTTCACCACAAACCATATCAGGCCTATGCCCAGGAAAGTGAAAAGGAACGCCAGGAATTTATGACGGGCAAACCAGGAGCCGGTGTTCCAAAACTCATATTCTGCGGGGTCGTAATATTCGGCCTCGTCGGCGTCGCGGTTTTCAATCTCGCTGTTGGGGTCGGTGACCCAGTCGTCGTTGTTGTCGCCCTCATAGAGAGCCTCGTCGATAGCCAAGTCATAGCCGGTGTCGACGGCCGGCGCGGCAAACGCAAGCGCGCTTAAAGCCGCAAAAAAGATAAAAAAGATATATTTTTTCATTGCACAAGATATTATTTCAGATATAGTTGACGGAATTCGCCGGGGGTGTATCCCTTGTAACTGCGGAATGCGCGGCAGAAATGGCTCACGTTATTAAATCCACATTCGTAGCAGATCTCGGATATTGATTTGAGAGTTTTGACAAGCAGGCGCGACGCGATGCCCATCCTCACATCGAGGATAAACTGCCCTACCGTCCGGCTTGTGCTTTGCTTGAAGAATTTTGAGAAAGACGGAACGCTCATGCCCGCTATTTCCGCCAACTCGCCAAGGCTTATCCTCTCCTGATAGTGCCGGTTGATATATTGCTGCACCTTTGTAATCCTCCGCGAGGGCATGTCGGACATACATCCGGAATATGATTCAGATGCAAGCAATGTGCAGTTTTCGGCTTTGGAAAGATTATACACAAGGCGAGTCAAAATCATTGTCATCTCAAACGGCTCGGATTGCACTGTCAGTTTCCTCATTAGCGCATAATTCTCGAGAATTGTCTCGTAATCGAACGCTATGCCGCGCGAACTGTTTTCAATCAGTTTCAAGAGCGAGTCAAGATTGTTCATCCTCAGATAATCCTCATTAAAAAAACCGACCGGGAACTGGATGGTAATTTCCTTGATCCTGCGCGACATGCACTTATGCTGCAACCATCCATGTTTAAGGTTGGGCCCCACGAGAACGAGGTCCATATTATCTATTTCCATGACAGAATCGCCGACTATCCTCATGGCGCCCTCACATTCAACCAGCAAATTGATTTCAAACTCCTCATGGGTATGCAGGGGGAAATCGAAGCACGATTTCTCCCTCTTTACCGCATGTATAGTCCTATCGCCTTTTCGAGGGATTATCTCCTCAATCACTTCTGTATCAGCAACATCCATAATGAATTGATATGCAAGTTTGCACAAATATAACCATAATCTGACAAATATTCAAAAAATAGCACAACAAAATGAAAAAATAAGAACATTTACCTATCCTGACGCGCGGTTTCGAACCTCCGGGGCGGGCGCAATCATTGGCTCCCAATCGAAATCCAATTTTAAATACACCTCATAATGTATAATGTATCAGCAATTTACATAAACATGCACCCTATACATCTCATACTTTTATATCAAAACATTGTATTATTTTTGCGCAGGTACATATCACGACAAAAACTGAACATTCATTAAGAAGTGCAATATCTAATTTTGCAACAGACTTCGAAACTTAAAAATCTAAAAACATGAATCGCTATCTACGCTCTATAATTATGTTCTTTATCGTCGCCACATTTTCGGCCGCCGCGCACGACAGTGGATTCTCTATCTCGGGAACAAAACTGCTCGACGCCAACGGCAACGAGTTTGTAATGCGCGGCGTAAACTATTCGTGGTGCTGGCAGCGCGGAAAGGAGAAAACCGTGATTCCGGCGGCGAAACGCATCGGGTGCAACACCATACGCATACAACTCGGCACGGGCAAGCGTTTCTACAAGCCTTCGGCCAGCCAACTCGAAAGCCTGATAGAAATGTGCGAGGAGAACAAGCTAATCGCCATGTTCAACACCCACGACGCCACGGGAAGCGACAATTACGCCGACCTTGAAGATGCCGCAAAATTCTGGACGGAAATGACCGACGTGCTCAACGGCCACCTTTCTACCACTCTCGTGAACATAACCAACGAATGGTACAGCTCGATGAACAACTCGCAGGCATGGGCCGACGGCTACCGCAAGGCGATAAAAATCATTCGCGACGCCGGAATCAAGAACACCCTTGTAATTGACGCTGCCGGATGGGGGCAATGGCCCAAGTGCATCCAGGAGAAGGGAAAGTATGTGGCGGAAGCCGACCCCGACAACAACCTGATTTTCTCGATGCACATCTATGATGTGGCAGGCAAGAATTACTCATCTGTAAAAAAGAATATCGACAATGCCCTCTCGATAGGCTATCCGGTGATCGTGGGCGAGTTCGCATACCAACACGGCGGCAAGCCCGTGGCCTGGCAGGCTGTGCTCGACTACACGGCAGAGACAAACGTGGGCTATCTCGTATGGTCGTGGACCGGCAACTCGGGCGGCGTTGAGGACTGCGACATGTTCGGAAGCTATGACGACTCGAAATATTTGCCCAACGGCACCAACACAGTGCTCGGCAAAAACGGCATAAAGGAAACATCTGTGGAATGTTCTATATTCAATCCGGAAGCCGGCATCGGCAATACTTATGTCGAAAAACCTTCAATCGACTATTACAAGCCCTACCAGATTTTCAATCTCCTCGGCTCGAGGGTGAAGGAGATGACAAAAGGGAATATTTATTTTCTGCGCCAAGGAAATACCGTGATAAAAATTCGCTACTAATCAATATATCAATAATACGACAATGAAAAAAATTATTTTTGCAATGATGGCAATCATCGCAGGACTGGTTGCCAACGCCGCCGAGAAGGACCTGATTCCTTTCTACTCGGCAGAGATGTCCTGGTCGGGAGCGTCGATGACCGGGAACACCGCAACCTGGGAATCGGCCTGGGGCGGCCTGGTTTTCAACATGGAAAACAAGGACTATTCCGAGTATAAGTACGTGGTAGTCGACTTTGCCGAGGCAACGACCGTAAAGACCAAACTCGAAGTGTATTACGCTGCCGAGGAGACTGCCGGAAGCAGCATAGAGATGGAATCGGGCGCACAGCAAATCAAACTCAACCTTGATGCGGCAAAAAGCGGCGACATCACCAAAATCGCACTCATCGCCGGCAAACCCGCCACTATCAATCTCGCAAAGGCTGTTATCACCGACACTTATGTGGCAAATCCCGTGATTTGGGAAGGCAACACCGAACTGGTGAACATGAACACTAATTTCTCTGTTAAAGCCGACAAACTTGCCAACGTGAAGAAAGGCGACCTTCTTACCGTATATTTCGAAGTTGGCTCCGCAGCCAACTATGGCACAATACAGTTCTGCTACGGCTGGACAAAAATGGCCGGCGACGCCACCAAGACCAACACCAAGCCCGACGGCAACTATGCTCCCGGCACCACCGAGACCGCCGTTAGCCTTACAGACCAGGCCGATGTCGACGGATTGCTCAAATCCGGCCTCCGCCTCAAAGGCAAGAATGTGATTATTAAGAAAATCATGGTTACCGGCGAGGGCGAGGAACCCGAACCTCCGGTTGTTGAACCCGTCGACCCCGTCGATCCCACAGACCCCGTAACACCCGGCGACGCCGCCGTGCTCTGGACCGGCTCTACATCAACCGGCAACTGGGCTACCGATGTGACCGTCGACGCACCCAAGTTCAAGAATGTGAAATCAGGCGACAAGATTACAATCACCCTTTCCGTAAACTCCGGAGCCGACTACGGCAACATCGAGATGGCCGACCAGAAATATACAAAACTGGCTCTTGACAAAACAGCCCCCGAACTCGACAGCTACGGCTGCCTGCAACCCGACGTTACATCACTCACCTACACCATCGGTGCAGAAGACGCTGCATTGCTCAAAGCCAACGGACTCCGCATAAAGGGCGCGAACATCACCGTGACAAAGGTTGAACTCATCGCAGGCGAAGGCGGCGACAACCCCGGCGGCGAAGACGAGACCATAATATGGTCCGGCTCGACCTCTACCGGCAACTGGGCCAACGACGTGACTGTCGACGCCCGCCACTTCGCCAACGCCAAGGCCGGCGACAAACTGCTCATAACCCTGAAAGTGAACGACGGCGCCGACTACGGCAACATCGAACTCGACGATCAAAATTACGTGAAACTCGCCGCCGACGGAAAAGCCCCCGAACTCGACAGCTATGGCTGCGTGCAAGCCGACGTTACATCGCTCACCTATATCATCGAAAACGGCGACATCGACCTTCTCAAAGCCAACGGCCTGCGAGTGAAAGGCGCCAACATCACCATCGAGCAAATCGTGCTTCAAAAAGGCGAGGCTCTCCCCGAAGAACCCGCCCCGTCTGATTCCGAAACCATCTGGACCGGCAACACCAACTGCGGCCAGTGGAAAGAAGAAATCCTCGTATCGGCCGATAAATTTGCCAATATGAAAGCCGGCGACAAACTTTCTGTCAGCTGCTCCATCAATGCAGGCAAGGGCAAGGGCTATATTGAGGTGAGCGCGCAGAACGGCACTATCCTCGCCGCCAACGGCAAGGGCACCAACACCGACGCATCGGGTCAGATTACCAACCGCAACGCCAAGGAAGTGGTTTACACTCTTGAAGAAAGCGATGTAGAACTTCTGAAAGCCAATGGCCTGAAAGTACGCGGCTTCGCAATAACAGCTACCAAGGTTTCCATTCTCTATATGTCGACAAACGGAATTGACGACATTGCAATCGACGAAAACACTCCTGTCGAATATTACAACCTCAACGGACAGCGCGTTGAAAATCCCGTGAACGGACTCTATATCGAACGTCGCGGCAACAAGGTCCGCAAAGTCATCATCCGATAGACTTTTCCGATAAATCAATCGGCGTGGAGGCAGCACTTGACTGCTTCCACGCTTCTTTTTTCACATCACTCTCTCATGGGGGAGCGGGAGAAGCGGAGCTGGGAGCGGAGCAGGGGCCAGCGGAGGGTGAGGATGGCGTGGTCGGGGGAGATTTGGGCGTCTTGGTCGCCGGTGAGCAACCGGCCTCGGGCATCGTACCAGTCAAGGACATAGGTACCGATAAAAATAGTGGGCGACAGATGTCCGATTATGCGCCCGGGCTCGCGCCGGGAGTTGTCTGCTCCGGAGAGATACACAATATCGTAGCAGCCGGGACGCGACGGCGATTTTACGGTAGCGAGACGATAGCGGCCCCCGACAGAGGCGAGCGCGGGGTCTATATCGCGGTCGAGATAGTCCCAAACGGCCTCGTTAATGTCGGCTGATGAGGAGAGATAGGCCATAAGAGCATCTTCCGATGCAAAAGGGGCATATTCAGGCTCCGGGAGATAGCGGGCCTCGGCCGCGAGCCTTTGTATCTTAGCCTTGTGGGAGAAGGAGGCTGTGACACGGCCTCCGGCGGAGTCGAGCGGCACGGCGGCCACATATTGCTGGTATTCGCCGCCGACGTAGAGCCGGGCGGAATGGCCGTCGGCGACAACTTTTATCGAAATTGGCCCGGAGATGTCGGCATGCGACAACCTCACGCTGTAATTTCCGAGCGTGCGGGTGGAATCGCCTGCGAGGCTGTCGACACGCACCGCGGCCTCGGGAACAAGGTAGAGCGGGTCTTCCGACCAATCGGGGATAAAGAGTGTGGCGTTGACGCTTCCCCACCGCAGCGACATGGCGCGTCCGCGAGCCTTACGGGGCAGTGTGGCACGGACTTGAAGCATGGCCCTGTCGATATTGCAACCGAGAGAGTCGACTTCAACGGTGCCGGCCGGCGCTTCGAGAGGCTTGTCGAACCAATCGTCGCGCGCGGTGGCGGTGAAGGCAAGAGCCAAAACGAGGGAGAGGAGGGCGTGCTTCATTGCAGTAAGGACAACAGGGCCGCGAGCGACGGTATCTGCGACGGATGCTCGGCAGCGTCCTCGTCGGCAGTCCAGCCTTTGCCTTTAATCCATGCTGTGGCGCAGCCAATGGACTCGGCAGGGAGGATGTCCTTGCGCAGGGAGTCGCCCACGACAAGCACCTGCTCGGGCGGCAGCCCCAGGGCATCGCAACCGAGGCGGAAAATCTGCGGGTCGGGCTTGCGCACGCCCACTACGGCGCTCTCCACTACGGCCTTGAAAAGCTGGGCGATGCCCATGTCGGCAATCACGGCGTTGACGTTGCCATAGAAATTGCTCACAAGCACCATCGGATAGCGTGAGGCGAGGGACTCGAGCACCGGACGAGCTTCGGCGACACATTCCCGGGCAAATTCATAGCAGCGCAGGGCGATGCGGGCGGCAAGGCCGGAGGTGTCGTCGCCTGGACAAAGGATAGCGAGCTGACGGCTTATTTTTTCTTGCATGAGGCGGTGAAAATCGAAGTCGGGCTTCACGATGGGCTCACGGGCGAATAGACGTTCCACGTCGACGTAGGCGTCGCGGAAGCGTTGTTTCCCGGGGTCGAAGCCTTCGGCAAGGTAGGAGCGGTAGATTACCTCGCTCCAATGGTCGCCACGCGAGTCGAGCGTGCCGCCGTAGTCGAAAATTATTCCTCGTATCATGGGAGTTGGGGAGTTGGAGCCGCCGCGTTGAAACGCGGGGCACAATGGCGTTTTTTTTATTTGTTAGATAATTCGTCGGCAAGGCGGCGGCAGATTGATTCGTGGCGGCGTACCATGTAAACCATGATAGCGTTGAGCACGACAAGCTCGAGCACGAAATAGAGCCAAGGCATGCAGGCGAACAGCGAGCAGAAAAGGGCTATCGTGCGCCAGTTGAAAGAGAGGATGTTGGTATATTTCATCAACGGGAGGCTGAGGGCACGGAATCGGTCGCGGAATTCGCGGGGAATGTCGCCGTCGGGGTAACGCTCGGCCAGGACGGCGCGAAGACGTTGCATCTGCGGGGTCATCACCTCCTGGTTGCGTGTGTAGTTGAGGTAGACAAGCATGATGATGCGTTTGATCCACGACACCGAGGACGCATCGCGGCGATAGCGGAGGGCGAGTTCACGCGCGCTGTCGAGTTCCGAACCGTCCTTGCCTTTGAGGAAATAGAGGTGGAACTGGCGATAGTAGTCGGCCATGGCCGCCTGCTTGGCATGGCAAAGGCCGGCCACCACGGCAATTACCCAGATGAGCCATGGCCGGACCATGAAAAACTCCGAGGTATAGTTCTCGCGCAGACATATGGCTACGTAGATTGATGCAAACCACAGGTCGCCGGCCATGCCGTCGAGGATACGGCCGAGGCGCGAATATTGCTTAGTCATGCGGGCGAGCTGGCCGTCGGCCGAGTCAAAAGAGTTGGCCCACATGAGCAAAATCATGCCGGCAACATTAATCCACATGTTGTTGAAATAGAAAGCAACGCCGGCGGCGATGCCGAGAAATATCGACGCGATAGTTATGGCATTGGGCGTCACACCCAATTTTGCGGCCAAACAGGCCCACATATATCCTATGGGGCGGTAGAAGGCGAGGTCGATATGCTCTTCGGTGTCGAGCGATTTAAGCGAGTCTTGATAATTCATGGGATATTATTTATAAAGGTCGCGGAGTTCGTAGGTTTTTTCACGGAGATATGCGCCGAGAGCCTCGGCGGTGTCGAAGCGCGCCTGGTCGGCCACAGAGATGGGATTGCCGACCGACACGTGGATTTCCTTGCCATTTTTGCGGAACACCTCGGCCGGAAGACGGAATGAACGGGCCTGCCAGCACACCACGCCAAGGAAATTGAACCACCATGAATTGGAGCCATGGAAGAAAATGGGTATTACCGGCACTTTCGCTTTCTTGATGATCTGGAGCACCGACGGCTGCCAGGGGCGGTCTTTGAGACGCAGGTTCCAGTCGATTTTCGACATGGCGCCGGCAGGGAAAAATCCCACGGGCTGCCCGTCGCGGAGCATGCCGAGCGCCTTCTTGATTCCGGCTACCGACACCTTGCGTTTCTCAGGGTCGTCGCTCTGCCAGGCGTCGACGGCGATAAAGTTGGGACGCATGGCGGTGATTTTGTTGAGGATGAGGTTTACCATCACACGATATTCGGGGCGGCGCGAGGCCACAAGATGAATGAGGGTGATGCCGTCGAGGGCGCCAAAGGGGTGGTTGCTCACGGTGATGAACGCGCCTTCGGGCAAGTGGTCGAGCACTTGCCCGTTGTCGACGCGCAGCGTGTTGTGAAACTCGTCGAAAAGCAGACGGCGCACAAAGTCAGGGCCCGGGGTGTCGCAGCAGTTGCGGTGGACGCGATTCACTTTGTCGACAGACAGGAAGCGAAGCAGACGGTTGACGAGCCGTTCATGGCCTTCGAGGGCGGGCACCATCTGTCGGAGGTCGTCGTAATTGAGCACGTCGGGGCGTATCTCGTATTCTGAATAGTTTTCTGACATATCAATGGGATATATATTTGGTATAACGTGCCATGAAGCGGGCGAAGGCGGGAATGCGCATCAGGCCGTATTCAAACAGGGCAAATCCGGCAAATGCGCAGGCGATGCCGCCAAGCACGTCGAGTATGTAATGGTGGGAGGTATATACGGCGGTGAACCATATTCCGGCGGTGACTACCGCAAGAACGGCTATCCACACGGCCGACGAGCGCGAGCGCACGGCGTAAATCAGCGCCACGAGCGTGTAGGCCGAATGGAGCGAGGGCATGGCGGCGAACACGTTGGAGTTGCGGGTGTAGAGGCTGTCGAATATGCCGAGCCCGGTCATGGCGTCGAACGCGTCGAGACCTGCCACGTCGCCGCCGGTGCCGAGCACGAAGTCGAAGCCATGTTTGGCCACATACCATGGCGGAGCGGCGGGATGGATGTAATAGAACGTGAACCCGATGAAGTTGACCAACAGGAACACCAGCGAGAAATGCAGATATTGCATCTTCTTGCCGCGGAAGTAGAGCCAAAGGCCGAAAAATATCGGCAGGGGTACCCAACAGAGATAGAACACTCCGGCGAGAAAGTCGGGCAATGCCGATGTGTGCTGTGCGAAAAATTCGTTGGGGGTGAGTGTCACGCCTGTGGCCGACACGATGCCAAAGAGGCTTTTCTCGGTCTCGTATAGCCCGCGGATGTCGACGGGATTGACGGTGTAGTTGGGGCAAAGATTCATCCAGTCGTAGGATATGCCGAAGAGGAAGAATGGAACGAGAGCCACGATGAGGCGACGCGTGGCCGGCGCGGCAAAAAAGAGCACGGCAATGAGCACGGCCATAAGCGCATGCTCGGGCCGGAAGCCGACAAACAGCCCCGTCACCGCCAGCCATACGGCCAGAGCGCCGACACAGAAAAGCGTTTCCTTTAAAGCAAGCCCCTTCACGCTACTTTCCCGATTTTTCAATTTCTTTCCGGCACCAGGCTATGCGGGCGAAAGCGGTAAGGTTGGCAAATACGGCGATGAAAGCCATGGCCACGACGAGGATTATGTTGGCATCGAAACCCACGCCGCACTGTCCGGCAATGCCGGTGGCGAGGACAGCCACGGTGGTAACTACCACGCGCTCTGGCCGCTGCATGAATCCGATTTTGCACACCACGCCGAGGCCCTCGCCGCGAGCTCGCACATAGCTCACCATAAGAGAGCCAACGAGGGCAAGGAACGTGAGCAGCGCGCCTGCAATGTTGCCTATCTGGATAAGATAGTAAGATATGCCGCCGAGTATGAATAATTCGCAGTAGCGGTCGAGCACAGAATCGTACATGGCGCCGAATGTGGAGGCCATGTTGCCAAGGCGCGCCACCTGGCCGTCGAGCATATCGAATACAGAGAACAGGATTATCAGCACTCCGGCGAGAGTGAGCAAGCCGAAGTCGACGGCTCCGTCACCGGCCTTGTATCCGGCCCATACCAGCACGCCGGCGGCGGCAATCTGGCCAAGGAGGCCTACGGTGGTGACCATATTTGGAGTAACGCCCATTTTCACAAGCAGCCGCACGAAAGGATTTATCACGGCATAGATGCCTTGCTGTATGGCGTTGCGCGCTGTGGTCGCGTCTTGTTTTATTGACATCTTTTTCAGGTCTAAAAAATGGTTATAATTGGTCAGAAGCGGAAAAGGGTCTTGAACGCCTTTATGGCGTAGGGGTCGAACGAGGTAAGACGGTAGACGAAGTAGCGCTGGAGCAGAAAGTTCCAAAACCACGACACAAGCAGCGATGTGACAAGACGCGCGGCGGCAAAGCAACCTTTGTCGGTGAATCCTTGCGCAGCGAGCCAGTCCCAGTGAGCGAGGGCATAATAGAGAATCTGGGTGCCGAACGAGTTCAGCAGCAACGAGCCGGTCCACACCATGGCATATTTCACGGCCACGGCGCGCCAAGGGCAGTCGGAGGCATGGAAAGTGAAGCGGTAGTTGATCATGCAATTGATCACCCCGCCGGCAAACGCTCCTATGGCCGTCGACAAAAAAGGCGTGAGCCCTACCCAGGCAAATAGCGCGAAGCCCATGAAAAGGTCGACCCACGAGGCTGCCTGCGACGACACGATGGAACGCAGGAACGTGAAAGCGATTTTGTCGCTTTCAAGCACCGTCTTTCCAATTTTTTTTATTTGTTTTTTCAATTTTTGTTTAAATAAAACTGTTGACCGCAAGCAGGACAAATATCGAATATATGCCGGCAAGGATGTCGTCGGCCATCATTCCGTAGCCGCGTGGCAGGCGTTCCATTGCCCGGATGCCGAGCGGCTTGTATATATCGAACAGCCGGAAAAGGACAAACGCGAGCAAAATCTCCCACCAGGGCGTAGTAGCCACGGTGCCGAGCGGCAGCAGGCTTATCCACATGCCCACCGTCTCGTCGGCGCAGGCCACTACGGGGTCCTTGCCCCAGTAGCGCTCGGCCACCGAGCTTGCCCATGTGCCGGCCACGCAATAAATTACGGCGGCGGCGAAGGTTACGTAAAAGACCGTGGCGGCATCGGAGCACCACAGGTATAGCGGCAACCAAAGCACCACGGCAAGCAACGCGCCCCATGTGCCCGGAGCCTTGGGCAGATAGCCCACGCCGAACGACGTGGCAATCATGCGGGGCACGAGCGGGAAATGCTCTGCGGATGTATGGGTGCGATTGGTGGACATATGCCTATTTTTTTGCACGTTCCTTGATCATGGCCATGATACGGCGGGCAATCTGCGGCCCGGCCTCGTTGCGGCAGGGCGCGAAACTTGGCCAGTCGTTGAAGTCGATAATCTGGATGTCGCCTTCGGGCGATATTATGCAGTCGCCTCCGTAGACCACCACGTCGAGCACGTCGGCGGCCTCGTCGCATATCTTGTGGAGCCGCTCCTTGTCGAAAGGAATATTCTCGAGCTCGCCGTTTACGGCCTCGTTGCCAAACTTGCTCTGCCGCGTCTCGAAAGGATAGAACCACGAGAAGTAATTTGAGCCGCGTATGCCGTAAAATTTCACAAGGTCGCCCTCGAGGTGGAGGTTGATTACCGCGCGATGGATGCCGCGCATGAAATATTCCTGCAAGATTTCCTGAGCCTCCTCGGGGTGGCGGGCAAACGACACATCCTCGCGGTGTATGGCATGGCCGTCGCCTCGCTTTATCCAGCAACGGCGGAATCCTCGGCGCACCAGCTCGTCGCGCACGCGCTCGTCGGTATTCACCATCAGGCTCGGCGGATACGGGATGTTGCAACCTATGAGGATACGCGTCATGCGCTCGCGCGTGCAGTTATCGATGCCGTAGCCCGAGTTTATCACCAGGCGGCCCTCATCCTCAAGTTTCTGGAGCAAGGCTATTGAGCGGGCCTCGCGGCACATGTTCACAATAATATCCTCGTGGATTTCCCCGGCGGCCAGCTGCTCTTCGGTGTACAGCGTAACCTCGCAGCCACGTTTACGCAACTGGTCGGCGACAATATTGAATATGGCGGCGTCGTTGCCAATATGATTGGGCGAATAGGCGCTCGCCCTCGTTATTCCGGCTATTTTAATTTCTGCCATTGGAGATAAGTCGGTGGGGTTAGAATTTCTGCAAAATTAGCAAATGATTCCGAACCCACCAAATAAATATTACAATGCGACAAACAGGCTATGTTCCCATATAAAAATAGCTCCGTCGATTGATTGACGGAGCCGGATGGTACCCGAAGTGGGACTCGAACCCACACAGCCGCGATGGCCAAGGGATTTTAAGTCCCTCGTGTCTACCGTTCCACCATTCGGGCACTTTTGTTTGGTGACGCAAAGTTAGTGCTTTTTTCTGTTATGGCAAAATGATTTTGCATTTTTGGCAAAAAGCGACATTTATTTCGTCATTTTCGTCCTTCAATTAAACTTTTTTGCTTTTCCGGCCTCTTATAATTAACAACTTAAAACAGAATTATCATGCAACGGTTCTTCAAAACAGTATCCATCTTCATTCTGAGCATGGCTCTGACATGCCCCGTAGTCGAAGGACGCGGCAGAAATAACAATAACGGCAACCACGGCTCGCCTTCGCACCGTACCGAACGCCCGGCTCGCCCCGGAAACCAGGGCCAACGCCCCGGGAATCAGGGTCAACGTCCCGGCGGAAACCATGGCAACAGCAATCCCGGAAACCGTCCCGGCGGAAACCACGGCAACAGCAATCCCGGAAACCGTCCCGGCGGGAACCATGGCAACAGCAATCCCGGAAACCGTCCCGGAGGGAACCACGGCAACAACAATCCCGGGAACCGTCCCGGCGGAAACCATCAGGGCGTGCGCCCCGGCAATCAGGGACATCGTCCCGGACAAAATCCCGGACATCGCCCCGATCCCGGCTACCGTCCAAATCCGGGACACAGACCGGGACATAACCCCGGCCCTCGCCCGGGCCACGGATTCCGCCCCGGCCCCGGCGGCCCCTCCTGGGGACATCTTCACTACGGGCGTCCACACCGCCCGATGATGCCGCCTCCACGCCCCTGGCACCGCCCAGTGCCCCCGCCATCGTTCCGCCCCTACCACGGCGCGCCCGTGATAAGCACCATTCTCGGCATAACAATCGGCACAGCCATCAACGCCACCATCAACTCGCTGCTCAACCGAGGTTTTGCCGTGACCGGATATTCCGATAATGCCGTGTATATAAATAATGTGACACAGCTCAACCTGCTGTGGCCGGCCGCAACGCTCCACTACAACGACATCGGAGGCCTTGCCGCATCGGAATTCATGTACTCGACACCTTATTACGACATGGCCCGCTACAACATAGCCTACCAGTCGCTTTTGGGCAACTATGGCGCACCCGCGTCGGTAAACCAGCTTTCAGGCGGCGGCGTGCAGGCCAACTGGTGGGGCAACAACGGACAGTTCATTTCCCTGTCGTTCGGCCCGCAGTACGCCACCAACGGCTCAATGCGCTACTACACAACCCTTTCGTTCGGCAACTGACACCCGCACGGGCCGCATCCGGCAGCAATATAGTGACAAATTTTGCAATTTTTTCTCACATCCCCGACATCAAAATAAACACTTTGCGCCGAATCATTGTTATAACTTTGACCGCCCGGGAATACAGCCTCCGACGGCCCGAACTTTAAACAGAATTAATTATTTTTTTTGGAAGTTAGCGCAAATAAACGAACCTTTGCGCCGAATTTAACAACGTTTACAACTTATTAGTTAGATGAAAAAGACAATTTTACTCGCAGCAACATGTGCCTTCGGTGCTCTCGCAGCATCCGCTCAGGCAATCGAGCAGCCCCGTTTCTTCGACAATTGGTCGATGGGCCTCGACGGTGGTGTCACCACTCCCCTCACCCACCACGCTTTCTTCGGCAACATGCGCGGCCTCGTAGGCCTCCACGTCGACAAACAAGTAACCCCCGCCTTCGCCATTGGCGCAGAAGCAGCCTGGGGCGTGAACACCTCGACAGTTTTCACCGGCACACACTCATCCACAGCCTTCGATAACTCTTATGTAGGCATGTATGGCGCAGTCGACCTCTTCAACCTCTTTGGAGGCTACAATTGCGAAGGCCGCCCCTTCTCTATCGAGGCAGTAGCCGGTGCAGGCTGGGGCCACGAATACTTCAACAAGGCCGCCGGCGAAGACTGGAACTACTTCGCAACCAAAGTCGGACTTAACTTCAACTTCAACGTAAACAAACACCTCACAATCGCCCTCAAACCGTCGATCGTATGGAACATGTCTGACGCCGACGTTGACCAAACCTCCGCCGCTTACAACGCCAACAAGGCCGCATTCAACCTTCAAGCCGGCGTAACCTACCACTTCGGCAACGGCTTCCAGTGCGTTCAGCCCTACAACCAGGCTGAAATCGACGCCCTCAACGGCCAGATCAACGACCTCCGCGCATCGCTCGACGCATGCATGGTAAACAGCGCAGCTCTCGAAGCCACCGCAGCCACTCTCGCCGCCGACCTCGAAGCATGCAAGAACCGCCCCGTACAGAAAGAAGTAGTGAAAGAAGTTTCCAACAACCTCTCTTCGGTTCGCTTCGTATTCTTCCGCATCGGTTCTTCAAAAATCACCGCCGACCAGCAGCCCAACGTTGAAATGATCGCTTCGTTCCTCAAGAACCATCCCAAAGCAAAAGTTGTGATCAAAGGCTACGCATCGCAAGACGGCAACCTCGAATTCAACCAGAAACTCGCCGCCGCCCGCGCCGAATCTGTGAAGAATCAGCTCATCAAGAAATACAAGATCGCTTCCGACCGCATCGTCGCCGAAGGTGAAGGCATCGGCCACATGTTTGAAGAAGAATCCTGGAACCGCGTTTCAATCTGCACCATCGAAAACGCAAAATAACAAACGACAAACAATAGGATCTCCGGATCCACGTTAGACAATAAACCCTCTCCCATCGGGGCCGCACTCCAAAGCGCGGCCCCGATTTTTATCAAAAACAAGAGCAGATGCTTTCATAAAGCCTCGATAAAATCACGGGGTAAAAATTGTCGATTTTTAAGTTAAAATAGGTTAAACTCGATAAAAATTCACCCTATTATTTGGTTCGTAAAAAAAAAGTGTCTACCTTTGTGCGTGTGTTTTTCATAGTATTAGATTAAGATAAAGGTTTAAGGAAAAGAGATGTCGTGAGACATCTCTTTTTTCCACCCTTTATCGCCAAAATTCAAACCTTTATCGCCTCTCTCCTCTTTTTCTATTTTGACATACAAGTGATTATATAGCAGAAAGTTACGGCACCTTCCGCAACTTTCTTCCTTTTATTTTACATGAATTTGCCGCACAATATGCAAAATATTCGTACCTTTACGAATGTTTTGATTCATAATTCCTGAAAATCCTAATCCATAATCCAATTTTCATATGCGTTACCCCCTTGCTTTCATGCTTGCAGCCATGTGCATCGCATCCGCTCCGGCAAAACGGACCCATGTGACCTGGGAAAACACCGGAAACCGCGACGGACGCGCCGTACAGCGAATCACCGTGACGGGCGACTGCGACTTCTCGCGCCTTTGTTTTAACTCGCTCGACAACGTTACCCCCCTTAATCCCGCCGACACCATCGTGCCCATCTTTCCCGGATATTCAGCGATAGCGTCGCCACGGTTCACCTCAGGTATCGACAGCCTCGTGATTGAACTTTCATCGCCGGCGCTCACCAGAGCGCAAAACGCCCCCGACGGCGCACACCGTGTAAATCGCGACGGCACGACCGAGGCAGTGGACTACATGCGGATACCTTTCACATCGCCGGCCCAATGGGCCGACGGCTCACGCGACGCCATGCCCTACGGCGACGAGATATTCGCCATAAACGAAACAATACGCCCCTCGGCCGCTCCCGGAGCCTACGACGTGGTGCCGTCGTTTAAAAAAGTAAACCTCGGAGATGGCGTCCTGAATCTGCCGGCACGGCTCACCACAAAACTCACGCCTATGCCCGATGGCCACTACCGCATCACCGTCGGCGCCGACGGCATCACTGTCGAAGCCGCCGACGCCACCACGGCACGCAACGCCGCCGCATCGTTCCGCTCGCAGGTGATGCGCCCCGGCGTGGCCGCGCTCCCTCTGGCCGTGATAGAAGACTGGCCCGACATGGACTACCGCGGCATGATGATCGACATCGTGCGCAACTACCAGACACCCGACCAGCTGCACAAGTTCCTGCGCCAGATGCGCGACCTGCGCCTCAACGTGCTCCACTTCCACTTTGCCGACGACGAGGCATGGCGCCTCGAAATGCCATCGCTGCCCGAACTCACGTCCATGGCCTCGCGCCGCGGATACTCGCTCGACGACGCCGATTTCCTCGGCCAGGCCTACCGCGGCGACGGCAACCCCGACTCTTACAGCACCACAGGCAACGGTTTCTACACACGCCAGGAATTTATCGACCTGCTCCGCGCCGCCACCGACATGGGCATAACCGTGCTTCCCGAAGTGGAATCACCCGGCCACGCACGTGCCGCCATCAAAGCCATGGAACACCGCGCACGCACCACCGGCGACACCTCGTACCGCCTGATTCACGACGGCGACACCTCGAAATACTCGTCGGCCCAGAATTACCACGACTGCGTGATGAATCCCGCCCTTGAAGGCCCCTACAAATTCATGGGAGCCGTGTTCGACGACCTCATCGCCATGTACGATGAAGCCGGTGCTCCACTGCCCGCGATACACATCGGCGGCGACGAAGTAGCCCACGGCTCATGGAACGGCTCCGACGCCGCAAAGAAATTCATGGCCGACAACGGCATCAAGGATGAAAAAGGCCTTCACGCTCATTTCGTCAACCGCATACGCCACATGCTGGCCGAGCGCGGACTGAAAATGTCGGGCTGGCAAGAAATCTCGCAGGTGCAGGGCGACGAAGGCTCGCTTGCCGACCAACTTCATTCCGTCAACTTCTGGATCAACACCTCGCCGGCCAACACCGAAGCCGTGCGACGCTCGGCACAGGCCGGATGCCCCGTGATTGTGACCAACGTCGACTATTTCTACTTCGACCAGCCATTCAACAAGCACCCCGAAGAACCGGGCCTGCCATGGGGCGGCTACGTCGACGACCTGCGCACCCTCAACGGCTACCCCCGCTCGCTCTATCCGGCCGACATACCCCTCGCCGGCCTGTCCACAACCCTTTTCGCCGAGACTATCGACGGCCCCGCCATGCAAGACCGCTACATCTTCCCCAAGGTGCTCGGAGCTGCCGAACGCGCATGGAACAACGACTCAACATACACCGACCCCGAATTCATAGCCGTGATGTCGGAACGCTTCTTCCCCGCATGGGAGCGCGCCCGCGTCGACTTCCACGTGCGTCAGCCGGGCATAAAAGTGGAAAACGGCACGGTGACGATGAACTCGCCCTACGCCGGCGCCACAATCCGCTACACCACCGACGGCACCGAACCCACCGAGACATCGGCAGTGTACACAGCACCTTTTGCCGCCAACGGCTCAGCCGACATCCGCGCCCGCCTCTTCATCAACGGCCGCCAATCGCTCACCACCTACACCCGCCGCTAAAAAACAATTGGCATCAATCCATTTCATTAAATAAAATTAAATTCGGATACCAAAATTGTATCCGAATTTATTTTTTGGCACAATTCGATTATGCCGGTATAAGGTAGGGAGGGTGTATCAAAAAGCTGTTTATGCCGAGATTGTAGGGACGCACGGCTCGTGCGTCCGCAGATTCACAATTGATTATCAATTAATTACCAATATGGTTTCCCGGACGCACGGGCCGTGCGTCCCTACTGTTTGGTATTTTGATACACCCTCAGCATCTATATTCCATATTCGATTCGAGGATGTGTCAAAATAGCCAGTTAAATACTTTTAGCGGACAGCAATAAGCATAAAAAAGAGCCTCAGCGAACATTCGCTGAGGCTCTTTTTTATGGAGATATCCTAATAGTTTAGCGGATGAGGGTCTTGACGCCGCGGATGATATAGAAGCCGGCGGGAAGGGCCGATATCTGCTCGTCGGTGGCATCTTTGATGAGGAGAACGCCTTGGAGGGTGTAGACGTCGGCGTTGGCGGGCTTGCCGTCGACAGCCACATCTTCGATGCCGGATGTGGCGTCGATGAAGTCGGTGTAGAGGTAGAAGTTGGGGAACTTGGCGTTGGTGAGCACACACATCACATGGTCGATGTCGGAAAGGAATGTGGTGACGCCGTTGTCGATGGTGTATTCTTCGTCGACATAGAGTGTCTCGCCGTCGAGAGTACCCGTCTCGTTGTTGAGCACCGGCTCGCCGATAAACCAAATGTATTCCGTGGGAGTGCCGTCGACCTTGGCCTGGCTGCTGAGGTCGACTTTTCCGTCGACAACCTCAATTTGGAGTACAGGCTGGTTGGAGTAGGTGTACATTGTCCATTGGCTGCGGGGCAAGGGGAGGGTCGTGAAGTCGAAGCGGTTGTGGTCGAGAGCGAGCACGCGCAGCTTTTTGAGGCCGTCGAGGTCGATTTCCGACAGGAGGTTGCCGTAGAGGTCGAGGGTGTGGATGTTGGGAATATTTGTGGCATCGAATTCGGCAATTTTGTTACCGCCGAGATAGAGTTGGTCAAGAACCGAGTTTGGCGCGAATTTCACAGACTCAATCTCGTTGTTGGCGAACGCCGCGCGTTCGATGGCAGGGGCTCCGGTAAGGTCGAGTTCGGCAAATTTATTTCCGGTGAATGAAACGGAGGTCAAATCGGGTACGCGGGAGAAGTCGAACGATGTGAAATTGTTGCCCTCGAGGAAAAGCTCGCGGATATGGTTGTCGGACGGAAGGGTAATTTCCGAAATTCCGGCGCCGCCCAAGGTAAGGTGCTCGAGCGATTTCATGCCCGAGAAGTCGGCGTTCTCTACGGTAGCGCCATTTTGGGAGTAAACGCTGATATTATCGTCCTCATCGTAGGAGTAGATGCTTACCTCGGCGCCCTCGGTGGTGGTGGCAGAGAAAAGTGTGTACATCGTGGCGAGGGGATACTGCGTGAGGGTGCGGTTGCCGCCCCAGTCGATATAGATGGCGTTGCCGCTTGTCTTGGAGGCTATGGAGAGCTCGACAGTCTGGCCGCCGACGGGAGTCTTGAACGTTGCGATGCGGTTCTGCGGGAATCCGGCAGAGAGGATATTGGATGTCTTCATCACTTTTGCTCCGACAAACTGGGGATATGCGGGGTGCGACATCTCGCAGTAGATGGTCTTGCCTTCCGAAGGAGCGAGGAAACGGATCACGCCCTTGTCGTTGGTGTAGTCGGTGCCTTCGGCGAGGGTTTCGCCGGCAAGGGTCTTCCAGGTGTATTGAGTGGCGGCGCCGTCGATTTCGAGGTATTGGTTGCTGAGGTCGAAGCCCGGGCCTTTCGTCGAGATGGGCACGATAGCCTGCGGAACGTAGATATAGTGGTCTTCATCGAGGCCGTTGCGGTCGGGCATCGTGGGGAATGTGAAGGCGTTGTTGTTGAATTTGAACATCTCTATCACGTTCGTTTCCGGGAGGATGAGGTCGGAGATATTGTTGTAGGAGATGTCGAGGGTCTTGAGCTTGTTCATGTAGTTGAGATTGAGAGCCGAGATAGTGTTGTGGCTAAGGTCGAGATATTCCACATTGTCGGCATCCTTGAAGGTCAGTTCCTCGAATTTGTTGTCGGAGAGGTTGAGGTGGCGGATCACGCGGATTAATTCGTCAATCTCGATAGAAGCAAGCGCATTGCCGTGAAGGTCGACATAAGAGAGCATATTCTTTCCGTAGTAGCCGTTGGCGCCAGCAAGGCTGATGCCGCCGGGAAAAGTGTTTCCGGTGATGACAAGTTTCTCGAGGCACCGGTTCCATTGCAGGTCGACAGGCGACGAACTGTTTACGCCGCGGTACATGTTGGTGCCTGTGAGGCGCAGGTCGCGGAGTTCTTTGAGCTCTGAAAGGTCGATGGAGTTAATCTCCACGCCGTCGAGGCCGAATGCCGTGATGGTCTCGTCCTGGGGCACATAGATGTAAATCGCGCCGTAGGTGGTCTTGTTATACTTGACATTCGCCTTTTCGGGCATTGTTGATGTTGTGATGGTGAATTCGCGGAGCGTGCCGTCGCCGAAATTCACCTTCACGGTCTTGGGCGTCTCGGGAGATGCGCCACGCATACCGAGGTACAGGGGGATGTTTCCTGTGGAGTTTGTGGATATGCTCACGGCGAGGTCGTCCTTGCCGAAATCGGCGGCCGACTTCACGGCGAACACGCTTGTTTTGAGGGGATATGCCTCGAACGTGGGGTTTGCATACTGTATGTAGCACGAGTCGGCCTGCGGCTCGAGGAAAGTGAGCACACCTTTTTCGTAGGAGTATTTGGAAGCGTCGACTGCATATACATTGGCGGGGGCGTTCTCCGAGCGGGCGTAGACGGTGACGGTGGTGGGGGTGATTTCGTCGCCTTTGTCATTGAGGCGGCATACGCGCGATGCAAGATCGATGGACACGCCCACCTGCTGTGTGCGGTCTACGGCCATGGGATACTGGTCGTATTCATAATTGCCCCAGATGCCAAGTTTGTCGACAGGCAGGGTGTTGAAGTCCATGTAGTTTTTCGATATGTACACGTTGAACAGCTGCTTGTTTTTCGACAGGTCGAGACTTGTGAGCAAGTTGTGGTCGGCAAAAAGGTCGGTGAGGTAGGTGTTGTTTGTCACATCAAGTTCCTTGATTCTGTTGCCTGAGCAGAAAAGGTACATAAGCGAGGGATTGTGGGTCACGTCGAGGCTTTCGAGCTTGATGTCGGTGTTTACGGCCGATGTGTGTGTGCAGTAGAATTGCATCAGGTTGGGAAGTTTCGAAAGGTCGACGGCGGGGATACGTGTCTCCGAGATGTTGAGAATCTGGAGTTGCGGGCAGTTCGACAGGTCGAGTTCCGACACGTTAGTGTTGTCAATCGACAGGCGCAGCAGGTTCTTGCATGCGCTGATGTCGGCGCGTGTGAGGCCGCCTGTGCCGTAGCAGTCGGCCGAGACGAGGTTTGGATAATCAGAGAAGTTGAAGCCGGGGTCGAGATTCTCCACATGCTGCAGGTCGATGAGCTGCAGGTTGGGATGGTTTTTGCCAAATTTCAACGGGGATTCGTTGAATGGGTTCTGATTTGCGTAAAAATACATCAGATTGGTAAAACCGGTGAGATCGAGTTTTTTCAAGTAGTTTTTCGACACCTCGAGGATGTAGACATTCTCAGGATGTGTAAATTCAATCTCTGTGGCATATATGCCTGTGATGTCGAAATACTCGAATACCGTGGAGGGGTCGCCGTAGATCTTCACCTCGCCGTCTTTGGTGACACTGCCGCCAATGGCTGTGGCGTCGACAGCCTGAGTTTCCTGATTGAAACTTGCCGGCTCCACCTCATGCTCTTCTTCACCGATACCGAAGTCGATGTCGAGATAGGTTTTCTCTTGCGTGCCGACATACATGGTGATATGGTTGGCCTCGCCGGCGTTGTTAAACACATCGGTCTTGATCGTGACGAGCAGTTCGGTGTCCTGCGCCGATGCCATCAGTGGCAATGCAATTGCCGCCACTAACATTTTTTTGATATTCATATTATGATTGGTTTTATTATTTTTTATTGTTTTCACAAGCCGAAGGCTTGTGTTCCTACCTTACTACAATACGGGTGGAGACGGAGTTGACGCGAAGGACGTAGATTCCGGCGGCAAGTCCGGCGCAGTCGAGGCGCAGCTCGCCTTCGCCGGCTGCGGAAACGACGCGGCGGCCGGAGAGGTCGTAAAGGTCGGCGTTGAGTTGCTGCTCGCCCGGGAGGCTCACGGTGAAGAGGCGCTCGCCGGCGGGCACAACCAGAGGCTCGGTGCGGTCGGCGCTGACAGAACCGATGCCGGCGGCGCCAAGTTTGAGCACTTCTTTGAGGCCGCCGTAGGCGTCGAATTTGCCAAGGCCGCCCTGGCCGATATGAGTTGCGGGCAGACGGTCGTAGGCATCGTCGCGTATGGCCGTGCGCTTCACAATGTCGATACATTCCGAATATGTGAGTTCGGGATAGGCTTCAAGCCACAGAGCGATTGAGCCGGCTACGTGGGGCGCGGCCATCGATGTGCCCTGCATCTGGATATAGTAGTTGTTGCGCACTTCCTCGGCGATATTGCCTGAGAGCAGGTTGTCGACCGAGCCGCTTGCGCGCATGTAGGGGTTGGAGAACGATGAGATCACCGTGGCGCCGGGAGCCACCACCATAGGCATCTCGCGGCCGTCGGCGAGGGTGCCGAACGACGAGAAGTTGGTGATGTCGCCCACAGGGAACATGCCGGGATACTGCTCGGTGGAATACATGTTTCCGTCGAAACCGGCAAAAGTGTTGCGGGTGTTGTAGGAGCCTACGGTCACGATATTGTGGCCGGTGGCGAGGTCGGAGATAGAGCCGTTGAACATGCCATCGCTCCAGCCTGTGATGCCTTTGTCGGAGTAAGAGTCGAGGGCGGTGAACTCGCCGTCGCAGTAGGCATACACGGTCTGGCCCGGCTGTCCTTTCACGATGAAGCCGAGCAGGTAGTTCTCGTTGCCCTTGTCGGGTGAGTTGGTGTCTTTGTTCACCATATAGTAGTCGATGCCGGCAGTGTAGCGGCCTGTATATTCGTCAACGGAATAGTTCACGCCGAGATAGCCGTCGAAATATTTGCCGAACACGGCAGTCTCGATCTGGTCGGCTTCGGTCAGCTGGTGGTCGGCAGAAGAGCATACATACGAGTTTGTGGCGGGATAGCGTTTGGCCGCCTTGCCGCGCGAGATATTGTAGAGCACGGCCTGCACCTCGAACTCCTTATAGTCGTCGGAATAGAACTCGACAATGCCGTAGCGGAGGTCGTTGTAGGCAAATGGGCGGATGAAGGTCTGCATCTCGGTGTCGGTCTCGGTGAATGTCTTGCGGAGGGCGATGGGGAAGTCGCCTTCGTTGCCGGCAGAGAGGCAGAAAATGGCATTCTCGTTTTCGGCGCACATGTCCATAAACTCGCTGAGCGCGCCCGTGCCGTCGTGTGGCCCCTGGTTGCCGCCGAGCGAGATGTTGATCACGATCGGCTTCTCCTGATAGTAGCGGTATTCGAGCAACTGGTCGATGGCGTAGGCGATAAGGCCGTCCTGCGATGCGCCCGACGAGGCCACGATGTCGGCATCGTAGGCCACGCCATAGTAGGGAGTGGGTATGTCTTGCTTTTCCGACGAAGCCACGCCGGTCTGCACCGCTATCGAAGCGTTGCCGCGGTAGCCGCCGGCCATGATGCCAAGGGTGTGCGTGCCGTGGTATTGGGCATCGTCGTCGGTGCGGAACGAGGAAATTTCGTCACGTCCGTATTTTGTTATTGTCACGGGGTCGGTGCCGGAGGCGATGCCGCCCATGTTGATATCCACAGTGGTGAACTGGCCGATGCGGCTTGTGCCGTCGGCATTGCGGAAATTGATATGGTTGGGGTCGAAGCCGCCGTCGACAATACCGGTAATCACGCCCTTGCCGGTATAGGGCTGGGGCAAGTCGATGCCGGCGTGGATTTTATCGACGCCGGAAGCGGCGCGGGCTTTGTCGAGCTTAAAGGTGCGGGTGCGGCCAAGCTCCATGCGGCGCACGCATTTGAGGCGGCTCACGTCTTCGGCACGGTCGGCATCAACGGCGATAAACGCAAAGCCGTGACGGCTGCCGAGCACCTGCACGCCGTCGGCTTCCAGGTCGGATGCGGAGGCACCCGGTGCAAGCTGCACAATGGCCGACATTACATTTGAGGCTCCGGAGCGGGCCTTGACCCGGTTCATACCCGATGGAGCCTGCTGCTCGAGGCGGGCACGACGCAACGCCACCTTGCTGCTTAGGTCAAGAGTCGATTCTGCCCAAATGGTGGCGGAACACGCCACGGCAAGGGCCGAGAGTAAAAGTTTCTTCATACGAAATGTTAAGTATTGACTGAATCCTGTGTATTTTTGTTAAGATATATCAAAATCTACCCCACAAAGATAATACTTTTTCAATATACAGCCAAGAAACCCTAACATTTTAACACACCGACAGATAGCGATGAAAAGCATGACAATTTCAACTTGCAAACAGAAATTATAAAAGATTGACATTTTGAAAACAATTAACGGGAATACGCATCAATTTTGCACAACATCGAAGCAAGGATTGTAACATTCTTTTAAAATGTTAAAAAACATTAAAAGCACCCTTAAACACTCTCGTTTTTAAATAATTTCTCCACTTTTTGTATTAAATGCAAATATTTTTTGGCTTTAACATAAAAAATTAATTAAATTTGCACCCTGAACGCATATCATCCGTAACACATCCGGCAGATAAAAACAAAAACATACATAAAACAATAACCAATCAATAAATTTAAACTCTATCGTATGAAGAAATTCTACTCTATTTTCATCATGGCGATCGTTGCGGCCATTACCGGCTTCCAGACTCATGCCGAGACGCTGAAAATGAACGTGACCGGCGCCGACCTTCTCGACTTCGAATGGTATGGCGGCGACCACAACGGCTATAACCCCGTGATTACCGACGGCAACAACACTATCGAATCAACCTCATTTGGCGACGACAAAGACTGGTTCTCTTTCCGCATCAACCCCAAGAAAAAGAACGTGACGCTCACCGTAACCGACAACGGCTCCGGCGCGTACATCTCCGACATCGGCTCTAACAGCAAATCCGTATATAACTATGGCGACACCGACATCACCGTCGTAGCCGAAGAATTCGAGGCCGTGATGTATCCCGTGCATTTCCAGTTTGCTAACCCCGGCACCGAGGACTATATCAAATATGTATATGTCGACGGAGAGAACGCCCCCAATTTCATGGACGACGACTTCGCCGTGATGGCCGGCTCGAAAATCTACTTCCAGTTTGCCACCGACCTCTACTCTCGCGACTATGACGACGACGACAACTGGTGCTTCCGCAACGGCGAGCCCTGGAACAACCCGGCAACCGGCTCATGGACTGCCGGCAACGAAGTGGTGACAGGCGAAACCACCTATGTATTCCACGTGAAACCGAATCCAGCCTTCAACGTCACCTTCAAGCTCAACAATCCCGGCTCGGCCGAGCTTATGGTGAACTATGGCGTGTCTGAAATCCTCACACAAGCCGAGACCGTGAAGAAAATAGCCATAAGCGGCAGCAACACGGTCCTTCAAATTCGCTCAAACGGCGACTACGGACTCAAATCCGTGAAACGCATCGTAGAAGGCGCCGACCCCGTGGAGGAAACTATGAGCTGGGGATACTACACCCTCTATTTCATGGAAAGCTACGGCAACTGCACCTATGAAATCGAAACCGCTTCGAAAGAAGACCTCCGCACAGCCTCCTGCACCCTCAATATCGACGACAACGCTTCCAACCTCAACATCAGACGCGGCAACGCTGAAATAGCCGACATTACAAACGGCGACAACATCATCAAATTCAATCCCGACGACAGTCAGGAAGTGTACATCAACATCTCCACAAAAGATTACACGCCCATCTATCAGGTACTCGTCGACGGCGTGAAACAGACATCGAGCAGCGCATACAGCTACTCCGTGAAGGTGACCGACGGATGCAAGGTCGAGGTCAAGACCGTGGTTCCCGACACCCCCGCCCGCCTCACATTCAACTTTGAAAACGGATTCGTCGACGACTTCATCACTTCGCTTGAAGTGGCATACAACCCCATCGACCTCTCCACCATCGATTTCACCGAAGGCATCGAGGTGAAACGCGGCTCATACGTGAAGATGCAATACAACACCGAAAAATACGATGTTGAAAACGTATATGTAAACGGCGACCGCCAATACTCCTATTACAGCTGGTCGGGCACTGTGATCGACGACACCGAATTCACCTTCGACTTCCACACATACCCCACATTCACAGCCACAATCAATGTAAACAAGCCCGAACTTGTCAACATCCACGTACAAAACACCTACGGCGATGTTATAGCCCTCAACCCCGGCAGCAACTCATTCTCCTACACCGGCTCCTATCCTCCCACCCTCTATATCAAGGCTGTGAACGGCGGTGAAATCATCTCTGCCAAGGCCGACGGCTTCGACATACGTGTCGACGACTACTACGGATGCCACGCCATCGACATGGAAGACGGCATGACAATCGACATCGAAGCCAAGGGTCCCGAACGCGACAAGACTGCAATGTTCTGGTCTGACCTCACTCCCGCCGAGACAAGCCAATACACCGTTTACATCGCATCGTCGGCTGATGGCCTCACCTACGACTATCTGCCCATCGACTCCGACGTGAACCACAAAGGCGGCTATCAGACCTTCGACTTCCTCGATGAGGAAAATCCCTTCCGCTTCGGCTACTCGTTCCCCTACGGCTCTTCAATCGAACCCAAAATCTACCTCAACAACGAGGAAATCGTGGCAGGCGACAACGGATATGTATTCTCATTGAGCCAAAACGATGTGGTGAAGGTGTTCATCCACAACAGCGCACCCGCCACATGCGCAGTAACATTCGACGTTCCCGCTGAAAACGCCGGCGACATCACCGTCACTTCCGACCGCGTGCGCGACGAAGCAGCCTACACCACCGGTGTAAACGTGCTCGAAGGCGCTGAAATCACCATCGCTTCTTCCGAGAGCGCCAACATCAAAGGCGTGACAGTGGACGGCACGGCCATCGACCCCAACGACGACGGCTCCTACACATTTGTCGCCTCGGCCAACCACAATGTGGCCATCAACGCGGAATCCGGCATCATCGCCATCGAAGGCGACAACGCTTCCTCCGAGGTCTACAACCTCCAGGGCATCCGCGTCGCTTCCGACCTCAACGCCCTCCCCGCCGGAGTCTACATCGTGAACGGCAAGAAGATTTTGAAATAATCGCTCCCGAATTCATCTCGATTTAAATCGAGATAAATCGAAAAAAAATAAAACCCCGCGGCTGCGGGGTTTTATTTTTTTATATATCACCATTTTGCCTATTTCAGCAACGGATGCCCGGGGCAGAGGGCACCAAGCGGCCCGAGCACGAAAGGACGCTGGCGGGCGCGCGGATGAGGGAGCGTAAGCGTTGCCGACTGATACTCAACGGTACGTCCCGGCCCGGAATCGATGGCTATGATGTCGACATCGACAAGACGGTCGGCATACGAGCCGTCGGGCTTGCGGTGAGAGGCCGGGGAGATGGCCCGTTCCACGCTCTGCGTACGGCTCAACACTTCTTCGGGGTCGATATCTCCGCCGATGTCTATGGCCACCCCCGCGTTCAGGAACTTATTTGCGGAATCGAACCCCCACGGCTCCGACTCCACAGTCTCCGACACGCGCACCGCCCCTTCGGGAAAGGCTTCGCGCAATAGGGCGACCGCCCGGCTAATCAAAGCCGGGCGGTCGCCGAGATTGGATCCTATGTTGAGATGTATTGTCATCAGTCGATGGTGCGCGACACTTCTTTTTCTTCGAAACATTCTACGATGTCGCCCACCTTGATGTCGTTGAATCCGGCGATGGACAGACCGCAGTCCAATCCGGCGATGACTTCCTTGGCGTCGTCCTTGAAGCGTTTGAGCGAGCCAAGCTCGCCGGTGTAGCGTACGATACCGTCGCGGATAAGACGCACTTTGGTGCCCTTGCGGATGCGGCCTTCAAGCACCATGGTGCCGGCGATGGTGCCCACCTTGGCGATGTGGTAGGTCTCGCGCACTTCTGCCGTACCGAGGATTTCTTCCTTGATTTCGGGCGCGAGCATGCCCGACATAGCGTCTTTCACTTCTTCGATGGCCTGGTAGATCACGGAGTAGAGGCGAATCTGCACGCCATCGCGTTCGGCGGCACGGCGCGCCGCAAGCGACGGGCGCACCTGGAAGCCGATGATTACGGCATCGGAAGCGGCGGCGAGCGTAACGTCGCTCTCGGATATTTCGCCGACAGCCTTGTGGAGCACGTTCACCTGGATTTCTTCGGTGGAGAGTTTCAGCAGCGAGTCGGAGAGAGCCTCGATAGAGCCGTCGACGTCGCCTTTGACGATTATGTTCAGCTCCTGGAAGTTGCCGATAGCACGGCGGCGTCCGATGTCTTCGAGGGTAAGAATCTTAGTGGTGCGCAGACCTTGCTCGCGCTGGAGCTGCTCGCGCTTGGAGGCTATTTCACGTGCTTCCTGTTCGGTGTCGAGCACATTGAATGTGTCGCCGGCCGTGGGTGCGCCGTTGAGGCCGAGGATAAGCGCCGGGGTGGCGGGGCCTGCTTCCTTGATGCGCTGGTTGCGCTCGTTGAACATAGCCTTGACTTTGCCGAAATGGTTGCCGGCAAGGATTATGTCGCCCACGCGCAGCGTGCCGTTCTGCACGAGCACGGTGGCCACGTAGCCGCGGCCATTATCGAGCGACGACTCGATAATCGAGCCGGTGGCGTTACGGTCGGGATTGGCGCGGAGCTCGAGCATCTCGGCTTCGAGGAGCACCTTTTCCATAAGTTCTTTCACGCCGATGCCTTTCTTGGCCGAAATGTCTTGCGACTGGTATTTTCCGCCCCAGTCCTCGACGAGATAGTTCATCGCGGCGAGTTCTTCCTTGATTTTTTCGGGGTTGGCGTGGGGCTTGTCGATTTTGTTTATAGCGAATACGATGGGCACGCCTGCGGCCGAGGCGTGGTTGATGGCCTCGACTGTCTGGGGCATCACGGCGTCGTCGGCGGCCACGATTATGATACAGAGGTCGGTCACTTTCGCACCGCGGGCACGCATGGCCGTGAAGGCTTCGTGGCCGGGGGTGTCGAGGAAGGTGATTTCGCGTCCGTCATCGAGGCGCACGTTGTAGGCGCCGATGTGCTGGGTGATACCGCCTGCCTCGCCGGCGATTACGTTGGCCGAGCGGATATAGTCGAGCAGCGATGTCTTGCCGTGGTCGACGTGGCCCATTACGGTCACAATCGGCGGACGCGACTGGAGCTGGTCCTCGCTGTCTTCTTCCTGGTGGATGGCGTCGGCCACCTCTGCCGACACGTATTCGGTCTGGAATCCGAATTCTTCGGCCACGATATTGATGGTTTCGGCGTCGAGTCGCTGGTTGATAGACACCATCACGCCGATATTCATGCAGGTGGCGATTACCTGGTTGATGGGCACATCCATCATTATGGCAAGGTCGTTGGCCGTAACGAATTCAGTGAGCTTGAGCACGCGCGATTCCGCCATTTGCTCTTGTGCGGCTTCGCGTTCGCGCGAGGCCACGGCTTCACGTTTTTCCTTACGCCATTTGGCGCCGCGTTTGAGGCCTTTTTCCTTTGCAGTGAGACGTGCGAGTGTCTCTTTCACCTGCTTGGATACGTCCTCGTCGGACACTTCGGCATGCTGGGGCGCGGCGGCGCGGCGTTCGCGCTTGCTGCCGCCTTTGGGCTCGTGGCGGTCGGAACCTTTGCCTCCGCCCTGGTTGCCTCCGCGGGGCTGCTGCGATGCTTGCTGGCCGGCTTTTTCAATGTCGACCTTTTCTTTTCCGGAGATGCGGCGGCGTTTCTTGCGGTCGCCACCCTGGGCGTCCTTGGCCTGGCCTTGCTGCGCGCCGGGAGCGCCTTGGCGGCGTTCGGCACGTTTTTCTTCTTTTGTCTTCTTTTTGGGACGTGTCGACTGGTTGAGGGCGTCGAGGTCGATTTTGCCCACAATGTTGAGGCTCACGTTTGTTTTCGGAGTGGGATTGGGCACGAAGATTTCGTCTTCCTTAGCCTGCTCCTGCGCGGGAGCGGCGGCTTCGGGAGCCTTGGGCGCGGGTTCGGCTTTTTCTTCGGGCTTCACTTCGGGCTTGGGCTCGGGTTTAGGTTCTGGCTTGGGTTCGGGCTTCACTTCGGGTGCGGGCTTGGGCTCCTCTTTGGGCTTGGCTTCGGGTTCCGGAGCAGCCTTGGGTTTTTCGGGCTCGGGCTTGGGAGCCGGAGCTTTTTCTTCGGCCTTCACTTCGAGCTTGGACGCAGGCTTGGGCACAACCGGACGGTTGTGGGCGTCAAGGTCGATTTTTCCGAGTATCTTGGGCTTGTTGGCCGGCTCGGTGGGGATATGCGTCACCTCGGGCTCGGCTGCACGCTGGCGCTGTTCGGTTTTCTGGGTGTCGGCGACAGGACGCACGGGCGTCTGGGTGGGCCGGGAATTGTTGTCAGTGGGGAAGGCGTCGTTGAGCAGATTCACAGCCTCGTCTTCGATGCGTGAATTTGGATTCAGTTCAACTTCGATGCCTTTCGTGCGCAGAAACTCAACTATTTTGCTGAGCGGAAGGTTGAGGTCGCGCGCCACTTTGCTTATTTTTGTTTTCGCCATATATTGTTGTTGCCTCTATTTCTAAGTGTTTGTTATGATTGTGTCTGTCTCGACGCGCCAAAATAATCAGCGTAGAGGAGAGCGGGGAGAGGGTGTTTGAATACGTGAGCCTTATCGGCCTTAGTCTTCGAACTCGGCGCGGAGCACCTCGAGCAGATGGTCCACGGTGTCTTCTTCAAGGTCGGCCTTGTCGATGAGCACCTCGCGGGGGGTGTGGAGCACGGTCTGGGCGGTGACGCAGCCTATTTCCTTGATGGCGTCGATAACCCAGGCGTCGATTTCGTTCTTGAATTCGTCGAGATAAATATCTTCTTCGTAAACTTGCTCGGCGTCGCGGTAAACGTCGATTTCAAATCCGGTGAGCATCGAGGCGAGCTTGATGTTGGAGCCGTTGCGGCCGATTGCCATCGACACTTCTTCGGGACGGAGGAATACCTCGGCTTCTTTCTTTTCCTCGTCGATGCGTATCGACGACACTTTTGCCGGAGCAAGGGCGCGCTGGATAAAGAGCGAGGGGTTGGAAGTGTAGTTGATCACGTCGATGTTTTCGTTGTGGAGCTCGCGGACAATGCCGTGGATACGCGAGCCTTTCACGCCCACGCATGCGCCCACGGGGTCGATGCGGTCGTCGAAGCTCTCGACAGCCACCTTGGCGCGCTCGCCCGGGATGCGGGCCACGGCGCGGATGGCGATAAGGCCGTCGTGGATTTCGGGCACCTCAATTTCGAAAAGGCGGCGCAGGAAATTGACGGAAATACGCGATACGGTGATTTTGGGGTTGCCTTCGTTGTCGACACGCTCCACAACGGCGCGCACGGTTTCGCCTTTGCGGAAGAAGTCGCCGGGGATGGCTTGCGATTTGGGAAGGATGAGCTCGTTCTTGTCGTCGTCGAGCAGGAGGGTCTCTTTCGACCATGTCTGGTAAACTTCGCCCGACACGAGGTCGCCTTCAAGTTCTTTGAATTTTGCGAAGATGGCTTCTTTTTGCAGGTCGAGAATTTTCGACTGGAGGGTCTGGCGCAGGTTGAGGATGGCACGACGGCCGAAATCTGCGAACACAATCTCGCGGATGTATTCCTCGCCGACTTCCGCGTCGGGGTCGTCGGCCCGGGCCTCGGAAAGGGCTATTTCAAGGCGCGGATTCTCTACCTCTCCGTCGGGAACCACTTGCAGTTTCTGGAAAATCTGCACAGCGCCTTCGTCGGGGTTGAGGATTACGTCGAGGTTCTCGTCGGTGCCGAGCATGTTGGCAAGCACTTTGCGGAATGATTCTTCAAGGACGTTGATCATCGTGGCCTTGTCGATGTTTTTGAGTTCCTTGAACTCTGCAAACTGCTCTACCATGTTTGGTGTCTGTTCTTTGCGTGCCATTTATCTTGGTTTGTTTGTTATTTTCTAAAACTAAATTTCACAAGCCCGAGGCTTGTGTTCCCACATTATTTAAACTTGAACACGTGTTTCACCTGCTTGCAGGCGTCCATCTTGAAATGCTCGGGCACGTCCTGCACTGTCGGACGCTTTGCCCCGGGCTCCTTCACTTTTGTGGGCACAGATATGGTGAACGACGATGTGTCGCCGTCGACTCCGGTAAGCACGCCGGTGACTTTTCGGCCGTCTTTTGTGAGCACTTCCACTTCCTTGCCAAGGTTTTTGGTGTATTGCTCCACCACCTTGAACGGGGCCGTGATGCCGGCTGAACCTACTTCAAGGGAATAGTCCTCCTCGTCGCGCGACGGCAGCTCGGCCTCAATCTTGCGGGTGATGTCGGCACAGGTGTCGAGGTCGACGCCATCGGCCGAATCTATTTCCACTACTATGTCGTTGTCGGGGCTCACCGTGATGTCTGTCACGAAAACACCTTTGCCTTTTATGGCGTCTTCTACCGCTGCGCGGAGTTTAGTCTTGTCGATCATATCGTTCAATCGTCGTTATAATAAAGAGGAGGAAGCCCGGCAGGCCTCCTCCATCTCTGAAGTTATTGCAAAATTAGTGTTTTTTTCAGCATTATGCAACCGAAGCAGGACGCAAACGCCTATTTTTACAATTTTTCACGTAATTTATACGCTAATTTAACAAAGTTTAACTTAGTTTAAAATTTATCGCCTATCATCCTTTGCAGACGCGCACTGCTCCTGCCTGCGATGCAACCTGTCGTTGCGCACCTTTATCGCGAATATTATCACCGAGCAAATCGTGGTGATGACATTGGTAATTACCAACGGGATATTGTCGAGACATATGCCCTGCACCACGAAAAATATGCTTCCCAGGCCAAGGGCGAGGAATGTGGGCATGGCTATGCCGTCGGTGTCGCGGGTGCGGATGGTGACAATAGCCTGGGGCAGATACCCCAGAATCATGCAAAGGCTCGCCGTGTAACCCACTATCGTGATAAACAGTTCCATAATATCCATTTTTTTAAAATTCACGATTCACAATGCACGATGCACAATCAGGCTACGCGCTGAAAGCTAACCGTGCATCGAGCATTGTGCATTGTGCATCGTGCATTGACTAATAATTGTTGGCCTTGCGCTCGAACCAGCCTTGGTCCATGCCGCATACGGGGCAGCGTTTGGGAGCCGATTTCGATTTCACGGTATAGCCACAGCGGCGGCACATCCATTCCACGGGTTCTTCCTGGGAGAATTCCTCGCCGTTTTGCACGCGTTCCATCAGTGCGATGTAACGCTGCTCGTGCATCACCTCCACCTTGGCGATAAGGCGGTAAAGCTGAGCGATTTTGGGGAAGCCTTCTTCATCGGCATCCTTGGCGAAGTTTTCGTAGAGGTCGGACCACTCCTCGCGCTCGCCGGCAGCGGCAGCGGCAAGGTTTTCGAGAGTGGTGCCTACCATTCCGGCGGGATATCCGGCTGTGATTTCAACAGTGCCGCCTTCGAGAAGCGAGAAGAACTGCTTGGCGTGCGACAGCTCCTGTTCGGCTGTTTCCATAAACACGGCGGCAATCTGCTGATAGCCTTCCTCGATAGCCTTCTGGGCAAAGAGGGTGTAGCGGGAACGCGCCTGGCTCTCGCCGGCGAACGATGCGAGCAGATTGTGCTCAGTCTTGGTGCCTTTTATGCTTTTATTTTCCATTTATATTTAAATTTTAATGTTTATGATTCGACTATTTAAACAAACCAACCGTCGGTTTGTTCGCTGCTCAATCGTTGCGATAGTCAGCGAAACGAGCTTGAAGAATCTGGCGGGCGGCGTGGATGCGGCTCTTCACCGTGCCAAGCGGAAGGCGCATCTCATCGGCGATTTCCTGATATTTGTAGCCGGATACGTGCATCGAGATGGGGATGCGCAGGTCGTCGGCAAGGGCGTCGATGGCTTCCTGTATTTCATTCACGGTGTAGGAGCCTTCGGGAGCGTCGAGGCCGGAATCCTGCGAGATATTCAAGTGGTAAAGGTTGTCGGTGGTGTCGACCACGGTAGCCGTGCGCACGCTCTTGCGGTAGTTGTTGATGAAGATGTTGCGCATGATGGTGAAAACCCAACCCTTGAAGTTGGTATTCTCGGCATACTTATCCTGATTGTCGAGGGCCTTGAGGGTAGTGTCCTGAAGGAGATCGTAAGCATCGTCGCGGTTTGAGGTGAGCATGTATGCGAAATTAAGCATATTATCTTGCAACGACATCAAATTGGTTTGGAATGTTTCGGCTCTCATGATAGTTGAATTTTGGTTGATTAGTTGAAATTTGTTTTTTGATTACGATGCAAAGATAACGGCCGGGGAAATGCACGCCCAATTTTTTCGCATCATTTTTCACGAACAATTTCACAAAAATTGCATTTTCATCACAACGTACTGATTTTCAACACATTACACAACCACACGATTGTTACACAACCTGTAACAATCCCCAATAATTACAAAATTGTTACAAAATCCAACCCCAAATTCCGCAAACCGCAAATTTCGCAAATCACACAAATTTAAGTTTTGCGTTAATGGCCGCGGATGAGCCGTTAATTTTGATTGATGAACACGAGTTTCGCAGGTTCGGCACGGTGTAGCCGCTCCAATTTCGGAATCAATATCACGGTTGTGGCGGAGCCACAGTCTTTTAGGTAACCCCCGGCTTCAGCCGTGGGGATAACCAACGGTCGTAATCACGGTGTGGCAGAGCCACACTCTTTCCGCACAAGGTTTTGCGTTAATGGCCGCGAATGGGCCGTTAATTTTGATTGATGAACAATTAATGACAATTAACGCTAATACATCTTGTCATTTTCTGTTCTCCTGTCTTAAACTGCAAATTGCAAGGCTCCGCAGAGCGGGGTTGCCAAATATTACGGCTTTGGTGTCGTTTTTGGGGTTTTGCTTGGCTTTAAAGAAAAATTTGCATACCTTTGTGGACTATTATCAAACATCGCCATGTGTCTTTAAAATATGAACTTTTCGGCGGTTGTTTCATTATATAAACTTGATGACTATGCTACGCCACATTATATTAGTATCCGCTTTGGCTCTCGCCGCTTTTTCGTCAGGCGCGCAACGCTCGCAAGCCGTGCAGGACATAGCGCGCTATGTCTACCCCGCCAACCGCGCCGAGACGCCAAAGGGCTTCACATATGCCCCCGACGCCAACGGCTATCTCATGCTGTCGGACGACCACGCGACGGTCGACCGCTACGATATACGCACGGGCAACAAGATAGAGACGCTGTTCGACCGCAACCACACGCGCGAGACTTCAATCGCCGACGTGGAGGGCTTCGAAATAAGCCCCGACGGCTCGAAAATCCTTGTATGGACCGATTCCGAGCCTATCTACCGCCGCTCGTCGAAAGCAAAATATTATGTCTACGAAATACGCACGCGCATCTTGATGCCGCTCTCATCGCAATTCGACAAGCAGCAGGAACCCACTTTCTCGCCCGACGGACGAATGGTGGCATTCGTGGCCGACAACAATATTTATATTAAGAAGCTCGACTACAAGACGGAGGTGGCCGTGACCACCGACGGCGAACGCGACCGCGTGATAAACGGCATCCCCGACTGGAGCTACGAGGAAGAATTTTCGATGCACCGCGCCATGACGTGGGCTCCCGACAATCTCAGCCTCGCATACCTGAAATTTAACGAGGCCGACGTGCTCCCCTACTCTCTGCCCATCTACCAAGGCACATGCTCGCCGCGCGACCAATATGCGCTCTATCCGGGCACATATCAATATAAGTATCCCGTGGCCGGCGAGAAAAACTCCAAAGTATCGGTCCACCACTACGATGTGGAGACCCGCAAGACAAAGGACATAGCCCTGGCCGACTCGCGCATCGAGTATATCCCGCGCATCGAATACGCCTACTCGCCCGAACGCCTTATGGTGGTGACTCTCAACCGCGACCAGAACCGCATGGAGATTTACTCGGTAAATCCCAAGTCGACAGTGGCCCGCTCAGTCTACGTAGAGGAATCGTCGGCATGGATTGCTCCTGAGGCCTACGAGCAGATTTCCTACTCGCCCGAATATTTCATAATCACGTCGACTCGCACCGGATATGCTCACCTCTACCAATATTCTTATGCCGGCGCGCTGCTTCACACCCTCACCAAGGGCGACTTCGACGTAACGGCCTCTTACGGCTTTGATGCCGCCGGCTCTTTCTACTACCAGGCCGCGGCTCCGTCGCCAATCGACCGCACCATCTACCGCGTCGACCGCAAAGGCGCCGTGTCGGCCGTGACCGAGACTTCGGGCACATCCTCGGCTTCGTTCTCGCCCGACATGAAATATGCCATGGTGTCTTACAGCAACGCCTCGACGCCCCCGGTCTACGATTTCCGCTCTTTCACGAGCAAATTCTCTCGCGTCCTCGAAGACAACTCTGATTATGCGGCCCGCTATTCCTCGCTGCCCAAAAAAGAATTTTTCACCATGGATTCCGAGGGCAACACGCTCAACGGCTGGATAATACGTCCGGCCGGCGCGCAAGGGAAATGCCCGGTGGTGATGTACCAGTATTCCGGTCCCGGCTCGCAGTCGGTGCTCAACCGTTGGGAAATGGACTGGATGTACTATTTCGTGCAGCAAGGCTTCATCGTGGCCTGCGTCGACGGGCGCGGCACGGGCGGACGCGGACGCGCCTTCTCCGACATCGTCTACCGCAACCTCGGCCACTACGAGACCATCGACCAAATCAACGCCGCCAAATACATAGCCACCCTCCCCGGCGTCGACGCATCGCACATCGGCATTTTCGGATGGAGCTACGGCGGATACGAGACCCTTATGGCCGCTTCCGTGCCGTCGGCTCCCTATGCCGCCGCCGTGGCCGTGGCTCCCGTGACCGACTGGCGCTTCTACGACTCGATATACACCGAGCGCTATATGCTCACGCCCCAGCAGAACGACGACGGCTACAACCGCTCGGCTCCGCTCAAACGCGCCGGCGCGCTCCGCTGCCCGCTCCTGCTTATGTATGGCACGGCCGACGACAATGTGCATCCGGCCAACTCGCTCCAATATGTTTCCGAACTCCAATCCAAGGGCATGACTTGCGACATGTTTGTATTCCCCAACATGAACCACAGCATCAACGGATGCAACGCACGTGCCGTGGTGTACGGGCGCATGTTCGACTTCTTTGCCTCTTACCTCCATAAATAACCCGACCAAATGCCCGGAAAAGACTCCAAACACCGAATATTCAACATGCTGTCGACCAACTGGTTGATATGCTGCGCCATGCTCGCCCTCATAATCATTGTGGGGCTGTGGGTGCCCCACGTCGTGCTCCCGTTCGTGGCCTTCGCCCTCATGGTTGTGGTGACACGCATCTCGCCGGCAATGCCGGCGGCCGAGGGCGTAAGCTGCTCGATAATGGTGCGCACCACCAACTACACGCTCGGCTGGTCGGCGCTGATAATGCTGATAATAAACGCGCTCAACACCCACTGGATTCCAAACATATTCGTCGACCCCGAAACCTACAACGTAGGCATCCCGTTCATACCGGCCCTTATAATCGCTCCTGTGGGCGCCGTGCTCTTCTCTATCGCCTACTTCCGCATGGGCAAGACCGAATTATGCCGGCAGTGCACATCGCGCGCGTCAATTACAATGCGCCAAGGCGTGGCCCACACCCTTGTACATAACGAAGGACGTGTGCAGGTAAGGCTTATGGCGATTATCTCCATCTTCCTTTCCGTGGTGGGGTGGCTCTACTACGCGCTGTTCTATATCAATGTAAATATCAATTCCAGCGACCGCTTCTTCTTCTTCATAGTGCCCGTGGCCCTGCTCGCCCTATCCGTCGGATTCATCTACACCCGGTATGCCGCCATGGAAGACCGCACCGACACCCGAGCCGCCATAGCCGTGCAGCGCACCACACAAGTGAGATTCCTCATCGTGAAAGGCGACACGCTGCTCCTGGGCGAGGTGCAGCATCCCGACATCCCCGGAGTAACATTATGGGACACTCCGGCAATCGAGGACATTGCCGCCACCGACAGCATGACCGACACCGAAGCCCACGACCTTTTCGTAAAGAAAACAGGCATCGCCGAGTCGTTCCGCGTGAGGCCGCTGTTTGTTACTCGCGACCCGGCCAGCGGAATCAACGTGTTCCACTACACCATATTCCTTTCCGACGACGCACCCGATTCACCGCTCATCAAAGGCGAATGGCTCAACCTCTACGCCATCGACAAACTCCTCAACACCGGCATGCTCACCCGCCCGATGGCCTACGACATACACCGCATATATGTGATGACAATGGCGTTCAAGACCTACGACCGCGACGGACGGCGGCTATACCCCATCAAGAACTACCGTCCCACCTTCCGCCTCTGCGACTTCAAGGACTGGGACATCGACTACTCCGACATCCACTGGCTATATGTGGCAGAGCACAACGAGGACAAGCCTTTCTTCCGCCTGCGCAAGTTCTGGCGCAGGTATATATCCGGAATGGACCGATCATGGAGAGAAAACCGCTCATAGTAATACTTGGCCCCACAGCCTCGGGCAAGACGGCAAGAGCCGTGGCCCTGGCCCGCGCCGCCGGCGGCGAGATTATCAGCGCCGACTCGCGCCAAATCTACCGAGGCATGGACATCGGCACAGGCAAAGACCTCGATGAATACGGCGACGTCCCCTACCACCTCATCGACATAGCGCCGGCGGGCTACAAATACAACCTGTACGAATACCTGCGCGACTACCGCGCGGCCGAGGCCGACATCCGCGCACGAGGCCACCGCCCGATACTCTGCGGCGGCACCGGCCTGTATATCGAATCCGTACTCAACGGCCTCGCGCTTCCCGAAGTGCCCGAAAACCCGGCCCTGCGAGCATCGCTTGAAGGACGCTCGCTCGACGAGCTCACGGCCATGCTCGCCTCGATGAAACGCCTGCACAACACCACCGACGTCGACACGGCAAAACGCGCCATACGCGCCATCGAAATCGAGGAATACTACCGCGCCAACCCCGATGCCGCCGCATCCGCGCGTCCAAACCCGGTGAAAGACGCCATGATATTCGGCGTCGACATCGGCCGCGACCTGCGCCGCCGCCGCATCACCGACCGCCTCCACGCCCGCATCGAGGCCGGAATGCTCCAAGAGGTGCAGGCATTGCTCGACTCCGGCATCGCCCCCGACGACCTGATATACTATGGCCTCGAATATAAATTCATAACACTGCATCTCACCGGCCAACTGACATTTCAGCAAATGTTCACAGCCCTTGAAACGGCTATACACCAGTTTGCCAAACGCCAGATGACATGGTTCAGAGGCATGGAACGACGCGGATTCCACATCTGCTGGCTTCCGCAGTCGCTCACACCCGAAGAATTCGCCCAAACGATAATACAAGACACAAATGCCCGATAGCCGCATCGACAAAGCATCCGTGGCCGTAGTCGTGCCGATGTACAAAGCCGAAATCAACGCCGACGAGGCCAAATCGCTCGAAAGCATATGCCGCGTGCTCGCCGCCCGCGATATAATAGTGGTGAAACCCCGAGGCCTCGACCTGTCGGCCCTGCTCGCGCCCTACCCCGGCATACGCCAAATAGAATTCGACCCCTCGTTTTTCCAAGGCATACGCGGCTACAACCGCCTGATGACATCGGCCGCCTTCTACGACACATTCGCCTCCTACCAATACATCCTCATCGCCCAACTCGACACATACATCTTCCGCGACGACCTCGACACGTGGTGCGCCCGCGGCTTCGACTATGTGGGAGCGCCCTGGCTCCGGCGCACCGTCAACCGCTTCCCGCCAATGCTCTGGATAAAGCGCATTGAAGATGCCCTGCGCCGCCGAAAAGGCCTGTACTCGAAAACCGCGCTCTACAACCGTGTCGGCAACGGCGGCCTGTCGCTGCGCAAGACAGCCTCCCATGCCCGCGTATGCCGCGAGAAAGCCGACGAGCTCGCCCGCCTCAACGCCATAGGCCCCAAGGGGCATCCCGAAGATGTGTTCTGGGCCACAGACGCGCCGGGATTCACCTACCCCACGGCCAAGGAGGCCCTCATGTTCGCCTTCGACAAATATCCGGCCTGGTGCTACCGCCTCACAGGCCGGCAGCTGCCTATGGGCTGCCACGGCTGGACATCGCGCAAGATGCGCCCCTTCTGGTCGAAAATATTCTGACACACAAAATCGGCGACCCGTCGGGGCCGCCGATTCTATATGCAGGGAAAAAGTGTGCAGAGACGCACGAGCCATGCGTCCGTTGCTGTCACATTTTATTTTTTAAGAAGATAGCGGAGCACTACATAGCCACCTACTACTTGAAGGAGCATACCGGGGACGCCAAGACGGAAATCCTGGATACCGGCGGCGAAACTCGAATGGTAGAGGCCTTCGAGCACACAGCCCGCAACCTGGTAGCTGAGCACCACGCCAACAAGAATAAGCAGGTTGACACGCGAGAAACGGGCGGCGGCATAACTTGCAGCCAGAGCCAGAAGGATGCCCTTCATCTCAATGGCGGGAAGCGACGCCACGGCGGGCATGCCGAAGAGCGCGCAGTTGACCAGAGGCGAAAGAACAGCCGTGAGCAAGCCCACTTTCCAGCCATATTTATACGCACCGATAAGGGTGAAGAAATAGATGGGCAGGAACACCAGGCCGCCATTGGGCACAAGGTGGCACAACTGAGGCAATGCTATATTGCCAATTACGAAAAGGGCGGCCATAAGCCATGTGCGCATGCTTGAAAAGTCAAGCTGGTAAAGGCGCACCGATGAAGCTATTGCTTTTGCCATAATTATATAGATTTGAGATTCATTGATTTCAAAAACGTGTCTGCCAAATCAGACATTTTATAAACAATGCCGGCAACAAAAAAGTTTTTAGAAATCGCGTGAAATGATATAGTCGAAAATCGCCATGAGCTGACTCGAAGCCGGCGAATCGGGGAATTCCGCCATTATGGCAGCTGCACGGTTGCGCAATTCGCCCATTTTCTCAAAGGCGTAGCGTATACCTCCGTTGTCGCGGGCGAAAGCCAGCAAAGTGGCAATCTCATCTTCGGTGAGCGACTCCTTCATCGACAGCTCGCGCATAGCCTGCTGTCCGGCCACGGGCGCGCCGTTGAGCACGGCAAGCAGCGGAAGCGTGATTTTGCCCTCGCGAAGGTCGTTGCCCGTGGGCTTGCCCACCTTATCCGAAGGATAATAGTCGAATATATCGTCGCGTATCTGGAAACAAAGGCCGAGCAATTCGGCAAATTCCGCCATACGCGCCGTGTCTTCTTCCGAAGCGCCCACAGCAAAGCAGCCCATACGTGCGCATGCCACGAAAAGCGACGCAGTCTTGTAGCTGATTATCTGGAAATAGGCATCTTCGGTCAGTTTATGGTAACGCGCGTTGTAAATCTGGTCAAGCTCGCCCACCGACAGCAGCTTGCCAAGGTGGCACAAAGCCTCGATTATGCGCACATCGGCCGTGGAAATGGCCTGCTGCATGGCCGACGACACGAAAAAGTCGCCGATAAGCACCGCGATATGGTTGTCCCACACGGCATTGATGGTGGGCGCGTTGCGTCGCAGGCGCGAATTATCCACCACGTCGTCGTGAATCAGCGATGCCGAATGAAGCAATTCCACCGCAGCGCCCGCGGCCAGCACATTGTCGTTGACCTTCGGCGAGAACATCTTGGCCGTGAGAAGCACTATGAGCGGGCGAATCTGCTTGCCCTTGTTGCGCAAGAACCCTTCTATCACCGAATCCATCAGCGGATTCGATGTCGACAGCTGGCTGCGGATACGGGTATTCAACTTTTCCAGATCCGGAGCGATTTTTTTTTGGATTTCTGCGAGAGAACTCATAATACGGCCAAAGTTGTTTTGCTGAAATATTCTGCAAAATTAGCAAAAGTTGCAGACAATCACCAATATTTCAATGCCAAATGTGCATTTTTTCGCATTTTTTATCCGCTCGCAATGCGTCATACGGATTTTTTGCTTACTTTTACCACAATATTTGCCCGCTTATGGAAGAAAAGAAACTTTTTTTGCTCGACGCTTTCGGCCTCATATACCGTGCCTACTATGCCCTGATTTCATCCCCGAGATTCTCGTCCGACGGATTCAACACCTCGGCCGTGTTCGGATTCTGCAACACTCTCGACGAGCTTCTCCGCAAAGAGAATCCAGCCTATATCGGCGTGTGCTTCGACCCGCCAGGCGGACACACGTTCCGCAACGAGCTATACCCCGAATACAAGGCCCAGCGGCAGAAACAGCCCGAGGACATCACCCTTTCCATTCCCATTATCAAGGATATCCTGCGGGCCTACCGCATCCCCGTGATTGAAATGGAAGGCTTCGAGGCCGACGACGTGATAGGCTCGCTCGCAAAAAGAGCCGAATCCGACGGATTCACAACCTACATGATGACCCTCGACAAGGACTACGGCCAGCTCGTGTCCGACCGCATCTTCATGTACCGGCCTGCCCTCCGCGGCCAAGGATTCGAGGTGCGAGGCCCCGAGCAAATATGCGAGCGATACGGCATTTCCGACACGTCGCAGATCATCGACTTGCTCGCCCTCGAAGGCGACGCCTCCGACAATATCCCCGGATGCCCCGGCGTAGGCGAGAAAACAGCGCAGAAGCTCATAGCGCAATTCGGCTCCATCGACAGCCTGCTCGCCCGCACCGACGAGCTCACCGGCGCCACCAAGCGCAAAATTTCTGAAAACCGCGAGCAGATTCTTTTCTCACGCCAACTGGTTACTATCAAGACCGACATCGACGTGCCCGTATCCTACGACGACCTGCGCCGAAGCGAGCCCGACGTCGACACCCTCGTGAAAATATTCTCGAAATACGAATTCAAGACTTTCATCTCACGCCTCGGAGCGTCGGCCCCGGCCCCGGCGGCTCCCGCGCCACAGCCCGCAATGGGCTCCCTGTTCGACGCTCCCGAGCCGCAGGCTCCCGTAGCGGCTCCGGTCCTCGACGCCAACGCTTTCGACACGGCCGCCACGCCCGAAGAGGTGGCGCGCGCAATACGCTCGATGCAAGGCGCAGGCTCTGTCGGCATCGCCGTCCTCGCCGTGGGCGACACCACGATGACCGCCGATTTCAACGCCCTGGCCCTTGCTCCGGCCGAAGGTCGCACCATCTACATCCCCCTGCCCGCGCTGCCGTCGCAACGCCGCGAAATTCTCGTCATGGCCGAACCGCTGTTCACCGACCCCGCCGCCACAATCGTGGGCCACGACATAAAACGCGCCATGCTCCTGCTCCGCCGCGACGACATCGAATTCACCGCCCCATATTTCGACACTTCCATAGCCCACTACCTCCTCAACCCCGACAAAAGCCACATCCTCGACTTTGTGGCCTACGACATTCTCGGCTACAAGACCCTTACATATCACCTCACCGACCTCGAACGCCGCCATGCCGCTCAACGCCCCGGCCCCGACGCTCCGCGCATCACTGCCGAAGCCGCTCGCATAGCCCTGTCACTCGCCGACCCACTGAAACAGGCCCTCGACGCCGCCGGCCAGTCGGAACTGCTTCAAGAAATCGAACTGCCCATGGTGAGCGTCCTCGCCGCCATGGAGTGGGAAGGCGTGCGCATCGACGTGGCCGCCCTCGCCGAGATGTCCGTAGCCCTCACATCGCGCGTCGACGCCCTGGCCCGTGAGGCTTACGACCTCGCCGGCGAGACTTTCAACATATCATCGCCCTCACAAGTCGGCGAGATTCTATTTGGCAAGCTCGCGCTCGACCCCAAAGCCAAACGCACCAAGCGCGGAGCATATTCCACTACCGAGGAAATCCTCGAGAAGCTCCGCCACAAGCACCCCATAGTGGGCATAATCCTGCAAGTGCGGGCCCTGCGAAAGCTCCTCGCCACCTACATCGACGCCCTCCCGCGCCTTATCAACCCGTCCACCGGAAAAATCCACACTTCGTTCAACCAGACCGTCACCGTAACGGGGCGCATATCCTCCACAAACCCCAATCTCCAGAACATACCCATCCGCACCGACGACGGCCGGGAGATACGCCGCGCATTCATCCCCGACACCGGATGCCTCATCATGTCGGCCGACTACTCCCAAATCGAGCTGCGCCTCGTCGCCGACCTTGCCGACGACCCCCACATGCTCGAAGCATTCCGCTCGGGCGAGGACATCCACCGCGCCACCGCCGCCCGCATCTACCATCTGCCCCTCGACCAAGTGTCCGACAATCAGCGGCGCAACGCCAAGACTGCCAATTTCGGCATAATATACGGAATATCGGCTTTCGGCCTGTCAGAACGCCTCGACATACCCCGCTCCGAAGCCAAGCAGCTCATCGACGGCTACCTCGCCTCATATCCGCAGGTGGCGCAATACATGGAACAGTCTATCGAGCGCGCCCGCACCGACGGATATGTCTCCACTATAAAAGGCCGCAAACGCTTCCTCCCCGACATCCTCTCGCGCAACGCCACCGTAAGAGGCTACGCCGAGCGCAACGCCATCAACGCGCCCATACAAGGCTCGGCAGCCGACATAATCAAGATAGCCATGATACGCATCGACGCCGAGATACGCCGCCGGGGCCTCCGCTCACGCATGATAATACAGGTACACGACGAACTCGTGTTCAACGTCGTCCCCGACGAACTCGCCCAAATGCAGCAGCTCGTCGTGCACGAGATGGAAAACGCCTGGGTCCACCACGTCACCCTCGAAGTGGCTTGCGGCACCGGCCGCAACTGGCTCGAAGCCCACTAAAAAAGAAGCCCACTAAAAAAAACGAAATACCCACCCTGCCCCTGTGGAGGGTGTATCAAAAAGCTGTTTATGCCGAGATTGTAGGGACGCACGGCTCGTGCGTCCGCAGATTCACAATTGATTATCAATTAATTACCAATATGGTTTCCCGGACGCACGGGCCGTGCGTCCCTACTGTTTGGTATTTTGATACACCCTCTTTTTCTTGCATATATACACAAAAAAACCTCTGCCCGCTTCCACAGCGCTCAGAGGACTAAAAGACTAAGGCATTTCTTAATAGCATTCTGCCTTATAGAACTTTCACTAAAGTGTAGAGATTATATCATACTTACTTGTAAATATCTCTACTCCTTTGGCACGGGGTCCTCACGGATGGATGCTTGAGAGTTGCCTTAACTTAGTCCGATTTTTTTTAAAAAAGTAAATAATTTTTAGTCTAAGGTCAGGCGTCAGAGACATTTTCGATGCAAAGTTACAACCTTTTTTTGCCATCTCAAAATTTTTATACATTTTTTTTCTTTTTTTATATCATTTTCGACTTTTTTTATCATTTTGTCTTTTCTATGCCTTTTATCGCCGTTTTTTTGTTTCATTCTTTTTTTCTTGATTAATTTGGATTTTGCAAATTTTAGTTGTATTTTTGCAGTGATATTAATACTCTTAATCTTTATCTGCAATTAATCGCTATGATCGACACTTTTTCCCTGGACTCTCTTGTGAAGATGGTGCGGCAGTGGGCGCTGATCGATGGCGACCGCTACGACGCGGAGTTCGGCCGAAGCGACGGTTTCGACATCGACAATCTCATCAAGATGTGGATTCGCCAATGGTATGCCGACGCTCTCGAAAATGCGCCCGTGGAATTGTTCCCGGCATCAGAAATCGACGCGCCGGCCTCCATCGACATGAAAACGCCGTGGATGGCTAAAATCAAGCTGCCCGACAATTTTCGCCGCCTCGTCGCCTTCCGCATGGCTTCGTGGCGTATGCCTCCCGTGATTCTCTCCGCCGACAATCCCGCCCACCTGCGCCGCTGGCAACGCCAGGCTTCGCCCTACGCCCGTGCCGGAGCCTCATCGCCCGTGGTGCTCGTCAGCCCACTCGACCGCACTCTCTACGCCGTGCCCGTGGGTGCGTCCGACAAGGTGGCCCTTTGCTCTGCCGTGCTCTCCCCCGGCCCCGACGGCCCTTTCTCTTTCAGTCATTCACTCCTTAATTCCTTATCTTCCTATGTCAAATACCTTAATATCTCTGGCACATAACGCGTGGAACAATGCCGCCGATTTCCGGGCCCGCCGCCTGCGCTATCTCCGTTTCGCCTACGGAAACCAATGGCTCGACCCTTCCGAGCGCGACCCGCGTCTTTCCGAGGCCCGCGCTGCCATCGAGAGCGGCACCGAGCCCGTCACAAACAATCTCATCCGCCCCCTGCTCAAAACTATCGTGGGCCGCTTCCGGGCCGACAATGCCGAATCTTACCGGAAAAAATATCCCGACGACATCAACCTCCTCTCCGAACTCGACGCCCGCGCCCTCGAGGAATATCTCATATCGGGCTGTGCCATACAGCGTGTCGCGCCCGACACGCGCTCGGGCGTAAAGGCCGTGTATGTCGACAATATAAATCCGTCGCATTTCTTCATCAACTCTTATTCCGACCCGCGAGGCTCCGACATTACGCTCATCGGAGTGCTCCACGACATGTCTATCGCGGAAATAATATCGCGCTTCGGTCGCCGCGACTCCCGGCGCATCGCCCGTATCGGTAAATGCTTCAAGGACCTTTCCTGTGCCGGAGCGTCGCCGATGCGGCATCTCGGCAACGGCATTTCCGAGTCGGCCGGCGACTTCTTCATCCCGGCTCCCGGGCGGCATCGCGTAATCGAGCTGTGGACGCTCGACGTAGTGCCCAATCCAAAGTCCTCCGCCGACATAGCCACCCGCTGGACTTGCCGATGGCTCACTCCCGACGGCCACGTCCTCGACAGGCTCGTATCTCAATCGGGCTCACACCCCTTTGCCGTGAAACTCTACCCTCTCACCGACGGAGCCGTCCACCCCTTTGTCGAGGACCTTATCGACCAGCAAAAATCTGTAAACCGCCTTGTGTCAATGATCAACCGCATGGTGGCACATTCGGCAAAAGGCGTGCTCACCTTCCCGCTCGACCAGCTGCCTTCAAAATACTCGCTTGACGACATCTCCGAACTATGGGCGTCGTTCGACGGAATCATACCCATAAAGCACAGCGGCGGCACTCAGCCGCAGCAGCTTATCGACAATAATGTGGGGCAAGGCGTGGCCAACATCCTCAACATACAGATGCAGCTCTTTCAAGACATATCCGGCGTATCGACAGCCCTGATGGCACGCGACCCCGGCAACGCCGGCTCTTCGCTCTATCACGCTCAGACCGAAAACGCCGTGATTGCCCTGGCCGACATCCTTCACTCTTTTTCTTCTTTCATCGCTCAACGCGACCGCCTTCTGAAATCGAACTGAAAAACACTCGCTCTATGGAAAACATCATCTCTCAGATTTTCGCCGCCACGGCGCTCATCTCAACCCTGTCGGAAGACCGGCTCCCCGCGGTGCTCCACGACGACCACCGCGCAATGCTCATTCCGTTGATTCGCAACACGATGCTCAACATTGCCACAAAACTGCTGCCTGTAATCGACGACATCGACATCTCCGACACCGACGTGGCCATCACCTTCAATCCGGCCATTGCAAAAGCAGGGCTCTCCTCTCGCATCGACGCCCTGGTGGAGCAGGCTTGCGCCTACCATGTGCTCGCCATAGCTTTCGACGAGGCATCGCCCGGCCACGCCGCGCATTTCCGCACCGTGGCCGAGGCATCCGTGGATATGGCGCTCGAAATCACATCATTTATCACCGCCGGCGGGGGCTGCGGCAACCCCCGCGCTCTTAGGATTCGTCCCCATATTTTCTGACCGCACGCTCAAATCCACGCCGGAGTAAACTTCGAGGCCGAAATCCGAGGCCGACGCCATGGCATGTTCCATCACAGCCGAGAGGATAGCCTCATAAGCCGTCCACACCGTGGTGTTGGCAAAGCAATAAATCTGCAAGGGCACGCCTTCGGGGGTCGGCGCCATCACCCTCACCATAAGATACTGGTCCTTGGTTATATATTCGCGGCCCGACAGCCACGAGCCTAAATAGCCGCGGAAAAGGCCGAGATTGGTGTCGACGGTGCCGTTTACCGGAGCTGTGCCGCCTTGCGCCAGCATCGTCACCCCGGCTTTCGACAGTTTGCCGGCAAAATCTTTCACCTCCGGATACTGTCCTCCGAGGGCGTCTACCGTATCGCTTCCTATGCGCCGTATTGTGGCGGGATTCACAATAAGCGCGAGCATGATGCGGCGGGCGCCCTTTTCCTGCATGCCGCGCCAGTTGCGAAACGACGTGGACACAAGACGGTAAGGAGGCACCATCACAAGCGTCATGTCGAAATTGCGTATCTTCACCGTTGTGAGCGACACATCTTCCACCACGCCGTTGGCCTCCGTGCCTTCCACCACAATCCAGTCGCCGACATGCAGCATGTCGTTTTGGCTCATCTGGATTCCGGCCACAAAACCAAGGATGCTGTCCTTGAACACAAGCATCAAGGCCGCCGCGAAAGCGCCAAGACCGGTAAGAAGCACCGTCGGGCTCTTGTCAAACAGCACGGCCACGGCCACAATCGTCACCACGCCCCACACTATGCCGCGCCCGATATTGAGCACGCCCTTCAAAGGCAGGTTGCGGGTGTTCTCCTTGTCGTTATAGCGCGTGAACACAAACGACAGCACCGCATTCAACCCGTAGCCTACGGCAAACGCGAGATACACGCAGGTTACACGCTCTATCAAATCAAGCAAGTCCGAGTCGCGGTCAAAGCCGAAAGGAACGAGCGCAAGAAACACCAGCGGCGTTATCACATGGGCGCATTTGGTAAGTGTCTTCTGGCGAAGAAGCTCGAACCCAAACTGCGTGTGGCGCAGTTTCACCACCTTCTGCGTGGCCGCCAGGATTATCCTTTTCATCACCCAGCCAAGACCTGCGGCTATCGCCACAATCACACACACATAAATCATTTGCTCCACGCGCGCGTGGCCGCCAAGCCCCACACTGTTGAGTAAATCGTCGATTGTTCCAAGCAGCCAGTCGGCCACCATATGCGATGCCGCAATTTTTCCTGACATAGTGTTTTATATTTTAATATTATTTAATATCGATATATCCCTCGGCCCTCGTGATATTTCCCGGCCCTGTCACGCTCCGACTGCTTTCAGCGCCAGCGCATACATGCGCATCTGCTTCATCACGGCCACAAGGCCGTTGGAGCGCGTCGACGACAGATTCTCGCGCAGGCCTATATCGTCGATAAAATGCAGGTCTGCCGCCAAAATCTCGTCGGGGGTGTGCCCGTTGAGCACGCCGATAAGCATCGACACAATGCCCTTGATTATCTCGGTGTTCACATCCGCGCTGTAATACACCTTGCCGTCTTTCAGCTCAGCGTCGAGCCACACCGAGCTCTGGCAACCCTCGATAAGATGCTCGGGGGTTTTCTTTTTTTCATCGATGAGCACAATATTCTGTCCCTCGTCGATTATGGCTGCATAGCGGTCGAACCAGTCCTCAATTTCCGAGAACTCGTCCACAATCTCCTGTTGTCTCTCTTCAATTGTCATATATAAACAGTTAAAACTTTTATTTTAAAGGCCTTAATGACTTTAAAGTCCTTAATAACCTGAAAAAAATCAGAAATCTCTCAAAGCCCGCATCACCGTCTCTCCAACAGCGCCGAGCGTGGCCCGGTCGATATTCGAGATATTGTCGTCGAGCGTGTGCCACGTGGGGTTGAAACTTCCCGTGGCCGGATTAGCCGACTCTATTATGTCAATCGCCGCGACACCCTCACGCAAAAAATACACATGATCGTCGGTTATCGCGCCGCCGACAGCCGCGTCGAAACGGTCGCCGTGGCCGGCCGCCTTTGCAGCCTTCCATACCTTGTCAACAACCTCACGGGCATAAAGGTTTGAAAAATATTCCTTGTGAAACCGCGCGTCGCGTCCGCCCACCATATCCAAAAGGATGGCCGCGCGCACCGCTCCGAGGTCGAGAGTCGGCTCGGCAAGCCAGTACTGTGTGCCAAGCGCCCAGCAATCATCGCCGTCCTTGCCGCTGTCGGCATGAGGTCCGTAATCCTCGCCGTCGACAAACAGTATGTCCACGCCAAGGTTGCCGGCCTGCCCTTTCAACGCTCGCGCTATTTCCAGAATCACTCCCACGCCCGAAGCTCCGTCGTTGGCGCCGTCGATAGCCTTGCGGCGATTTGCGCTGTCGCCGTCGTGGTCGGCCCACGGCCGCGAATCCCAATGCGCCAGCAGGAGCACGCGCCGTCCGGCGTCGGGCCGTATCTGCCCCGAGATATTCATAAGCGGGATGCTCGTTCCGTCACACGTCGATGCCTCGCCGCGCTGCACAGTCACATTCTCCACGCCCGCCTCTTTCAGCTTCCCGGCAAGCCACGCGCCGCACTCGCGCCACGCATCAGTGCCCGGCACTCGCGGCCCGAACTCCGTCTGCCGCGCAACATAAGCATAAGCCGAATCGGCATTAAACTCCACTGCCGGAGCCTCTGCCACCGGAGCCTCCGCCACGGCAGTCTTCGCCTCACCGCTACGCGACCCGCAGGCCACAAGCGCGGAAGCCGACAAAATCGCCATATATGAAAATATTCTCTTAAACATCTTTTCTTAGGTATGGATACAAAAAAAGGGCAAGCGATCTACATCGCACCGCTACAACCTCGTACCCTTGCTTCGGTCAAGACCTGGGGGATTCCGAGGGAGCTGGTCGTGTAGGACTTACCCGACTGCAAAATTACAAACTTTTTTTTATTCCACCAAAAAAATTCGATTTTTTTCTCCAAACATGCAATTTTAGCCCCTCATCACTTATCCCTTATACCTGTATACTCACCCGCCACCGTGCCCCGCGTTTCTACGCGGGGAAAGCGACGCATATCCCGTCAAAGGCTCTTCAACGTGAAGAATATCGCGCCCCAGAATATGCCGTAGACAAGCAAAAGCACACCCGAAGCTATTATGGCAGTCACCGACAGATTGCGCCATCCACGGCCCGCGCTCTTCAAGCCGGGACACGAAAGAAGCAACGCCGCCACGGCGCACCAGAAGCTAATCTTCTCCGAGTTCATCATCACGCACCATGCCCCTACCGCCGCAACCGCGCCGGCAACCGACATCAACGTCCACACCCACGAAGCGGCTTTTTGCTCCTGCGCAGGCTGATCTTGACTTTTTTCTTGCGGTGTCGTGCTCATTTTTTTTGCTTTTTTTAAATATTTTCTGCAAATTTAAACATTATTTTCAATATCCCGAACACCTCTCATCGCTTTTTTATCCCCAAAAGTCGCTTTTTTTCGCTTTTCCGAAATTTTTCTTGCTATTTCCGCGTTAATTATATACCTTAGCATCCACAACTTTAAGTAGATTTCACCTACATAACCATTCTCCCCGGAAAAATGAACCACAGATACTGCGTGATTATGTGCGGAGGCATCGGAGCACGGCTCTGGCCTTACAGCCGCACCGCGACTCCTAAACAATTCATCGACTTCTTCGGCACCGGCCGCTCTCTCTTGCAGATGACTTTCGACCGTATCCTGCCTATAATACCAAAGGAAAATATTTTCCTCGTAACCAACGCCGCCTACCGCGACACCGTAGCCTCGCAAATCCCCGAAATCAATCCCGGCAACATACTGCTTGAGCCGGTGAGAAGAAACACCGCGCCGGCCGTGGCCTGGGCCGCCTACCACATCGCGGCCATCGACCCCGACGCTTCTATGCTCGTAACTCCGGCCGACCAACTCATAACACGCGAAAACGACTTCATCAACGCTATCAACGCCGGCTTCGACTTTGTCGAGGCCAATCCCGCACTGCTCACTCTCGGCGTAACCCCGACCCGCCCCGAAACCGGCTACGGCTACATCCAGGTCGGCCGACATATCGCCGGCGACATATCGAAAGTAAAGACCTTCACCGAAAAGCCCGGACGCGACCTCGCCGAAGTGTTTGTAAAATCCGGCGAATTTTTCTGGAACTCCGGCATATTCCTCTGGTCGGCGTCATCCATCATCGACGCTCTCCACGACCACACCCCGGAGATTGCCGCCGTTTTCGACAAAGGCCTGGGCATATACAATACGCCCGACGAAGCGGCTTTCATCAACGACAACTTCCCCGCGTGCCCGTCGGTCCCCGTCGACACCACCATCATCGAAAAAAGCACTAAAACCTACGTCGAGACCGTAAACATCGGATGGAGCGACCTCGGCACATGGTCGTCGCTCTACGACAACTCGCCCCGCAACCGCGACGCCAGCGTCAACCAAAACTGCCACGTTATCGCCAACGCATCGTCCGGCAACATCATCTCCGTGAAAAACAGCGACAAACTCATCCTCGTCGACTCCCTCAACGATTTCATCGTCGCAGACTCCGACGACGTCCTCCTCATCTGCCCCAAGACACGCGAGCAGTCGATACGCCGGATGGTAAACGACACCCGGCAACTGTTCGGCGAAAAATATCTCTGACCCAATGCAAAGATCAATCGCCATCTGCATCGCGGCCCTGCTCATGTTCTGCTTCGCAAACGCGGGAGCCGCCACCGTCGACCGTTCTTTCCAATACAACGACACCGTCCGCACCTACACCCTGTACATTCCCGACAACGCCACAGGCCCGCTCCCCCTTATAATCCACGCCCACGGCTACGGCTCGAAGACACGCCAACGCGCCGACCTTAACGCTGCCGCCGACCGCCACGGCTATGCCGTGTGCTACCCCGACGGCTCCCCCGACACGCGCGGACGTCTGGGCTGGAACGTAGGATACCCGTCACAGCACAACATGACCGTCGACGAAGCCGACTTCCTCCGCGCCCTCACCGCCGACGTGGCCGGCAATTTCAACATCGACAGCGGCTCCGTATTCCTATCCGGATTCTCCAACGGCGGCGACTTATGCTACCAAATCGCATACACCCGCCCCGACATGTTCCGCGCCTACGCATCGGTAGGCGGACTCACATTCACCTGGATGTACCTCGCCAACAGCCTGTCTTCGCCCGTGCCATTCCTCGAAATACACGGCACCGCCGACAAAACATCCATGTGGAACGGCGACCCCGACAACACCGGCGGATGGGGCGCCTACCTTCCCGTGCCCATGGCCGTAGCCGCCATTGCCTGCAACAATAAATGCACCGCCTACTTCGCCGACCGCATGTCGGAATGTGTGAAAACCGACCGCCCCGTCACATGCCACCGCTACACCGGCAACGGCCCCGACGTAGTCCTCATCCAGATCAACGAAGGCAAACACTCATGGGCAGCCGCCGACATCGACACCGGCGAAATCATCTGCCGATTCTTCAACAAATACCGCTAACCAATTAAAGATCTTAATGACCTTAAAGTCCTTAAAGGCCCTAAAATGAAGAAAGCCGTCCTCGCCCTCACCATCCTTCTCGCCTCCGCCCTCGCCCTCATGGCTCAGCTGCCCTACGACGAGACAAGCCGCAAAGCCGCCCGCGCCTTCGATGCCGCCGAGTGGGCCACAGCCTCGGCGCTCTACAACTTCATGATTCACGAGCGGCCCGACGACATCAGCGCCTACGCCCCCGCAATCGTGGCCGCCGAAGCCATGGGCGACTCAATACGCCCCATGCAGCTGCTCACACAATCGCTCCAATACGGCGCCTCCGTCGACTCAATCATCTCACTCGTGCGCCAAAGCTCATTCAAGGCCGCGCGCCCCCAGATGTTCGAGCCATTCCTCCTCGAAGCCAAAAACGCAAACCCTTGGCTCCGGCGACCCATCGACGCACAGCTCCTCCGCTGGGCCGAATTCCGCCACGACGGCCCCGCCATAGTCACCTATGCCCTGACGATGCTCCAAGGCCTCCCCACATCCGCCCAATTCCTCAACTCCCTCGCCCAAGGATACATGCTCTGCGGCCTCCCGCAGAAAGCCGTCGAAACATGGACTGAATGTCTGCGCCACCACCCCGACAACCTCCCCGCCCTGCTCGCCCTGGGCAACTACTACACCATCAACAACCGTCACGACCAAGCCCTCCCGTTCCTCACGCGAGCCTTCGCCATAGCCCCAACCCCGCGCCTCCAAGCCTTGATTTCAAGGTAAAAAGCCAAAAGTTTTGGTTTTTGCAAAATTTTGGCTAAATTTGCCAAAACTATCTTTTCAATGCCCTTTTTCCGAAACATCAAGCGTATTTTCGGCTTCGGCTCCGAAGTCGACGATGAAATATACTCCGACGAAATCCCCGAAGAAGCACCTTCATCGGCCACGCCAAACCTCCCCGACTCTACTCCGGCCTACACCAATGCCCAAGGCGACATCGACCCCAACATCACACGCCAGATTTTCGCCCGAGTGGTCGAGATTGTCAACCAATCCCTGCCCCCATTCTTCGCCGAGTCGGTCGACCCCGAGAAGCAGAAGCAATTCCTCTTCGACTCGCTCGACGCTTCCGTCAAAGAATACATCGCAAGCCTCGACGACGCCGCCATGCAACGTAACACCGCTATCTGGCAAGCCGAACGCGAGAAAATAAAAACCGACATGGACGCCCTGCGCGCACGCGCCAAGGACCTCGAGGACAAACGCTCCGAACTCAAAGAAAAACAACTCAGCGCCGACCGCCAACGCCGCGCCCTCTCCGAGCGCGTCCACGACCTCGAAGCGCAAATCCTCAAACTCGAAGCCGAAATCGAGCAGCTCCACCTCGAAAACACAAGCCTGCTCAACAAAATGAAGGTCGCCGCCGTCTACGAGCAGGAACTCAACGACCTGCGCCAGCGCACATCCACCTCGGCGCAGCAGCCCGACCCCGAGGCCGAAGCACAAATCAAATCGCTGAAATCGCGCATCGACTCACTCGAAAAAGAACTGAGAGCCACTGCCGACGAACGCGACCTCGCCAACAAACGCGCCGGCGAGTCCGAAGAAGCCATGAAAGCCGCTAAAATAAAAAGCGACATGGCCGACAAAATGCTTTCCGACATCCGCAACCAGAGCGCCGAAAAAACGGCCATTATCGCCGAAAAGGACCAAATCATAGCCCAACGCGACAAAACCATCGCCGAAAAAGACGCCATTATCGCCGAAAAAGAAATTGCCCTCGCCGACAAAGACGCCATAATAGCCGACCTCCCCTCCGACGAAGAACTATCCCACATCCAATCACAGCTCGAAAATTTCGCAAAAATAAAAGACAAACTCGACGCCCGCATAGCCCGCCTCAACCAAAGCCTCAAAGAAGCCCGCGCCGAAAACGAATCCCTGCGGAACACCATTAAAAACAACCTCCTCCAGCACGCCGAAGACCAGCGTCGACTCCGCGAGGAACTCGACGCCTTGAAGGCCCAGACGCCGCAGGCTCCCGCCAAAAAGGAAAAAACCGAATCAAAACGTCGCTCACGCCGCGCTCCCGCCGAAAACGACATAACCGAGGTACAAGACGTAATTTCCGACACCGACTGGCTCGTATCCGTGCCTCCCGCCGGGCAGTCAATGCGCCCCGCGCCCGACGACGACAATTCGTTCGGCTACCATGCCCCCGCAAAAAAAACACGCCCGTCGTCCTACGACCCCCAGCCAAACCTATTCGACTTCTAACAAATTCTCCACATCGCCATGCCATTCCACGACTCAACAAACGAGGAAATGAACCTCGCTTGGCAATTCGTCGCAGACACTTCCACATCAATTTTCCTCACCGGAAAAGCCGGAACAGGCAAAACAACCTTCCTCCGGCGCCTGCGCGAGTCCTCGCCAAAACGCATGGTGATACTCGCCCCCACAGGCGTCGCGGCTATCAACGCCGGCGGACAGACCATACACTCGTTCTTCCAGTTCCCGCTCGGGCCCTTCGTCCCCGGCGCCCCGCGTAACGAATCCGACCGCCGCTTCCGCATGTCGCAGCAAAAGAAAAACATAATCCGCACCCTCGACCTGCTCGTAATCGACGAAATATCAATGGTACGCGCCGACCTGCTCGACCGTATCGACGACACCCTCCGGCAGTACCGCGACCGCACACGGCCCTTCGGCGGCGTTCAGCTCCTGCTCATCGGCGACCTCATGCAGCTCGCGCCCGTCACAAAAGACAGCGAGTGGCAAATGCTCGCCTCCGTCTACGACACGCCGTTTTTCTTCTCATCCACAGCCCTGCGCCGCCTCCCCTACGTCACCATCGAGCTCTCCCGCATCTACCGCCAGCAGGATCCCCGATTCATCTCGATTCTCGCCGGAATACGCGACGGACACCCCGACGCCGGCATCGTGGCCGAACTCAACTCCCGCTTCATCCCCAATTTCATCCCCGAAGGCAACGACTGGATACGCCTCACCACCCACAACGACACGGCCAACGCCTACAACAACAGCCGCCTCGACGCCCTACCCGGCCCTGTCGTCGTGTTCAACGCCCGCATCGAAGGCGAATTCCCTGAAACATCCTACCCCACCGCCCCCTCGCTCTCGCTCAAAAAAGGCGCACAGGTCATGTTCATAAAAAACGACCCCGACCACGCCTATTTCAACGGCAAGATCGGCACCGTCACGGCCCTCTCCCCGCAAGCCGTCGAAATCACATGCCCCGGCGACGAAAAACCAATATCCGTCGCCCCACAGGCATGGGAAAACATCAAATACTCAATCGACCCCGAATCTAAAACCATAACGGAAAACACCGCCGGCACTTTCTCACAGCTCCCCCTCCGCGCCGCCTGGGCCATTACCGTGCACAAAAGCCAGGGGCTCACGTTCGACCACGCCGTGCTCGACATCAACAGTTCGTTTGCCCACGGCCAGACCTACGTGGCCCTCTCACGCTGCCGGTCGCTCCAAGGCCTCGTCCTCACCGCTCCCCTCACCCCGGCCTCCATCATAGCCGACACCACCGTAAACTCCTATATCGACACGGCTATCGCCCAATCCGGCTCGGCCATAGCCTCGCTCCCGCGTCTGCGCGCCGACTACACCCTCTCGCTTCTCGACGACCTCTACTGCTTCACCGACATATCCAACGCCGTGCACTGGCTCATCCGCGTCATCGAGGAGCATCTCCCCTCACGAGCCGAAGCCCTCCTTACCGAACTCAAAGCCACAATAGCCCCGCTCGACAGTCAAATCGTCGACATAGCCCGCCGATTCGCCCCGCTCTACCGCCAAGAAATCGAGCTCCGCTCCGCGCTTGCGGCCGACTCCCCGCTCGTTGCGCGGATAATGCACTCATGCCGCTACTTCATCGATAAAATCAACGAAATATACCCCGCCGACCTCCTGCGCTCACGAGCCGTGCTCAACATCGAGAACAAACAGACCGCCCAGACCTACGCAAACGCGCTCCTGTCGCTCCGCCGGGCCATAGAGGTAAAATCCACCATCCTCGGCATCATGGCCGCAGAACCCTTCTCTACGGCCTCCTACCTCCGCGCAAAAGCCCGAGCCATCCTCGCCGACGAACCAGGAGCCGCCCCGGCCCGAAAGCGCAAAGCCGAAAAAGCCCCCAAGGCCCTCAAACCCGAAAAGCCTAAACCCAAGAAAGGCGACTCCGCCCGAACCACCCTCGAAATGTTCCGCTCCGGGCTCACCCCCGAAGCCATCGCCGCCACGCGCGCCATCGTCCTCTCCACCGTCTACACCCATCTCAGCGAAGCCGTCGCAGCCGGCAGCCTCGCTCCCTCCGAAGTCATCCCCGACAGCCGCCGCGACGCCATCCTCACCGCCGCCCGCGCCCTCAAAGCCACCGGCGCGCCCACCATCCACATCAGCGACCTCCTCCCCGTCCTCCCCGGCTTCACCTCTCCCGAAATCGCCTTCACCCTCCGCCACTTCAAATAGTCCCCAAAACAGCCCCACCACCCTTGCAGGAACGCGAGCCTCCGGCTTGCGCCCCTCAACCCTCAACCCTCCCGCCACCGTGCCCCGCGTTTCAACGCGGGGCCCCCTCCTCCTCCCCCCAAAAAAGCAAGGGCAGACGCGCCGGCCGGCGCGTCTGCCCTCATTAGTCATTTGTCATTAGTAATTCTTCCTGGCTTGTATCCACTTGCGTGCGTTCACAAAGCCTTGCAGCCACGGAGTAGCCTCATCGTTGCGGCGGGCGCGCGGATAGTATCCGCACTGCCACGGGAAGATCGAACGCTCGGGATGCGGCATTATAGCCACGTGGCGGCCGTCGGGCGACGCGATACCGGCCACTGCGCCGGCCGAGCCATTGGGGTTGCCGGGATACTGCTTGTAATTGTAGCGGGCTATCACATTGAAGCGGTCTATCGAGCCCGGGATTACGAAACGGCCTTCGCCGTGAGCCACCCACACGCCCATGCGGGTGCCCGAGAGCGAGCCGAACATCACCGAGTCGTTGGCCGGGATATTCACGCCCGTAAACTGCGACTCAAACTTATGCGACACATTGTGGTCCATGCGCGGCATCTTCGCCGTGTCGCCGTCCTTCGGCTTGATAAGGCCCAGGGCAATCATCAGCTGGCAGCCGTTGCACACGCCAAGCGAGAGAGTGTCCTCACGCGCATAGAAACGGTCGAGAGCAGCGCGGGCGTTCTCGTTCCACACAAAGCCCGAAGCCCAGCCCTTGGCCGAGCCAAGCACGTCGGAATTTGAGAAGCCGCCGCAGAACACTATCATCGACACATCGTCGAGGGTCTCGCGGCCCGACATCAAGTCGGTCATGTGCACGTCGCGCACGTCGAAGCCCGCAAGATACAGCGAGCGAGCCATCTCGCGGTCGGAGTTCACGCCCTTCTCGCGTATGATGGCGGCAAGCGGACGCCCCTCGGCCGGACGCTCCTCTACGCGGCCCTTGAACGCGCGCGGCAGAGCGTAGCGTATCGGCTGAGCCTTGTAATTGTTGAAGCGCATCGCGGCGCAACGCTCGCCGCTTTGCAGGCAGTCGAGCAGATACGAAGGCTCGTACCACACGTCGCGCAGATAGTCGATGCCGAACAGATGCTCGGCACCGTCGTGAGTGAGCATCACCACGCGCTCTTCCTGCGGGCAGCCCACGGGGAAATATTTCACCCCGGCCTCGTCGAGAATCTTCTCCACGGCCTCGCTCTGGCGGTCGGCCACCTGGATAAGCACGGCGGGATTCTCGGCAAAAAGTATCTTCACGATGTCGGTCTCGCCGTTCATGGCAAAGCCGTCGGTATAGAGCTTCACGCCGCCCTTGGTGTTGCCGAATGTCATTTCGAGCACGGCGGTAATCAAGCCGCCCGCGCTTATGTCGTGTATAGCCATCAACCGGCGTGTGCGCACAAGTTTCTGCACAGCGTCAAATGCCGTGCGGAAGCGTGCCGCGTCGGCTACCGTGGGCACGGCGTCGCCAAGGCGGTTGAGTGTCTGCGCGAGGGCAGAGCCGCCGAGCGCGAGGGCGCACGATGAAAAGTCGATATAGTAGAATTGCGAATTAAGGTCGTTCACCATCACGGGGCTTACGGTGCGGCGGATATTGGCCACCTCGCCGGCTGCCGAGATTATGACGGTGCCGGGGGCGTAAACCTTGTCGGCGCCGTATTTCTGCGTCATCGACAGCGAGTCCTTGCCCGTGGGGATATTGATGCCCAGCGAGCACACGAAATCGGAGCAAGCCTGCACGGCGCGGTAGAGGGCGGCATCCTCGCCGGGATTCTTGCAAGGCCACATCCAGTTGGCGCTAAGCGACACCGACGACAAGCCTTTCTTCAAATCTGCGCCCACGATATTCGTTAGCGACTCGGCCACGGCCATCACCGATCCGGCGGCGGCATCCACAAGCGCAACCTGCGGAGCGTGGCCAATCGATGTGGCGATACCGGCCTTGCCGTCATAGTCGAGAGCCACGACGCCGCAGTCCGACAGCGGCAGCTGAATCTCGCCCTGGCACTGCTGGCGGGCAACGCGGCCCGTTACCGAGCGGTCAACCTTATTGGTCAGCCAGTCCTTGCAGGCCACGGCTTCGAGCGACAGCACGTCGCGCACATATTCGTCGAGTTTCGACGGGTCGGTCTCCACCGGCTTGTGCTCCTCGATTATGGTGCGGTCCTCCATCACGGTCTTGGGTGTGTGGCCAAACATATCGGCCATGGCAAGGTCGATGGGGCGCACGCCGTCTTCCTGCTCAAACACAAAACGGTCGTCGTCCGTAGTCTCGCCCACCACATACAGCGGAGCGCGCTCGCGGTCGGCGATTCGTTTTATATATTCAATGTCTTTTTCATTCACTACCATGCCCATGCGCTCCTGGCTCTCGTTGCCCACGATTTCTTTCGACGAAAGAGTCGGGTCGCCAACAGGAAGCGAGCCTATCGAGATATGGCCGCCGGTGGCCTCAACCAGCTCCGACAGAGCGTTGAGGTGACCGCCTGCGCCATGGTCATGTATAGAGATTATGGGATTGACGTCGTCCTCGGCAAGGGCGCGTATCACGTTCGACACACGCTTCTGCATCTCGGGGTTGGCGCGCTGCACGGCATTCAGCTCAATCGAGTTGTCGTATTCGCCGGTCTCTACCGACGACACCGCGCCGCCGCCCATGCCGATGCGATAGTTGTCGCCACCCATCAGCACAACTTTCTCGCCGGCTCCGGGTTCGCCCTTTATGGCATCTTTCTTGGCCGCGAAACCAACGCCGCCGGCAAGCATTATCACCTTGTCGTAGGCATAGAGCTTGCCGTTCTCGTCGTGCTCGAAAGTAAGCACCGAACCGCAAATCAGCGGCTGGCCAAACTTATTGCCGAAATCCGACGCGCCGTTCGAAGCCTTGATAAGTATCTCGGCAGGCGTCTGGTAAAGCCACACGCGCGGATTCATCATCAGCTCCCAGCGGTGCTCCGGGCTCATGCGCGGATACGAAGTCATGTACACAGCCGTGCCCGCAAGCGGGAGCGAAGCCTTGCCGCCGCCAAGGCGGTCGCGTATCTCGCCGCCCGTGCCTGTGGCCGCGCCGTTGAAAGGCTCAACAGTCGTCGGGAAGTTATGCGTCTCCGCTTTCAGCGAAATCACCGTCTGCACCGGCTTCTCCACGAAAAGAGAAGGCTCGTCGGGGCGCTCGGGCGAGAACTGCGTAACGCGCGGGCCCGACACAAACGCCACATTATCCTTATACGCCGACACAAGCCCGTTGGGATTCTCCTTCGACGTCTTCTTAATCATGCCAAACAGCGACGAAGGCATCTCCTCCCCGTCGATTATAAACGTGCCGTTGAAAATCTTATGACGGCAATGCTCCGAGTTCACCTGCGAGAAGCCAAACACCTCGCTGTCGGTAAGCGGACGGCCAAGACGCTCGCTCAGGTCGCGCAGATACTGCTCCTCCTCAGCGCTCAGGGCAAGGCCCTCGCTGCGGTTGTATTCCGAAATATCCGTGATATACACAATCTCGTCGGGGCGGCGCTCAATGTCGAACACACGCGAATTAAGACGAGTGTACACACGCTGGAGCATCTTGTCGTACACCGGCTCTTCACCTTCCGGCACACGTGTAAACTCCTCGATGCGCGACACATCCGTCATGCCCATATTCTGAGTTATCTCCACGGCATTCGTGCTCCACGGCGTTATCATCTCGCGGCGAGGGCCTACAAACGTGCCCTTTACCGATGTCGATGCCAGAGCCGTAGCCCCGTCAAACAGCCATGTTAATTTTTCCTTCTCCTCCGGAGAAAGAATGTGGCCCGACACAACGGCAAAAACCGTCGACGTGCCCTTTTTGAAAAAAGTTACCATATATCAGAAGGTGAAATGATTGTTTGCAAACTTCAAATTGGCAAAACTGCTAAACAGCATTGCCTGAAAACCTCATCACGGCCCGCAAAAAAACACGACCCGCAATTTAACCGCAAAATTACAACATTTTCCTCAAATAACCACCATCCCCTCCAAAAATCTTACCCCCCTCCCATCCACCCGCCCGGAAACGCCCACCCGGCAGGAACGCGAGCCTCCGGCTTGCGCCCCTCCCCCATCACTCATCCCCCGCCGCCACCGTGCCCCGCGTTTCTACGCGGGGTCTCCGCCCTCCATCGAGCAAAAAAGCCCGGAGCAATCCGCCCCGGGCCTCTATCGTTATGAAAGAAAATACTCCTATCTCGCCACTTTGCGCGACACGCCGCCTTTCACTTCTATGAAGATACCTTTGGCGGGGTTGGCCACGCGCTGCCCTTGGAGATTGAAATATTCGACCTTGCCGTCGGCGCTCTCGCCTGTCGCGTCCGCAGCCACTCCTTCTATCCCGGATACTATGTTCGGCACCACCTCATACATTCCATCAGGACCCATTTCTCCGAGCTTGTAGCCGTCAACGCAATAATCGGCCGCTTTGGCGTCGCTGAACGTGCCGCCGGCCACTTTAAGCTCCGACTGTGTCCCGATTTGGAGCGCGCCGTCAAATGTGCCGCCCGTCACGTCTACGCTCGATTTGGCGTCTGTCGTGGTGTCGTCAACCTTGATGGCAGCCTTTTTGCCGTTGAACGTGCCGCCCGTAATCGAGATATGCCCGCCCGAGTTGTAAACATATACGGGATAGTTGGCCGTGTACTCGCCGCCGTCAATCGTCACGTCCGCGCCGTTCGACGCCGACACGCAGGAGGCAAAATAGCTGTTGTCGGCTGTGTTTGTCATCGTGCAGTCCTTGAACGTAGCCTCGCTGCGGATTACCTCGAAAATCGGGCCTACCGACGATTCCACAGTTACGCCTTCAAACGCTATCGTGCTACCCGCTCCGGCCTGGAACACGCCGGCGGTCGCGTTAGTGCTGTTGCATACATACTTGCCGCCGTTCACCTTGACGTCAACAGCCAACCTATAACCGTTGATTATGCTGTATGTATTGCTCGACGTGAGATCCACATCGACATTATTCAACTCTATCGACTGGCCGTTGCCTCGGAAAGCGAACAGACTGCCGTCGTCTGTGCCGCCCTTGAATGTCGCATCCGTAGCCACGAAGCGTGCGTCAGCCGATGCCGTGCCCGAAGCATCGCGGAAATCGACAAATCCATATGATTGGGTATTCGTCTCCGGCGTGGTGAAATGCGCCCCGCCGCCGTTGAGCGTAAACGTCACGCCCGAAAGACGGAACAGGCGGTTGCCGGTCACGTTGTTGGTTACATTGTGTCCGTTAGCGTTCAGTGTCACGCTCTTGGTCACAGGTATCATCTCCGAAACTTCCGTATCTTTTATCAAAGCTATGGTCTCGCCGTCTTGCGCTGCGGCAAATGCCTCGGCAAGGGTGGCATAAGGTGTCGTTCCTACAAATGCCTCCACATTGTCAGGTGTCGTGTCAAGCACCACATACACGGATGTGCCGTCGGCCGTGGCCGTGGCAACATAATTGGAGCTTTCTGCTACATATGGCTTTACATCGGCTGAGAACGTGCCGCCGGCCACTTTAAGCTCCGACTTCGTCCCGATTTGAAGCGCGCCGTCAAATGTGCCGCCCGTCACGTCTACGCTCGATTTGGCGTCTGTCGTGGTGTCGTCAACCTTGATGGCAGCCTTTTTGCCGTTGAACGTGCCGCCCGTAATCGAGATATGCCCGCCCGAGTTGTAAACATATACGGGATAGTTGGCCGTGTACTCGCCGCCGTCAATCGTCACGTCCGCGCCGTTCGACGCCGACACGCAGGAGGCAAAATAGCTGTTGTCGGCTGTGTTTGTCATCGTGCAGTCCTTGAACGTAGCCTCGCTGCGGATTACCTCGAAAATCGGGCCTACCGACGATTCCACAGTTACGCCTTCAAACGCTATCGTGCTACCCGCTCCGGCCTGGAACACGCCGGCGGTCGCGTTAGTGCTGTTGCATACATACTTGCCGCCGTTCACCTTGACGTCAACAGCCAACCTATAACCGTTGATTATGCTGTATGTATTGCTCGACGTGAGATCCACATCGACATTATTCAACTCTATCGACTGGCCGTTGCCTCGGAAAGCGAACAGACTGCCGTCGTCTGTGCCGCCCTTGAATGTCGCATCCGTAGCCACGAAGCGTGCGTCAGCCGATGCCGTGCCCGAAGCATCGCGGAAATCGACAAATCCATATGATTGGGTATTCGTCTCCGGCGTGGTGAAATGCGCCCCGCCGCCGTTGAGCGTAAACGTCACGCCCGAAAGACGGAACAGGCGGTTGCCGGTCACGTTGTTGGTTACATTGTGTCCGTTAGCGTTCAGTGTCACGCTCTTGGCCACAGGTATCATCTCCGAAACTTCCGTATCGGTTAGCAGTGTGATTGTACTGCCTTCATCAGCGGCGGCAAAAGCCTCGCCTAACGTTGCGTACTGCGCATCGCCCACTTGGGCTACCTGCGCAGCCATTGCCAACGGCATCATTGCAGCCAGCATAGAAAAAATGTAATGTTTTCTCATGATTAATATATTATGTTTTTTTATCGTTCCCGATGTATTTTATTCCCTAATCTTGCACCTGTATTTTATAATTATGAATTTGTTTTTCAGGGCCATATCGCCACGCTTGATACCGGAGAAAAATTAAGAGGCCTAAAATTACATAAAAAATCACCCCCCCATTATTTAACTATTTTTAACATTTTTTACACCATGCAGAATCGCCAACCATGCATAAAACGCCCACCCTGCAGGAACGCGAGCCTCCGGCTTGCGCCCCTCATCCCTTAGCTCTCATCCTTGTGCCCTACGCGGGGTTAAATCCCCTTCCTCGATTTCTCTCGATTTCTTTCGACATTCCTCGATTTCAATCCCTCCCTAAAATAAATTTCTCTTTTTCCTACGAAAATTTGCAATAAACAAATAAGTATACTATATTTGCAAACAAAATCACTAAACACACCTTTTGCTATGAAATTCCAAGTCATCTACTTCCCTCATTGGATTCACCTTTTAGGCACTCTATCCACAGCCCAATCTAACCTCCTCTGGGAAGCCATTTTCCGTTGGCAAACACTCGGCACCGACACAACCATGCCTACCAAATACCTCCGGGCCATCTTCGACCGATTCAAACACGAAATCAGCGAATACCGAGCCAAAACACCTGCTCCCACAATCGACCAACTCTCTCCCAACCAACGCGGAAAACTCGACCACTACATCCAAGCCCTTATCGACGACAAACCCTGCATCGACCAAATCTCCGACGCCACCGCCCTCATCCCGGCGCGAATCATCGAAATCCTCCCCACCCTCATTCGCACATATCCCCCTCGATACATCGCCACAATGACCTTCGACGCCTTCATCGAATACATCCAAACCCTCCATACCCACATCAAATCCTACCCGCAACCCCTCCCGCCGCCACTATCCGTCGCCCTCACCCTCGAAAACAACCCCGACGACTCCTCCCTCATCACCCGCCGCATATTCTACCCCTAACCCCATCAGCAAACTTTATCCCAGCCCGCCACCGTGCCCCGCGTTTCTACGCGGGGGCCACAAAAAAAAGCCCGGAGCAATCCGCCCCGGGCCTCTATCGTTATGAATGAAAATCCTCCTATCTCGCCACTTTGCGCGACACGCCGCCTTTCACCTCGATGAAGATGCCGGAAGACGGATGGGCCACGCGCTGGCCTTGGAGATTGTAATAAACAGCCTCGCTGTCGCCACCAACGACCACACCGGCAATTCCCGAACGGTCGGCGTTCACCTCGTTGGAAGGCATAGACTCGCCGCGATTGTAAACTGCCGTCACCACATACTTGTGCGAGCCATCGGCAGCGCCCGCGTCGGCAAACGACGGCTCGGCGGTGGTGGCCACAAGCTCTCCGTCGCGGTACACATTATATCCTGTCAGCGCAAGCGTCGACACAGCCCCCACAGGCAGATAGGTTATATCGTCCACTTTCAGCATATACTGGTTGGTGGTGACGCAGCGTATTGCAAAATACTTCGCTCCTTCGGGCAGGTCGACCGAATACTCGGTCCAAGCCTTGGGCACATTCACCTGCGCAGCTCCGCCGATAGCCAGCTGCACAAAATCTTCCTTGGCCTTGCCTGTCGACGAATAATAGAATTCTATCGTCTCCGGGGCGAACAACGATGCCGAGGCGTTGAACGTCACAGTCTGCGCCGTGCCCATCAGCTCGGGGCTTATCAGCCATGCGTCGCTCTGCGTGCGGTGCGCCATCGAGCCCATATAGCATGTTCCCGACAAGGCCTCCATTCCCGCTTTGTCCATCACCGGCTGAGTCTTCGCCGTATTCATCAAAATCCAGCCATAGGCGGCCTCGCTGTTTTCAAACGCATATGGGCTTACTCCATATGTTGGGGTGTCGTTGAAATTCAGTATCGTCCAGTCGCCCGCCGCGTCAATAGCAAAAGCAGGATAAGCATCGCTTTCGAAATCCTCCAAAACGGGGTCCGGGTCGAGATTCGACATGTCGGGGGCAGTCCATGTGAGCGAAGGCACGCCGTTGTCGTCCACGATAGCTATCTCCACGGTGGGATATTGTGTCTCGGCGAGTGATACAGTAATGTCGGCCGACTTGTTGTCGGTCAAATCGTCGTCGCCTTCCACCACTATTTCCGCATAATACGTATGCTCGCCGGCCTGGGTCATGTTCAGTTTGTCGCTTACGGTCACAACTGCCGTTTCCAGAGCGTCAACCTCAGGATTGTCCGCAGACGAGGCCACACATTCGCCGTCGCGATAGAGGTTCACGACGTAATCCGCAAGAGGCTCGTAGCCGAGATTTTCCACCGTCACGGCAAAATTGATACTTTCATTTTCCTTGACAGCCTCGGGAGCCGTAAACGTTTTCACAGCGGCGCCAACGGCTTCGAGCGAGCGCACCGTGATATTGTCGATGGCCACGTGCGGACGATAATAATTGTCAATTTCAGCCACGAAGTCGACGCGCACAACCTGACGGGCAAAATCATCGAGCATCACCCGCTCATGATGCCATGTGTTCATGGCTTCCTTTAAGACATAATTTGTAAGCTCGTGCGTTTTGCCGTCGTCTGTCACAACGTTGATATACAGGTTCGACGCCGAGTCGTCGCCCACGCCGGCCCAGTCGAATTCAAGCACGGGATAGTCCGCGTCGACGTTGATAAGCGGAGTGTGGAGCACGGCCTGCTTGCCTTTCGACGATGTGACACATGCAAATTTGTCGCCTTCGCCGTCTGCGCCGCAGGTTACGCCGCCTTGCGCGCCGGTCACGACCCAGTTGCCGTCCCAGGTGTCAAACACCTCGGCGTTGACCATGGCCGACAGATCGTCGACGCTCTCGTTGAATGTTATCTTCATCGGCAACTCATAGGGCTTGCCGAGAGCTGTGCGCATATGCGTGTAGTCGGCCACGCGAGCGGTGTTATATGCGGCCACCGAAAACCGGTAGAACATATGCTTGTCTGTATTGGGATTTGTCCACTCTGCCGAGGTCTCGTCTGTGAAATCGCCCACGACAATCGGATCCGAGCCATCGTTGGCCGTTACAAGCACGCGATATTTCATTCCCTTGAAAGGACCGAAATCATATCCGTCCTCATCTGTCGAGGGAGCATCCCAGAGAATCGTCACCTTGCCATTTTCCCCTGTCGCCACCGTCACATTCTCGGCCTGGCCGCAGAACGGCAGCGAAACGGCAGCGTTCACCGTCACAGGCTCACTTTCCTTGCCGCCGGCCGTTGCCACGATCGAATAGGCATATTCGCCGGCTGCTTCGGGCGCATCTTCAAATTCCAATTCTTCGCCTGGCGCAACGGCATCCCACACCTTCAAAGACTCGCCGTCGCGGAACAGCTCCATCTTATCCACCGAGGCCAGGACCTCACCGGCAACTGTGGTCGAGGGCACGACAAACTTCACCGTAGCGTTCGGCTCATCAGAGTCCACACGGTACACATCGAACACATCGACAGGAGCCGGAGCATCGGCGTCGAGAGCTCCCGACACGGCGATGCCGCGCACAAGCAGCATATACATGTCGGCATCCGAAACGCCATGCACGCCAAGATAATACTCGCCGTCGGCATCGGCCTTCACTACGACCGTGCGGGGAATTACCTGGTCGTAAACCCAGTCATCCTCCATTGTTATGTCAAATATGTCACCGGCCACGGTCATGCCGTCGGCCGACGCCGTTTTGCCGAAACCAAGTTCGGCTCGTTCGGTACAGCTATATCCTCCGGTGGAAAAATAAACGGTATAGGCGTAATAATTGCCGCCTTCAAGCGTCACCTCGGGTGTGAAAAGCCAATTGTCCGATGCCGTTTCCGCATCAAAAGGAAGATAGAAACAAGGGACGCATCCATATTCCGTTTCACGTGTGCGCCATCCGGTCGCCGTGTTCACATTCTCCGACGAATACAGATAATCGAGTTCGGCATCGAAGAAAAAGTCATCGAACATTTGTGTGAACGGAACCGACAGTGTTCCGTCGGCCACCACGGCGCGCGAAGGCATCGATGCCTTGCCCACCGCCTTGCCGCCTCCGGCAAGAGCCTCACGCTTGGCGGCCTTGTCGACAGCCATATGCCGTTTGTCAACAACCGCCGAAGCCATCACAGCAGAACCGCACACCAATGCGGCGCATCCCACTGCCCATAAATTCCGTTGGGTAATTTTTTTCATAGAGATTTATTTTTTGTTAGGTAAATTCATCATCGGTCCAAATTGCAGGAACGCGAGCCTTGCAGGAACGCGAGCCTCCGGCTTGCGAAAGAATCCCTCGGCCACCGTGCCTCGCGTTTCAACGCGAGGGAGTTCCGGCTCCGCCACACTCCATGCCGCCGAAAAAGATTTTTACCTTGCAAATATATAACCCCATTCCCTATCCAACCTTAAACTATTTTAAGAAATAACCCAAACAACGCACTTTTAATAAAAAAACCGAACATTTTCGCCAATATTTTTATTATTTTTGCAAAAAACCCCAACAATTACTATGGATTATAATCTTACCGAACTACGTGACGCTCTCCGCCGTGAAGGCCTGTATAATCCCTCCGACTCCACCATCGACCTCATCATCAAAAACGGCACGCCCGTTAAATTCAAGAAAAAAGAACTGATTGTCGCGCCCGGCAAAATCGAGACCGATGTCTACGTGATTGCTTCCGGCATTGTACGGGTCGCAAGTTTCGATGGCACAAAAGAACACACATTCGGATTCGGCCTCCCCGGCACTTTCATGCTCTCTCCTCTCGGATTCTTCAGCGGCAACCCGGCCTTCTACTATTTCGAGGCATGCGAGGACTGCGTGCTGCTGCGCTTCTCCAAACAAAAATTCTTAGACCTTACAAAACAATCCCACGACTTCGCGTGCTGGATGCTTCAAATAAGTATCGGACAATTCCACAGCGCCGAAAACAAGGCCTCCATTATGCACGGTTCCGCAAAAGAAAAAATAATCTCATTTCTGAGCAACTATGGAAAGCGCGAACTCACCAAAAAGAATCCCCAATACATAAAACAAGTCCTCCGCCTTCCCGCCAAACTGCTCGCCTCCTATCTCGGCATCACCCCCGAATACTTTTCCAACATCCGCAAACAAATCCAAAAATCCAAATAACCACCCCTCCCCTTTTCCTTAATCTCCACCCGGCAGAAATACCAACCCGGCAGAAACGCCAACCCGGCAGGAACGCGAGCCTCCGGCTTGCGAAAAACCACCCGGCCCCTCCTCGATTTCCCTCGATCTATTTCGATTTCTCTCGATCTATTTCGCCTTCTTTCGCCTCCCCTCGGTTTCCCCTCGCCTTATCGTCCCATCGCCCACTGTGCCCCGCGTTTCAACGCGGGGTGGTCCACCCATCCAGGCATATCGTCTCCAAATCGTCGGGCACAAAGACATTGCCTGAAAAAACGCCCCGCGCCTCGGCTGCATAAGCCTCCTTGCGCTCCGGCAGGCAAGTATCCTCCGTGTGATAAAGCACCAGATTCTCGACATGCAGAGCTTCGGCCACTGCCGCGGCCTCCCGCACCGTCCCGTGATGCTTATGGTGCGCTCCAAACCGCGCCTCATCCCTGTCGAGACAAAACGCCTCGCAAAGCAGCCAGCGCGCCCCCTCCACATAAGGAGCAAGATGCGGCACATAAGGTTCGTCGCCAAGGCACACGACATTGCCGCCCGATGGCAATTGCGCAGAGAACCCCATCTGCGGCTCGTTGGCCGACCGCATGTCAAACACACGCAACGACAGAGCCTCACCAACGCCCACGATATCGCCGTCGGCCACCGTGACAAACGTGGCAGCGCGGGCCAGCACGGCGCGGTAATTCTCCGCGAGCAGATTCGCGCACAGATATTCAAGCACCCCGATACACTTGCTGTTGCCATACACCTTGATTCTGAAATCAGGATTGACAAAGGCATGGACGCACACCATCCTCAGCGCCCACACCACACCAAGAATATGATCGGTATGGGCATGGGTGACAAATATAGCCGACAAATCTCCAAAACCGATTCCGGCCTTTCGGAACTGCGCCAAAATGCCATTGCCTCCCCCGCCGTCGACAAGCAGGCGGTCACTGCCCACTGTCAAGACAAAGCAAGTATTGTAACATTCAGTCACCGTGGCATGCCCCGTGCCAAGCATGAGCAGGCTTGCTTCACATTTTTCCTTTACGTTCATTTCCTCCAATAAATGAGAGAGTTATGAGCAAATTGTTCCACGTGGAACACAATTTAATTACCGTCCCAGCAACAGAAGCAGGATGTTTATATCGGCCGGCGACACGCCGGGAATACGCGACGCCTGCGCTATGGACCGGGGCTGGATACGCGCCAGTTTCTGACGCGCCTCAGTAGAAAGCGCATGAATCGACTCGTAGTCGAATTTTCCGACAAGACTTATATCCTCGAGCCTGCGCACTTTGTCGGCATTGGCCCGTTCGCGGTCGATATACCCCTGGTATTTCACGAGGATTTCTGCCGCCTCGATTATCTCTTCACGGCGGTTGGCCGGGAACGTATCTACCAACGCTTGCAATTCGGGCAATGCGGGAGCGACATCGGCAAACGATATTCCGGGACGGAGAATCACATCTATCAGTTTCACGCCCTGACGCAAGGGTGTGGACCCTTTTGCTTCGAGGATGGCATCGACATCGGCCGCCTTCACCGAGAGGGTGCGTGCCAGCTCGATGAGCGCGTCACGCAAGCGGCGCTTTTCTTCCATCAGGTCATAGCGCTCTTGCGAGGCAAGGCCAAGGCGGAAGGCAAGCGGCGTGAGACGCATGTCGGCATCGTCCTGTCGGAGCAGGATGCGGTATTCGGCGCGTGAGGTGAACATGCGGTAGGGCTCGTCGACACCCTTTGTGACGAGGTCGTCGATAAGCACGCCGATATAGGCGCGGTCGCGCGCAAGGGTGAATTCCTCCTCGCCTTTGGCGCGGAGCGCGGCATTTGCGCCGGCCACAAGGCCCTGCCCGGCGGCCTCTTCATAGCCGGTGGTGCCGTTGATCTGCCCGGCGAAATACAAGCCTGAGACAAGGCGTGTCTCGAGGGTGTGCTTCAACTGCGTAGGATCGAAGAAGTCGTATTCTATGGCATATCCGGGACGATAGATTTGCACATCGGCGAGGGCCGGTATGGATTGGAGCGCGTCGATCTGCACCTGCATCGGAAGCGACGATGAGAATCCGTTGAGATAGAATTCCACGGTGTCGACACCTTCGGGCTCGAGGAAAAGCTGATGCTCGTTCTTGTCGGCAAACGTCACAATCTTGGTCTCGATGCTCGGGCAGTAGCGCGGACCGATGCTTTGAATCTGGCCGTTGTAGAGCGGCGACTCGGGCAAGCCTTGGCGCAAAATCTCGTGTGTCTGCGCGTTGGTGTAGGTTATATAGCAGTCGCGCTGGGGCAGTTCGCGGTGGACCGACGGCAAGTAAGAGAACTTGTGGAAAGTGTCCTCGCCAGCCTGCGGCGTAGTAAGATTCCAGTGCACGGAGCGGCCGTCGATGCGCACGGGAGTGCCGGTTTTCATGCGGTCGGCCCGGAAGCCGAGAGAGATAAGTTGCTCTGTAAGGCCATGGGATGCAGGCTCGGAGATGCGTCCGCCTTTTGTCTTTACGCGTCCCACGTGCATGAGTCCGTTGAGGAACGTGCCGTTGGTGAGCACCACCTGCCGGGCGTGGAACGTGGCGCCCTGGGAGGTGACGACGCCCTCGACATGACCGTCGGCCACGACAAGCCGCTCGACGTGGTCCTGCCAGAGGTCGAGGTTGGGAGTATGCTCGAGAATCTCGCGCCACATGGCGGAGTATCTGTTGCGGTCGGACTGCGCGCGGGGGCTCCACATTGCAGGGCCTTTCGACCGGTTGAGCATACGGAACTGTATGGCGGTGCGGTCGGTGACAATGCCCATCCATCCGCCCATAGCGTCGATTTCGCGGACAATCTGGCCTTTTGCGATGCCGCCGATGGCGGGGTTGCAACTCATCTGCGCCACCTTGTCGAGGTCGAGCGTAATGAGGAGCGTGCGCACGCCAAGCCGTGCGGCGGCCATTGCTGCCTCGCACCCTGCGTGTCCGGCACCGACTACAATAACATCATAGTTGAAATTCATGTTTTATTTCGCATTTGTTCCACGTGGAACACGGTTAAATTGCTAACTGCTTGCGCTTTACGCGCTACACAACAATAATTGTATTTATAAATGTAAGAGAGCGAGAGCATCATTTTCGTGGGCCTCCATTATTTCCCGCTCGCCCGGGCCTTTGTCGTTAATACCGCAAAGGTGGAGCACGCCATGCACGATAACACGGTAAAGTTCGCGGATGTAACGGTCGCCGACGGCATCGGCATTTGACGCCACGGTGTCGAGCGAGATGTACATGTCGCCCGACACCCTTCGGCCGTGGGTATAGTCGAAGGTGATGATGTCGGTGAAATAGTCGTGATTGAGGAATTGGCGGTTCACTTCAATAATCTTAGGGTCATCACAGAAGATGTATGTGAGGTCGCCCATAATTTTGCCATGGTTTTTTACCACCTCGGCCAACCACTCCCCTACCCTATCGTAGTCGATGGCGGGAAGCGCGACATTTTCGCATGTGTATTGTATCATTGCCGGTAGAGTGAGATTATTGTGCAAAATTACAAAAATTTATCGTGCATCGGCCCGTCGCCACAAAAAATTGCGCCCCTCATTCTATTTCGGACCAAGCCCCGAATGTTAATTTTCACCCTAATTCAGTATCACCCAACAAAATACGCTAATTTTACCGCCGCGAGATTTCAAAATTCCACTAAAATCCGATAATCTATCGGGGATTTTAAATTCTCAAAAGCATTTTCACCAACCGCAAATTTCTGTTTTACGTTAATGGCCACGAATGAGCTGTTAATCCTTTAACCGCAAATTTCACAAATTACATAAATTTCGCAAATTCCAAAAATTTTAATTTTAGGTGAGTGGCCGGGAGTCGATAGTTTTTTCTTCATTAATTTTAGATTCTTAAAAACGTCTTGCAATCAAAATAAATTTGTATATTTGTAAAAAATATCCCGACACAAAAATAAAGCGAATACGCAACACACAAATAATTCGGACAAGGCGCATGTATATTTGCCTTACGGAACTATTTCTCATATAAATATACCTTGAATAACTTCAAATGAATTTAACCATTATTTAAAATCATCGTCATGTTAGAATTAAGTCCGTCGCAGCAGCAGGCTGTGGATGAGTTTAAGAGATTTATGTCTTCCGATAATCAGGTGTTCATGCTCAAAGGAGCAGCGGGTACGGGCAAAACCACTCTTATAATCGAGTTCCTAAAAATAATTGAAGCCGATAAAAGACCGGTGGTATTGATGGCTCCGACCGGACGGGCAGCGCATATCCTAGGCAAGAAGACCAACAGGTCGGCATATACGATACACAAAAGCATTTATTCGCTGACTAAGGTTAAGCCTATTAAGATTGAAAAGGAGGAAGAGGACGACGGAGGACTACATTCCAAATTTGACATTAGAAAAAACAAGAGCTTACCTAATGAGGTGTATATCGTGGACGAGGCATCAATGGTTTCGGACGCGTTTTCCGAAAGCGAGGCGTTCACATTCGGCTCAGGCTATTTGCTAACGGATTTGTTTGATTATGCGCGTGGTCGCAAAATAGTGTTTGTCGGCGACTATGCCCAGCTCCCCCCTGTGGGGATGAATTTCTCACCGGCTTTGAGCAAGGGTTATTTAGAGCATAAATTCTCCTGCAAAATAACTGAAATAATGCTTCGGGAAGTGTTGCGCCAACAAGAGGGAAGCGCCATGCTTGCCAACTCCACTCGAATCCGAGACAATATAGAGAATGGAATATTTATAGAATTCCGTGTTGACGACGGCAAAGACACATTTGCCGAGAACAACAATCTTCTGTGGCCGTACTATAAATTGTCGCAAGATAAGCCGAGCGTAAAGTCGGCTGTGATTGCCTATACCAATGCACAGGCTTTGCAATATAATCTGGCTATCCGACGACATTATTTCGGGGAGAACGCACCACGATTGCAGCCTGGAGACTTGCTGATGATCGCCCGCAACAATTATGCTTACGACGAAGAATTGTTCAACGGAAATATCGTACTTGTGGAGGCTTGCGTTTCTGACGGAGAGGTTGAGACAAGACATGTCGGCGTTAAAACAAGCAAAGACAATGTGGTAAGCGTCGACCTTCGGTTTCGCAAAGCCACAATCAAGTTCGCGGCCCGAGGCAAGGCTGTGAGCATGACCGTAATGCTTCTTGACAACTTTCTTGATGACCCAGACGGATCGGTGGGAGGCACACTGGCACGAGCATTGATTGTAGACTTCGAGAAACGGCTTCCGAGTGAAATAAAGAGCCGTCTGCCGGAAATAAAACGGTTGATGAGAAGCCAAAAGGAGCTTACGACGGAACAGCAGGAGTTGCTTGACGCGTATACGAATAAACTCCATTACGATCCATATTACAACGCTGTGGTGTGCAAATATGGCTACGCCATGACCTGTCACAAAGCCCAAGGCGGAGAATGGGACAATGTGTTTGTAGATATGAGCCGAATTGGAGGCACGGCCAACGAGAATTATTTCCGATGGGCATATACGGCGTTGACTCGAGCATCCGAACAGCTTTGGCACTATCGTGCCCCCGAGTTCAGTTATATCAGCAATCTCGTAATAGAGGAAATAAAACCGGCCGGCAATCTCAAAACAAGTGTTTACTCCGAGGAAGGAGATTTTTGTGGTGCAAGGTTTGCCAGGATACAAAAAATATGCGAAGAAATGGGTATGACAGCATCGGAAGACAGGTCGCGTGCATATCAGCACCGCATTACAATAACCGATGATGGAAGCAACTCTGCGGCATTTAACCTATGGTATAAAAACAAAGGATACAGCGATCGGGAATCGAAGCCTGAGGCAACATCGGAAAGTTTTCTGGCTACTTGCAAAGAGATAATTAACAAGTCTCTTGCGCCGGCCGACGTGCCATTCAAAGCTCCCGAACGGCCATTTGCGGAAAAACTCGCCGAATTTATAAAAAACCAAATACATGAACTCGATATCCAGTTACTTGACATAGCGCAAGAACAATATCAAGATGTGTATCACTTGAAAACGGACGGAATAGCGACAGTCGCGTTGTTTTATACCGACAGAGGAAATTATACATATATGCGCCTGTTGAGCACATTAGGTAAAGATGATGCCAAACTGGAAGCGCTGCGCCAACGGTTTTTATAGAGATTTCGACCTCCCGGCTTAGATACGCAGAGTTCCGTGGCTCTTGAAACGGAGTCGCGAACCTTGCAATGTTGCAACGATAATATGATTGCAAACACATCGCCGAGATATAATATTGCAAGCATAAATAAGGCAATCAGGAAATATATAAATTTGCATGTAGAAAAAAATCCAAACCATATCAAGAAATGAATATTCCGGAGATAAAACAAATAGAGAGGGCCGGACACATTGAAGAGGCGCTAAATGAGTACAAAACTCTGCTGATAGCGTTTCCGGGTGATCGTGAAACGCGGACAGCCATGTCATGGTGTCTGAAATTGATTGCCTCAGAAGCGTCTAAGAAAAAAGACACAGAGCGGTTTGTGCAGGTTTTCGAGGACCTTGCGTCACTGAATCTCGCAGAAATCGACATGGTGTCGATGGCCAACCGGTTCTCATGGGAAATAAAAACGCTATTCGACGCGTTGAAAAATGAGCCAACAAGGCTTGTAGATGTGGCCAATCGTTTAAACGTGATATTGCCATGCCTGTCCTTCAAGCGTCCTGATAAGTATTATACACTGCTTGCTGATGCATTTTTAAAAGTAAAAGGACCACAGGGGGCTGTATGGGATGGGTTTGCGGATTTCATGGACTGGTTCGGGTTTGACAACCTTCGAGATGAGGACTATGAACGTATTCCGCTAAAACAAGCCGGACAGAGTCTTGTATCGATAGCGGAGCGGGTGCACAGTTCGTATTTCAAAGTGCTTCGAAACCGCATAAAAAACAATTTAGCATCGACCGAAGCCGTGGAGCGTTTTATAGACAGGCTTACGGCATTGAACAATACACATCCTGAATATCAGTATACGCTTTATCATAAATCATTGCTTTTAATGGCATTGGGGAGAAAGCGTGAGGCACTTGACAGCGTGCGTCCATTTGTATGGAGAAAGCAGAGCGAGTTCTGGGTATGGGATGTACTATGCGACTGTGTTGACGATGACGAGACAAAACTGTCGTGTTGCTGCCGTGCACTTATGAGCAAGACCGAGCCGGGTTTTTTAGTGCGTGTACAGTTGAAAGCGTCACAACTCATGCATAACCTTGGCTACGATGGTAATGCCAAGTACGAATTACAGTCGATGCAGAAGGCTTATGCAGACAATGGCTGGAGAGTGCCCAGTGAGGCCATCGAATTATCTCGAGAAGAGTGGTTTGTCTCTGCAGAGGCACCAGAAAGCAACAAGAGATTTTACGAATTGTATCTGGAAAAATCAGAGGATTTATTGTATTCAGGAGTTCCGGAAGTGGCAGTGCTGGCAACTTACGTCAACCGCGAAAAGCGTGTTTTCAGATTTGCAACATCCGATAGGCAACAAGGAGTATCTTCCACAAAAAAAATCAGACAGCACATTTCAGTAAACAGGATTTATCTTGTACGCATCGACGGCAATATCGACGAGAAGAACACCAAGATATTAACATGTCGGGAGGCCACGGATATAAGCCCTTATGCAGATGTCTTATTCAAAAAAATCGATGGGGTGCTTCATTTACGCGAAGGCAACGAATACGGGTTTGTCGGCAACATATATGTCGACAAGGGGCTTTTGCCTGATGGAGTGTCGAACGGAACACGGGTAAGCGGCACGGCGATATTATCGTTTAACCGCAAAAAGGCATCTTGGGGCTGGAAGGCGCTTATTATAAAAATATAACATACAATAAATTACAGATAATATGGATAATGTTTTTGATAGTTTAAAGTCATCTGGTGACAATTCTGACTTTTAATGAAAAACGATTATATTATAATCCAATAATTGTTTAATGCTCACTTTAATAGCCTGCATTGCTTTCACCTCGGAGAGGCACGAGTGGGCGGGATTTTTCGCAAGACGGAGGCTCGCGTTCCTGCCGGGTGGATGGGGTGGGAAGTGGATTTTTTTTGTATTTTTGCAGGGTATTTATTTTTTTATTATGGAGGATTTATTGGAAAGGTGGCAACGCGAACTCAGGGAGTGCGCGTCGGAGGCTAAGGCCGGCGATCTGGCTCGTTTTTTTAAGACGGGCCAGGGGGAGTATGGCGAGGGGGATGTGTTCGCGGGGATTGTGGTGCCGGATTGCCGGAAGGTGTCGGCAGCGTATGCCGACGCGCCTTTTGAGGTGATCGGCGAGATGCTGAGCCATGAGGTGCATGAGTTTCGCCTGGGCGGACTGCTTGCGCTGGTGAGGCGTTATGCGTCGGCGCGCAACCGCGAGGACCGTATCGACATTAGCCGTTTTTATATCGAGCATGCCGGCTGTGCCAATAATTGGGATTTGGTGGATTTGTCGGCGCCTTATATTCTCGGCTGTGAGCTTGTGGAGGGGCGCGGACTTGACATAATCGAGGGGCTGACGGCGAAGGGTGATTTGTGGAGCCTGAGGATTGCGGTGGTGTCGACTTTGGCATTGATACGGCGCGGACGTTTTGAGTTGACGCTGCGTCTTGCCGAGGGGCTCGTGGGGCATGAGCATCAGCTGTTGCAGAAGGCGTCGGGATGGATGCTGCGCGAGGTGGGCAAGCGCGACATGGAGACGCTGCGCGGGTTTCTGCGCGGGAATGTGGGGCGGATGTCGGCCACGGCTCTTAGCTATGCCACGGAGAAGATGCTGAAGCCTGAGCGCGAGTATTGGCGCGGGCGGCGCAAGGCGGGGATGTGATGGAAAATATTTTGATTAGCCGGTATTTGTCGCCGGCCGGCGAGATGATAATCGGCGCGCATGGCGGGGAGGTGTGTATCTGCGATTGGGCTGTGGAGAGCAGGCGCGGCCGAATCGACGGGCGCATCTGCCGGAGGCTTAACGCGGAGCTTGCCGAGGGGATGACGGATGTGACGGCCCGGACGATTGCAGAGCTTGACGAGTATTTTGCCGGGATGAGAAGAGAGTTTACGGTGGGGGTGCGCCTTACAGGGTCGGAGTTTCAACGCCGCGTGTGGCAGGAGCTGACGCGGATCGGGTATGGCACGACGGTGACATATGGCGAGCTGGCGCGGCGCATCGGCAATCCGAAGGCTTTGCGGGCTGTGGCCGGGGCCTGCGGGGCCAACGCCTTGTCGATACTTGTGCCGTGCCACCGCGTGACGGGCGACGGCGGACGGCTCACGGGTTATGCGGGCGGGGTTGCGGCCAAAAGTATGCTTCTGGGGATTGAGGGCGTGGGGGCGCAACGGGAAAGGTTGCGCTGCGGAGGAGAAAAAATTTTTTGAAAATTTGGCGAAGTAAAGGGAATTTTTGTAAATTTGTCGGTAATTTTTTATAAAAATGGAATATATCAAGTCAAAAATCCGGGATGTATATGATTTCCCGGCCAAGGGTGTGATTTTCAAGGATCTGACCACTGTATTCAAGGATCCCCGCGCCCTGCATATCATAGGATGGGATCTTTCGCAGCTTTACCGCGACAAGGGCGTGACCAAGGTTGTGGGCATCGAGTCGCGCGGATTTATCGGCGGTTCGATTCTTGCCTTCGAGCTTGGCGCGGGTTTTGTGCCGGCACGCAAGCCGGGCAAGCTGCCTGCCGACACTGTGCGCGCAGAGTACAAGAAAGAGTATGGCGTGGATGTGATCGAGATTCACCGCGACGCGATAACAGAGGACGACATTGTGGTAATCCACGACGACGTGCTTGCAACGGGCGGAACTATGGCAGCCGTGTACAAGCTGGTAGAAAGCATGCATCCGAAGAAAATATATGTGAATTTCATAATCGAGCTCACCTCGCTCAACGGCCGCGAGCATCTGCCCCAGGATGTGGAAGTGACGTCGTTGATAGCATATTGAGGCGATGGCATCGATATTGATAGTCGGAGCCGGAGGATTTATCGGCGGTTTCATAGCCTCGGAGGCTCTTCGCCGGGGCTATGACACGTGGGTGGCTGTGCGCGAGACTACATCGCGCCGTTATCTAAGCGACGAGCGTCTTCATTTCGTGGTGCTTGACTACAACGACGGCGACTCGATGGCCGAGGCTCTGCGCGAGGCCGCGCCGCCACAGGGGCACTGGGATTTCATAATCTGGAACCTGGGGGCTACCAAGTGTGCCAATTTTGCCGATTTCAACAGGATAAATTTCGTGTATCTCCGCACGTTTCTCGACGTGATAGAGGATGCGCGGATGGTGCCCGACCGTTTTCTGTTTATGAGCTCGCTCAGCGCACTGGGGCCTTGGGACGAGGCGGGGTACAGCCCGGCCACATCGAAGACCATCCCTCAGCCTAACACGCGCTACGGACTGTCGAAAATCAAGGCAGAGACGCTGCTCGACACGCGTCCTTACCTGCCATGGGTGATTTTCCGCCCCACGGGCGTGTACGGGCCTCACGAGCAGGACTATCTGATGATGATAAAGAGCATCGACGGCGGCATCGACCCGGGCATGGGCTACCGCAAGCAGATGCTCACCTTTGTCTATGTCGAGGACCTTGTCAACGCCATGTTCGACGCCCTTGCCGCTCCTGCCGGGGCGGTGCTTCACAAGAAGTATATCATTTCTGAGCCCCGGAGCTACACGCAGCGCGAGTTTCGCGCGATAGTGAAGCGCGCGCTCGGCAAGCGGTTTGTGATGCCGTTGAAACTGCCGATGTGGGCCGTGTATGCCGCGTCGTGGGTTGCGGAGAAGTGGGGCGTGGCCAAGATGCGCCCGTCGACTCTCAACCGCGACAAGTACCGCATAATGAAACAGCGCAACTGGAATTGCGATGTGTCGGATGCCGTGCGCGACTTCGGGTTCTCGCCTCGCTTTTCGCTTGAACGCGGCATTGGCGAGACGGTGAAGGCCTACCTTTCCGAAAAGGATAAGGGATAAAGGATAAGGTCTTTAAGGACTTTAATGGCATTAAGGGCTCTAATAAATTTAATCAATTATGGGCGACAAGCTGCCGGAGAATCCGATGCCGGCGTGGATGAAAATATTGATTGTGGCGTTGGCGCTGCCGGTGGCGGGGTTTCCGCTGCTGCTTGCCGGCGCCCCGGCCGACAGTATGGCGAGGCTGCTTGTGTGGTTTTATCCGGCATATGTGGCGGCTTCGGCCGTGTGCGCGTGGATTTGCTACGGACAGCGGCCCGAAGTGACGTGGATTTTGCTCGTGTTGATGGTCCTGAGCCATTTTTCGATATATTACCTGGCGTTGGGCCAGTAGATTAGCCGGACGCACGCGCCGTGCGTCCCTACATTCAAACAATTAATTGAGTTATGACAGAATTCAGCAAGCGATTTAAAGACCCGCAGGTGTGGGGATTTTTTGTATCGGTGGCAGTGATGGCGTTGCTGGCCATTGTATTTTTCTACCCCGACAACTTCGAGGGCAACACGCTGATGCAAAGCGACATACAACAAGGTCTCGCCAACGGGCACGAGGGCCAGGCATATGAATCGGCCACGGGCGAGAAGGCCTTGTGGACCAATTCGCTGTTTGGCGGCATGCCCACGTTCCAGATTTCGCCGAGCTATCCGTCGAACTCGCTGTTTGTTTGGCTCAACAAGGTGTACGGCCTTGGGCTGCCGTCGCCGTCGAACTTGCTGTTCATGATGATGTTCGGCTTTCTTATCTTGCTCTATTGCATGAAGATGCGATGGTATTACGCGCTGATAGGAGCCGTGGCCTGGGGCTTTTCGTCGTACTACATAATAATCATAGGGGCGGGGCATATATGGAAATTTGTGACCTTGGCCTATATCCCGCCCACGATAGGCGGGCTAGTGCTGTGCTACCGCGGCCGCTACGTTGCCGGAGCGGCTCTCACGGGGCTTTTCGCCATGCTGCAACTCAACGCCAACCACCCGCAGATGACATATTACTTCGGGTTTGTGATGGCCGGACTTGCCATAGCTTTCCTTGCGGAGGCCGTGCGCGGCAAGAAAGTGAAACAATGGGCCATAGGCACCGCCGTGGCCGCCGGCGCCGGACTGCTCGGCGTGGGGGCAAACCTGCCGTCGCTCTACAACACATATGAATATGCCAAGGAAACAAAGCGCGCGCAGTCGGAACTGACGCCGCTTGCCGCCGCCGAAGACATCGCGGCTCCGGCCGAACGCCCCACCGGGGGCCTGCCCAAGGGCGATATCGTGAACTGGAGCTACGGCGGACCGGAGATGATGACGCTGCTTGTGCCCAACGCCAAGGGCGGCGCCACGATGAAGCCGGAGAAAGGCGGACATGTGCCCATGACGCTCGACCGTCTCGACGGATCGCGCGAGGCCGCCGGAGCCGACCTGCATCAGTTCCTGCAATATTTCCCGCAGTATTTCAACGACTCGGAGGGCACCAACGGCCCGGTGTATGTGGGCGCGCTGATATGCGCCCTGTTCCTGGCCGGATGCTTTGTGGTGCGCGGGCCCATGAAATGGGCGCTTGTCGTGCTCACGGCCCTGTCGATGCTGCTCGCGCTTGGGCGCAACTTCGAGTCGCTGACCGATTTCATGATATATAACTTCCCGATGTACAGCAAATTCCGCGCTGTGGAGTCGATACTCGTAATTGCTGAATTCACGATGCCGCTGCTTGCCGTGCTGGCTCTGGCCCGACTGCTCGAGCGCGACGACAGCGACCGCCGTACACGGATGTATTTTTACGCCACATTCGGCGTGACAGCCGGCCTCAGCCTCCTCCTGTACCTTGCTCCTGGCATGCTCGGCCCGATGCTCACGACGGGCGAAAACGCCACGCTCATGGAGTTTGCGCAGCAGGACGCTCAGGCTGCCCACCGCCTCACGGAAGCCATCGCGGAGCTGCGCGCCGACATGGTGTCGGCCGACGCGCTACGCTCGTTTTTCATAATCGTGCTTGGCTTTGCCGCCATCGAGCTTTACCGCCGCGGCAAGCTCACTAAGGCCGTGGCCGCCGGCGCTGTGGGCGTGATTGTGCTTGTCGACCTCTACACCGTGGACCACCGCTATGTGTCGCACGACTCGTTTATGCCTGCCGACCACCGCACGGCGTCGGAAAGCACGTTCGCGCCCGACGAAATCGACCGGGCGATACTGGCCGACACGGCGCAGTCCTTCCGCGTGCTCGACCTGCCGGGCTTCTACCAGGCCGGACGGTCGTACCATCACAAGATGATTGGCGGCTACCACGCGGCCAAGCTCAACCGCTACGAGGACCTGATCCAGCGGCGCATGAACCACATGATGCAAGCCGGATACATGCCCGAGCTGTATGTCGACTCGCTGCGCGCGCAGTTCCCGGCCGAGGACCAGGAGATAATCGACCAACTGCTTGCCGACTACCGCGTTATGGATATGCTCAACGCCAGATATATCATCACCGGCGACAAGAACCGTCCGCTGCTGCTCAACACCAATGCCCTTGGCAACGCCTGGTTTGTCGACAATGTGGCGTTTGTCGACGGCGCCGATGCCGAAATGGCCGCCCTCGGCACCCTCGACCCGAGGCATCAGGCCGTGGCCGACCGCCGGTTTATGGAAGCGTTCGGCTCCGACATAGTGGCTCCGACAGCCGGCGACACAATCTCGCTTACAACTTACACGCCCAACCGCCTCACCTACTCGGTGACGACGCAGAAGCCGGCGCTGGCCGTATTCTCCGAAGTATGGTTCCCCTGGGGCTGGAAGGCCACGATAGACGGCGCCGAGGCTCCGCTCGGGCGCGTCAACTACATACTTCGCGCCATGCGCGTGCCCGCCGGCCACCACACGGTGGAAATGGAGTTCGACCCCGCGTCGCTTCACACCACCGGAGCAGTGGCCTACGCCTGCGTCACGCTCATCTATCTGCTTGTGATAGGGGCCGCCGGCTTGTGGTATATGCAGACATGTGGGAGCAGACACAAAAACAAGGCTTGACATGGGATTATTCTCACGCCTGAGACATAGCCGCGGATTCGGGATTCATTCGCCGTTTGCCTACCGTTTCCTCACCGAGGTGCTCCGCGACAGCGGGATGTATTACGGCCATGAATGTCTCGGACGGCGCGAGCGTCTGCTCGGACGCCTGCGGGCTTTTGTCGACCCCATGCAGCTCGCTCCGCTTGCCGGAGTGCGTCCGGTGGAAGTAGTGATTTTAGGCCCTGCAAGCGCGTTTGACGCCGAATTGCCGGAAAACACTATATATTACGCCGACACGCGCGACGAGGCCATAGAGGTCCTTGACGCGCGTCTCGACGCGCTCGGCTTCGGCATCACGTTCCGTTCGCAGAGCGGAGCAAGCGTTATAGTGCCTTTCCGGAGGCTTCCGAGGCAGGTAATCGAGACGCGGTTTTAGCCCCCGCGTTGAAACGCGGGGCACAGTGGCACGGTGGCTTGGAAAAAATTTTTATATGTTTTATAACATAGTTTTAAAACATTTTGTAACTTTGCGGCGTTTTAATGATGTGACAACAAGTAAACCGAATGTTTAATTTAAACCCTAACGGTTATGTTTCAACAAATTAAGAGAGCCGCAAAATGGTATTTCAATCACGTGGCGGCATGTTATGAATGGTCGCGGATACCCGACAGTGAAAAATTTTGAACAACAGTAAACAAAACATTTAAGGCCATAAAGGCCTTTAAGGTCATTAAAGTCGATAAAGATTTTAATGACCTTATTTGTTTAGTTAAAAATAATTAAAACGAGGGACATAAAGGTGTTTTTTTGTATATTTGCGAATGTAATTGGTGGAGTAGGCCCATAAGCCACGATAGCATATTTGCGCGTGCAGGGCCGCCGGCATCAATAATGCCTCTCCCCTTCCCCGGCCTCGGCCGGCAACCATGATAATAAAAAAACAACATAATGACAAGTAGATGGAATTACTTGCCTCAATCAAACGACAACGACCTAAATGACAATGAATTATCCAGGAGATTCGCGAAGTGTCCGCCGGTAGCGGACTTGCTGTTGCAACGCAACATACACAACGTGGCGGAGGCGGAACGATTTTTCCACCCTTCGCTGCGCGACTTGCACGATCCGTTTTTAATGGATAATATGGACGTTGCTGTGGAGCGGCTAAACCGCGCCATGGGGGCGAAAGAAAAAATCATGGTTTACGGCGATTACGACGTAGACGGCACCACTGCCGTCTCTTTGGTGTATCGCTATCTCCAGAATTTTTATTCAGAAATTGACTATTACATACCCACGCGCTACGACGACGGCTACGGAATCACCAACAAAGTGATCGACGAGGCCGCCGAAAAGGGTGTGAAGCTGATAATAATACTCGACTGCGGCATAAAGGCAATCGAGGAAATCCGTTATGCCAAGACGTTGGGCATCGACTTCATAATCTGCGACCACCATGTGCCCGACGACGAGCTGCCGCCGGCCGCGGCCATCCTCAACCCCAAGCTCGAAGGCTCGCACTACCCCTGCCCTCACCTCTCGGGATGCGGAGTGGGCTACAAGCTCATGCAGGCGTTCTCGATAAGCAACGGCATTGGCACCGCCGAACTCGAAGGCATGCTCGACCTTGTGGCCGTGTCTATCGCCGCCGACATCGTGCCTATGGTAGACGAGAACCGCGTGATGGCCTATCACGGCCTGAAACGGCTGAACACGAATCCCAACCTCGGGCTCCGCGCCATAATACGCACCTGCGGCATGAGCGGCAAGGAAATAACCATTTCCGACGTGATTTTCAAAATCGGGCCGCGCATCAACGCCTCGGGGCGCATGCAGAGCGGCTCGGAAGCCGTGGAGCTGCTCACCGCCCGCGATTTCAAGGAAGCCTCGCGCCTGAGCCAGGCCATCGACCAATATAACAAGGACCGCAAGCAGCTCGACAAGCAAATCACCGAGGAGGCCAACGCCATACTCGAAGCCCGCGGCGAGATGAACTCGCACAAGAAAACCATTGTAATCTACAACAAGGACTGGCACAAGGGCATTATCGGCATCGTGGCCTCGCGCCTTACCGAGCTGCATTACAAGCCTTCGGTGGTGCTTACCTTGGCCAACGGCCTTGCCACTGGCTCGAGCCGCTCGGTGCAGGGTTTCGACATATACAGCGCGGTCGACGCCACGCGCGACCTGCTCGAAAACTTCGGAGGCCACACATATGCCGTGGGTCTCTCGATGAAAGAGGAGAACATCCCCGAATTTACCCGCCGCTTCGAGGAATATGTGGCCGCCAACATCACCGACGAGCAGCAGACGCCGCAACTCGACATCGACGCCGTGATCACGTTCTCGGAGATTACCAACGAGTTTGTATCCACGCTCAATCTTTTCAACCCGTTTGGCCCCGGCAACCAGAAGCCGGTGTTCTGCACGCGCCGTGTCACTGACTTCGGCACGAGCCGTCTTGTAGGCCACCAGCTCGAGCACATCAAGCTCGAAATAGTGGACGACACCTCGGGCAAGGTGCTCAACGGCATAGCTTTCAACATGAGCGAGTATTTCGAGCACATACATTCGGGCAAGCCGTTCGACATCTGCTACACCATCGAGGAAAACCGCCACCGCAACGCCACATCCACAATCCAGCTTCTCGTTAAGCAGATACACACCTCGAAATAACTAAGCCTGATATGGAAGACGTATCACGTTGTAGGGACGCACGGCTCGTGCGTCCGCGCCAAAGCGTTTTAACAAATTAATTAACATCATTTCGCAACGGACGCACGAGCCGTGCGTCCCTACACTCAAACCATAAATTCCTCTTGTTAATTTCAGCTATTCACGTAAAATAAACGTCGATATTTACCCCTCCGGCAGGCATGAAAGACGAGGCCACAGGCATATTAAAGGACTTTTGGGGCTACGACGCGTTCAGGCCGCTGCAATGGGACATAATCGAGGCCGTTCTCGCCGGATGCGATGTGCTCGGGCTCATGCCCACGGGCGGCGGCAAGTCGATATGCTTCCAGGTGCCGGCGTTGATGCGCGACGGCCTCACGATAGTGGTGACGCCGCTTATCTCGCTGATGAAAGACCAGGTCGACAACCTGCGCCGGCGAGGCATACGCGCCTATGCCCTCCACGGCGGCATGTCGCTGTCGGAGACCCGGCTGGCCTACGACCGATGCCGTCTGGGGAAAACAAAATTGCTATATGTGTCGCCCGAGCGCCTTGGCGTGGCCAGGTTTCTCGAAGCCGCCGGCGAGTGGGATGTGGCCACGATAGTGGTCGACGAGGCCCACTGCATCTCGCAGTGGGGCTACGACTTCCGCCCGTCGTATTTGCAGATAAACAAATTGCGGAGCCTCTTTCCCGAGGCCAACGTGCTGGCTCTCACGGCCTCGGCCACGCCCGAAGTGGCCGCCGACATCAAGCGGCAGTTAGGGTTCCGCCCCGGCAGCCGCGAATTTGCCATGAGTTTCAGCCGCGCCAACCTGAGCTATGTGGTGCGTTACGACGAAGGCAAGGAGAGCAAACTGCTCAATGTGCTGGAATGTACCGTCGGCACGGCTATCGTGTATGTGCGCTCGCGCAAGAAATCGGCCATGCTGGCCGAATTGCTCGACAAAAACGGCATATCGTCCACTTTTTACCATGCCGGACTCGAGCCGCACGAAAAAGAACAGCGTCAAAACGCCTGGAAAGACGACCGCGTGAGGGTGATTGTGGCCACAAATGCCTTCGGCATGGGCATCGACAAGCCCGATGTGCGCACAGTGATTCACTACGACATACCCTCGTCGCTCGAGGAGTATTATCAGGAGGCGGGACGCGCCGGGCGCGACGGAAAGCCGTCGTATGCCGTGGTGATAGCGTCGAAAGCCGACAAAGGCGTGCTCTCGCGCCGCCTTTCAGAATCCTTCCCCGATAAAGAATTTATCCGCCGAGTCTACGAGCTGGCGTGCGTGTTCTGCGACATAGCCGTAGGGGCCGGACGCGAGACCGTCCACGATTTCAACATGGCCCTCTTCTGCCGCCGGTTCTCATTGCCGGCAGCGTCCGTGTATTCCGCGTTAAGGATACTTGGCCGCGCGGGCTATCTGGAATATATCGAGGAAGTGAACTCCCGGGCCCGCGTGATGATAACCGCGCCCAAATCGGAGTTTTACAGCCTCAGCCTCGACCCGGTCACCGATGCCGTGTTCACGGCCTTGCAGCGCATGTACACCGGCCTGTTTGCCGACTTCGTGCCCATCGAGGAGACGGCCCTGTCGCTGCGCGCCGAGGTGCCGGCCGAGCAAGTGCATGAGAGCCTTCTGCTCCTGGGCCGCATGAAAGTGCTGCAATATATCCCCAAGCGCATCACCCCCTACCTCTACCTGCCCGGCGACCGCGAGGAGACGCGCCACATCCTGCTCCCCAAAGCCGTGTACGAAGACCGCCGCGAGGCCATGTCCCGCCGCATAGAGGCAATGAAACGGTTTGTGTTTTCCGACGACACATGCCGCTCGCAGACGCTCCTGGCATATTTCGGCGAGAACGCGGCCGGGCCGTGCGGATGCTGCGACGTGTGCCGCGAGCGTATGCGCGCCACATCGCCGGCCGAAATCGAAGAAACGGTAATGGCCGCGCTGCGCTCGTTACCTTCGGGCGGCTCGGTGGCCGACATAGCGCGCGCCTTAGGGCGCAACACGCGCTCCATAGCCACGGCTGCCCGCGCCCTCGCCGACAAAGGCCTCGTGCGCCTCGACGGCACAAAAATCACTTTGGCAAAATGACGACGCGGTCGGATTTGCCGAACATGCCCAAAACCAGCCTCATCACTTTTTCGTCGACGGCGACGCATCCGGCGGTGGAGGGTTTCGTCCCTTTACAGTGGAAGAAGATGTTGGAGCCGAGGCCGGGGATACACTCTTTGTTGTAGTCGAGGGCGAGGCCGTAGTTATATTCCGGGGCATATTCTATCATATGCTCGCCTTGGCGCGGACCGCCCTGCGAGGCATCGATAATCTTGTTATAGAACTCGCATACGGAATCGACGGCATAGGTGTTTTCGTCGATATGGGTATATTCAATCCGGCACGACTGCGGCTTTACAAAAATACCGAAAGCAGAGAGTATGCCGAAGTCGCCGAGCGGAGTCATGCCGTCGCCCTCCTTTTTGTCGGCGGTGAAGCCGTTGCGGCCGATAAAAGCATCGGATTCGCGCACGATATTCCATTTCACCGAATCGGAATCCTTGGCGTAGATGCTCACACGGGCGTCGGAGCCGCCCAGGCACTGCACGACGGCGATATGGCGAACCGAGTCGACATCGAGATACTTATCGAGAACATTGTCGGAGGCTGTATCGTGATTGCCGCAAGAGAAAAGCGTCAAAATAGCGGCAAGCGCTACCGTAAGAGAAAATTTAGTCATATCAAATGTTTTTTCATGACAAAAGTACTAAATAAAATGAAAACACAGCAGGAATAAAAAAAATTTGGGAAAGTTTTTGGAATTGGGCGAAAGTGATTAATTTTGTGAACTGATATTCACATAATCAACCTTCATCAACATTCGGAGATGGCATTGTCGAAAACCAAACTTTGGGTCACGGCCAAAGACTACATTTTCATCACGCTCGGAATAGCCCTATACGCTTTCGGATTCTCAGCGTTTATCTTTCCCGAGAAAGTCGTGATCGGCGGCCTCGCCGGTGTGGGCACAATCATTTATTTTCTCACAGGCATACCTGTGGCTGTGAGCCAGTTTGGCATAAACATGGCCCTGTTGATGATGGCCTACCGCATTGTGGGCAAGCAGTTTGTGCTCGGCACAATCTACGGCGCGACAATGATTTCGGTGTTTGTGGGCATCTTCACGCCCTTGTTCGAAGGCGGCTTCACCCACGAGCCGTTTATGAACATCACCATCGGCGGCGTGCTCTGCGGCCTGGGCATAGGCACGGCTTTCGTGCACAACGGCTCGTCGGGAGGCACCGACATCATAGCCGCCATGGCCTCGAAGAAATCAAATGTGAGCATCGGCCGCATGATGCTCTACACCGACGTGGTGATTATCTCGTCGTCGTTCTTCCTTTTCCACCATCTCGACAAAATGGTGTTCGGCTTCGTGGTGCTCTTCCTGGTGTCGTATATGGCCGACCTTGTGGTGAACACCAACCGCCAGGCCGTGCAATTCACCATATTCTCGCGCCACTGGCAGGAGATAGCCACCGCCATCAACAACGACGCCCACCGAGGCTGCACCGTGCTCAACGGCATGGGCTTCTACTCCAAGGGCGAGGTAAAGATACTGCTGGTGATGTGCCGCAAAATCGAGTCTGTGACAATCTCGCGCATCATCAAATCAATCGATCCCGACGCCTTCGTGACGCAAGCCAACGTCAACGGCGTCTACGGCAAAGGCTTCGACGAGCTGAAAGTGAAGATAGCCTCGACCCATCCGAAGCCGTCGTCGACCATCCAGGACAACATAGCCAAAGACGTCCTGGCCGACCGCCGTCGCTAAAATCAACGATTAGAAATGACTGATAATAAGAATTTTGACATATTTGACAGGGAGCATCTTTGGCATCCTTACACTTCTACAATCGACCCGCTCCCGACTTATAAGGTCGACAGCGCAGAGGGCTGCGTGATAAGACTGGCCGACGGCACTGAACTGATCGACGGCATGTCGTCGTGGTGGTGCGCCATCCACGGCTACAATCATCCGGCCCTAAACAAGGCGGCAACCGACCAGCTGGCCAAGATGAGCCATGTGATGTTCGGCGGCCTCACCCACGACCCGGCCATAGAGCTGGGAAAGCTCCTGATGGAGATGGCTCCGCCGTCGATGAACAATATTTTTTACGCCGACTCCGGCTCCGTGGCCGTGGAGGTGGCGCTGAAAATGGCCGTGCAGGCCTCGATATCGCGCTCGGGAAGCCATAAGAAAACTAATTTCATTACCATACGCCGAGGCTACCACGGCGACACATGGAACGCCATGAGCGTGTGCGACCCCGTGACCGGGATGCACACCGCTTTCGGCTCGGCGCTGCCCGTACGCCGCTTTGTGGCCTCTCCCGCGTGCCGCTTCGGCGAGGAATGGGACCCTGCATGCTTCGAGGAGATGGAGCGCGAGATGCGCGCCCACGCCGACGAGCTGGCCGGAGTGATTGTCGAGCCTGTGGTGCAGGGCGCCGGAGGCATGTGGTTCTACCATCCGCAATATCTGCGCGAACTCCGCCGGCTTTGCACCGAACTGGGCATCTACCTCATCTTCGACGAGATAGCCACCGGATTCTGGCGCACGGGCCGCTGCTTCGCATGGGAACATGCCGGTGTCGAGCCCGACATAATGTGCATCGGCAAAGGCCTTACGGGCGGCTATCTCACGATGAGCGCCGTGCTCACCACGGCCGCTGTGGCCCGCACCATTTCCGAAGGCGAGGCCGGCGTGATGATGCACGGCCCCACGTTCATGGCCAATCCTCTCGCCTGCGCCATAGCGTGCGAGTCGCTGCGACTGCTGCACGGACAAGACATGGCGGCACGCGTGGCCCATATCGAGCGGATAATCCGCGAGGAGCTTGCCGAGGCGGCCGATTTCGACACGGTGGCCGACGTGCGCGTGCTCGGCACCATCGGCGTGGTGGAGACAAAAGAGCCGGTGGATGTAGGCGAGTTCCAGAAAGAATGTGTGCGCCGAGGCGTGTGGATACGCCCCTTCGGGCGCAACGCCTACATAATGCCGCCCTATGTCATCTCCGACGAGCAACTGCGCTATCTTTGCCGCCAACTTGTCGAAATGGTGAAAAACATAGGAAAATGACTTACAGCGAAACGCTACAATCTCTTATAAAAACGGGCAATTTCCGGTCGATACCCGCGGCCGGACTGCCGGGCGTGGCCGATTTCTCGTCGAACGACTATCTGGGGCTTGCCGAAAACGAGCCGTTGCGGCGCGCGTCGATGGAATATGCCCTGGAACACCGCCTGCCCCTGTCGGCATCGGCGTCGAGGCTCCTTGCCGCGCATCAGGAAGAATTCATCTTGCTCGAGAACACCCTTTCCGACCTGTACGAAGGCCGGCCGGCATTAGTGTTTAACAGCGGCTACCATGCCAACACGGGCATTATCGGCGCCCTGGCCGACAAATGCACCCTCGTGGTGGCCGACCGGCTTGTGCATGCATCGATAATCGACGGCATCGCGCTCTCCCGTGCCGAAATGGCCCGCTTCCCCCACAACGACCTTAGCCGCGCGGCAGAGATAATCGAACGCCGCGGACGCGATTTCGACCGCGTGCTCGTTGTAGTGGAATCGGTCTACTCGATGGACGGCGACAGCGCCGACATCCGTGCGCTCGCAGCCCTTAAAAGCCTCCACCCCGAGACATTGCTCTATGTCGACGAGGCTCACGCTTTCGGCGTGTGCGGCCCGCAAGGCCGTGGGCTCGTAGCCGAAGCCGGATGCCTTGGGGCGGTAGACGTGTTGGTGGGCACTTTCGGCAAGGCGTTGGCTTCGGTGGGCGCGTTTGCCGTGACATCGCCCACCGTGCGCGACTTTCTGGTGAACAAGGCGCGGTCGCTTATTTTCTCCACAGCCCTGCCGCCGGTCAACGCCGCCTTCTCGCGTCTTGCCGTGGAGCATATGCTCGGCTGCGACGACCTGCGCCTGCGTCTGCGCCTGCTGTCGCGCCGCCTCGCCGCGATAACGGGCAGCGGCATCGAAAGCCATATCCAGCCCTATATCGTGGGCGACGCCGCCCGCACCGTGGCCCTGAGCCACGCTCTGCTCGAAGGCGGCGTGAAGGTGCTCCCGATACGCACGCCCACCGTGCCGCCCGGCACGGAACGCCTGCGATTCAGCCTCTCGGCAGCCCTGAGCGATGCCGACATGGACCGCCTCGAACAAACATTCAACCTATGCAGACAGAATTCATAGTAAAAAAAGGCCGTCGACGCCTGCTCATCATATTTGCCGGCTGGGGCATGGACAGCAAGCCCTTAGCCACCCTCTCCCACCCCGATTTCGACATACTGGCCGTGTGGGACTACCGCTCTACCCACTTCGACCTGCGCCTCGCCGACGGCTACGACGAGATATGCGTCATAGCATGGTCGTTTGGCGTATATGCCTCGCAAGATGTGCTGCCGTGGCTTGCCGACCGCCTATCGGCATGTGTGGCCGTGGCAGGCACGCCCTACCCTGTCGACGACACGCGCGGCATCCCCGAGGCCGTGTTCCGGGCCACGCGCGAGGCCATGTCGGAACGCGCGTTGCAGAAGTTCTACCGCCGCATGTGCGGCTCTGCACAGGCCTACAATAAATTTTGCGACACGATGCCCGAGCGCGACATCGACGGCCTCATCGCCGAGCTCGACGCCATCCCGGCCAACAAGCCAATGCCTTTCAACGGATGGACACTGGCCGTGCTCACCGCCAACGACGCCATATTCCCCTTCGACAACCAATGCCGAGCCTGGGAGGGCACACGCAAATTGGAAACCGGATGGCCCCACCTGCCCGATTTTCAATATCTTATCGACAATTGCCTGATCGACAAATCGTTGGTGCAAGCACGCTTCTCCGCCGCCACAAAGACCTACGACGAAGAAGCCGAAGTGCAGCGCATGATCGGCGCCCAACTGTGGGATTTGTTGCGCCGCGAGCGTCCTGCGCTCTCCGGCGAGATACTCGAAGTGGGACCGGGCACGGGAGTGTTCACCTCCTTCTACATCGACTCTCTCGGCGATATCGACTGGCTATACCTTATGGACCTAACGCCGCAGCAGGTGCGGATTCCGGCGCACATCAACATGCAATACATCCAAGGCGATGCCGAGATGGACATACGCCATGTGCCCTCCGGCTCGCTCGACGCGATAGTCTCCAACTGCGCTATCCAATGGTTTTCCGACGCGCCGTCGTTTGCCGCGCAGGCCATGCGCGCCCTCAAACCGGGCGGAGTGTTTGCCTTTTCCACATTCATGCCCGACAACCTCCACGAATTCAAGGCCGCGGCCGGCGTCGAGGGCCTTCTCACGCCCACCACGGAGCAATGGAGCGCATTGGCCGAGAAATATGCCCGTGAGTGGGTTCGCAAAGGCTTCAGCCACACCGTCGAATTCAGTTCGCCCGTCGAAGTGCTCCGCCACATGAAGCGCACCGGCGTCAACGCCCTGCGGCAAGCCATGTGGACCCCCTCGCGCCTCGAACGCTTCTGCAAGAACTATCCCTGCCGCGTCAACGGCTCCTGCCCCCTCACCTACCAAGCCACCACCCAGGTGTGGATAAAATAAAATTAATGGCTGACACTTATATCAACATACATCTTCATATCATTTTCGCCGTGAAATCACGTGGCGCGCTATTGGCCGACGAATGGCGTGATGAATTGTATGCCTACATCGGTGGTATTGCCAAAAATTCGGGGTATATGCCTGTAAAAATAGGTGGTTGGCGTGATCATGTGCATATGCTTCTGGGTTGTGGACGACAAATCAACATCTCTGACTTGATAAAAGACATCAAATTGGCATCGAGCCAATGGATACAGCCGAAGGTAAGATGTGCTTTTTTTTGGCAGAGAGGGTATGGATGCTTCAGTATATCTCACACTCATGTCGCCGCAGTGGCTGAATACATAGCGAACCAATCGAAACACCATGCTACCACAAGCATGACAGATGAATTCCGCACCCTTTGCGCAAAAAACGGAATTACATTTAAAAACGAGTATTTTTTCGAAGAAGTGTAAGCGACATGACGAGAGGCGGCAGAGCCGCCAAAGATGGTAAGCACGGGCGACAGCCCGTGTTTCGTTGCACCACATTATTCGACCGCGGCTGCGGTCGAACACACTCGCGCCATAAACACGGGCTGTCGCCCGTGCCTACCGTATTGGGCGGCTCTGCCGCCACGAAAATAGCATTTTTTGCGTTTATTTTGGCTTGCTAATATTTTTTGCTTAAATTTGTGGCCGAAACGCGTCAATTTGCAAATATACACTGCAAAAATCTTAACAAAAAAATAATCCTCAAAACCAAAACGCATGAAGAAAATCTTTACCTTCCTCTTAATCGCGGCTTTGACGGCTCTTTCGGCATCGGCCGTAACCGTACGCCTCGACATCGACGATATCGACCGCGTCGAGGTCCTCATCAACGACGAACAAGATGTGCCCGGACTGAAATCGGGCTACAATGAAATCGACGTCGACCCCGGCACGGCTGTCTACATCGTGGCGCGCACGGGCTGCTCGCTCCTTTCTGTGGCCGAGACCAACGGCGACTACAAATACGATATGCAGATTCACGCCGAAGACGGACGCCAGTTCAGCATTATCAACGTTTACAGCGACTACGGCGACACTTACGTGATAAAATCGGCATCGCAGGCCGACACCCGCACCGCCGAATGCACCATCAAGGTCGACGACCCCGCAAAGGTGAAAGTCGTGAACCCTGCCGATGAATCCACCGTCGAACTCACCGCCGGCGACAACACCTATAAGTTCGACCCCGCCACCGAAAGCACCCTCACAATCAAGCCCACGGGCAAGCCTCTCTATTCCGTTACGGTAAACGGCTCCGAGGCCGCTTTCAACGGCTATGCCTATAATGTGACACTCACCGACGGCTGCACCGTCGACATCCTCGCCAATTTCCCCGACAAGGACTGCCCCGTGAAATTTGTGCTCTCGGGCGACCAGGCCGACCTCTTTATCCGCACCGTCGACGTCGACGGACGCGCGGTGGCCGACTTCATGTCCGACTCGTTCACGGTGAAAGCCGGCTCGGAACTCAGCATCTCAGCCCATACCGACGAATGGCAGGTAACGGAATGTACCGTCAACGGCGTGTCCGCCACCTTCTCCAATCCTTTCAACGTATTCGTGACCGAGGCCACCACAATCGCCATATCCGTAAGCAAATACGCCACCTTCCCCATGACTGTCAACGTCGACGACCCCGCCCGCATCCATGCCTATCGCGGATATTCTTACAACAACGACGAGATAGCCCTCAATGCCGGCGCCAACCGTGTCGACATAACCCGCAACACCCCCATCGTAAGTTTCGTTCCTGCCGATGGCTGCTACATCAAGAGCCTTGAAGTGGACGGCTACGAATATGCCGACGACGAGCTGCGCGTGGCCCCCGTGATGGTGGGAAGCCTCACCGACAACTCCGTCATTACCGTCACCACCGGCGTGATCAACCGCAACATGGACGCCACAATCTCGGTAGAGCCCTCGCTCGCCGGAGATGTCACCCTTATACGCTCCGACCACAGCTCCGTGACGCTCGACGGCGAGACCACAGCATTCCGCTTCTATGAGGGCGACAACCCGTTCACGCTCGAGCTTGCCGCAGCCTCCGACGACATTGTTGTCACCGTCGACGGCTCGGCCATAGCCCCCGTCTACCCGTCGAGCCCCAAATACAGCCTCACCCTTGCCAACGGCAGCGTGGTGCGCGTAGGCTCGTCCGACTACTCCTCGATTCGCCTTACCGAGGCCGACATCGACGCGCCGGCCCGCATCTACAACCTGCAAGGCATGCCCGTCGACCACTCCGCTACCCTTCCCTCCGGCCTCTACATCGTCAACGGCAAAAAAATCTTCGTGAGATAAACCATATCTTCATCCATACAGCTTCAAGCCTCCGGAATCCATTCGGGGGCTTTTTTCCGCCCTGCCACAAGCGGCTCTCTGATTGCTCCGGCCGGTGCTCCCTTTCCGACGCTGCGCTGTGCAGGAACTATCAAGAACAATGAACGAACCATCCTCGAACTATCCTTTTTTCTATAATTAATGGGTCAAGCCGTAATTACGGTGCATTGAGTCTCCGTTAGGAGACAAATATTGTAGCGCGGGGCGACAGCCCCGGGGGCGTTGATGTTATTTATTAGGGTTTTGGAGCGTAGCCTGCCGGAGCGTTCGATAACGCCAACCGTGGTGCAGAACGCTACGCTGCCGCTCGCTCCGATACCACGATGAACCAACCTCAACATACCCGGGGAAATCTAGGACTTGTGCAAGAGGAGAAATGTTAAAATTATTTA